>Ga0268386_10004550_pt1 | contig 10223 bp, 6 predicted proteins | sample RVTome_15_FD_200260 | JGI IMG/M metagenome (GOLD analysis project Ga0268386, IMG submission 200260) | Soil microbial communities from uranium-contaminated site in the Upper Colorado River Basin, Wyoming, United States - RVT150D86... ... | reverse complement strand
CCGCCTCGGCGAGCTTCCCGGCTGTGGCGAGATCGCCGCTGCGCGCGCGGTACTCAATCTCGAGAAACGTCAGAAAGTCGGGTAGCGCCTCGATACCGGTGCGCAACACACGCGTCCGAGCCTCTTCCACCAGCGTGAACACGGCTGGCGCGCCTTCACGAGTAAAGAGGCGCGTCGCGAGCGCTGGATACACGATCGCATACTGATCGAACCACGACTCGGAGACGCTGTGCTCCGCGAGGCCGTTCTTCATCGCCTCGACGGCATGGTCGCTGAACTCCCGTTCATAGCGAATCGTGGCGAGAAGGAGCTTCAGAAGCGTCGGCGTGCTGATGTCGTCCGGCACCTCAAAGTCCGGTTGTCTCTGATAGGTCGCGATGAGCTCGAGCGCACGCCGCAGTCTGCCGCGCGCCATCAACACGAGCACTTCGTGACCGACGATCTGCGTGTGGCTGTAACGCGAGAGCTCCACCGTGTCATAGATGCTGCGACCGCGCACGATTGCGGCATCGGCTGCATCGAAGTCACCGCGGACCTGATGGACCAGCATCATCACGATTTCGCCGGCACCCCAGACGATCGCATCGTCCGCGGCCGCGCCCATCACGATGTCGTAGAGCGCCTCCACACGATTGGTCATGCGTGAGATCTGGCAGAAGAAGATCAGCTCCGTGAGGTTGCCTTCGACGATGAGCCAGTCACTCTGGCCATCCCTATCGACCGTGAAGTCCCGGGTGGCTTCACGGATGCGCTCCAGCATCATGCGCCCTTCCGTGAAGAACCCTGCCTTGAAATGGGCGATGGCTGCCATGATCTGAAGTCGCGGGTGATGCACGCGTACTTCCTCGGGCAGCTCACGGAGAATCGCGCGCAGCATCGCAGCACCGTCCGCGACCAGAATGTGCAGCGGCCGCATCGCGCGAATCGCGCGCTCGATGGCCGCCGGATCCCGGGATTCGAGCGCCGTGTGGATCGCATCGGGGAAGCGATGCTGGTCCAGGAACCACCGCGAGGCGTTGGCTGCAAGCCGGCTGCGACGCACCGGATCCTGAGCGAGGGTCTGGCGCAGATGCTCGAGCAGCAGCGGGTGCAGGCGGTAAGTCGTGCTGTCACTGTCCTGACCGGTCCACATCAGCGAGGAGATGCTCTTTGCGACGTTGTGCAACAGTCGTGCGCTGTCGCTTCTTCCGCGCATCGCGTCAACGAGCTCAGCCGTCGCTTCGTCGCGGTCCGCGATGTCGACGAGCAGCTCGAACTGCTCGGCAGGCAGACTCGAGAAGAGCTGCTCGGCAAGATAGTTGTGCACTTCCGTGACGTGCCCGCCGAACGTCGCGCGCGAATCGTGTGCGAGATGACGCTCCCGCCAGAGACGGTACAGCTCTGCGGTGACGGGCCACCCCTGTGTCCGGGCCGCGATCTCCTCGACTTCGGACGAGCTCACATCGAGATCGAGCATCCAGGCGATCTCGTCGGGCCGGAGCTTGAGCTGATAACTGTCGATGAGCCGCAGCCTTCCCTCGATCTGCAGCGTAGAGACGGCCAGCGCCGGGAACGTACGCGAGGCGATCACGAAATGAACTGAATCCGGGACCGCATCGATGATAGACGCAAGGGCCGCCGTAATCGCCGGTTCGTTCACCCGCTCGAAGTCGTCGATGATCAAAATCAACGACTGACCAGTGAGCTCGAGCCCGAGCAGAATGTCGTCGACGCTGATGTCGTCGCGAATCTTGCCATCGAGAAACGGCGGGTGCTCGCCCATGTCGATGCCGGCCTCGACCATCGCACCGCCCATCATCGCGAGGAACGCCGACGGGTCCCGATCACTCTGCGAGGCGGAGTAATACGCGACCGGGATCTGCTTTTCCTCCAGTCGCTCACACCATTGAGCAAGGAGGGTGGTCTTACCGTACCCTGCTGGCGCGATGATCAGCGTGACGCGCGTCTCGAGGGATTCGTCGAGGCTGCCGAGCAGCTCGCGGCGCTCACAGAGCCGCCCGCCGCGTCGAGGCGGGACGAGTCGGCTGCTCTTGCCGCGCGGAGTTTGACCAACCTGTTTGGGGCGCTTGACCGTCATGTCGCCCCACAATGGTACGGTTCCATGCGCTGGACGCGCTACCCACCCAACCATTGCATCCTGGATCCGGCGCTTTTCTGTCGCTGTGACCTCATGCAACGGACTCTTCAAGATCGTCCGCGCGTTGCCCATACAGCTCTGCGGATCCGAGCGACGCGGCGACATGCGATGAATCCGACGACGTAGATCAGCAATGTAGGACACTGTGGACTCACGCGCCGCGCGATGTTGGCTAGTCATCGCTCGAATACGGGTAGCCATGACGGTTTCGTGCTCCCCCGGGCAGGCAGGAAAGCTACTCTAGGGCCGGCATTGAGAGGCAATCGGCAGTGCGATTTCAGGAGGGGAAATGGTCGAGCAGAGCGTTGCGGTCTTCGACGCGGTCGACGGCATCACTGACTTCACGTTGGTAACTGCAGAGCGTCCTGACCCCGGTCCCGATGAGGTGCGCATCCGCATCGCCGCGTTTGCTCTCAATCAGGCGGATCTTCTCCTGACGCAGGGTCGTCACTACGTGAAGGCCGATCTGCCAATCCGAGTCGGCTATGAGGGTTGTGGCGTCGTCGATGCGATCGGCGCCGAGGTCACACGCTTTGAGATCGGCCATCGGGTCTCGTGCATCCCCAACGTCGATGGACCCTATTGGACCGCCGGCGAGTACGCGCTCGCCAACGAGCGATTCCTCGTGCCGTGGCCGCACGGCTGGTCGGCGGCGCAGGCGGCCGGCGTATGGATGCAGTATTTGACGCCGTATTTTCCGTTCGTGGAGCTTTTCCCTATCAAACGCGGCGACTGGGTCATGATCACGGCCGCCACTGGAGGCACGGGCCTTGGCTCGGTGCGGCTCGCCAAGCACCTCGGCGCACGTGTGATCGCGACGACCCGATCGGAGCACAAGATTGCCGCGCTGCACGAGCATGGCGCGGAGGTCGTACTGGCGACGGAGCGCAGCGACCTGGCCGCCGCTGTGATGGAGATGACTGACGGTCAGGGTGCGCGCCTGATCGACGACACGCTGTGCGGACCCTATGTCGCGAAACTGGCCGAGGCGCTCGCTGACCGGGGCACCATGTTCGTGCATGGCGCACTCGCGGGCGACAATACGCTTACGCTGCCTGTGCTGACGCTGGTCCATCGCGCGGCGGGCCTCTACGGCTACTCGCTCATCAACGAGCTGCGCCGCCCGGGCGCGCTCGAGCGCGCGCGTGACTTCATCCTCCCGGCGCTCGCGAGCGGCGACCTGCCACCACCGAAGATCGACCGTATTTACCCGTTCGCCGAAGTGCGCGCGGCCTACGAGCGCATGCGTGCCGGACAGCAGACCGGCAAGATCGTCGTCAGCCTGGAGCGCTGAGGGCCGTCGTCGGCGGCGAGCTCGCCGCCGCCAGTCGACGCTACCCATATTGGCCAGGCCGCTATCCGTCGCGGATCTTCGCACCGGGTCTCTGTGGTCTAGTCTTGCGATGACCTGATCGGCAGGAGTTCCCCATGGACCAGAACCGCCTCGGCCCGAGCGTCGCGAACAGCTATCGGATCGACGCCGAAGTCGTCGACATGACGCGGCCGCCGAGGCCGGTGCGCAAGGCCGCACTAAAGGCTGAGCCGCAGGACATCGTCATCGACCTCAGCCGGACAGCGGTCGTCGTCATCGACATGCAGAACGACTTTTGTGCGGCGGGCGGGTGGTTCGATTCGCTCGGCGTCGATCTCTCCGGCGTGCACGCCATCTATCCGCGGATCCGAGCCGTCACCGAGTCGGCTCGCTCGCTCGATGTGCCGGTGATCTGGGTGGGGTTCGGTACGCGGCCCGATCGGGCGAACCTCGCGCCGATCACCCGCTACCCGTTCGCCCGAGTCGGCGGCGGGATCGGGCTCGGCGACACGATTCGTGGGCGTGGGCGTAGCGAGGACCACAAGGTTCTCGAGAAGGGCAGCTGGGGTGCGCAGGTCGTCGCCGAGCTCGAGGCACAGCGAGGCGACACTTACGTGGACAAGCACCGGATCAGCGGCTTCTGGGACTCGCCGCTCGATTCGATCCTGCGTCACCGTGACATCCGCACCGTCGCATTCATGGGCGTGAACTCGGACGAATGCGTATTCGCGACGCTGATCGACGGCAGCTTTCACGGTTACGACACGATCATGATCGAGGACGGTTGTGCAACCAGCTCGCCGCCGAACTGTCATGAGGCAGCGATCTACCAGGTACGGTTCTGCTTCGGCTTCACTGTGACTTCCGAGGGGTGGGTGTCAGGACTCAAAGGCGCCTGAGACCAGCAATGGTCAGCGAGACCGGGGCTGGCACGCGCGAGATGCGGCGGAGCTACTGTCGCTTCTGCGGCAGCCTGTGCGCGATCATCGCGACCGTCGAAGGCGATCAGGTGCTCGAGATCCAAGGAGATCGGGATGATCCGGTCTCGCGCGGTTACCTCTGCTCGAAAGGCCGCGCCCTGGGGCGCTTTCACCACCATCCGCAGCGGCTCGATCGGCCAAGGTTGATGCGCACTGGTTCGATGGTGGAGGTCGACTGGGCTACGGCTCTTCACGATCTGAGCGCGAAGCTGCGCAGCGTGATCGACATGCATGGGCCGGCCGCGATCGGCGGATATGCCGGCACCCCCGCGGTCCCCTGCTCAACACTCAACGTTTGGCGGAGCTTTCTGGCGGCGGTCGGTACGCCGCAGATCTACTCGACCATCTCCGTGGATGTTCCCTGCGTTCCGCTCGTGGCCGAGCGAATCTGCGGCAATCCCATGGTCACGAGCCAGCCTGACGTCGATGCCTCGATGACCGTTCTCATCGGCATCAATCCGATGGTTTCCCACGGTCACGTCTTCTTCATGCCCGCACCCAAGACACAGTTGCGGCGCTGGGCGAGTCAGGGCGAATTGTGGGTGATCGATCCGCGACGAAGTGAAACCGCCGGGGCCGCCACGCGGCATCTGGCGCCCTGGCCCGGCAGCGAATTCATGTTGCTCGGCTATGCGGTGCGCACGCTGCTCGATGCCGGAGCCGATCGAGAATTTCTCGATGAATACGTGAGCGGCGTGGCGACTCTGCGTAATGCGGTCGACCGCTTCACGCTCGACGAAGTGATTTCAGCTACCCGCCTGCGCAGGGCGGAGGTGACCGATTTCGTGACCGCTATCCACAAAGCCGGGCGAGTGGCAATCCATTGTGGTACCGGCATCTCGATGGGCACCAACGCTAATGTCACGACGTTCCTGATGTGGGCGCTGCATGCGGTCACCGGTTCGCTCGACCGACGCGGCGGCGCGTACTTCAATCCCGGCTTCGTCCGCAACCTGAACGCGACCGGCTGGCACGCCGTCGACACGACCGGATCCGGACCGCGCAGCCGACCAGATCTGCCGGCGCGACTCGGCGAATACCCGTGTGCAGCGCTTGCCGATGAGATCGAAGCGGGAAACCTGAAAGCGCTCTTCGTATTCGCGGGCAATCCGCTCATTGCGCTTCCGGAGACGCAGCGGCTCGCGGCGGCGCTTGCCAAGCTCGAGGTGCTGGTCGTGATCGATGTCGTGGAGACCGCGTGCACGCCTCTGGCTACTCACGTGCTGCCGAGCGTCGGTCAGCTCGAGATGGCCGATCTCATAACGTTCGATTTCATTAATCCGGTCGAGTACACCCGATATGCGCCCCGTGTCGTGGAGCCTGCCGCCGAACGCAAGCCTGTGTGGTGGATTCTCCAGGAACTCGCGCAGCGGCTCGGAGTCCCATCCGGCCTGCCCGCGGCGATTGATGACGATGACGACATTCTGCGGACGATGATGGCGAATGCCCGGGCAGGCTTCGATGAGGTCAGATCCTGCCCGACGGCGGTCGTCTCGAACGAGCGCACGTACGAGTGGGTCCACCCCCATTTGCCCGGCAGACGCTGGAATCTGGCCCCGGAGGACCTGATCGGGCAGCTCGAGCGAGCCGAAGTCAGGCGTGAGAAGTGGGTGCTCGTACCGCACCGGCAGAGATACAAGCTCAACTCACAGATGAGCGATGGTCTCGCACACCCGCGCCGGCCGGATCGAGCCGCGCTCTCCATTCATCCGGAGGATGCGGCAGAACTCGGTGTTGCCGATGACGACAGCGTGGCCATCACGTCGGCCGCCGGAACGATCATCGCGGCGGCACGCCTGGATGCGACGTATTCGAGAGGCGTCGTTTCACTGCCGCACGGGTTTGCGGGCACGAACGTCAACGTGCTCACAGACGCGCGGAAGATCGATCCGCTCAGCGGCATGGTCACGCTCGGCGCGTTTCCCGTGTCGCTCAAGAAGCTCGAGCCTCCTCGGACGGAGCACCCAGCACCTCGATGAAGTTCGCGCTGGAGTGCACGCCGATGCTGCGGCCGTCGGCGATTTCGTGAATGCTCACACCTTTCACCGTGAACGCCTTGCCAGTCGGTGGTATGCCGAAGACCGGCTTGACGTGCCGGCCGCTGATCTCATAAGCGATACCGAAACCGGTCTCGCTCGCAAATGAATACTGCACGACGAACCGGATGTTCTCGAACGCATCGATCTGCGCCTGCAGCATCCTGATTACGTCTTCAGTCCCACCGGCGGGTTGCAGCGGATTGCGGCAGACGAAGTCGTTCGAGAGGATCTCCCGCGTGAGATCGAAATCGCCGCGGTAAGCGTCGAGATACATCTGCGTGAATCGCCGACGGTTGTCTTCTGCTACGGACATCGACTTCTCCATCATGAACGTACGCTGCCTCGCAGCGGAGAACGGGTGCGCGCGTCAGCGCGCTGCAGTAAGCACCTCGATTGGACGGAAATCTTCATCGAGCCCGAATTGCCGTGGCCCGAGCACCTCGAGACTCTCCGGCCGCCGCAGCATCGGATCGGCGCTGTACCCCAGAACTCTGACGCGCTGGCCGTATCTCAGCATCTCTGCGGTCAGCGGTTCGCCCGACTCGCGATCGAGGATACTGATCAAGTCCGGCACGACCGTGACGGTCTCGCCGTTGATCCTCACGACCATGTATTCATTGCGGATCTGCACCGTGCAGACGTCCTTAGACGTCGAGAGCGCCTGAATTGTGGCGAGACCCCAGTGCCAGCTGTCACGGGTCTCGTGGACGACGTCGGTGATCTTACCGTCGAAGAGGATTCTGGCGGTGCGCCCGTCCCAGCTGTTCAGATAGCGGACGAGATCGGCGAACACGTCACTCGACGTATCTCGGGCTTTGCGTATGCAGCGGCCGATCTCGAGCGTCTGGGTGAGCGTCCGCTTGACCGCCACTTCACTGGCCTGCTTGCCCGACATGGGATAGAGCGCCATGAATGCCATCGATCCCATCGCCACGGAGATCACGCGGCACAACTCCTCGGCCATGCGATCGTTGGCGGCTTCGATTGTGACGACGTTGCCCGAGTCATCCATGAGTATTGCCGGCGTCGCCCGGGCACCGTAGATGCTGAAAGTCGTCATCTCGAGCTGCGGCACGGCCCGGCCGATGCCGTCGGCATCGAGCACGGGAATGCCGCTGATCGCAGACAGAGCGAGCGGGAACATCGAATTGGCTCCGCCGATTTCGGCGCTGATCAATGCATCGATCTTCCGGCCGTAGAAGGCTTCGCTGCGAGCGAGGAGCTCGCGCAGCGTCCGTTCGCTCACCAGGTGCTCGACGATCACGGTGGGTGCGCCGATTCCGGCGATCGACAGCACGAACGCATCGGGTGCAATCTCGTCGCAGGACACCACCTTCGGATAGTGGCCCTTCTTGATCTGCGCGGTGACGAACAGCTCCCCGATGTAAGGATCGCCGCCCCCGCCCGTGCCCAGCAGCACGGCGCCGCGGGCCATGTCCTGAATGTCGCGTACGGTGTCGACCAGATACATCGTGCAGACCTTCGTTCAATTAGCAGGTGTTTGAAGTTAGATCTAGTTAGACGAGCGCAGCCAGTGGACCCACGGCACGCACCTTGATCTGCGTCGCGCCCTTGCGCATGTGCGTCATCGGCAGCTCGATGATCTCGACGATCTCGACCTGATCGGCGTTTGCGCCCGCGCTCACTGCAGCAGCTCTCGCATCTTCCTTGGCCATCTGCAGCGCAACTTCCCGACCCAGCGTCGGCACGTCATAGAGTTTGTCGACGCGGCCGCTGACCAGAGCGATCGCGGCGCCGATGGCGTTCGCCACTTCGGCATGCGGCGGCCGCAGCATTTCTGCCGCGCCGCGGAGCGGCCGTGCGACGATGATGTTGCCGCCGCCGACCAGCAGGAGCGGAAGCGGCGCGGGGCTCACCTTCACCTGATCGATCGCGTCCTCGATCTGCAGCTGGATGTTTTCGAGCGCGGCGTCGACGGTGGCTTGCGAAATGTGTCCGACTCTCGACGGATCGCCAATCGTAGCAAGTCCCGCGCGTACCGCGAGATCGGTAGCCGTGAGCTCCGATCCGCCAAAGATCTGACTGTCCTCGACCAGCCGGAAACCGACGGAGTCCGGCCCGACCTTCCAGTTGCCCTCGATGCAGCGGACGCGGCTGCCGCCGCCGAGACCGATCGAGAGCACGTCGGGCATCCGGAAATTCGTACGCACGCCGCCGATGTAGTTGGCCGCGGTCGTTTCGCGCGGGAAGCCGCCCATGACGAACCCGACGTCCGTGGTCGTGCCGCCTATGTCTACGACGATCGCGTCGGGCAGACCGGTCAGAAAGGCTGCGCCCCGAATGCTGTTCGTCGGCCCGGCCGAACACGTCAGGATCGGCAGGAGGGCCGCAGTCTCCGTAGTGAGAAGCGTCCCGTCATTTTGACTGATGAAGATCGGCGCATTGATTGAAAGGTCCCTGAATGCACTTTCGAGCGAGCGGACGATCTTGAGGCCGAGCCCCGCCAGACTCGCATTGATGATCGCGGCACTTTCACGGTCGATGAGACCGATTCCGCCGACCTCGGAGGAAATCGTGATCAGCGCGTCCGGCATGACCGCGCGGACGATGTCGCGGGCGCGGTGCTCGAGATCAGGCCGTATGGGCGCAAAGTTTGCGGAGATCGCCACGGTCCGCAGATCCCGGGCGCGCGCATCGAGTGCCGCGCGCCGGATCGCCTCTTCATCGAGCTGCGCATAGTCCTGGCCCGTGTAATACGACCCCCCACCCACCATGTAGATATGCTCACCGACCGCACGTGCGGCGTCGTCCGGCCAACCGGCGAGCGGTGGCACGCCGTCGCCCTTGGGCAGCGAGACGCGCAGCACGGCCACCTCCGCGAGGTCGCGCCGCTGCACGAACGCGTTGACGAACTGGGTCGTCCCGATCATTACCGCTTCGATCGCGTCGCGTCGCACGCCGCTGCGCTCGAGAATTCGAGTGACGACTTCGATGACGCCGCTGCGCACGTCGGCGGTCGTGTGACTCTTGGCCGTTGCGACGACCTCCTTGCCGAAGAGCAGCGCGGCGTCGGTGTTGGTTCCGCCGACGTCGATGCCGAGCCGCAATCTCTCAAGTGCTGTGTTGATCATCCGTTTCGATCCCGAAGCTTCCGTTTGATCCTTCGATGCGGCCGGTGATCGGTCGTGCCGTCACGGGTGCCGGCGCGTGTTCTGGTCGTCCGCAGGGGTCTGGCCGGGCGTAGCGCATCAGGTCAGGTCGTTCTTGCAGATGCGTCCATCGCGAACGATCAGGCGAATCAATTCGTGCCGCTCGAGCACCGTGATGTCGTCGAGCGGATCTCCCTCGAGAACGAGAATATCGGCGAGTGCGTCCGGCGCGATGGTGCCTAGCTTGCCACCCATCTGCAGGAGCTCGGCGTTGACCGAGGTCGCCGAGCTCAGAATCTCGAGCGGCGAGCAGACCTCGCGTCTCAGGCGGAATTCGATCGACTGCTGATCCATCAGCGGGCCCAGCAAGTCCGTGCCGAAGCCGATCCGTGCGTTCGCGTGCCTCAGTCGCTCGAGCGATACCGTCGCTTGATCCCCCACCTCACGCATTTTGTCGATCAGCGGCTGCGGCAGGCTGAGCGAGTGCCCCGCCGTGCGCATCGCCTCGATGATGGCCAACGTGGGCACTGCAAAAGCGCCGTGCTCCGTGATCGCCCGCGCGCCGCTCGCCTCGATCATCGTGGCGTGCTCGACCGAGCGCACCCCGTTCAGGACGCATCGCAGTACGGCATCGTTCGTGTGAGC
>Ga0268386_10004549_pt1 | contig 10224 bp, 10 predicted proteins | sample RVTome_15_FD_200260 | JGI IMG/M metagenome (GOLD analysis project Ga0268386, IMG submission 200260) | Soil microbial communities from uranium-contaminated site in the Upper Colorado River Basin, Wyoming, United States - RVT150D86... ... | reverse complement strand
GGTGTGGTTCAGATCCTCGCGCTTGAGAAACACGCGCGCGCCCGCTTCCCCGCTCAGCCTCGGTGCATCCGTCAGCGCGGAGGGACGGCCGACGAAATCCGACAGCAGTGCGTCCAGCTCGCGACGAAAGTCCTCGTCCGACATGGCCGCGTCGAACGCGGCGTCGAGCTCGTCGAGCGCCGGGATCAGAGTTTCGGGCACGTAGCGCCCACCGAACACACCGAACCGGTCCGGCGGCGCGGACGTCATTCGCGGTCGGCGGCGGCCACCGCCGCGGCGAACTCTTTCATCAACGCGTGATCCTTGATGCCAATTGACGATTCCACCCCGGATGAAACGTCCACGACATCGGGCCGGAGCAGCTGGATCGCGTCGCCCACATTCGCTGCCCGGAGTCCGCCTGCCAGCACGAGCATGCGGGGCCTGCTGCGCGCGAGCGATCCCGCAGCCGCACCCCAGTCGAAGCTCCTGCCGGTACCGCCGATCAACCGCGCGTCGAGCTTGTCGAGAACGATAGCGTCGGAGACGCCGAACAGCTCATAGGATTCTTCGGGGAGCGCGCCGTCCACGCGGACCACCGACCAGACCTCACCCGCGAAGCGGTCACGCACCTCCCGCGCGGTGTCGGGATCGGGGTCGCCATGCAGCTGGACGATGTCGGCGCCCGCCGATTCCGCAGTGGCCAGGATCGCGTCGGCCGTCGCAACGGCGAACACCGCCACACGCCGCGGCGCGCGCGTCGCATCCCCGCCCTGCGCCGCTCCCGCATACACCTCGCGCGCGGCGGCAACTGTCAGCCGCCGCGGCCCGTCCGCGAAGATGACACCGATGTAACCCGCGCCCAGCTGCACCGCCTGGGCGGCGTCGGCCGGACGCGTGAGGCCGCAGAACTTAATCGCGGGCCGCACGCTGCCTCCGCTCGACACCGGTGATCGCGCGAACCGCAGAGGCGGGGTCGGGGGCAGCCGACAACGCGGAGCCCATCAGCACCGCGTCCACACCGTGCTCTGCGACGGCCTCTACGTCGGACCTGTCCCGCATCCCACTCTCGGCTATGCAGACGCAGTCGCGTGGAACGAGCGCCGCGATCCGCGGCACGACCCGCGGGTCCACCTCGAGCGTCTCGAGGTCGCGTGCATTGATGCCGACCAGCAACGCCCCGGCCGACAGCGCCACCGCGAGCTCACGCGACGTTCGCACTTCCACGAGCGGCTCGACACCACTCGCGCGGCAGAACGCCGCGAGCTCCAGCAGCCGCTCACGACGCAGCGCCCGCGCAATCAACAGGACCGCGGAAGCCCCCGCGATGCGCGCCTCGAGGACCTGCTCCTCGGCAAGGACGAAGTCCTTGCGCAGCAATGGGATGGTTACCGCGCCTGATGTCGTTTCGAGATCTGTGAGAGAGCCCGAGAAGCGCAACGGCTCCGTCAGCACCGAGATGGCCGCGGCACCGCCGCGTGCGTACGCGACCGCCTGGGCAGCGGCGTCGAGACCGGGGTTGATGCTCCCCTGTGACGGCGATGCGCGTTTTATCTCCGCTATCACAGCGACGTCCTCCCTCCGGAGCGCGCGCACCATCGAGGGCGGAGCACCTGCGTCGCGCGCACGCTGCTCGAGCTCGCTCCTCCGCGGGCGCAGCAGCTCCGCGCGCCGCAGAGCGGCGGCGATCAGCTCGCCGAGCACGCCTGCCGCCGCGCCACCCTCGGAAGCGCCACCCGGCGGGCCGGCATCGGAACGCTGTTGCGTTTCGGTAGGTGTTCGGCTATTGTAGCTTTTCGGCAAATCTTCGGTCGCAGTCTCCCGGCAACCACTGTTAATCATCCGGCAGGGGAACTCACAAATGTCGCTTACCAGACGGCAGCGCGAAATACTGACGTTCCTGGCCGAGTACTCCGACGACCACGGATACGCTCCGAGTTTCGAGGAGATCGCCGAACGGTTCGGGTACAGCTCGCTTGCCACCGTGCACGAGCACCTCAGCAACCTCGAGCGGAAGGGATACATCAAGCGCAGCTACAACGAGAGCCGCGCGATCGAGCTCGTACCGTCCGACGCGTTCGGCCGCTCGGTGCATCTCCCGCTGATGGGTACAGTGGCGGCGGGGCTGCCCATCGAGGCGATCGAGACCAGCGAGTCGCTCGCCGTCCCCGAGGAGCTGATAGGGCGGAACGGCAGCCACTACGTGCTGAGGGTTCGCGGCAACTCGATGATTGACGAGCAGATCCGCGACGGCGATTTCGTGATCGTCAACGAACGTCGCACCGTCTCCAACGGCGAGATGGTCATCGCGCTCATTGACAACAACTCCGCGACCGTCAAGAAGTACTATCGGGAGAAGGACGGGCGCGTCCGGCTGCAGCCCGCCAACGAAGCACTCGCGCCGATCTACGTGAGCGAGAACGACCTCCTCATCCAGGGAGTCGTCGTCGGAGTAATGCGCAGGTACTAGCGGGCAGCCGGTCGCCGCGCGCCGCTACTGGTAGGCGACGCGCAGTCGCTCCAGCACGTTCGTTCCCGCGCCCGAATCGAGCGCCCGCGTAGCCTCCTGCACGGCGTCGTCGAACGAATTCACCCGACCGCTCACATAAACGGCTGCGGCCGCGTTGAGCAGCACCGCCGCGCGCGCGCCTGCCGTTCCCCGGCCGCCAAGAATGTCCAGGATGACGCGCGCGTTGTCCTCGGGCGACGCACCGGCGAGCTCGTCCGCCGCTCGGGCCGTGAGATCGAAGCGCGCGGGATCAAGACTCCACTCCTTTACTGCCCCGTCGCGGACCTCGAGCCCGTGCGTAACGCCGAGCGGCGAGAGCTCGTCCAGCCCCGGCTCGCCGTGCACGACCAGTGCATGCCTGGCGCCCAGCGCAGCGAGCGCTCCAGCCAGAACGGGCAGCCGTGACGCGTCGGCCACTCCCACCACCTGCCGACCCGCGCCTGCCGGGTTGGCCAGCGGACCGACAACGTTCATCACCGTCGGAACTGCCAGCTCGCGTCGGACGGGCCCCACGTGCCGCATCGCCGGGTGCATCAGCGGCGCGAACATGAAGACGATCCCGGCCTCGCGCAGCGCGCGCTCCATCGTCTGAACCGGAACGTCTATGCGCACGCCCAGTGCTTCCAGGACGTCCGCGCTGCCGCAGCTCGACGTGAAGGAGCGGTTGCCGTGCTTCGCTATTCGCACGCCCGCTCCGCCCGCCACGAGCGCAGCCGCGGTGGAGATATTGAACGTGCGTACCGCGCCTCCCCCGGTGCCGCAGGTGTCCACGAGAGAGTCCGGATCGTCGGCGGCGAGTGGAACCATCGCGCGTCGGAGCGCGCGCGCCGCTCCGGCCACTGTTTCAGCCGTGTCGCCGCGAACGCGCAGCCCCATCAGAAAAGCCGCGATCTGCGTGGCGGACGCCTCGCCCTTCATCACCAGCTCCAGCGCGTCCGCAACGTCATCGCCGGCCAGCGGCATGCCGTGAGCGAGCGCGTGCAACGCGCGCTGCAGCGCGGTGTCGGTCACGGCGGGAAGGGGCTAGTGCTCGCTGGCTACTGCGGCGCGGACTTCCTCCAGCACGCTGCGCGGATCGCTCGTCGCGGGCGACTCGGTGATGAGGCGCTGGATCCGGTGCAGGAGATTCCCCTGGTTGCGCAGCGCTTCCGACTGGCGGCTGAGGTCCACGTGCGCCTTCTCCAGCTGGGCCACGGCCGTTGCCACCTGCTGCTCGACGGCCTGCAGCCGTGACGCCGCCCCACGCGCCCGCTCACCAGCGTCGAATGCGGCCCGCTGCAGCTCGGCGACGCGCGCGTCAATGCCGTCCGCGGTCAGCTGTCGCTTCACTTCCTGCAGCTCGCCCTGGAGCGCGACCATCGAGCGCCCGTACTCCTCGTGCACCTTCCCGAGTATCTGCTCGAGCGCCTCCTCGGCCTGGCGCCGCGCCTCACGCTCGGAGCACAGAGTCACCGCCAGGGCGAACACTCCCACCGGTGCCGTGATCTTGTCCGCGGCGCGCGAGCCGAACCGCTGCCGCGGCTCCCTGATCGCGATCAACCCGCAGAGCTCGCCGTGGGCGCGGATCCCCTGCACGAGGAGTAACGCGTCCGATGGATCCTGCATCCCGAAGAAGCGCAGGTAGTCGGACGACATCTCACCGAAGTCCACGAGCGCGCCGCCGGCCACCAGGTCCTTCCTGAGACGGGGCGGGAGATGGTCGAGGGAGATCTCGAATGGGGAGGCGGCAAAGCCGCCCGCGGTCTGGGTGTACCGAGTGGTCACCACCTGCCGCCGGGCGTCGAACGCGTAGTACACGACCTGAAGGCCGCGCGCGGTTTCGTCGAGCTGAGCGCTCAGCGCGCGCAGTGCGTCTGGAATGTCCGGCGCCTCTGTCACGGTCTGGGTGAACGCGGCAATCGTGTGTGGCGGCATCGCCCGTCACGTTGAGGCGTAGCTTCTTTAAAGTCAATCAGTTCCACGGCCCGTCTGCTTGAAGGGGCATCGGCGCCCGGGTAACTTCGAGTCGTGCCCGACCGCTCCATTCAGCTCGTCCTGGAATACGACGGGAGCGGGTTCAGCGGCTGGCAGCGTCAGGCGGCTGCGCGCACGGTCCAGGGCGTGCTCGAGGAGGCGCTGGCCCGGCTCACGCAGACGCATGTCTCCGTCAGAGGTGCCGGACGCACCGACGCGGGAGTCCACGCGCTGGCCCAGGCGGCGGACGCGTGCGTGCCGGACCAGTGGACAGCATCAGAGCTGCGACGCGCGCTCAACGCCGTGCTGCCCGGCGACGTACGGGTGGTGGATGTGCACGACATGCACGACAACTTCAACGCCAGGAAAGACGCGATCTCACGCCGCTACTCGTACTGGATCGGAACGGACGCAGCGGCCGAGTCACCGTTTCGCCGGCGAACGGAGTGGGCCGTGCGATGGGCGCTCGACGGTGCCGTTCTCGACGACTGCGCGGCGGCGATCAGAGGTGATCACTCCTTCCGCAGCTTTGCTGTCCGCGGTACGGCTCCGCCTCATGACCCGCACCGGTGTACCGTCGTCGCCGCGGGCTGGAGGGAGCGTCCCGGCGGATTGGTCTTCGAGATAGAGGCGAACAGGTTCCTGCACCACATGGTGCGATTCCTGGTCGGCACGATGGTGGAGTTCGCGTCCGGAAAGCGGCCGGGCGACACGTGGGAAGCGGTGATGGGAGCGGACGACAATTCGCGCGCCGGTCCGCCGGCGCCCGCTCACGCTCTGTTCCTGGAGAGTGTCAAATATCCCGCAGAGCTCTACGCGCAGCTCCCCCGGTCCGCCAACAATTGATGATCCCGAGACTCATGCGACTCTCCAGAAAGCTGTTGATACTCGCCGCAGCGGCAGCGTGTGACACGACCACCCCCGCTCCTTCCACCGCCCAGGTCGCGACGGCCGCCCGCCCCGATGAGATCGCCGGAACGCGACGGACCGCGATCACGACCGCCGTGGACCGCGTCGCCGCGTCCGTCGTGACCGTGCAGACGGAGCGCATCGAGCGGAGCGGCGGCGACATGTTCGACCTCTTCTTCGGGCGCCAGCAGCAGCGGGCCGTCCCGGGGCTCGGCTCCGGCTTCATCGTGCGCGAGGACGGCGTGATCGTGACCAACGCGCACGTGGTCGCGGGCGCTTCGCGCATCTCGGTCGCGCTGCGCGACGGCAGCACGTACCCGGCGCAGCTCGTCGGCGCCGACGAGCCGAACGATCTCGCGGTGATCAGGATCCAAGGGCGCGAGTTCCCCGTAGCGCCGCTCGGTACCTCCCGCGGACTGCTGATGGGCGAGTGGGCGGTCGCGATCGGGAATCCCCTCGGCTTCCTGATCGGCAACACCGAGCCGAGCGTGACCGCGGGCGTCGTGAGCGGCGTGGGACGCAATCTGGCCGCGACTCCGCAGGGCGCCGGCGTTTACGTGGACATGATCCAGACCGACGCCTCGATCAACCCGGGGAATTCCGGCGGCCCGCTGGTGAACGCGCTCGGCGAGGTCATCGGCGTGAACACGGCGATCTTCAGTCCCACCGGCGGCTCCATCGGCGTCGGATTCGCCATCCCGATAGACCGCGCGCGCCGCGTGGTGGAGGACCTCCTCGCCCACGGGCAGATCCGCCGCCCCTGGGACGGAATCAATCTCCGCATCTCGCCGCCCGGTTCCCGCGAGATCCTCACCGCGGGAGCAGTCGTCCAGAGCATCGTGCCCGAGTCGCCGGCCGCGCGCGCCGGCATCCGCCCCGGCGACGTCGTCGTTCGCTCGAGAGGGAGGATCATCCGCAACGCATACGACTGGGAGGCGGAGAGACTCGACTTCCGCGTTGGCGATGAGGTACCTCTCACTGTGCGCCGCGGCGAGCGCGAGTTCACGGCCACGATCCGGGTAGTGGACCTGCCCGAAGTCACCGCGCCGCGCGTCGCGGTCTTCCAGGAGCTGCAGCTCGTGTCGCTCACTCCGGCGATCAGGCAGACGAAGGGGATCCGGAGCAGCGCCGGCGCGCTCGTTGTCGCGGCCAGCGAGCGCGTATCGGAGCAGCTCGGCTTTCTGGTGGACGACGTGATCCTCCAGATCAACAACCTGCGCGTGAGCAACGCCGAAGAGGCCGCGCGCTCTCTCGGCGCGTTCCCCAGCAGGTCGGTCGTGACCGTGTACGTCGAGCGCCAGGGACGGCTGTGGAACGTTCAGTTCCGCATGCCATGAGCGCCGGGAGAACGCTCGCTTGAGCGACCTCGACCGGTATTCCTCGCCACTCGCCGAGCGTTACGCCTCTGACGCGATGCTCGAGCTGTGGTCGCCGCGCACCCGCTACGGGCTGTGGCGCCGACTGTGGCTCGCACTGGCCGAAGCGCAGCAGGCGCTGGGCGCTGAAATCCCTGCGACCGCCGTCGCCCAGATGCGTGACCACCTCGACGAGATAGACTTCGACGCCGTCGCCGCGTACGAGCGCCGGTTCCGCCACGACGTGATGGCGCACATACACGCCTTCGCCGACGTGGCTCCCGCCGCGCGGCCGTACATCCATCTCGGCGCCACCAGCGCGTTCGTCACCGACAACGCCGACCTCATCCTGATGCGCCGCGGAATGGATCTGCTGCGAGCCAAGGTGCTGACGGTGATCCGTGCCCTCGCTGCGTTCGCCCGTGAGTGGCGCGACGCGCCGACGCTGGGCTACACCCATCTCCAGCCGGCACAGCTCACGACCGTGGGCAAGCGCGCGACGCTGTGGCTGCAGGACCTCGTGCTCGACGTCGCGGAGCTGGATCGCCGCATTGCCACCCTCCCCTTCCGCGGGGTGAAGGGAACCACCGGCACGCAGGCGAGCTTCCTGGAGCTGTTCGGAGGCGACCACGCCAAGGTGCGCGAGCTGGAGCGGCGCGTCACGCGCAGCATGGACTTCACCGAAGCTCTGCCCGTGACCGGCCAGACGTACACGCGCAAGCTCGACGCGCTGGTGCTCGGCGCGGTGACCGGCGTCGCCGCGAGCGCGGCCAAGTTCAGCGGCGACGTCCGCATGCTGCAGGCGTTCGGCGAGGTGGAGGAGCCGTTCGAGTCGGAGCAGGTCGGCTCGTCGGCGATGGCGTATAAACGCAACCCGATGCGCTCGGAACGGATCGCGTCGCTCGCGCGGTTCGTTATCTCACTCGAGTCCAACGCCAGCCACACGCACAGCGTGCAGTATCTCGAGCGAACTCTCGATGACAGCGCCAATCGCCGCATCGCGATACCCGAGTCGTTCCTCGCAACCGACGCGATCCTCCTGCTGATGGCGAACATCGCGTCCGGGCTGCACGTGAACGCCGGACGGGTGCGGGAGCGGCTCGCGCGCGAGCTTCCCTTCATGGCCACCGAGGAGCTCATCCTCGCCGCCGTTCGCGCGGGGGGCGACCGGCAGGACGTGCATGAGGTGATCAGGCGGCACAGCGTGGCCGCGGCAAAGGCCCTGAGCGAGGGTGCGGACAGGAACGACCTGTTCGACCGTCTCGCGCGCGATCCTGAGTTCAGCGTTCCGCTGGACGAGATCCGCGCCACAGCCGCGCCGGAGCGATTCATCGGGCGTTCGGCGCAGCAGGTTGACGAGTTCCTCAGCGAGGTTGTCGAGCCGCTGCTGGCCTCCGCCGGCGGCACGGCCGACGTGCCGGGCGAGCTCCGGGTTTGAGCGCCATCGCCGCGACCACGCTCCCGCTGCCGCTCGTGCGGCGCGGGAAGGTGCGCGACGTGTACGACGCGGGCGACGACCGCCTGCTCCTCGTCGCGACGGACAGGGTGAGCGCCTTCGACGTGGTTATGGCCGAGGCCGTCCCGCACAAGGGTGCGGTTCTCACTCAGCTCACCGCCTGGTGGCTGCGAACGCTGGGCGATGACATCCGCCACCACATGCTCTTGGCGGACGTGGATGAGATAGCCCGCGCGGTACCGGCGGTCGCCGACTTCAGCGCCGAGCTCGCGGGCCGCTCTATGCTCGCGCTGTGGACGACGCCCTTTCCGGTCGAGTGCGTGATGCGCGGCTACCTGGCCGGCTCCGCCTGGCAGGAGTATCGCGTCAGCGGGACGCTGGCCGGCGAGCCGCTCCCGCGCGGACTGCCCGAGAGCGCCCGGCTCGATCCGCCGTTGTTCAGCCCCGCGACCAAGGCGCAGTCGGGCCATGACGAGAACATCACGACCGCGAAAGCGGCTGAGATCGTGGGAGCGGGCGCGGCCGCGGAGCTGGAGCGGCTCACGCGGCTGATCTACGCGCGGGGCCGGGCGGTCGCGGCGGAGCGCGGGATCATCATCGCCGACACCAAACTCGAGTTCGGGGAGCGGGGCGGCGAAATTATATTGATTGACGAGGTTCTTACGCCGGACAGCTCGCGCTTCTGGCCGGCTGAGGCATACATGCCTGGCGCGGCCCCGCCGAGCTTCGACAAGCAGCCGTTGCGTGACTATCTCGCGCGAGAACGTGACGCCGGTCGCTGGAACGGAGAAGCACCTGCACCTCCCCTCCCGAGCGAGGTCGTAACCGCAATGAGTGCCCGTTATCTGGAGATCTTCCACCGGCTCACCGGCTCACCGCTGGTGCATACGACGTGAGCTTCGCGCGCGAGGGACTCCTGTTCATAGGAATTGCGAGCGCCATTGCCGCGGGTGCGTTCGCGCTCGCTTACATGCGCCGCTCCTGGGCGCTGTGGCTGCTGGCCTTCGCCCTGACGATCATCGCTCTGTGGGTCGCGTACTTCTTCCGCGACCCGGAGCGAACCGGCGAACGCGGTGCGCAACTGGTGATCGCTCCGGCCGACGGCCGCGTCGTACAGATCGCCGAGGTGGACGAGCCGGCGTTCGTTCGCGGACGGACCGTTCGCGTGTCGATCTTCATGAACGTCTTCGACGTCCACGTGAACCGGTATCCCGTGGATGGCGTCGTTCGCTACGTGCACTACAACCGCGGCAGGTTCCTCAACGCGGCGACCGAGAAGTCCAGTCTGGAGAACGAGCAGAGCTCGGTGGGAATCCAGACCGGCGAGCACCGGATCCTGGTGAGGCAGATCGCCGGACTCATCGCCCGGCGGATCGTGACGTACAGTGCGGAAGGCGACACCGTGACGCAGGGCGCGCGCATGGGAATCATCCGCTTCGGCTCCCGCGTGGATGTGTTCATGCCCCGCGGATCCACGTTGCGGGTGCGTGAAGGGGAAGTCACTACGGCCGGGACGACCGTGATCGGCGAGCTTCCCGCACCGTGAACCGACCCGAAGGCCGGCGCATACGACGGGCGGTGGTGGTGCTGCCGAACGGCTTCACCCTCGCGAATCTCTTCCTCGGCGTGCTCGCGATAGTCACCGCGGCACGAGGAGACTTCAGGACCGCCGGCGTTTACATCGTGCTCGGCGGCATCGCCGACGCGCTCGACGGCCGCATCGCACGCGCCACGCGCACAGGCACGCGATTCGGCGAGGAGCTGGATTCGCTGGTGGACGCGATCACCTTCGGGCTCGCGCCCGCGCTCATCATGTACTTCGCGGTGCTCAACCGGGAAGGTCTCGACTGGCTGCTCGTCTTCCTGTACACGGCCTGCGCTGTCATCCGCCTGGCGCGCTTCAACGTGGAGCAGGCCGGACGCGCCAAGAAATACTTCCACGGCCTCCCGAGCCCCGCCGCGGGGATGACTCTGGCGACCTACTACTGGTTCAGCCAGACGCCGCTATACACCCAGACGATGATCGCTGATCTGCCGTGGCAGGTGATGCTGCGGTACGTGAT
>Ga0268386_10004548_pt1 | contig 10224 bp, 7 predicted proteins | sample RVTome_15_FD_200260 | JGI IMG/M metagenome (GOLD analysis project Ga0268386, IMG submission 200260) | Soil microbial communities from uranium-contaminated site in the Upper Colorado River Basin, Wyoming, United States - RVT150D86... ... | reverse complement strand
TTCCAGGCGCCGACTCCCCTGACCGCCAGCAACGCCTCGCGCGTGCGCGGTCGCAGGCGCGCCATGTCGCGCAGCGAGGCGTCGCTGAAGACGAGGTAGGGCGGCACTCCACGCTCCTCGGCGATGGTGCGCCGCAGCCCGCGCAGCGCCTCGAACAGCACGCGATCGTGGCCACCGGGCCCGGCATCGACGCGAGCGCCAGCGGCCTCGGGCTGCGCCGGGGGTCCGGCGTCGGCCGCCGTCGCGCGCACCGCCCCCGCGCTCGTCAGCGCCGGCGCCTTGCCCTCGCCCCGCAGCACCGCGCGGCCCTGCTCGGTGAGCGTGACGGTCGGATACTCGTCGTCGGTGCGCGCCAGCAGGCCGTGCGCGAGGAGCTGGTCGATCCAGCCGCGCACCCGGGCCTTCGCCTCCCCGCGCAGCGTGCCGTAGGCCCCGAGGCGGTCGTGACGCAGCTGCCCGATGCGGCCGGTCGCCGCGCCGGCGAGCACGTCCGCCACGTGCGCGGCGCCGAAACGTCCGCGGAGCTCGCCAACCGCTTCCAAGATGCGGGCCGCCACCCCGGAGGTGTCCGTGCCCTGCACGGTCTCGCCGAGACACACGTCGCAGGCCCCGCAGCCCTGGCGCTCGTACGCCTGGCCGAAGTACGTCACGAGCGCCCGGTGCCGGCACACCGCCTGCTGGCAGAACGCGTACATCTCGCCCAGCTTGCGCAGCGCGCCCGGCGGCGGCTCGCCACCGTCGGCCGCCATGACCGACTTCCAGAGCCCGTAGTCGGCGCCACTGACGAGCAGCAGGCACTCGGCCTCCAGCCCATCGCGGCCGGCGCGCCCCGCCTCCTGCTGGTAGTGCTCGAGCGACTTCGGCATGCCGGTGTGAATGACGTAGCGCACGTTGGAGCGGTCGATGCCCATGCCGAAGGCGACGGTGGCGACCACGATGTCCACCCGTTCGTTGACGAAGGCGTCCTGGTTGGCGCGCCGCTCGTCGTCGGTGAGCCCGGCGTGGTAGCGGACGGCGCGCAGGCCGCGGCGCGCCAGGGCCGCTGCCAGATCCTCGACCTCGCTGCGACGGATGCAGTACACGATGCCGGCCTGGTCGCGATGCCGCTGGATGGCGGCGACCACCTGGCCCAGCCGGTCGGTCCGCGGCCGCACGCGGTAGATCAGGTTGGGCCGGTCGAATGAGCCCACGAGGATCCGCGGCTCGCGCAGGCGCAGCTCGCCGACGATGTCGGTGCGTACCTGTGGCGTCGCCGTCGCCGTGTAGGCGTGCACGGCGACCCCGGAAAAGGCCGTGCGCAACGCGCGGAGCTGCCGGTACTCCGGTCGGAAGTCGTGCCCCCACTGGCTGATGCAGTGCGCCTCGTCTATCGCGAAGAACGCCGGCGCCGCCCGCTGCAAGCGCTCCAGGAAGCCGTCCATCACCAGCCGCTCGGGCGCCAGGTAGAGCAGCTGCACGCTGCCGCTGGCGACAGCACGCATGACGGCGGCACGCTCGGCGGGTGTCTGGCTGCTGTTGAGCGCGGCCGCGGGCACCCCGGCCTGCCGCAGGCCGTCGACCTGGTCCTTCATGAGCGCGATCAGCGGTGAGACGACGACGGCCAGACAGCGGCGGTGCGCGGCGGGCGCCTGGTAGCAGAGCGACTTGCCGCCGCCGGTCGGCAGCACGACCAGCGAGTCGCGATCCGCCAGGACGCAGCCGATGGCCTCTTCCTGCAGCGGGAGAAAGCGATCGTATCCCCAGATGCGCCGGACCGTCTCGTGCAGAAACTCAGTCTGGATGATGGCGCGATGATAGCCGAGCGCTCGGAGGGCGGCTAGAGTGCCCGAACCGAGACAGGCTCAGAGGGCGAGCGCCAGCTGCGCGGGCGTGGGAGGTAGCGCCAGCGGGCGCGCGCGGCGGTCGGCGATGTCGTGCGCGGCGCGCAGCATCGCCACGCGGGCCCGGATCGGGTCGGCCACACGGGGGTCGGGATACGGCGTGCGGTAGAGCCGCTCGTAGCGGGGCAGCAACGCCGGCCAGTGACGCGCCAGGCTCTCGAGGAAGTGCTCGCGCGTGCCGGGCCGCAGGTGCAGGACGTTGCACCAGAGGCCGGTGGCGCCCGCCTCGCGCGCCGCCCGCACGACTTCCGCGAGACGTGCTGGATCGTCGGAGATTCCCGGCAGGATCGGCGCCATCCCGACTCCGGCATCGATGCCCGCCTCGACCAGGCGTTGCAGCGCGCGCAGGCGCTGGCGCGGCGGTGCCGTTCCCGGCTCCGTCCGCCGCCAGACGTCGGGGTCGAGCGTCGGCACCGAGAAGCTCACGTGCACCTCCGCTCGCGCCGCCGCCGCCTGCAGCACGTCGACGTCGCGCACGATCATCGGACCCCGGGTGACGATGCTGAGGGGGTTGCGCGCCGCCCACAGGACCTGCAGACAGCGCCGGGTCAGGCGATAGCGACCCTCGGCCGGCTGGTAGGGGTCAGTCGCCGCGCCGATCGCGACCGCCTCCCGCTTCCACGAAGGTCGTGCCAGCTCGCCCGCGAGGACCTCGGCCACGTTGATCTTCACACGGATCGACCGGCCATAGCCGTCGTCGGCTGGACGGTCCGCCCGTCGCTCGAACGCGCGCACGTAACAGAAGGAGCAGCGATGGACGCAGCCCATGTACGGGTTCAGCGACCACGAGAAGTCCATCCCCTGCACCCGGTTGAGCGCGGTACGGCAGGGCTCCTCGCGGTACTCCACAGCCACGATCGCCACTATACAGGAGTTGACATGACTGCACCAACTATCCCTTCTGGTACATCAAGAAATTCGCCAAAGACAGCATATTTGCGCCGGGCAGTCGAAGAGTCCACTGGAGGTGCAGCGCGGCCGGTGACAGGAGCGCTCAGGGGCGCGTGGGATCGGGCCCGACCCTCACGAGCATCTTGCCGAGATTCTCGCCCCGGAGCAGACCGATGAACGCGCGCGGCACCGCCTCGAGTCCCTCGACCACGTCCTCGCGGTACTTCAGCCGCCCCTCCCGCAGCCAGGCGGCCGTGTCGGCGAGGAAGGGCAGAAGCCGCGGATGGTCACGCGGTTGACGAGCACCGGCCCCATGTTCGGCCCGGGCGGCGGCCCGGTGGCGTTGTACTGCGACACGAGCCCGCACAGCGGAATGCGGGCGAACGGGTTGACCAGGCGCAGCACGGTCTCGAGCACGTCGCCGCCCACGTTGTCGAAGTAGACGTCGATGCCCTCGGGACAGGCCTGCTTGAGCGCGGCGACAAGATCCGGCGACCGGTAGCTCACGCAGGCCTCGAACCCCAGCTCCTTCACGCCGGCAAGCCGCCTCCACGATCTCGAAATCGCTCGGCTCGCCGATCGGACGGCTCCGGAGCAGGACGCGGCGGCTCGTCGTGGCTGGCACGGTGGCTCCTCCCGGCCGGACTGTCCGCCACGCCCGGCGACCTTGCAACCACGCAAGCCCTCCGCTATCGTGCGGGCCATGAGCGCCTCCGCCCGTCTCGCCGAGTTCGTCGTCAAGACCTCGCTGCGCGATTGCCCCGACGCCGCCGTCGCCCAGGTGCGCCGGGCCGCCCTCGACACGCTGGGCGTGATGCTGGCCGGTGCCGGCGAGCCGGTGGCGCTGAGCGTGCGCACCGTCGCCCGCGCCGAGGGCGGGGCTCCGCTGTGCACGGTGTTCGGCACCGCGCACCGCACCTCGCCGACCTGGGCCGCGCTCGCCAACGGCACCGCCGGCCACGCGCACGACTTCGACGACACGAACTTCGCGCTGCTGGGTCATCCGAGCGTGCCGCTGCTGGCCGCGGCGCTGGCCGCCGCCGAGGCGGAGCCGGCCGACGGCGCCGCGGTCGTCCTGGCCTACGTGATCGGCTTCGAGGTGAGCACGGCCCTCGGCGTGGCGCTCAATCCCGACCACTACACGCGCGGCTGGCACGCGACGTCCTCGATCGGGACGCTGGGCTGCGCGGCGGCGGCCGCCAGCGTGCTCCGGCTCGACCCCACCCAGACGCGGCACGCGCTCGGCGTCGCGGCCTCGCTCGCTTCCGGGCTCAAGGAGAACTTCGGCTCAATGACCAAGCCCTTCCACGCCGGCCACGCCGCCCGCAACGGCGTGTTCGCGGCCCTGGTGGCGCGCGAGGGCCTCACCGCCTCCGACTCGGCGCTCGAGGGCCGGCAGGGCTACGCGGCGGCGTTCGGCCAGGCGCCGCTGGCCGCCGACGCCTTCGACGCGCTCGGCCGGCGCTGGCAGGTGCTCGCCTCCGGCATCGCGGTGAAGCCGTATCCCTCGTGCGCGCTGACCCACTCGGCGATCGATGCGCTGCTCGCGCTGCGCGAGCGTCACGGGCTGGGCGCCGAGGAGGTGGCGGAGGTCGAGGTCGGCGTCAACCAGGTCGTCCCCGACGTGCTGCGCCACGCCAGCCCGAGCAATGGCCTCGAGCGCAAGTTCTCCATGCAGTTCTGCGCGGCCTCGGCGCTGGCCACCGGCCGCGTGGACCTCGGCTCGTTCGCCGACGGCCCCATCACCGACGCCGGCACCCGGGAGGTGATGGACCACGTGCGCATGGTGGTGGATCCCACGCTGCCGCAGGGCCTCAGCGAGCACGCCTGGACCCGCGTGACCGTGCGCCTGCGGGATGGGCGCACCCTGGCCTCGCCGCCGCGCGGCGCCTCCGGCCACCCCGACCAGCCGCTGACCGACGCCCAGCTGCGCGACAAGTTCCTGGCCTGCGCAGCCCCCGTGATCGGCGCCGGTGAGGCCGAGGGCGTGGCCGCGCAGCTCACGCATCTCGAAGACATTCCCGACATCCGCGCCCTCACGGCGCGGCTCGTCACCGCGAGGGACTAGCCCATGGGTGTGCTCGACGGAATCAAGGTCCTGGAGCTCGCACGCGTGCCGCCGGCCGAGATGCCCGGCATGATCATGGCCGACATGGGCGCCGACGTCCTCAAGATCGAGACCCCGGAGCCCGGCCGCCACGACGACGAGCAGGCAGTCCGCCGCACGATCCACGCCTTCGTCAACCGCAACAAGCGCTCGATGACGCTGAACATGAAGGCCCCCGAGGGCCAGGCGATCTTCCGCAAGCTCGCCGCCGGGGCCGACGTGATCGTGGAGGGCTTCCGGCCCGGCGTGATGGACCGGCTGGGGGCCGGTTACGCGGCGCTCAAGGCGCTGAACCCGCGGCTCGTGTACTGCTCGCTGTCGGGCTTCGGCCAGGACGGGCCGTACCGGGACCGTCCCGCCCACGACATGAACTACCTCTCGCTGGCGGGCGTGCTGAACCTCATCGGGGACGCCGGCAGCAAGAAGCCGGTGATCCCGCTCAACCTGGTGGCCGACTACGCCGGCGCCAGCCTGCACGGCGCCCTCGGCATCGTGCTGGCGCTGTTCGCCCGCGAGCGCACCGGGCGCGGCCAGCACGTCGACGTCTCCTACCTCGACACCAGCGTCTCCCTGCTGGCGGCCACGCCCAACATGCGCTTCTTCTTCTCCGACGGTGTCGCTCCGCGGCGCGGTGAGGGCTTCCTGGGCGGCTCCTACCCCTACTACGCGATCTACGAGACCCGTGACGACAAGCTGCTGACGATCGGCTGCACCGAGCCGTGGCTCTGGGAGAACTTCTGCAAGGCGATCGGCCGTCCGGACTTCGTGCAGTTCGCCCGCAAGCCCGACCAGTTCGTGCGGGCGGCGAACCCCGAGGAGGCCGCCGCCCGCGAGGCCATCGAGGCCATCATCCGCACCCGCGACCGCGACGACTGGTACGAGTTCCTGGTCGAGCACGACGTGTGCGTGGGCAAGGTCTACGACGTCGAGGAGATGGTGGCCGATCCCCAGATCAACCACCGCGGGATGATCGTCGACGTCGAGCACCCCACCCACGGGCGGGTGCGGCAGTTCGGCATCGCCATCAAGCTCTCGGACACCCCTGGCACCGTCCGCACCGCCGCCCCGCTCGGGGGCGAGCACACCGAGGCGATCCTCAAGGACCTGGGTCTGGGCGCCGCCGACATCGCCGGGCTGCGCGAGCGCAGGGTCATCGAGTAAGCGCCGGCCTCGTGGAGCGCTGGCGGCAGCTCGCCGTCCTCTCGCTGGCGGAGCTGCTGGCGCTCTGCGTCTGGTTCAGCGCCGCAGCGGTGCTGCCGGCCCTGCGCCGCGAATGGGCGCTGGGTGACGCCGGCGGCGCGGCGCTCACGATCGCCGTCCAGGCCGGCTTCATCGCCGGCACGCTCGGCTCGGCGCTCACCAACCTGTCCGACGTCTGGCCCGCCCGCCGCGTGCTGGTCGCGGGCGCCGGGCTGGGCGCGCTCGCCAACGGCCTGCTGGCCGTGGCCGTCGACGGTCTCGCCGGCGCCCTGGCGCTCCGCTTCGTCACCGGGCTGGCCATGGCCGGCGCCTACCCGCCGGCGATGAAGATCATGGCCACCTGGTTTCGCGAGGGCCGGGGTCTCGCCATCGGCATCCTCGTGGGCGCGCTGACGATCGGCTCGGCCACGCCGCACCTCGTGCGCGGGGTCACCGACCTGCCCTGGCGCCAGACGCTCCTCGTCGCCTCCGGGCTGGCGGTGCTCGGGGCCGTGCTCGTCCTGGCATTCGTGCGCGAGGGACCCCACGCCTTCCCGGCGGCCCGCTTCGATCTGCGCATGGCCGCCGCCATTTTCCGCGAGCGCGGGCCGCGCCTGGCCAGCTTCGGCTACCTCGGCCACATGTGGGAGCTCTACGCGATGTGGGCCTGGATCGGCGTCTTCCTGGCCGACAGCCTGCACGCGCGCGGCGGCGGCGACTATCTCGGCGCCAACGCCAGCAGCGCGACCTTCCTCGTCATTGCGATCGGTGCGCTGGGCTGCTGGGCGGGCGGCGTCGCCTCCGATCGCTGGGGCCGCACCCTGCTGACGATCGTCGCCATGGGGTGCAGCGGCGCCTGCGCGCTGCTGATCGGGGCCACGTTCGGGGGGCCGCCGGCTCTCACGCTGCTGGTCGCCGCCGTCTGGGGCGTGACCATCGTCGCCGACTCCGCGCAGTTCTCCACCGCGGTGACGGAGCTCTCACCGCCCGCGTACGTCGGCACCGCGCTGACGGCGCAGACGTGTGCCGGCTTCGCGCTGACCACGCTGACGATCTGGCTGATCCCTCCCGCCGTCGCCGCCGTCGGCTGGCGCTGGGCCTTCGCCACACTGGCCGTCGGCCCGCTGCTCGGCGTGGTGGCGATGGCCCGGCTGCGCGCCACCCCGGAGGCGGCGCGGCTGGCGGGCGGACGCCGGTGACGACCGGCGATGCACGCACAGCGGAACTTGCATCACGCCGCCCCGTCGTCATAGCGTGGGACGCGTGGACCGCTACGACCTGATCGTCATCGGCTCGGGCCCGGCCGGCGAGAAGGGCGCCGCCCAGGCCGCGTACTTCGGCAAGCGCGTGGCGCTGATCGAGCGCGAGCCCCACCCGGGCGGCGCCGGCACCAACACCGGCACCGTCCCCTCGAAGACCTTGCGCGAGACCGCCCGCTACTTCTCCGGCCTGGGCCAGCACGCGCTGTACGGCGTCGACTATCACGTCAAGACCGAGCTGACCATCAAGAATCTCATGTACCGCGAGCAGGAGGTGGTGCGCGCGCTGCGCCAGGTCATCACCGAGAACATCGGGCGCCACCGGATCGACTACGTGCAGGGCCACGCCACCTTCGCCGACCCGCACACGCTCCGGGTGACGGCCCAGGACCGGCCCGCGCGCCTGCTGCAGGCCGACGTGATCCTCATCGCCACCGGCTCCGTCCCCAGCCGCCCCCCGGAGGTGCCTTTCGATGACCCGCGCATCCACGACAGCGACGAGATCCTCGAGCTGGAGCGGCTGCCGCGCACGCTGGCCGTGGTGGGCGCCGGCGTCATCGGCTGCGAGTACACGACGATCTTCGGGGCGCTCGGCATCAAGGTCAGCCTGATCGACGGCCGCGATCGCCTGCTCGGCTTCCTCGACGGCGAGATGGCCGACCAGCTCCGGCTGCAAATGGGCTTTCTCGGCGTCGACCTGCGCTTGAAGGAGAGTGTCGCCCGCTACGTGCCCGAGGCCGACGGCGTCCGGCTCGAGCTGCAGAGCGGCGGCAGCCTGACCGTCGACCAGGTGCTGGTGGCGGCCGGCCGGGTGGCCAACGTCGCCAGGCTCGGCATCGAGCGGGCCGGGCTCACCGTCAACAAGCGCGGCCTGCTCGCCGTCAACGAGCGCTACCAGACCTCGGTGGCACACATCTACGCGGCCGGCGACGTCATCGGCTTCCCGGCACTGGCCTCGACCTCGATGGAGCAGGCGCGCGTCGCCATGGTGCACGCCTTCGACCTGCCCAAGTACAAGACGCGGGTGGCGCCCATCTTCCCGCTGGCCGTCTACACCATCCCCGAGATCGCCATGGCGGGCGAGACGGAGGAGAGCTGTCGACAGCGCAAGATCGACTACTGCGTGGGCCGCGGCTTCTACCGCACGAACGCGCGCGGACAGATCGTGGGCGATCTCTCGGGCGAGATCAAGCTGGTCTTCCGCTATCCCGACAAGCGCCTGCTCGGCGTGCACGTCATCGGGGAGATCGCCGCCGAGCTGGTCCACATCGGCCTCATCGCGCTGCAGACCGAGTGCACCATTGACATGTTCGTGGACACCGTCTTCAATTACCCCTCGCTCGGCGACGCCTACAAGTACGCCGCCTACGACGGCCTCGGCGCCCTGCAGCGCCGCGCCGCCGCCGGCTGCTGAAAACCGGCCATCGCCGTCGTTGGCTCGTCGCTCCCTCCCTGCGGCGTAGGCGGCCTACGCCTCGGTCGGGAACTCCTCGCCGCCTGGGATCTGGCCGGTTTCGAGCGGCCGGCGCTAGCCGAGGGCGGGAGCGGGCGTCAGCTGGCGCACGAGCGTGGCGCCCTGCTCGTCCAGCCAGGCGCGGGTCGAGGTGTAGCCGAATCGCAGCGCAGCCTGGCTGGCCTCGAAGCCCATCGACGGTCCGAACAGCAGCTCGGTGTCCCGGGGCGGCTGCAGGAGATGGAAGGTGGTCTGCGGGAACTTCACCGCCAGCGAGGCCATGCCGAGCTGGAGCAGGTTCTGGCTGTAGATGCGGCCGGCCTGCTCCATGATCGTGTAGACGCCGCGGGCGCGCACCGACCCGCCGTTGGCCCCGCGGTTGGGGACCAGCGGATTCACCACGATGACCACGCTGGCGCCTGCCTCGGCGGCGAGGTCGGCGTGACCGCTGAAGCCCACGCCACCGTCCACGTAGTCGCGCCCGCCGATGGTATAGGGATCGAAGAAGCCGGGGATCGCGGAGGATGCGGCAACCGCGTCGCTGATGGCAACCGTGGCCAGCTCGCCGGTGCCGAACACGACCCGCTCGGCCGTGTTGAGATCGATCGCGGGAATCAGCAGGGTCCGCGGCAGGTCGGCGAACGAGTTGCAGTAGCCGCGCGAGGCCAGGCCCACCCGGATGAAGCGCTCGAGCGCCGCCAGCGTGAAGAAGCCGGCCGGCAGCTCACGCTCGGCGCGGGCCAGGACGTCGGGCAGGCACCGGCCGCCCCGCAGCACGTGCTTGCTGATCGCCCACACGAAGCGGCCGAACCGGGTGCAGGCCATGCGGAAGGCGTCGCCGGCGAAGAGCACGCCACGGCGGAAGTTGAGCGGGTCGTCACGGTCCTCGTCGAGGATCTGGTAGATCTCGCTGGCCTGCACCCCGCTGGCCAGCAGCGAGGCGACGACCGATCCGGCGCTGCAGCCGACGTAGATGTCGAAGCCGGCGCCGCTGCCGCGCAGGCGCTCCTCGAGCGCCGTCATGGCTCCGACCTCGTACATGCCGCCGATGACACCGCCGCCGGCCAGCGCCAAGGCGTAACGTGGGCGGGGCCGGGGCCGCCCCCGTCGCCTCCACAGCCCCACGGCGCGATGTACGAGCTGCACGGCCTCCAGAGACAGCAATCGGCCTGCCATTGTCGAGGCCCCACAAATCCCTGGAAACGCTGGCTGGCCCACGCCCATCGCGTATGAAACGGGTGAACAGCCTGACAAGTTTCTGATCGGGCCCGGAGCCCTCTCGGCCGAGTTTACCCGATCCGAGGCGCGACCCGAGAGCCCCGGCCGGGCCCCGGTCCTCGCGGAATCCGCCGAGCCCGCCGCGCAGTCTAATCCTGTATGGCGATCGACATCCGCCCGGCGAAGCAACGGGGTCATGCCGACCACGGCTGGCTCGACACGTGGCACACGTTCTCG
>Ga0268386_10004547_pt1 | contig 10224 bp, 10 predicted proteins | sample RVTome_15_FD_200260 | JGI IMG/M metagenome (GOLD analysis project Ga0268386, IMG submission 200260) | Soil microbial communities from uranium-contaminated site in the Upper Colorado River Basin, Wyoming, United States - RVT150D86... ... | reverse complement strand
ACACTTCAGTCACGCAGCCCCCCCTCACGCTCGTCGGCCGAGTGCGCGGCCGACTTGCCCACGACGAGCTGACCCGGGTGGAGAACCTTCGAGTCACGCTCGGCTGACCCCGCCAGTCTCCGCTGCTGCAATCACGGTTGGGTTGGCACCGCCACGGGCTGATCTCCTCGCGTGCCCTCCTCACCGCTCCCCGGCGCCTAGCTCGGTAGGGGCGGGACCTCGGAGGGGACACCCTGCAGCCGGCCGTCGCCGAAGCCCATGTCCCCGCAGTCGTTCTCGACGAGCGGCGTCAATGCAATGCGGAGGCGGAGAGCGCCTTCGACAGGGATGACGACGTCTACGGTGTCACCAAGGCCGATGTTGTGGGTGGCCACGATCTGGCCGTCGATGCTGATCTCCACGCGATTGCGGGCGGCGGCCGCGGAGGTGTCGAGAAGCCCGACGACGGCGGCGAACACCCGGTAATCCCGTCCGAGGTCGTGCTCGACTTCGGCCGGGTCGTCGCAGAACGCGCTGGAGTCGAGCGTGACACCGTGGGAGTAGGTGGTGCCGCACACGTTGAAGGGCAGTGGATTGCTGAAGCGAAAGCCGTCAACGGGTTCGAGCTCCTCCAGGTGACGGGTGACGAGAGGTCGGGCGACCGTGACCACGACGGTGCCCGGCGTCGTCTCCTCCGCTTCGAGGATCTCCCCGTCGTCGGCGCTCTCGTCGATGACCTCGACCTGCTCGACCTGGAAGCCGGCCTCCATGAGATCGCCGAGCGTCGAGCTGATGTTTGGCCCCGACGACGTCCTCGGGGTCCTCGATGGCCGGCTCGGTCCATGGGTGGCCCACGCCGCCCACCTCCGGCTGCCGACCGGGGAGGGGGAGGAGGCGACCTACGTGGCGACGGCCTTCGGGTACCGGCCCCAGTACAACGAGGGCCTGCGCCTGTGGTACGTCGACGTTGCGCTCCGGCCCGGCGTCGTGGTGTGGCCGTTCCTGCGACTCACCGTCGCCCGGTACCAGCCCGACAGCATCAGCGGCGCCGAGCTGTCCAGCCCGGTCGTCACCGAGTTCGTGCAGCTGCCGCCCGAGCGCACCACCCACGTGAGCCGCCTCGACGATCGCTCGGTGCGCGTGGTCGTCAGCGGGGCGACTGTGCACCGGCCGATGTCGCTGCACGGGGACGCGCAGTCCGACCAAGCCGCCATCGCCGCCAACCGGGTGCTGGTTGCCCGGTTGCAGCAGAAGGACCCCGACCTGGCCGGTGACCTGGGTTGGATCACCCTCGACACCCAGCCGCTCCAGATCGTCAGCTACGACGCGACTGCCCACCTGATCGCGTGGGGCACAACCTTGGGCAGCGACGACCCGATCCCGCTGAGGCGCCCGGGCCCGGAGCTCTCCGACTGGCGGGTCACCGTGGAGGAGTGGGAGCGGTTCCCTGGCGACAGCGACCCGTTCGCACCGCCCGCCATCCTCCAGCTGCCCGTCTGGGAGCAGCGGCTGGTGTTCGCCGACGAGGTGCACCTCTAGCCGTACCCGATCGGTGACCGTCAGGGAGAGTCTGTGTACGAGGAGTGACCTGACGGTGCGTGCTATCCAGCTATTTGGAAACGATCTCCAGCTCGGCGACGTCCCGCTCGACAGCTGGTTCGCCGGGCGATCCGTACCACCACGCGTGCCGGAGCCGGCCGGGCTCCGGAACGGACAGGACAACCTTCATCGGATACGGCACTTCCACATGGCCAGGCTCGAACACCCCCGGCTCCGTCTCGCGAAGGATTGTGATCCCATCACCGTGAGTGTGGGCGATCACCATGACGGTCCTGCCGTCGTCGGCCTTGCCGATCACCGTGTGCTCGACGTGTCCCAGCACCGGCCCCGGCGCGAGGCCGTTGAGGATCTCGTAGTCGAGACTCACGCCGGCCCTGCCGGGCAGGGGCGACACCAGGATGCGCGCCGCGCCCACCAGATCGCTTCCCACCACGGTGTCCTTGCCGATGTAGAGGCCCGGATTGTCGAGCAACGCGTCCACGATCCCCACGATGTCGCAGAGTACGCCCAACCGGGAATGGTCGCGCTCGGCCATCTCGGATCCGCGGCTGCGTCTTCTCGTGGTTCGTGCCTCAAACCTGATGCCGACGGGCGATCGCCGTGGCTTCGATCCGGTTCGCGGCTCCGAGCTTGCGCAGGATGTTCGAGACGTGGACGCTCGCCGTCTTCCTGCTGATGAACAGCTGGGTCCCGATCTCGCCGTTCGACCGGCCCTCGGTCATCAGGCGCAGCACCTCGAGCTCGCGAGTGGTGAGGCCGAACGGGAGCGGATCGACCCGTTCGGGTGGCGTGGCCTGGAGCCCGTCATCCAGTCGCAACCGGGCCCGGGTGGCGAGATCGAGCACATCGTGGCGAAGCGGTTCGGCTCCAAGGCGGTCGGCTGTACGCAGTGCGGCGCCCAGCGACGCTGACGCGACCGCTCGCTCCTCGGCCGCGCGTCCACCGCCGGCCGTCAACGCGTCATCGGCCTGGCGATAGCGGGCCTGCGCCGAGAAGTACGGGCACCCGAGCCCGTCCCATGCCGACGCCAGGCGCGACCACGCCTCCGGCGAGCGATCGCCACGTGCGGCGGCCAGCTCCGCCCGGGCTTGCTCGATCCAGACATCCAGGACCGCGGGCACGACTTGGTACTCGTCGTCGGCCACCCGGCGGATGTGATCGATCCAGCCTTCGACGGTGTCGGCGACCGGCCCGTGGTCGACCGAGCCGGCCGGCGGTACGAGGTGCTTGGCGGCGACTGCCGCCAGGCGCGCCGCCCACGACGCTTCGTTGGCCGGGAGCGTCGCGAACCACGAGTCGACGAGATCGATCGTCACCGGTGGAACCGCTCCCCCGGCGGCGAGCTCGATCAGACCAGCGCCGAGCTGAGCGAGGTCGCCCGAGTAGTAGCCGGACGAGCGCAGCTCGAACCCGCGCTGGTACAGCCGCGCCGCACTGTCGTAGCCACCCCGATTGATCTCGATCTGCCCCCAACCGACGAGTGCCGACGCCCAACGGTGCACGCTCTCGTCGCCGTGCCGGCGAACGATGTCGCCGACGATCGCCTGCGCCTCGTCCCACCGACCCAACGGCTCGAGCGCCTCCAATCCGTTGCCCTGCAGCAGGATCCCGTGCAACGCCAGCAACCCGTAGCGTTCGGCAGTGCTCACGCCGTCGATGCTCAGTTGGGCCGCATCCTCGTACCGGCCCATGAAGACGAGCGCGTTGGAGAGGTTGACGATGATCTTGGTGGCGACCTCGCCGACGTCGGCGTCGGTGGCGAGCGCCAGCGCCTCGTAGACCTCTGCCAGCGCCGCCTCGTCGCCGAACACGGCACGGTCGTAGCCGAGGGTCGACCGAGCATCGGCCTCGACGCCCGGATCGCCGAGCGCCCGGGCGGTGTCGGCCGCCCGCCGGAGCAGGACGTCGGCCTGCTCGTCCTCGCCCCGCAGGCGGAGCCGGTTGGCGCGGCGGATCTCCATCCTGGCCCGCTCGACGCTCGGGGGCTCGGAAGGCAGCACCTGCAGCGCCCGGTCGATGACGCCGTCGAGGCCGGGGGCGCTGGCGTTCCACGTGTACTGGGCGAGCTCGAAGAGCGTCGCGCCCTCGACGATGGGATCGCCGTCGGCAGCCGCCACGGCGGCGAGGCGACCGAGCTCGACGGCCCGGTCGAAGTCACGCGAGAGATCCGCGGCGCGTGCGGCTCGGCGGAGCAGCTCGAGATGGGAGCACGACGCCAGTTCCGCCGGCCGGTCGACGCGGTGCCAGATGTCGAGGGCGCGCCCGTAGCTCTCGCTCGCCTCCGCCATGGCGCCGATCGCCTCGGCGGCAGCGGCTGCCGACATCGATGCCCGCAGCGCTTCCCCGAGCTGGGCGCCGGCGGTGTGGAGGCGGGCAATCTCGCCCAGCCGCCGCGGTTGGTGTCGCTCCAACGCCGCCGCGGCGCGGGCGAAGAGTGCGGTGCGCTCACCCGGGAGGAGCTCGTCGAGGAACACCTCCCGAACGAGGTCGTGGCGGAAGCGGAAGCCCTCGGCCTCCTCGACGAGAAAGCGCTCGCGGCAGAGCTCGTCGATCGCCGCCTGGTGGCGCGCAGGGTCGAGCTCGGTCGTGGCCTGGAGGACCAGCCGGTCGACAGGCGTGGCGAGGGTGGACGCCGCCTGGACGCAGCGGATGGCGTCGGATCCGAGGGATTGGCTGTGCGCGAGCACGACATGGCGCACGCCCTCGGGTAGCCGGTCGCCGGCGAGGCCTGCGGCCAGGATCTCCTCGAGGTAGAACGGGTTCCCACCGGACCGCCGTGACAGATCTCGACCGGTCGGCTCGCTGGGGCGCTCTCCGAGGATCGCCGCCGCCAGCTCACCGACTGCGCTGTCGGGCAGCGGTGCGAGGTCGATCCGCTCGAAGCGCACGGTGCGTTCGATCTCGGCCAGGAACTGGAGCAGCGGGTGCCGGCGGTGCAGTTCGTCGCTGCGATACGTGCCGATCAGCAGGACGTCGTCGAGCCCCCGTGCCCGGAGCAGCGAGATCAACAACGCGCGCGTCGTGTGATCGGCCCAGTGGAGGTCCTCGATGGCGACGACGGCCGGCTGCCGGGCCGAGACGTCGCGCAGCAGCGCTTGGAACTGGCCGTCGAGGCGCGCCGGCCACCGGGACAGTGCCGTCGGCTCGGCATCGCGACTGCCGTCGATCAGCGGTGTCAGCTCGGGATGGATCGCCACGCCCAGCTCGGCGGCGATGGGTACGAGCTCGGCGACGATCTCGGAGATCGCGCTCAACGGCCGGATCTCGCCGCCGTGCTCGAGGCATCGACCGCACACCGCGTGCACCCCTCGCGCCCGAGCGTCATCGAGCAGCTCGGCGAGCAGGCGACTCTTGCCGATCCCGGCCTCGCCGGCCACCAGCAGCAGCGGCACTCGGTGCGCGGGGTCGAACGCCAGCAGCGAGTCGACGGCCAGGCGCCCTGCCCTGACCTCCTCCTCACGACCGACGATCCGGTCGCTCGAGACTCGCCTGTTCATCGCTTCCATCATCGCAGTCGCATCGTCACCGATCGGCGGGTCGACCTCATCGGGCCGCCTACCTCAGATCCGACGTGAGGTACCTCAGACCCACATCTGAGGCAGCCACGCCCTCACGATCGGGCACCAGCCCGATGACCGCCGGGGTCGTTCGCCCACAAGCTCGCCGCCATGGCCTGTGACACCTACGCACCGGAGCCGGCGCCCGGCTCGGCCGGCGACGCGCGCATCGCCGCCGCCGTGACCCGGCTCGAGGCGGCGGTGGAGCGCAGGCCCGGGTTCGGGCGGGCGACCAACACGGCGTCGATCACGCTGATCGACGGCCTTCGCTGCTGCAGCCAAGAGGGTGCCTGGTCGATCGAATCCGACCTCCCGACGGGTCTCGGCGGATCAGGTTCGGCGCCCACGCCCGGGGTTCTGTTGCGAGCGGCGTTGGGCAGCTGCCTGGCGATGGGCTACCGGCTGCGCGCCGCCCGGCGCGGCATCCCGGTGCGATCGATCCGGGTGACCGTCGAGAGCGACTCGGACGTCGACGGCATGCTCCGCACGACATCCACGACACCGCCGGGCTTTACGGCGATCCGATGCCACGTCGAGCTCGACACCGATGCGCCGGTCGCCGACATCGAGGCGATGGTCGACGAGGCCGATCGCCTCAGCCCGATCCTCGACGCCGTCGGCCGCGCCAACCAGGTGCACCGATCGCTCTCGATCGTCGACGGTGCCGCCTGATGGACGACCGACAGCACCTCATGGTCCAGCGGCGTGGGTGGGACCGCGCGTCGAACTGCTACGCCCGGTACTGGCAGCGCCAGCTGCTGCCCGTCCAGCGGCTGCTGCTGGGCACCGCCGAGCTCGCCCCTGGCGACCGCGTGCTCGACGTCGCCTGCGGCAGCGGCGAGATGACGATGGCGGTGGCCGCCGCCGTCGCGCCCGGCGGGCGGGTGGTGGCCACGGATCTCTCGCCGAAGATGGTGTCGGCGACCGAGGTCCGTGCCACCACCGCCGGCGCTCACCACGTCGAGGTCACCTGCTGCGACGCCCAGCACCTGACCGTCGACGGCCCGTTCGACGTGGCCCTGTGCTCGCTCGGCCTCATGTACGTGCCGCATCCGGCGGTTGCCGCCGCCGAGTTGCGGCGGGTGGTGCGACCGGGCGGCCGCGTGGTGCTCTCCGTCTGGGGCGACCGGCGCCGGTGCGGCTGGGCCTCGGTGTTCGGCATCGTCGACGCACGGGTCACGAGCGACGTGTGCCCGCACTTCTTCGCCCTCGGGGCACCCGGGATCCTGACCGCCGTGCTCCGTGACGCCGGCTTCGTCGGCGCCGCCGAGGCGCGGCTGGCGGTCTCGCTCGACTACCGCGACGGTGACGAGGCCCTCGGGGCGGCGTTCCTCGGCGGCCCGGTGGCACTCGCCTACGGCCGGTTCGACACCGACACCCGCGCCCAGGTGGCCGACGAGTACCTCGCCTCGATCGACGACTTCCGGACCGACGGCGGCGGCTACGCCGTGCCCGGTGAGTTCGTCGTCGCCTCGGCCCGCCGTCCGGATTGACATCGCTGCTCGACACCAAAACACCCAGACACCCAGACACACAAACAGACACCAGAGGGAGACACCCATGACCATCACCGACAAGCCCGTCGACAACGGCGTCAACACCGAGGCCCTGCTCGGCGCCCGCAACGCCCTCACCGAGCAGCCGGCGGCGGCGGAGTTCACCTGGCGGGCGACGTGCTCGTGGGTGCACGGGACCCACAGCACCTCGACGGTCGACGGCTTCGCCGGCCTCGGCCAGGAGATGAACCATCGCACCACCTACCGGTTCGAGGTCGACCACCCGGAGTGCTTCGCATCGCAGGACCTCGGCGCCACGCCGGTCGAGTACGTCCTCGTCGGACTGGCCGGCTGCCTGACCGCCGGCGTGGCGGCTGTCGCCCAGCATCGCGAGGTGCAGCTGCGATCGGTCACGGCGACGATCGAGGGGCACATGAACGTGCTGGGCATCCTCGGCGCCGACACCGACGTGCGCAACGGCTTCGACGGCGTCCGCGTCCGCTTCGACATCGACGCCGACGCGCCACGAGCCGACATCGAGGCGATCGTGGCGCAGTCGCAGAAGCGGTCGGCGGTGTTCGACATCGTCACCAATCCCACCGACGTCGTCGTCGAAGTCGCCTGACCGGGCGCCACCAGCGAGCCCCGCGAGCCCGGACGTGCGCACCACCGCGGTCGTGATCGGCGCGGGCCACAGCGGGCTCGCCGTCAGCCGCCGCCTCACCGAGCGCTCGATCGACCACGTCGTGATCGAGCGCGGTGAGGTGGCGCACTCCTGGCGGACCGAGCGGTGGGACTCGCTGCGGCTGCTCACCCCCAACTGGCTCACGAACCTCCCCGGCCTGCGGTACCGAGGTGCGCAACCGGACGGCTACATGAGGGCCGCCGAGCTGGCGACCCACCTCGGCGAGTACGCAGGCACGATCGATGCTCCGGTGCACAGCCGCACCACCGTGGAGCAGGTGCGCGCCGGACCGGGCGGCTACGAGGTCGTCACCGATCGTGGGCGCTGGCAGTGCGCGGCCGTGGTGATCGCCAGCGGACCCTGCAACACGGCGCAGGTGCCGCCGGCGGCGGCGTCGCTCCCGCCGGGGGTCGCCGTCCGCACGGCGCTCGACTACCGGTCACCGGAGGGCCTGGACGACGGCGGTGTCCTCGTGGTCGGCGCCTCCGCCACCGGTGTGCAGCTGGCCGAGGAGATCCACCGTTCGGGACGACCCGTGACCCTCGCCGTCGGTGAGCACGTCCGCATGCCCCGCACCTACCGGGGGCGCGACATCTTCTGGTGGACCGACGCCACCGCCGTCCTCGACGAGCGGTACGACGAGCTCGACGACGTCGTGCGGGCACGGCGTCTGCCCTCCCCCCAGCTGATCGGCACGTCCGACCGTCGATCGATCGACATCAACCACCTCGCCGGTGAGAGCATCACGATCGTCGGCCGCCTCGGACGGATCACCGGCGACGTGGCGCAGTTCTCCGGCTCGCTGACCAACACCTGCGCCCTCGCCGACCTGAAGATGAACCGCCTGCTCGACCGGCTCGATGCGTGGGCGCAGCGCACCGACGCCGACGTCGATCCGCCCGAGCGGTTCCAGCCGACGCACGTGCCCAAGTCTCTCCTCGAGGTGGACCTTCGGCGATCCGGGATCTCGACCGTGCTGTTCGCCACCGGGTTCCGCCCGGACTACCCGTGGCTCGACCTCCCCGTGCTCGACCGGCGCAGCCGCATCGTCCACGACGGCGGCGTGATCACCGGAGCCCCCGGCTGCTACGTCGTCGGGCTCAACGTCCTCCGGCGCCGGCGGTCCAGCTACATCAGCGGCGCCGAGCGCGACAGCGCCGACATCGCCCGCCTCCTGCACCACCACCTCGATGGCGCCAGCCGATCGACCCCACGCACCCGCCGACCGACCACACGGTGCACGCAGCGCGCCGGACTGCCGTAGCCGCTTCCGTCGACCCCTGCGGCGTGTCGGCGGCGATCAGAACGGGACTTCCTGGTTCATCAGGGGATGGGCGTGGCGGCGGCGGCCGCTGAGCACCCGGCAGAACTCGACCGCGTCGACCTCCAGCGCTTCGCCACCGGTGCCGGTGACGAGCCGGCCACCGGCCGGGCCGGTGAGCGAGAGGTGGATCGGCCGGCCATGGCGGCGAGCCAATTCGGCCGCGGCATCGCCGATGATGACTCGGTCGTGGTCATCGACCAACGGTGCGACGCCGAGGGCGTCGGCGAGGTCGATCCGGTGGAGCCACGCGTCGCGGGTGAGGATGCACCCGGTCAGGTAGTCCAGACTCCACCGCTCCTTGATCGAGCCGACCTCGACGGGGAACCTCACCGCCCGCCGCACGAGACCAGGTACGCGAGCCCGCCCCTTGACCGCCGGCTCGCCGAGCGCACGTAGTTCGGCGACCACCTCGGCGGGCGTGAGCGAGGCGGCCCGCGCGACCTGTACCGCGGTCATCGCGTCGGTCTCGTTCTCCCCGGTGCGCTTGACCCGCGCTCGGATCTCTCGCTGCTGCGAGGCGAACTCGCGGAGGCGGGCAGCCGAGCGCATCGCGCCGACGAGGTGGCCGGCAAGGTCGCGGACGGTCCAGCCCGCGCATGGCGTCGGCCGTTGCCAGTCGGCGCTGTCGAGTTCGGCGAAGGCATCGGCGAGGCGCCGGTAGGCCTCGCGCGCAAGGGGCATCCATGCGCGATGGTCGGCGACGGGCATGAGCTCGTGAGTGGTGTCGGCTGACGGCGTCATCGGCGGCGCGCTCCTCGGGTGATTGGCTGTTCGATCTCGAAGGTGTCGAAGAACATGTCGACGGCCCGGTCGACGAGCCGGCTCCATCGGTCGCCACCCGGGTCGTTGCTGATCTGCTGGTCGGTGATCCCGGTGATCAGGGCTGTCCACAGGTCGATTGCCTCGGGGCTGCGAATCCCGAGGCTGGCGAGCAAGCGGCGGAGCTGCTCGAGCTGCGTCACCGCGAGTGCATAGGTGTCCGCCGACGGCTCCCAGCCGGGGATGACACGCTGGAAGAGGAGCTGGTACCGGATGGGATCAGCCGTGCAGAAGGCGACGAACTCCCGAGCCAGCTCTTTGGCCGTTCGCCGAGGGTCCTCGACGTCGGACAGCTCGTCGGGCCATCCGGCCCGCAGTGCAGCCAACTCCTCCTGGCCCTGGCGGAACATCGCGTCGTAGAGCGCTGCCTTCGAGTCGAAGTAGGCGTATAGCGACTGGGCCCGGAGCCCGACCTCCCGGCCGAGCTCGCGCATCGAGATCGAGGCGAGGCCATTGGCCCGGGCCAGGCGCCACGACGCATCGACGATCTCCCCGACGGTGTCGGTGTGCCGGCGAGCCCGTGGCGTCGTTCGTTCTTCGAACACCGTAAGGATTATCGAACACTGTCAGGCTCGGCGTCAAGCGACAATGCTGCGCCGTACTCACGCGATGCACGGCTCGTTCAAGCCTCCCTGACGAGCGTGGGTCGACCGTCGCGCCGGAGCTCGTCGAACGTCGCCGCTCCGGACCCGTTGCGGCCGGTGACGCGTCCGGCTGTTCGGACGGCTCGGAACCTCCACCGGTGTGAGCCATCGGCGCCGAACGGAGTCGACGCACGTGGAGGCCGAGCAGCCCGATCCACGT
>Ga0268386_10004546_pt1 | contig 10225 bp, 9 predicted proteins | sample RVTome_15_FD_200260 | JGI IMG/M metagenome (GOLD analysis project Ga0268386, IMG submission 200260) | Soil microbial communities from uranium-contaminated site in the Upper Colorado River Basin, Wyoming, United States - RVT150D86... ... | reverse complement strand
GCGGAGGTGACGGGATGTCGGAGGTCGAGGCGAGGCACTACCTGATGAACGGCGGCGAGACGCTGCCCGATGCACGCGAGGCGCTCGAGTGGGCGGGCGAGACGCGGGCTGCGATGGTCGATCTCAAGTTCTGCGACCTGCTCGGAACGTGGCAGCACGTCACGCTTCCGGTGCGCGCCTTCGACGAGGCCGCCTTCGACGACGGCCTCGGCTTCGACGGCTCGTCCATCCGCGGCTGGCAGGCGATCCAGGACTCGGACATGCTGCTCATGCCCGATCCCTCGTCGGCGATCCTCGACCCCGCGACCGAGGTACCGACGCTCTCCCTGGTCTGCGAGATCTCCGACCCGATCACACGCACGCCGTATGCGAAGGACCCCCGCGGCGTCGCACGGCGCGCAGAAGCGCACCTGCGCGCGAGCGGCATCGCCGACACGGCCTACTTCGGCCCCGAGTGCGAGTTCTTCGTCTTCGACGAGGTGCACTACGACCTCGGCCCGAACGCCTCGCACTACTTCGTGGACTCGCCCGAGGGCTACTGGAACTCGGGCAAGCCCGGCCTCGGCTACACCGCGCGACCGAAGGAGGGCTACTTCCCGGCGGCGCCCTCGGACTCGCTCCACGACCTGCGCAGCGAGATGGTGCTCACGCTCGAGCGACTCGGCATCCCCTGCGAGTTCCACCACCACGAGGTGGCCTCGGGCGGACAGTGCGAGATCGACCTCCGCTTCACCACCCTGACGCGCATGGCCGACCAGATCATGACCTACAAGTACGTGATCAAGAACGTCGCCCGCAAGCACGGCAAGACCGTCACCTTCATGCCCAAGCCCATCTACGGCGACAACGGCTCGGGCATGCACACGCACCAGTCGCTGTGGATGGAGGGCACGCCGCTGATGGCGGACAAGTCCGGCTACGCGGGGCTCTCGCAGCTCGGTCGCGCGTACGTCGGCGGCCTCCTCGCCCACGCGCCGGCGCTCCTCGCCTTCTGCGCGCCGACGACGAACTCGTACCGCCGGCTCGTCCCGGGCTTCGAGGCCCCGGTCAACCTCGTCTACTCCCAGCGCAACCGCTCGGCGTGCATCCGGATCCCGATGTACTCGGACTCGGCGAAGGCAAAGCGGATCGAGTTCCGCCCGCCCGACTCCGCCGCGAACCCGTACCTGGCGTTCTCGGCGATGCTCATGGCGGGGCTCGACGGGATCGAGCGCGGGCTCGATCCTGGCGCGCCGGCGGACTACGACCTCTTCGAGCACGCGGGCGCCGACATCCCACAGGTGCCGGGATCGCTCTCGGAGGCGCTCGAGGCACTCGAGGCGGATCACGAGTTCCTCCTCAAAGGCGACGTGTTCTCGAAGGAGCTGATCGAGACCTGGATCGCCTGGAAGCGAGAGAACGAGGTCGACACGGTGCGGCTCCGCCCGCACCCGGCGGAGTTCGCGCTCTACTTCGACTGCTGAGCTGCGGCCCGGGCTCGCCCGTAGCGGAAACCCTCGGCCGCGAGCGCGAGCGCGGCGATCGCGGCGAGGGCTCCCACCTGGGCGGCGCCTGACAGCTCCGTCCCGAGCGGGATCGTGGCGAGCATGAACGTCGCGGCGGCCAGCCGGATCTCGCTCCGCGAGAGGCCGAGCGCCCGCCGAAAGCCGACGTCGCAGGCGATGAACAACGCAGCGCCGACGCCCAGCTCGACCGCGATGAGGTCGTCGAGCGGGTCGTACGGATCCCCGATCGCCTTCTTCAGCCCGGCCGCGATCGCGACGACGCCCAGCAGCAGCCCGTAGTGCCAGTACCCGAACCCGATCAACGCGAGCTGCGGGCGCCGTTCCGGTGAGACGGCATTCATCGCGTGCTCGACCGCGTTTTCGTCGCTGAAGTACGTCCACCAGAGCGACGCGCTGAGGGCGAGCGACAGCAGCGCCACGAGCACGAGGCCGCGGTCGACATCGAGGTCCGCGGTCCCGGCACCCAGGACGACGATCGACTCCCCGAGGGTGACGATGATCACGAGCCCGTGGCGCTCGACGAAGTGCGACGCCTCGATGACGAAGCCCTCGACGCTCGTGAACCAAGGCATTACCCAGAGAAGCGCTCCGGCGACCGCCCACAGCACCCACTGGACGTCGCCGCCGAGCGCGCCGCCGACGAGCACGAACGCGGCGGCCGCGAGGTTGAACGGGATGATTCGCAGGATCGCTGCGATCTCACGCGCGGAGGTCCCGCGGACGTACATGCTGCCGTGGAGCAAGACGACGGCGAGATAGCCGAGCCCGAACTCGAGCCCGTCGTTCGAGTAGGCGCCCGGGATCGCGAGGGCGATGACGAGGAAGCTGCCCATCCCGCCGATCAGCAGGATCCGGTGCCTGAGGTGGTCGGTCGCGATGGCGTTCGTCAGCCACGCGTAGCCGTCGTACATCCACCAGATGACGAGGAGCATGACGACGACCTGGACGATCGCAGCGACGTCCCCTCCGTTCACGAGGACGTTCGTGAGCTGCGTGATCGTAAAAACGAAGACGAGGTCGAAGAAGAGCTCGAGCGTGGAGACGCGCGAGGTGCGGTCCGGTTCGACGAGGCTCACAGTCGCATGATCTCCAGCCCGTCGGAAGAGCGGGCGACTCGTACGCGTCTGGAATAACGACAAACAACGCTCTAGGCTGGCGTCGAACGGTTCGCGAAGGGAGGACCACTGTGGGACGCGGTCGCGGGGTACCCGTAGTGCTGGTCGCGGTGATCGCGGCCTTCGGAGTCTTCGTGCAGTCCGGATCGACCTCGCGAGGGCAGAAGGGAGGAATCTTCCAGATCAGCTTCGCCCCGCAATCCGGGCTCGACTACATCGACCCCGCGCTGTCCTACACGCCGCCCGGCTGGGCGCTGCTCGACACGACGTGCGCCCGGCTCTTGACGTACCCCGACCGCCCGCCGCCGAAGGCCTTCGAGCCCGTTCCGGAGGTGGCGATTGGGTACCCGGCCATCGCCGACGACTTCAAGCGTTTCACGTTCCGTCTGCGGACCGGCTTCCGGTTCAGCGACGGCGCTTCGGTCCGGGCCAGCGCCTTCGCGCACGCAATCAACCGCACGCTGGCGCCGGGGGTGAACTCACCCGGGGCGATGTTCACCCGAGACATCGTCGGCGCAGCCGACGTCCTCGCTGGCAACAGGAAAACCGCGACCGGAGTCGTGGCACGCGGCACCACGCTCACCGTGCGGCTGACGCGCCCGGCACCCGACTTCGCCACGCGTATGACGCTGCCGTTCTTCTGCGCGGTGCCACCGGGCCTTCCGTCCCCGCAGGAGGGCGTGGGGGCGTTCCACTCGGCAGGTCCCTACTACGTCGTCGAGTACCGGCCCGGAGAGCGCGTCGTGATTCGCAGGAATCGCTTCTACGGCGGAACTCGGCAACGCCATGTCGACGGCTTCCACGTCGACCTGCGCGCGCCCTCACCTGTCGAGATGATCCGGCGCATCGATCGCGGCGAGGCCGACTGGGGCCACACGATCGCCGGCGTCTTCATGGATCCCACGCTCCGCCTCGTAGAGAAGCACGGCATCAACAAGCCTGGCGGACGATTCTTCGTCAAGCCCGGACTCACACTCCGAATGGTCGCGATCAACTCGTCCCGGCCCCTCTTCAGGAACAACCCGAGGCTGCGACAGGCGGTGAACTTCGCGCTCGACCGGCAGGCGCTCCAGGCGACGTCCGGCGGCTCGATCGTGTCGCGAGCCACCGATCAGTACCTGCCGTACGTCCTGCCGGGGTTCAGGAACGCCGCGATCTACCCGCTCCAGCGTGCCGACCTCGCGAAAGCCAGGGCGCTCGCGCGCGGCAACCTGCGGAGCCGCAAGGCCGTCTTCTACGCACCGGACTTCACACTGCCGATGCAGGCGGCTCAGCTGGTGAAGCAACAGCTGGCGGAGATCGGCATCGAGGTGGAAGTGCGTGGGGTTCCCCTCCACATTGCGACCGCCGCGTACCTGAACAGGCTCGCCACGCGGGGCGAGCCGTGGGACCTCGCGCTCATGCTCTGGGCTCCCGGCGTCACGGACCCGTACGGCTACATCAACCTGCTGCTCGAGGGAGAGGTCGTCGAGGGTGCGACCATCACCAGCTTCCGGTCGCGCGCCTACCGTCAGGAGATGGCGCAGGCCGCACGGCTGCTCCAGAACCGCGAACGCCAGCGCGCGTACGGAGCACTCGACGTCCGGCTCGCCCGTGGGGCGGCGCCGCTCGCGGCGCTCAACGTCATCGAGGAGGCGACGCTCGTGTCCGACCGCGTGGGCTGCATCACCCTCCGTCCGATCCTCGACCTTACGACGGTCTGTCTCAAGGAGTAGCCGGACGGGGCCCTACGGGGACTGGACTGCGACCCAGACCAGGCCCGCCCCGACGGCGATGCCCGCCGGAGCATTCCCGATCTCGATCGTCTTGACGACTTCGCGCGTCCGCGGATCGATGCGGGAGAGTGTTCCGGCGCCGGTCTCCGACACCCAGACCGCGCCGTCTCCGGCCGCAAGCGAGGTCGGCCCTGCTCCGACGCCGATCGGGCGCCCCGACGTGGTGTCGAGACCCGCGCTGAGCCAAGTCACGAGGTCATCGTCCATCGCGGCCGCCCAGATCGCCCCCTCCCCCACTGCGAGCCCTGCCGGCGAACGCCCGACGTTCGGCTCCGAGACCGGGCCTTCCTCGAACGTGAGCGGGCTGAAGCGCTGCACGTTCGACTCCCCGGAGTTTGAGACCCAGATCGCGCCGAACCCCGTCACGACCGAAGCAGGGCCGACGCCGGTGAATGCGTAGCCGGTCTTCCGGTTGGTGGACGGGTCGACGCGCGCGAGCGTCGAGTCGCCGTACACCGCCCAGACCGCGTCCAGCCCCACGGCGACGCTGCCGGTCGCGTAGGAGACCCCCCTCCCCGCGACAGTGATCGTCTCGACCACGGAGTCGAACTCGGGATCGACGCGCGTGAGCGTGCCCAGGCGCCCGTGTGCGACCCACACCGCACCTTCACCGACCGCGATCCCGTCCGGCGTCGCCGGCAGCGAGATCGGCGTGACGATCTGCCTCGTTTCCGGGTCGATGCGGACGACCGTCCGGCCGTCGAGGCTCCCCACCCAGATCGAGCCTTCGCCCCATGCGACGGGCCCGGGTCGAACGACGCCCTCGACGACGTCCACCACTTTGTTCGTCGCAGGGTCGATGACCGCGATCGAGTTCGGAGGCACCGCCACCGAGCCTGCGCCGCCGTCCCGAAGCGCGAGCGCGGCAACGACGACGATGGCACCCGCGACGACCGCGGCCCCTGCGATGAGGAGGCCACGCCGAGACAGGCGCGCAGCGAGCGGGTCCCGCGGCGGGTGCCTCGGCGCCTTCGGCGGCGGCACCGGGCGCTCCCACTCGACTTCGTAGAGGCGCCACCGCTCGTCGAAGCCCTTGAAGACGTGGCGGCCGCGGTCGCGGAATGCGACGCCGGGCATCGTTCCCGCCAGGCGCACAACCATCTCCGACGCGAGGATCTGGCCGCCGGAACCCTTCGCCATCACGCGCGCGCCGGCGTTCACCGCCGCCCCGAACGGGTGCCCATCTCGCTCGAGCACTTCGCCCACGTTCAGCCCGATGCGCACCCTGAGCGTCTCCTCGGGCTGCTCGCGCTTCCCCTCGGCGAGCGCACGCTGCACGGCGATCGCGCCGCCGATCGCCTGCCGCGTCGAGGTAAAGGTGAACATCATCGCGTCCCCGACCGCGTCGATCTGCCGGCCTCCGAAGGTCTCGGCCCGCTCGCGAACGATCTGCTTGGTCCTCTCCAGCGTCCTGCGGCCGACCTCGTCGCCGAGCCGAGTCGTGAGCTCGGTGGAGCCCTCGACATCGGCGTGCATGATCGTGACAACCCCCTGGTCGACCACGCACGAAGCGTCTCACGCCGGTGACTCCGCGTCGATAGGGCGCAGGATCCTCGCCGTCAGCCCCGCGCCGAGCGCGGTTTCCCGCGTGGCGTCCGCGAAGCGGACGGAGGCTCTTGCGCGACCAGGATCCCCCAGCGGGATCCTGGTCGCGCACTATCAGCGGAGGTCGAAGGTGATCGTGACCGTCGCCGTCGTCTCCTGCCGACCGGGAACGATCGGGGTCGAGGCCGCGGCGTCGGCGGCGAGGCGCTCCGCATAGGGGAGCGGGCTCGGGCCGGAGCCCTCGACGATCGCGGAGATACCGCCGAGGCTGCGACCGGCGGCCCTCGCGAGGACTTCGGCGCGCTCGCGCGCCTCGGCGACTGCGTCCGTGAGCGCCTCGCGGTAGAGCTCGTCGGCGTTCGACGAGCTCATCCCCGGACCGGAGATCTGGTTCGCGCCCGCCTCGGCGGCTGCGTCGATGAGCGCGGCAGCGTCGTTCACGTCCGTGACCGCGGACACGCTGTTCGACGCGGAGTACTCGTCGATCGAGCCGTCCTCGGAGCTCGAGACCGGGTACACGCTCACCCACTGGGTGGCGATCTCTCGCGCGCCCGCCTGCCGCAACGCGTTGATGATCCGCCGCATGTCGTCGGCGTTGGCGGCGACGGCGGCCCGCGCAGTCTCACCGCGCGTCTCGACGCCGAAGGACAGCTGTGCCTCGTTCGGCGTCGACTCGACCGAGCCGACGCCGGAGACGGTGACGGAGTCGCCCTCGGGCGCGTCCTGGGCGCCGGCGAGATCGGGGAGGCCAACGGCGCCCGCGAGCGCGACGACGGCGAAGAGGGCGGCAGTGGCGAGCAGCAGGCGTTTCATCGAGACCTCCGAGTTCGAGTGGTGCCTGCGATACGCCGCTGTCGCGGCGATCGGTCACACATCGATTCCGATGCCCAAGGAGCGAGGCCGCGTCCGCGGCCTCACGCGCCACCCCTGCGTCACTCCCAGCCGAGGTACGGAGCTGCGCCGCGCTTGAAGACGCCGCGCGAGATGATCGAGCGCTGGATCTCGCTCGTCCCCTCCCAGATCCGGTCGACCCGCAGCTCGCGGAAGAAGCGCGCAGCCGGGTTCTCGACCATGTATCCGCGCCCTCCGAGCGCCTGGACGGCACGGTCGGCGACCCGCCCGGCCATCTCCGAGGCGTACAGCTTCGCCATCGAGACCTTGCCGTGGACGACCTTGCGGTCGGCGAGCGCGTCGAACGCGTGCGCGGCGTGGTAGGTGAGGAGCCGCGCTGCGTGCAACTCGGTCAGGGAGTCGGCGAGGGGGAACGAGATGCCCTGGAACTCGGCGATCGCGGAGCCGAACGCCTCACGCTCCTGCGCCCAGGCGGCGGTCAGGTCCACGAGCCGGAGCGCCGACGAGTTGCTCGCGTTCGACATGCAGGTCGGCGAGGAGGACGTCGCGCTCGTCGAGTCCGTGCAACGCGGGCTCGACTCCGCCACGGTGAACCAGGGCCGGCTGTTGCCCGAGAGCGAGCAGCTGATCGCCGACTTCCAGCGCCGCGTCCGCGACGCGCTTCTCTCCTGAAGTGTGACGGGGCCGCGCTCTGGGGCCTCGGCCGGGTTGCTAGAGGTTCTCGGCGAAGCGGCGGCGGGCGTCCGCGAGCGCCGCGCGAATCCCGCCGGGCCCCGGCGCCGGGCGATCCGCGGCACCCCGGGGCCTGCGAAACGTGCCCTGGCGGACGCGGGCCGCGACCTCCTCGTGCGCGTCGCGGAACGGGGTGCCGCCGCGCACGAGTCGCTCCGCGGCATCCGTCGCGCGGAGCAGCGGGTCGGAGGCAGCCTTGGCGAGACGCTCGCGGTCGACCTCGAGCCCGCTCACGAGCACGGTCAGCGCCTCGAGGGCAAGCCTCGTGTCCCGCCGCGTCGCGAAGACCGGCGTCTTGTCCTCCTGGAGGTCGCGGTCGTACGCGAGCGGAAGCCCCTTGACGGTCGCGAGCAGGCCGGTGAGCCGTCCGATCGCCGTCCCCGCCTTCCCGCGCGCGAGCTCGGCGACGTCCGGGTTGAGCTTCTGCGGCATCATCGACGAGCCCGTCGCGGCGGTCTCCGGGAGCTTCGCGAAGCCGAACTCGGCGGTCGACCAGAGCACGATCTCCTCGCCGATCCGCGAGAGGTGGACGAAGAGCACGGCGGCCGCGTACAGGTAGTCGAGCGCGAAGTCGCGGTCGGCGACGGCGTCGATCGAGTTGCGCAGCTGGCGCGGCGGCTGCGGAAGATCGAGTGTCGAGCCGGCGAGCGCTCCGGCGCCGAGCGGGCTTTCCGACGCCGCGTCGGCCGCGGCCGCGAGGCGGGTGCGGTCGCGGTCGAGCATCTCGACCCACGCGAGCACGTGGTGGCCGACGGTGACGGGCTGTGCCCGCTGGAGGTGCGTGTAGCCGGGCATGACCGTCTCGGCCTCGGACTCCGCGAGCGAGAGACAGACGAGCGCGAGCGCGTCGATCGCCTCGCGCGCCTCGGCGCACGCGTCGAGCACGTACAGCCGGAGGGCGGCCGCGACCTGGTCGTTCCGCGAGCGGCCTGCGTGGATCTTGCGTCCAACGTCGCCGAGCAGCCGCTCGATCGCGGTGTGAACGTCCTCGTCCGAGTCGAGGTACCCGTCAGGCTCCTGCGCGATCTCGGCGAGCCGTCCCTCGACCTCGTCGAGCTCCTCCGCGCTCAGGATCCCGGCCGCAGCGAGCCGGCGCGCATGCTCGAGCGTCGCCTCGCAGTCGTACGGGAGCAGCTCCGCGTCGTCGGCGCGCAGGAACTCCCACACCTCCGGGTCGAGCCTCTGCCCGACCCGGCCTGACCAAGTCGTCACGCCTCGATCTTGGCGCGTGCTCGGGCCGCGTGCAATTCGGTCTCGAGCGAGGAGATGCGGATGAAGCCCTCCGCGGCCTCGTGGGGAAAGGTCTCGCCGGTGCCGTAGGAGGCGAGCTCGGCCGCGTAGATCATGTTCGGCGAGCGGCGGCCGGTGACGATCGCCGCGTTCGGCCGCAGCTCGAGCCGGACCTCGCCTGTCACGAGCACCTGCGTCGAGTCGACGAACGCGTCGATCGCCTCGCGCGCTGGGCTGAACCAGCGGCCCTCGTACACGAGCTCCGTCCACCGCTGCTCGAGAGGACGCTTGAGGCGCGCCTCGTCTTTCGTCAGCACGAGATCCTCGAGGGCCGAGTGCGCCGCGATCAGCGCGATCGCGCCGGGCGCCTCGTACAACTCGCGGCTCTTGATGCCGACGGCGCGGTTCTCGATCATGTCGATCCTCCCGATGCCGTACGCGCCCGCCAGGCGGTTCGCCTGCGCGATGAGCTCCGCGAGCGGGAGCTCCTCGCCGTCGAGCGAAACGGGGATCCCGCGCTCGAAGCCGACCACGATCTCGATCGGCTCCGGCGCCGTTGCGGGATCGGAGGTCAGCGCATACGGCTCGTCCGGCGGCGCGTTCCAGGGGTCCTCGAGCACGCCCGCCTCGACCGCGCGGCCGAAGAGGTTCTCGTCGATCGAGTACGGCGAAGCGGCGGTCTGCACGATCGGGATCCCCATGGCCAGCGCGTACTCGATCTCCTCGTCGCGCGTCCAGATCCTGTCGCGAAGCGGCGCGATCACCCGGACACCCGGGTAGTGAGCCTTGAACGCAAGCTCGAAGCGAAGCTGGTCGTTCCCCTTGCCCGTGCAGCCGTGGACGACCGCCTCGGCGCCGCGCTCGAGCGCGATCTCCGCGACCGCCTGCGCGATCACGGGGCGTGAGAGCGCCGAGACGAGCGGGTACTTGCCCTCGTAGAGCGCGTTCGTGACGATCGCCCGCGCGCACTGCTCCTCGGCGAACTCGTGCGTGCGGTCGACGAGCAGCACCTCGCTCGCACCGGCGGCGTTCGCGCGCGTGATCGACTCGTCGAGGTCGAACTCTTGCCCGACGTCGACCAGCACCGCGACCACCTCGTCGAAGCCGTACGGCTCCTCCTGGAGCCACGCCACGATGCAGCTCGTGTCGAGCCCGCCGGAGTAGGCGACGACGGCCGCGCTCACGCCGCTCCCTGCAGAACGTGGCCCATCAGCTCGTCACGCAGGACCGCAGCGGGTGTCCCGTCCCGTGCGACGACGAGGATCGTGTTGTCCCCCGCGAGCGTGCCCGCGATCCCGGTATGGCCCGCCTCGTCGATCGCCTGGGCGAGCGCGTTGGCGTAGCCCGACGGCGTCGCGACGACGACGAGCCCGCCCGCGGCCTCGGCGCCGAGCGCGTACCGGCGCATCGCGGCGGCGAGCGCGCGAAGTCGATCCGTGTCGGTCGTGCCGGGCGGCGCGTAGACGAGCCG
>Ga0268386_10004545_pt1 | contig 10228 bp, 9 predicted proteins | sample RVTome_15_FD_200260 | JGI IMG/M metagenome (GOLD analysis project Ga0268386, IMG submission 200260) | Soil microbial communities from uranium-contaminated site in the Upper Colorado River Basin, Wyoming, United States - RVT150D86... ... | reverse complement strand
AAGTCGCGGATCAGGGCGAGCAGGCGCGCGGTGGCGGCATCCAGGTGCGCGGACAGCTCGGCGATCTCGTCGCCGAGCCGGTCAAGCGCCGCGACGCGGGCCGGCGTGGGAACCAGGGTGGGCAATGACATCGCCATGGCGAGTCCTCCTTCGGCTGGAGCGACTCTACACCCTGGCTTCGGCGCCACCAGGGTTCGCCCGGGCCGCGCGATCGCGGGACGAGAAATGATTTTTGATCCGGCCCCGCCCGATCGCGCAGCACCGTGTTCCTGCGGGACGCTGGGCCGACGCCTGCCGAGAGTTGCCACCGCCCGACCGAGTCACCCGGCCGAGGCTGTCAAGTGGAAAAGCGCGTGTCGCTTGGTCGCTTCAACGGTACAGCTCGATCAGCTCCTGGAGCGCCGCCATCTGGTTGCCCTTCGCGGAGGAGGGCACCACGATCAGCGTCTTCACGCCCGCCGCGTACCAGGCCTCCACGCCGTCGCGCACCTCCGTCGGGCTGCCGTAGAGCGTGACCTGGGAGAGCCAGCGGTCGGACATGAGCGACGGGATCTTGTCGTCCTGGCCCGCGGCGATCGCCTTGCGGATGGCCTGCATCTCCTCTTCGAAGCCGGCCTCGATCCAGTAGTTCTGGTAGTTCGGCAGCTTCACGTAGCCGACCAGGGTGCGGCGGTTCACCGCGGCGGCGGCGGCGCGGTCGGCGTCGATGCAGGTGGGCACCATGTTGCCGATGAAGAAGTCGGGGCCGGAGCGCGCGGCGTCGGGGAGGGCCTTGAGCGATTCCGGCATGTGCGAGCGCGCGGCGTTGGCCCACACCGCGCCCTGGGCGATCTCGGCGGAGAGCGCGGTCATCTTCTTCCGGAGCGTCGCCAGCGTGATCGGGGGCAGCTCGCCCACCTGCTTGGCGCCGGCCTTGAGATCCTGCACGAAGCGGCGGATGTCCTCGAGCGGCTTGCCCGGCTTGACGCCCAGGCGGTCGTGCGTGGGCCCGTGGCTGATGCCGACGCCGAAGCGGAAGCGGCCGCCCGACAGCTCGTGGACCAGGGCCGCGGTCGCGGCGAAGTCGAACGCGTGCCGCGTGTAGATGTTGGCGATGCTGGTGCCGATCGGGATCGTGCGCGTGGCCAGCGCGAGGGCCTCGCAGAGCCCGAGGCCGTCGCCGAAGCTCGGGCAGTAGAGGCCGGTGAAGCCCTCGTCCTCCAGGCGCTTCGCCATGTCCACGGTCGCCTTGCGGCGGCCGGGGACGGCGGCCAGGCTGACCGCGGGCTTGCGCGTCACCGCCACGGGACCGCTCCGCCCCAGCGGTTGAGAGAGGTGGTCTCCGCCGTGGGCTTCCGCTTGCTCGGCCCGTACTTGACGGCGGGGTAGCCGAGTGGGATGCAGAAGTGGAAGGTCATCTCCTTGGGGATGTCGAACATGGCGTGGAAGCGGTCCATCACCTTGGCGTGCAGCGTGGTCGGCAGCGAGCCGATGCCGAGGGCGTGCGCGGCCAGCATGAGGTTCTGGCACGCCGGGATCACCGAGTTGGCGCCGCCGCCCGGCGCGGTGAAGGCGAAGACGATACAAGGTACGTCCTTCATGTCCTCGGACAGCCCCATCGCCGAGCGGTGGTTCTTGTCGGTCAGCGGGATGTCCTCCGGCTTCGTCCACTTGTGGTCGTCCCAGCGCTTGGCCCACCACGCTTCCTTGTAGAGCGCGCCGAACTCGCGGATCTTCGCGCGGTCGTTCACGATCAGGAAGCGGGCCACCTGGTTGTTGCCCCCGTTCGGGGCTTTCACCGCCGCCTCCATCAGCAGGTGCAGATCCTCGACCGGGATGGGATCAGTGCGGAGCTTTCGAGTAGACCGCTGGGTGAAGAGCGCGGTCCCGATGGGCATGGTCAGACGGTCCTGCATGGGGTCACCTCCTGAGGGTGGACGTCACGCGGCAAGCACGCGCGCGAGCCAGCGGGCGACGTCGGCGATCTCTTCCGCCGAGACGGAGTGCGGGATCGGGTACTGGTGCCAGTCGATCCGGTAGCCGAGCTCGCCGAGCTGGGCGCGGCCCTGCTCGGCCATGGCCCGCGGGATCATCGGATCGTGGAGGCCGTGCGCCCAGAAGATCGGCACGTCGCGGTTGGCGGGCGACAGCTCGGCGTCGAGCGCGTTCGAGAGCGGCAGGTAGCACGAGAGCGCCAGGATCCCGGCGAGCCGGTCCGGATGGCGCAGCCCCACGTGGAGCGCCATGGCGCCGCCCTGCGAGAAGCCAGCGATCACGATACGACGTGGGGCTATACCGCGCTGGCGCTCCCGCGCGAGCAGCGCCTCGATCTGGCGCGCCGACTGGCGCACGCCCGCCTCATCCTCACGCCGCACGCCCGCGAGCGCGCGGACGTCGTACCACGCGCGCATGACGTGCCCCTGGTTGATCGTGACGGGCCGGAGCGGCGCGTGCGGGAACACGAAGCGGAGGCGCGCCGTCGCGGGCAGGCGCAGCTCGGGCACGATCGGCTCGAAGTCGTGCCCGTCGGCGCCGAGCCCGTGCATCCAGACGACGGCCGCGTCCGGGTTCGGCGCGGTCTCGATCTCGATCGCGTCCAGGAGGTCCGCCATGCTCGCCCCCTCACCCTGCCCTCTCCCCGGAGGGGAGAGGGGATCCGAGGAACCCTCGCCCCCGAAGGGGGAGAGGGCAGGGTGAGGGGGGAGCGCAGGACGGTGCCGAGTGCGCTACCGGCACTCCTTCACCCAGTCTGCGGCATCGACCGTCACCCGGTAGCGTGCGCCCGCGTCGGCCACGGGCACCGCGAACACCGAGCGGCCGCCCGAGAGCACGTCGCCCACCATGCGGCGCCGGGAGCTGCCCGCTACCGCACCGTCGGCGCCGAGCTGATCCACGCGGAGCCAGACATTGGCGGCGTCCTTGAGGTTGCTGTTGTGCAGATACCCGACCACCTGCGCCCGTCCCGCGCGCGTGGGCTCGACGGCCCACTCCGTCGTCAGCGAATCGGCATAGAGGATACCGGAGTCCTGCGCCGCGGCGCCCGCGACAGCGCCCAGCAGCAGCGCGGACGTCAGGGCAAGCAGCCGGGCCGGGCTCGACATGGGCCCGAGTGTACCGCCGAGGCGCCGTTCTTGTCTCGTGCGGTAGAGTAGCTTCGTGACGCGACTTCGCCGCGCTCCCGGGCTGGCCGCCACCCTCCTGGCCCTCCTGCTGACCACCGCCGCCGCGTCGCCCGCGCCCCCGGCCGCTGCCGATCTGCAGGCGCACGTGCTGGCCCTGACCGCGCCGGAGATGGAGGGCCGGCGATCCGGCACGCCCGGCGGTGACCGGGCCGCCCGCTACATCGCGGCCGAGCTGGCGCGGCTCGGCCTCGAGCCCGGCGGGGACGCGGGGACGTTCTTCCAGGAGCTCGTGGTGGGCGAGACGCTGCAGACCGCCGCCGGCAGCCGGCTCGCGCCCGCCGGGCCCGCGGCGCAGGCGCTCGCGCTCGGGCAGGCGTGGATGCCGCATGGCGGCTCGGTCACCGGACGGGCGTCGGGCGAGCTGGTGTTCGTGGGCCCCGACGACTACGCGGGCGTGGACGCGCGGGGCCGCATCGCGCTCGCGCTGGCGGGCGCGCCCGGAGCGGGGGCGCGGGCCTCGCGGCTCGAGCGGTTGATCGCGGCGCGCCGGGCGGGCGCGCTGGGCCTGCTCATCGTCGAGGATGCGCTGCCCGCGGTGGCGGCGACCGCGGCGCCGGTGGCGCTGCGCTCGGCCAGCGTCACGCGCGTGGGCGCCGACGCCCTGCTCGCCGGCGCCGGCAAGTCGCTCGACGGCCTGGCCCGCGGCGCCACCGGCACGCGCGTGGACCTCGACGTGGAGCTCGCGCGCGAGCAGCTCCGCGCCGCGAACGTGATCGGCGTCCTGCCCGGCGCCGATCCCGCGCTCGCCCGGGAAGCGGTGGTGATCGGCGCGCACTACGATCATCTCGGGCGCGAGGGCGCGTCGATTTATCCCGGCGCCGACGACAATGCCTCGGGCACCGCGCTGGTCCTGAGCCTGGCGCGGTCCTTCGCGGCGGCGCGCCCGCCCCGGACCCTCTTGTTCATCCTCTTCGCGGGCGAGGAGCTCGGGCTGCTCGGGTCCGCGCACCATGTGGCCCGTCCCTCCCCGGTCCCCGTCGAGCGCATGGCGGCCATGCTCAACTTCGACATGGTCGGCCGCCTCGACGGACGGCGCGTCCTCGTGGGCGGCGTGGACACCGGCGCGGGCTTCCGGCCGATCGTCGAGGCCGCCGGCCGCGAGGTCGGGCTCGATCTCGACCTGCACGGCTCCGGCCGGGGCGGGTCCGATCACTCGTCCTTCCACGCCGCGGGCGTGCCGGTGCTCTTCTTCCACAGCGGCCGGCACGCGGACTACCACCGGCCCTCGGACACCGCGGACAAGCTCGACCTGGCCGGCATGGCGCAGATCGCCGACCTGGCCGCGCGGGTCGCGGCGCGGATCGCGGCGGGCCCGCGCCCGGTCTTCGCGCAGGGCCCCACCCCCGCGCGCCGGACCCCGCGCCCCGCGTCGGCCGAGCGCGCGGGCGGCGCCTTCCTCGGCATCGCGGCGGACGTGCGCGCCGGCTGGGACGGGGTGCGGCTCGGTTCGGTCGTGCCCGGCAGCGCGGCCGAGAAGGCCGGCCTGCGCGCGGGCGACGTGCTGGTCCGGCTGGCCGACACCGGGCTGCACGGCTTCGCCGACCTGCGCGAGCAGCTCGGCCGCCGCCGGCCCGGCGAGACGCTGCGCCTCGTCTACCTCCGCGAGGGCCTGGACCACGCCACTTCGGTGACGCTCGACGCGCGGCCGTGAGCCTGGCGCTCGCGGTCACCGGCGCGTCCTGCCACCTGCGCAACCTGCGCACGCGCCTGCCGTTCCGCTACGGCGTGGTCACCCTCACCCAGTGTCCGCTGCTCCACCTGGCGGTGGACGTGGAGGCGGCCGACGGGCGCCGCGCGCGCGGCTTCGCGGCCGACAACCTCCCCCCGAAGTGGTTCGACAAGGATCCGGCCAAGAGCTTCCGCGACAACGTCACCGACCAGCTCGCGTCCATCCGCGCCGCGCAGGCCGCGTATCTCGACGCGGGCCGTACGCCGCGGCCGGTCTTCGACCTGTGGCAGGAGGCGTATACGGCCTGCGCGCGCGGCGGGCCCGCGCTCGGGCTCAACGGTCTCACCGCGGCCTTCGGCTCCTCCCTGTTCGAGCGGGCCCTGGCCGACGCGGCGGGGCGGCTCGCGGGCCGCGACGTGATCGGGATGCTGCGCGACGACGTGCTCGGGATCCGGCCCGAGGCGGTGCATCCCGAGCTGGCGCGCGCCGACCTGCGGGCGTGGGCGAGCCGCCCCGCGCCCGAGACCATCGCGGCCCGGCACACGGTGGGCCTGCTCGATCCGATCGTGGCGAGCGACGTGCCGGCCGACGGGTGGCTGCGCGACGGCCTGCCGCAGACGCTCGAGGAGTGCGTGCGCGTCCACGGCCTGCGTCACTTCAAGCTGAAGGTCGGCGGCCGGCTCGAGGACGACGTGGATCGCCTCAGCCGGATCGCGGCGACGCTCGACCGGCTGATTCCCGACGCCTACCTGGCGACGCTCGACGGCAACGAGCAGTACAAGACGCTGGCCGACTTCGCCGCACTGGTGGAGACCATCGAGCGGACGCCGGCGCTGGCCCGGCTCTGGCGCTCGATCGCCTTCATCGAGCAGCCGCTCGACCGCGCCATCGCCCTGGACGCCGCGGCCACCGAGGGGCTCGCCGGGCTCGGCCGCCGGGTGCCCATCATCATCGACGAGAGCGACGGCGATCTCCACGCGTTCCCCCGGGCCCTCGCGCTCGGCTACCGCGGAGTGTCCACCAAGAACTGCAAGGGCATCATGAAGTCCTTCCTCAACCGCTCGCTGGTCGAGCGGCGCAACGCGGACCGGCCCGAGTCCGAGCGCCTCTTCATGAGCGCAGAGGACCTCACCAACGTGCCGGTGGTGCCGGTGCAGCAGGACCTGGCCACCGTGCGGGCGCTCGGCATCACCCACGCCGAGCGCAACGGCCACCATTACGTGCGCGGCCTCGCGCACTGCTCGCCGCGCGAGCGGGCCGCCGCGGTCCGCCATCACGGCGACCTCTACACCGGCGACGAGCGCAAGGCGTGGCTGCGCATCGAGAACGGCCGCCTGCGGGTGGGCTCGCTGGCCACGCCCGGCTACGGCGTGGCCTTCGACCCCGACCTCGACGCGATGATCCCGCTCGAGCGCTGGACCTTCGAGTCCCTCGACGCCGGCGGCTGAAGTCGGATCCACGGCTCGCGGACTTCGCGCGAGGCGCGCCCCTCGTCGCACCCGCGGCCGCGGGATCGCAAGGGGCCCGAGTTCTGGAGCAGGTGGGCGCTAGAGGGCGGCGGGCTCGTCGCGGGCCGTGACCGCGGCCGCCTCGGCCAGGAGCGTGTACTTGGCGAGCGTGCGCGTGGCGAGCGCGGCGGGCCGGTGGCCCGTGTCGATCCAGCCCAGGAGCTCGGCGAGGAGCTCGGCGAAGTGGGCCTCGTGGCCCGCGTCGAGCGTCGGGGGTACCTCGATCGCGTGGGCCGCGGCGCCCACCGCGCGGGCCTGCGCGCCCGGCCACTCCCCGCCGGTCAGGACCCGGGCGAGATGCCGTGCGGTGTCCGCGGCGGCGCCGCGGGCCTCGACGACCACGCGCCGCCGGAAGCCCGTCTCCGCGCTCAGCTCGACGCGGATCGTCGCGGCTCGTCCGTGCAGGACGAGGCGCGAGGTGTCGCCACCGCCGGGCGGTGCGGAGACCTCCCAGCGCGTGGTGGCACGCGCAGTCACGCCGTGGAGATGGTAGGCCAGCTCTGCGTTGCAGAACACGCGCAGGCGGTCGCGCTCCACCGCGCCGCGCAGCTCCGTGGGTACCCCGCTCGAGCCGGTGATGCGGGTGAAGGCGTCGACGGGCACCCGCGTGGACCAGGCGCGCGCCGCGAGCAGCTTCGGCAGGTCGCCCGGGACGGCACCGGTGTCGAGCAGCCACTGGGCCTGATCGACCTGGTGGGTGGGGATGTCCACCGCGCCGCTGCCCTGGACGCGCGCGTCGAAGAACCACCAGGGGCGGCGGAGCGGGGCGCCGTCCACGCGCTTCTCGAAATGGTGCACGCTCTCCTGCTCGATGGCGGGCCCCGCCGCGCCGTCGGGCGCGAAGCCGCCGAAGACCTCCGGATCGTCCACCAGGCGCTTGACGAGGCGGCCGATCGTATCGCGCCGGCCGGTCATCATCTCGCGCGCGATCGGGCCGCCGGTCAGGCTCGCCCGGATCTCGGCCAGATCCGCCGGCTCCACCAGCCACGGCTTGTCGGCCAGCACGTGGAGGCCGGAGGCGTGGAGCCGGCGTATCACCCGGGCCTTGCCGCCGTTCTTCCCGGCCAGCACCACCACGTCGCCCGGCCGCTCGACGAGGAGCTGGTCGAGGGGATCGGCCGAGAGCCGCACGCGCGGCCGCCAGGCGGTGGGGCGCTCCGCGCGGGTGTTGAAGCGCTCGACCAGCGCCAGGAAATCGTCCAGCTCCGGCCCCGGGGTGGCGTAGACGAACACTTCCGGCGAGACGGCGGCGTGCGGCGCCTTCAGGGTGAGCGTCGCGTGGAAGTGGCCGGGCTCGAGGAAGGTCAGCGTGTGCACTGTCGTGAGCCTAGCACATTGCCCACCCGCAATCGGGGCGCGTCGAGTACTATGGCCGTGCTCTCCGATGACCGGCACCGGACGCGCGCTCTCCCGCTACCTGCCCGCCGCCGCGCTCTTCGTCGCGCTCATCGTGGCCTGGCAGCTCGCGGTGACCGTCCTCCGGGTGCGCGAGTACCTGCTGCCCGCGCCCCTCACGGTGGCGCGCGCCATGCTGGGCGACGAGATCCCGTGGCTGCGCCATCTCGGCGTCACGTCGCTCGAGATCGTCGGTGCGTTCCTGCTGGCCGGCGCGGCCGGGGTGGTGCTCGGAGTGGTGGTGGCGTGGTCGCCCTTGCTCGCGCGGGCCTTGCTGCCCTTCCTGGTCTTCGTCAACACGCTCCCGAAGGTCGCGGTGGCCCCGCTCTTCCTGCTCTGGATGGGCTACGGCGTGCTGCCCAACATGCTGATCGGGGCGCTGATCGGGTTCTTCCCGGTGGTCATCAATACCGCGGTGGGCCTGACCCAGGTGGACGATGAGCTGCTCGACCTGGGGCGCGTCTTCAACGCGCCCAAGTGGAAAGTCTTCGCCAAGATCCGGATCCCCAACGCCTATCCGTATATCTTGAGCGCGCTGAAGATCACCGCGACCGCGGCGGTGGTCGGGGTCATCGTCGGTGAGTTCGTCGCCTCGCAGCAGGGGCTCGGTTACGTCATCGTCACCACGCAGGGGAGCATGAACACGCCGGTGGCGTTCGCCGCGCTCGTCTGGATCTCGCTGGTGGGCCTCGCGGTGTACGGCCTGGTCGTGCTGGCGGCGCGGTGGATCGCGCCATGGGCGGAAACCGTGGAGTAAAGGAGAACAACCTATGCGACGCGTCTCGATTCTCGTCGTGCTCGTGATCATCGGCATCGTGGTGGCGCTCGGCTCGGGGGGGCCGTCGGCCCAGCCGGCGCCCCAGAAGATCGTCTTCGCGCTCAACTGGTTCCCGGTCGGCGACCACGCGGCCTACTGGGTGGCGCTCGAGAAGGGCTACTACCGGCAGCGCGGCCTCGACGTGGACATGCAGAACTCCAAGGGTTCCGGCGACTCCATCGCCAAGGTGGACACCGGGCGCGCCGACATCGGCCTGGCCGACAGCGCGGTGGTCATCGCCGCCTCCTCCCGCGGCGCCAAGGTGAAGGTGGTGGGCATGGTCTTCGACAAGAGCCCGCTCAATATCTGGAGCCGAAAGGAAGCGCCCATCACCAAGCCCAAGGACCTGGAGGGCAAGAGCGTGGCCGCGCCGCCCGGTGACGGGCAGCGGCAGATGTTCCCCGCCTTCGCGCGCCTGCACGGGATCGACCAGAGCAAGGTCACGTGGGTGAACGTGGAGCCCGCGGCCAAGGTGCCCGCGCTGGCCGAGAAGCGGGTGGACGCGGTGGCCGACTACACCACCGGGCTGCCGTTCTACGAGAAGGCCATGGGCAAGGGCAACGCGGTCATGCTGCCGTGGGCCGACCACGGCTTCGACATGTACAGCATGTCCGTCATCGCCAGCGAGAAGACGATGAAGGAGCGCGGGCCGGTGCTGAAGGCGTTTCTCGAGGCCTCGTACCTGGGCTGGCGCGACGTGATGAGCGATCCGAAGTCGGCGCTCGAGATCTTCAAGAAGCGGGTGCCCGAGATCGACCTCGCGATCATCGAGCCCAACATGATGATGGGCCTCGACCTGATGAAGACCGACCGCTACGCGAGGAACGGGATCGGCTGGATGGAAGAGAAGAAGATGTGCGACTCGGTGGACCTGGTCAACACCTATATGGGCGTGCCGACCAAGGTCGAGTGCAAGGCGGTCTACACCAACGAGTTCCTGACCAAGGTGGAGCTGCCCCGGTCCGCCCGCTGACCCCAGGCGCGTGACCGATCTCATTCGCCTCGACCGTGTCGGGATGACCTACGCGACGGCGTCCGGCACGGTCGAGGCACTTCGGGACATCGACCTCGCGGTAGGGCGCGGGGAGCTGGTGGCCATCGTGGGCCCCTCGGGCTGCGGCAAGTCCACGCTCCTGCGCGTCATCGCGGGGCTGCGGCCGCCGAGCCGCGGCCGGGTCGAGGTGGACGGCCGCCCGGTGACGCGGCCGCTGCCGTCCGTCGGCATGGTCTTCCAGGCGCCGGTGCTGCTCAAGTGGCGCACCATCGAGTCCAACGTGCTGTTGCCCGCCGAGCTCTCCGGCCTCGATCCCGACGCCTACCGGAGCCGCGCGGCCGAGCTATTGCGGCTGGTCGGCCTCGACGAGTTTGCCGGGAAGCGGCCGCGCGAGCTGTCGGGCGGCATGCAGCAGCGCGCCTCCCTCTGCCGCGCGCTACTGCTCGACCCGCCGCTCTTGCTGATGGACGAGCCGTTCGGCGCGCTCGACGCGATGACCCGCGACGAGATGAACCTGGAGCTGCTGCGGGTCTGGGGCGAGGGCAGCCGCGAGCGCAAGACCATCGTGTTCGTGACCCACTCGATCCCGGAGGCGGTGTTCCTCGCCGACCGCGTGGTGGTCATGACCGCGCGCCCGGGCCGGCTCGCGCGCGTCTTCGACGTGCCCCTGCCGCGTCCCCGCAC
>Ga0268386_10004544_pt1 | contig 10229 bp, 9 predicted proteins | sample RVTome_15_FD_200260 | JGI IMG/M metagenome (GOLD analysis project Ga0268386, IMG submission 200260) | Soil microbial communities from uranium-contaminated site in the Upper Colorado River Basin, Wyoming, United States - RVT150D86... ... | reverse complement strand
GGGGGTGGTCGCGGGCGCCCTGCTCGGGGCCGCCGGCGCGAACGGCGCCTCGCGGCTCGGCGACGCCGCGGGCGGCGGTCCCACGGGGCCGAACGACGACGTGCGCTCGTCCAGCCCCTCGGAGCTCCTCGTGCTGCAGGTGGTCGGCACCGACGATCCCCTGCTGGCCGTGATCGGAGCCGCACACGGAGGCAGGCGGCCGTCGTTCTTCAGCGTGCCGTTCGATCTCACGCTCACGGTGCCGGGTCAGGGAGAGGCGATGGCGGCGGAGATCGCCGATCTGGACGCCGACACGGTCCGCGTCGCGGTCTCCAACACGTTCGGGGCCTGGGCCGAGCACGTGGCCGTCGTGGATCTCGACGGGCTCGCCGCCGTGGTCGATAGGGGCGAAGGGATCCGCGTGCAGGTTCCCGGGTTCTATGTCACGGAGGCAGGGGATCTTGGGCCTGGGGCCGCTCGCCTGAGCGGCGAGCAGGTCGTGGCGCTGCTCCGCCTGCAGGAGGAGGGCGGCGAGGCCCGCTGGGCGTCCGTCGTGCAGGCCCTCTTGCGAGGGCGGGTCCGACTCGGCGAGAAGGATCTCGCGCAGACGGACGGCATCGCGGGCGTGCGCCGCGTGCTGAAGGGCGCACGCGGCGCCGCGATCGCCGCGTTCCCGACGCTGTCGGTGGCCGGGAGCGTCACCGTCCCGATGCAGCCGAACCTGGACCATCAGGTGGCACGGCTGTTCGGCGTCGAGAGCCCCGTGCCCGTGATCGTCGAGAACGGGGTCGGTGTACCCGGGTTGGGGCAAGACGTCGCGGCGGTCCTGCTGCCGCTCGGGTACCGCGTGGTCCTCTCGCAGAACGCCGACCTGTTCGGGTACGAGCGAACCCGGGTGGTCGCGAACAGCGACCGCGCCATCGCGGATGCCCGACGGATCAAGGACGCGCTCGGGGTCGGGCGAGTCCGCGTCTCGCAGGTACCATCGGGTATCGGAGACATCACGATCATCGTGGGGGAGGACTTCGCCGGGTGACGGGAAAGGACCAGCAGCGGGGAGGCGGGCGGATCCCGCCGAGCCGCGAGACGGCCGCCGCCGCCGCCCGAGCAGCCTCGTCGAAGCAGGCCCAGGACATCGTCGTCCTCGACGTGAGCACGCTGATCGTGATCACGGACCACTTCGTGATCTGCACCGCCGGATCCAGCCGTCAGGTCAAGTCGGTCGTGGACGAGGTCGAGCGGGCTCTGCGGGAGCAACTCGACGTTCGCCCGGCACGACGGGAGGGTGAGGGAGACGCCGGCTGGTGGCTCCTCGACTACATCGACGTCGTGGTCCACGTGTTCGGACCCGAGGAGCGAGCCTTCTACGATCTCGAACGGCTCTGGCGTGACGCCCCGCGCATGGACTGGGAAGAGCCGGACGCGGTTTCGTCCGCCCGTTAGACTCGGCCACTCCGGGCCCATAGCTCAGCTGGTAGAGCGCTTGGCTGGCAGCCAAGAGGTCAGGGGTTCGAATCCCCTTGGGTCCACAGAAACGTGTCCCGTGCCGCCTGGTAGTTGACGTTGCGGCGTCACCTGATCGTTAACGCGGCTCCGCCCGATCGTTTCCAGGTGGTCGGCTGCACTCGTTGCGCTTATCCATGGGTGCCGGAAGAGTTGCACCCACACGGTCCCGACTGATAGGACGGCCCGACTTTAGTGGGCTTTCGGCTACGAGAATGGACCCGCGCAGGACCGTCGAGCTCGGCCCAGGATAAGGGGAATAGGCTTACGGGACGTCGTGTTGCATCATGAGTGTCGCCACCCGCTTGCGCATGCCATACGCGGGAACGCGATGAGTTTGGAGGCTTGGCCCGGTCTATGTATCGAACGACGCTGAAATCGACCTTGGAGAACTAGATGACAACGGAGTCCTCTCTCGCGATCGAGGCCACGGGTCTTGTGAAGTCCTTCGGCGAAACGCTCGCCGTCGACGGCGTCGACCTGGTCGTGCGGCGTGGGTCCGTCTACGGCATGCTCGGACCTAACGGCGCCGGTAAGACGACTACCATCCGCATGCTGGCCACCCTGATCCGTCCCGACGCCGGCAACGCCCTGGTCCTCGGGCACGACATCGTAGAGGATGGCGATGCGGTTCGAGGGGCAATCAGTCTCACAGGCCAGCTCGCTTCCGTGGACGAGGACCTCACCGGTCGAGAGAACTTGATCCTACTTGGCCGTCTGCTGGGGCTGAAGCGTGCGGTCGCGATGGCCCGTGCAGCCGAGCTGCTCGAGGCCTTCGGGCTTGCGGAGGCCGCGAATCGGTTGGTCAAGAACTACTCCGGTGGGATGCGGCGACGGCTCGATATCGCGGCGAGCATCGTAGTTACCCCGGAGCTCATGTTCCTCGATGAGCCCACCACTGGCCTCGACCCACGCTCGCGCAACCAGGTCTGGGGCATCATCCGGGCGCTGGTCGCCGGAGGTACCACGATCCTTCTCTGCACTCAGTACCTCGAGGAAGCGGACCAGCTCGCCGACGGCATAGCGGTCATCGACCACGGCAGGGTGATCGCCGAGGGAACGCCCGGCCAGTTGAAGGCTTCGATCGGCTCCGGGGCGCTGCGGGTGCGCTTGCTGGACCCCGCGCAGCGGCCTCGAGCCGAGCAGATCCTGGACCGCGAGCTCGGCGCGATCACCTTGGAGGCCGACCCTGCCGCCTTGTCCGCCTCGTGCTCGGACGCCGACCGGGCCGCTGTGGCGGTCGCGGAGCTGACACGGTCTGGGGTGCGGATCGCCGACTTCTCGCTCGGCCAGCCGAGCCTCGATGAGGTCTTCCTGGCCCTGACCGGCCATCCGGCGGATGAGATCCCGTCCGAGGAACCCAATCCCATCGAGGAGGAGCAGTCTGTATGAGCGCGATGCGGACAACGGAAACGGCCCTCGGTTCCACTGCAGACGAGACTGCGGTCCGCAAGGCGATCGCATCGACTTCACGCCCGCCCAGGGCGAACGCGTTGTCGTCGGCTCTTACCTTCGGCTGGCGCGGGATGCTGAAGGTCAAGCACGTCCCCGAGCAGCTCCTCGACGTGACGATCACGCCGGTGATGTTCGTCTTGATGTTCACCTACCTGTTCGGCGGCGCGATCGCTGGCTCCACCGGTGCATATCTCGACTACATCCTGCCGGGGATCCTCGTGATGTCGGTACTGTTCACCACCGTCTATTCCGGAGTCGCGCTCAACACCGACCTGACCAAGGGCGTGGTCGACCGCTTCCGCTCGTTGCCCATCTGGAGGCCATCGCCCCTGGTGGGCTCGCTGCTCGGTGACAGCGTGCGCTACGTGATCGCCGGGACCGTGATCATCGTAGTCGGGGTGATCCTCGGCTACCGCCCGGATGGCGGTGTAGCCGGCACGCTCGCGGCCCTGGGTCTGGTGGTGGTCTTCGCATTCGGCCTCTCGTGGGTCTTCACGACACTCGGACTGCTGCTGCGCTCCCCGAACGCGGTGATGAACGCCGGCTTCATGGGGATCTTTCCGGTCACGTTCCTGTCCAACGTGTTCGTCGACCCGAGCACGCTGCCGCCGATCCTCGAGGGCTTTGTCAACGTCAACCCGATCTCAACTCTCGCAACCGCCTCTCGCGGGTTGATGGGAGGAAATGTCCACGCGGGCGACATCGTCATCGTCCTGGCGGTAGCGGCGGCACTAACGGTCGTGTTCGCGCCCTTGACGACGCGTCTCTATCGCAGAGGCTGAGGATTCGATGGGGCCAGGCTCCCCGAGCCGAGGCTCTCGGGGCGTCCGGGTTCAGGTAGGGGCCGGCCTGCGCGATGGGAACGGGTGCAGTCCGTTCGGAGAGTTTTCGGAGATTCCGCAGGGAGATCCATCGTGACTTCCACCTGTGCCGGTCCACGACGACGATCTATGCACTGGCGGGAGGGGCTAGCCTTCTTGTTGAGAAGCCGTTGGGGCTTTTCGGGTTCCGGCGGCTTCTCGCTTCTCGCTAGGCTCCTTGCCGTGGCGACGCTCCCCGCGATGACTCGAGCACGATCGGAAGCAAGCGGGCTGGTCGGTGGGGCAGGCGGCGTGGCTGCTCGGGGTGAGGCCCGCAGAGTACCGGGAGCTGGAGGCCGGCGCCCGCTCTCCGAGCTTCGAGACGTGGGATCGGATCTGCGAGCTGTACGGCCGGTCGCAGGCATTCATGGGGCCGCAGTCCAAGGCGTGTCGGAGGGGCTAGCGCCCAGTGTCACGGTCTCTCGCAACGCGCTGGAGCGCTGCCGCCTTCCTTGCGGAATCCTGTGTCGCGGCGGCGTCTCTTAGGCGCTCGCGCAACGTCTCCGGTCGGCGGTGCCGCTCCCAAGACGCGAGCGCCCGGACCTCGCTCAAGAGGACGGTTTCTATCTTCCCGTGGCGCTCGACGCTGAGTACGCCACGAGCCGCCCACGCGACAAGGGTAGCGAGGCGAACCCCGCTCTGTTCGGCGGCGATTTCAAAGGCGACTCTGGGTTCCGAGCTGAACTCCCTCATACGTCGCAGCTTAGCCTTCTAGGACTGCCATGGTGCTTGGGCTCGACCGCAATCGGCGGGCTGGTCGGTCGGGCAAGCCGCTTGGCGTCTCGGCGTCAGCGTCCGGGAGTACGGGGCGCTCGAGGCCGGCGTTCGCTCCCGAGCTTCCAGACGTGGGACCGGATCTGCAAGCCGTTCCGGCTGACCGCAGACCTTCCGTAGGGTCGCGGTCGTAGCGGTTTTCGAGGGACCTCTACCTAGTCGGTTTGCACGGTCAGGGCTGTGGGAATCCATCGGATCGGAGTCGGCGGCTGGTGACGGGAGACCTCCACTCGTGAGGACCGATGGAGCCTGCCGCCGGCTTCGAAAACGGGGTCGGAGGTGACCCCTTCAAAGCAACGAGCTGGAGAGGGGCTCAGGCTTTCCCGAAGCTTGAGCCCTTTTCCTATGCCTGCGCTCGATTCGGGGATTAGATCACCCACCAGCGTAGGGTTGGCCGCGGATGTTCGTGGGGCCGGTCCCTAATAGTCCGATGAAGGGGGAAGTGGGGCGAGAACGCAGAACTCGTTTCCTTCCGGATCGGCGAGCACGACCCAGCTCACGTCGCGTTGTCCGACATCCGCCCGAGTGGCGCCGAGGGCGAGGATGCGCTGGACCTCCGCCTCCTGGTCCTTCGGGCGGAGATCGAAGTGGAGCCGATTCTTGACGACCTTACGTTCCGGAACCTTCCAGAAGAGGATCTCCGGCGCGCTGTCGACCTCGCGGCTCCCCTCGGGCGGCTCGATGACGTACTCCTCATCGCTCTGGAAGGTGATGCGCCATCCCAGAGCCTCCAACCAGAAGCGTGCGAGACGCTCGCGGTCGGCGCAGTCGACGACAAGGGACTCGATCCTGATGTCCACGAGCCAACGAAACGTGGCACGCCGCTCGTTTCGAATGGGCGTGTTCGGGGAAGCCTTCCACTGTGACGGCGCAGGAGAGGGCGGTCGAGATGGGAAGTGCATCCCTCACGGGGGTGCGCGGACGCGTGGCCAAGTCGGTCGCGAAACCGATCGCGCGCCGAACCGGCCTGACGCGCGAACAGGTTGAGGCGATCATCGGCTTCTTGATCCTCGCGTACGGGGTCTATCAGGTGGTCCGGCCGCTGGTACGCGCCTCTCGCCGCACGACTTGACGCATCGGCTCAGTCGAACGCCTGGAAGCAAACGCTGGCCATTCGGCGGAACGGTAGTTCGAACGGACGATGCGGGACGTAGGCCATCTCACCTACGATGACCCGATGACCGACCGCCATGACTCCCTCCATCGGCACCCGCGGGTGACGATCGAAGCCGCCTCAGAGCTCATCTCCGTGGACATCCCCACGCTGCGCGAATGGGTACGCCTGGGCGACTTGGTCATCGAACAACAGGGGGACATGGAAGTGGTCCAGCTGGACGTGGTGACGGCTCTTGCATCGAGGCATCGGGCTGCCAGGCGAGGAACCTTCCACAATCGTCTGAGAGAGGCTGAGGGATCACCGTCGTCGGGTGAAGTGGTGAGCATCGTCGATCTCCAGGAGTTGGCCAGAGACCGGGAACGCTAAGAAGCGGCCAGTCCAATCTTGTTCCCTTCTCGGGAAGCTGTGGCGCTAGCCGCTGGGGCTCCCTATCTAGTGAAGCCTCCAACGCTGTTCCACCTGGATGCTCCAACGCCGCGATCGGTCCCTTGCCCAACCTGAACGCCCGTTCAGTCGTCGGTACACTCGGCGGTGATGAGGATCCTGGTGGTGGGGTCGGGCGGCGTGGGATCGGCGCTCGCGCCGATCGCTGCTCGGCGGGAGTTCTACGAGCACATCGTCTTCGCCGACTACGACGAGGGCCGTGCCCGAAGCGTCGTCGATCGCTACGGCGACGGCCGTTTCTCGGCCGCTCGCGTGGATGCGAGCGACGCCGCGGCCGTCGCCGAGCTCGCCAGGTCCACTCGCTCCGATGCCGTTCTGAACGCCGTCGATCCGCGATTCGTGATGCCGATCTTCGAGGGCGCGTTCGAAGCCGGAGCCACCTACCTCGACATGGCGATGTCCCTTTCCAAGCCTCACCCTGAGAGGCCGGACGAGCTGCCCGGGGTGAAGCTGGGCGACGAGCAGTTCGCCGCGGCCGAGCGATGGCAGGAGCGCGGGCTCCTCGCCCTCGTGGGGATCGGCGTCGAGCCCGGCATGTCGGATGTCTTCGCGCGATACGCCGCCGACGAGCTGTTCGAGACGATCGAGGAGATCGGTGTGCGAGACGGCGCGAACCTGGAGGTCGAGGGGTACGAGTTCGCGCCGAGCTTCTCGATCTGGACCACGATCGAGGAGTGCCTGAACCCCCCGGTCATCTGGGAGAAGGAGCGCGGGTGGTTCACCACCGCTCCCTTCAGCGAGCCCGAGGTCTTCACGTTCCCCGAGGGCATCGGGCCGGTCGAGTGCGTGAACGTCGAACACGAAGAGGTGCTGCTCGTCCCTCGCTGGATCGACTGTCGTCGGGTCACCTTCAAGTACGGATTGGGCGACGAGTTCATCGACGTGCTGAAGACGCTCCGCAAGCTGGGGCTGGACAGGACGGAGAAGCTCCGGGTGGACGGTGTGGAGGTCTCGCCCCGGGACGTGGTGGCCGCCGCGCTCCCCGATCCGATGACGCTCGGAGACAAGATGACCGGCAAGACGTGCGCCGGCACATGGGTGACCGGGACGGGCACGAACGGCCGGCCGCGGGAGGTCTACCTGTACCACGCGGTCGACAACGAGGAAACGTGGTCCCGGGACGGAGCACAGGCGGTGGTCTGGCAGACCGCCCTCAACCCGGTGATCGCGTTGGAGCTGCTCGCGACCGGCTCCTGGTCGGGGACGGGCGTGCTGGGACCGGAGGCCTTCGAGGCCCGCCCCTTCCTGGACCTGCTCGGTGAATACGGGTCGGCCTGGGGCATGGAGGACCGCTCCTCGAGCGCCTAGCCCGCTACAGCGCCCCGCCGGTTCTACCGATGCCAAGAACAGCGGCCAACGGGGTCGCTCCTGCGTGCGTGGAAGGGCGATATGGCAACGATCCTGGCCATCGAGGACGACTGGACGGTGCGGACGGTGCTCGAGCACACCCTCACTTCTGCCGGGCACGCCGTCGACGTGGTCCGAGGGGTCTCCGACGCTCGCCGATCGTTGGCGGACGGCAAGTACGACATGGTCCTGCTGGACCTGAACCTTCCCGACGGCAACGGGCTCGATCTCCTCCGCGACATCCGCAGGGATCAGGGCGCGACGTTCCCCGTCCTCGTTCTGTCCGGGATGCGGCAGGAGGAGGCCGTCGTCCGCGGATTGGAGCTCGGCGCCGACGACTACGTCACCAAGCCGTTCAGCCCGCCGGAGCTTCTCGCCCGCGTGGGCCGGTGTCTCGGGAGGTAACCCGTGTGGCGGCGCTACGGTGACGTCACGTTCGCGGTCATCTTCGCGGTGGCGATCTCCCTCGAAGCGATCCCCCTGTCCTTCCTGACCTGGACCCTCGCGGCTCGCCTGTTCGGCCATCCAGGAGGCGCCAGGCTGGGGAGCATCCTGCTCGGCGCCGTCGGAGCCGCGGCCGCGGCGTTGATCCTCGTGACGACGTACGTGTTGACCTACGCGCACATGAGCGCTCGGCACGAACGAACGCGCGCGGAGGAACGGCAGGCGTGGGTCGGGCGGTGGCTCGACATCCTGAGCGGATCCGAACCGGAACCGGCCGGAACCCTCGACCCCGAAGGCGTCGAGGCGCTGCTCGCGCTTCGGGAAACGCTGCGTGGATCCGAGTCCACCCGTATCGCCGAGCTGCTCGAGCGTCACGGGGCGATCCGGAGGCTCGAACGGAGCGCCGGACACGGTCGTCCCGGAGGCCGCCTGGATGCGATCGTCGCGCTCTCGAACGCGCGGATCCCCTCCGCGCTCCTGACGCTCGTGAACGGCGTGTACGACTCCAATCAGCTGATCAGCGTCGCCTCCGCGCGTGCCGCCGCCCGAACCCTCGCGCGCGTCGAGGATCTGTTCGACCGCGACCGAGGGGCGGCCGCGCTCGCGCGGGCGATCGAGACCCAGGAGCTGCCGTACGGGATCGTCGAGGAGGTCGTCGTGTTGTCGGAGCACGCGGCGTCCTCGCTCATCGCCGTGCTGCTCCTCGACGATCGGCCGCGGGCTCCGACGGTGCGGGCCGCGATCGACGGCATCGGCCGGCTGAGGCTGCTGAGCTTCGCCGAAGAGGTCGTCCCGTTCCTGGGCCACGCCGACGACGAGGTTCGCGCGGCGGCGCTCCGAGCCGTGAGCAGACTGGGGTTCCTGCCGGAGTCCTCGCGCGGGCATGTGATCTCCGCGCTGACCGACGAGGTGGACTTCATCCGGATCCACGCGACCGCGGCCGCGAGCCTGCTGCCGCGGGCCCATGCGCTGGCATTGCTGAGCGAGCGGCTCGGCGACAGGTCGTGGTGGGTGCGCCGAGCGGCCGCGGACGCCCTGGTCAGGCTCGGTCCCGCCGGCCTCGCCCAGCTCGGAAGAGCTGCACGTGCGCACCCCGACCGATTCGCTCGGGATATGGCCGAGCAGGCGCTGCGGGACCAGGTTCCCAACCTCGTCCGGGCGGTGGTGGGATGAACGTTCTCGAGGCCGTGCTGCGCTTCTTCGAGGTCTGCGCCATCGTGTACTTCGCCGTCCTCAGCCTGCTCTACTCGGGTTTCGCGTTCATCGGGCTGCGGGCGGTCATCCTCGAATCTCGGCAGACCTCGGACACGGAGTTGCGCGACCTCTTGGAGCGCGACGTCTTCAAGCCGGTCTCGATCATCGTCCCGGCCTTCAACGAGGAAAGCAGCATCGTCGCGGCGGTGCGGTCCTTCATCACGCTCCACTACCCGAAGTTCGAGGTCATCGTCGTATCTGACGGCTCCACCGACGGGACGATGGATCGGTTGATCGACGCGTTCGCGCTGGTGGAAGAACCGCGCGTGTGGGCGCGCACGCTCCCGACGCAGCCGGTGATCCGTGTGATGCGTTCGCTGCGCGAGCCCGGTCTCGTCGTGGCCGAGAAGGAGAACGGGGGCAAAGCCGACGCCGTGAACGCCGGGATCAACCTCGCGAGGTATCCCCTCGTCGCGCCGGTCGACTCCGACTGCCTGCTCGACGCGCAGGCGATCCTTCGCGCCACACGGAACTTCGTCAGGGACGACACCGTGATCGCGGTGGGCGGTACCGTGAGGCCGCTGAACGGAGCCACGATCGTCGATGGGCGGCCGGGCGAGCTCCATATGCCGCGGCGGTGGGTCGAGCGGCTCCAGATCGTCGAGTACGCCCGAGCGTTCTTCCTGGGACGTGCGGGGTGGAGCCGCATGGGCGCGCTGCTGATCATCTCCGGCGCGTTCGGCATCTTCCGGCGCGACGCGGTCCTGAAGGTCGGGGGGTTGTGGACGAAGACCGTCGGCGAGGACATGGAGCTCGTGATGCGCCTCCACAAGGAGTTCGCCCGCGCGGGGCTGCCACACAGGATCGTGTTCAGTCCCGATCCGATCTGTTGGACCGAGGTACCGGCCGACCTCGGATCCCTCTTGAAGCAGCGCAGCCGTTGGCACCGCGGTCTGTGGACCAACCTGTGGCGGCACAAGGACATGCTGGGCAACCCGCGATACGGGAGGCTCGGGATGTTCGCGGTGCCGTACTTCTGGCTGTTCGAGGGCCTCGGCCCCGTCATCGAGGTGCTCGGGTTCATCTCGCTGCTCGTGTCGGCCGCTCTCGGG
>Ga0268386_10004542_pt1 | contig 10229 bp, 11 predicted proteins | sample RVTome_15_FD_200260 | JGI IMG/M metagenome (GOLD analysis project Ga0268386, IMG submission 200260) | Soil microbial communities from uranium-contaminated site in the Upper Colorado River Basin, Wyoming, United States - RVT150D86... ... | reverse complement strand
AAACGCCCTGCGCTGGAAAATTTTGAGACCGCAGCCTGTGTCGGGAATACCGTCACCGAGAATGCCCCGGCGGATCGTGTTGGCGACACGAGAACTCAATCGCTTCACCAGGGTGTCCTTGCGGCCAATCCGGGTACCGGCAATGCAGACCACGCTTGGATCCTCCTCGTGCGCGGCTGTAACGGTCTCAAACAGGCGGGGAATGTCCGTGGGATCGTTTTGTCCATCGCCATCGAGCGTCGCAATCCAGGCACCCCGAGCGGCGTGGATCCCGGTTAAGATGGCGCTGCTTTGGCCGCGTCGTGATTCATGTGCAACGACATGAAGCTCCGGCGAGCCTGTTCTTACCAGTTCCTCGAGCACCTGCAGGGTCCCGTCATCGCTGCCGTCGTCGACATAAACGAGCTCGTAGGCCACTCGCCCCTGGATGGCCGACCGGATTTCGCCGATCAGTGGCCGGACGTTGTCTTTCTCATTAAAAACCGGAACAACGATGCTCAGAAGAATTTCTTCGGCGGTTTCGGGCGCCGCGCCCATGATCGCTACTCCTTGCGTGACGGGCTTTCTGGCCAAGTCACAGACTAGCGGCGGCGGTGTGAATTTTTCGTGATTTATTCGTGGGAGCTTCGTACCGATCAGCTCGGTTCACTGACGAACCAAGTGGCAACGATTCGGCACGATAAGGGGTTTGAACAGTCGAACGTAATCGCTTTGTTGCCAATCTGACTCGAAGTAATCGTTTTTAAGTATTTGAACTTAAATTATTTCTTTCACAGATGGATTACGGCGCCGCCTGGCATGACGCCTGCGCAGGGGCGATCGAGCGAAATGCGGGTCAAGATTTAACCCGCATAGAGGTGGCGTCCCCACGGGGATTCGAACCCCGGTTACCGCCGTGAAAGGGCGATGTCCTAGGCCTCTAGACGATGGGGACTCAAAAAACAAAAAAATGGCAAAAAATGGGGTCAGAGTCGAATTTCTGCGCACAGACCCGGAAGCAAGATCAGAAATTCGACTCTGACCCCAATTTTTTTTTGGTGGAGGTAACCGGGAACCCCAACGACGCTCCCGCCAAACCCCGCTCGAAAAAAACTTCGCCATTATACACGCACTTACGCAACTGCTCGCTGTTCGTCAGCCCGACGAACGGGCAGTTTTGTGCCCCACTTGCGCCCCATTTCGTGCCCCATTTTTTCAAAGCCCTTTCTAAAGGGCGCAGGCTCAAAACTATACGTGAGCAGGCTGCTTATCGGCAGGAGGCCGTTGGCCGTCAGAGGGCGTCAAATCCCAAGCTTGTGCTGCGCGTGGTTTGCAATAGCCGCCCTACGATACTGTTCGAGAACAGGCTCAATTTCGGAGTTTTCGATCAGTGCACCTTGAACAATCTGGGTAAGCAGCCTTTCTTGAATGGGATACATCGCGAGCGTGTCTTCAAGTAGGTGTAGCAACCGAAGTAGCTCAGAAGTAAACTCCGATGACCAGGAACGGGGGGCAATATTATCCAACGGTGACGATTTCCGACCTTTGCGCTCCTTGATCCGATAGGCCAGCCACGATTGCAACACATTCAAACCAGAAACTCGAAAATCCCACACGGCTTTGTCAACTGGAGCGAAAACTCCCTGTCCGACTACGACTGTCTTAGTAGCCTCATCGTAGGAGTATGACTCTGGTAAACCCGCCTCTTCGTCCGTGGGCACCGCTCTAGTACAGCGCGCACGACCGGATGGCCATGTCTGGCCACGAGCACAACGCTCGCCAAAGGTATGCAAGAAAATTAGCCGCCGACCAATTTCGACTGCGTCTCTGAAAAGTTTTGCGTTTTTCGTGATTGGCACCCGCACTTTTCGGTTTTCTAGTTGTTTATGAAACTGCCTTACGTATCCGGAATGGGCCAGAACAGCATACAGATAGGCCCCGACATCTTCTCCATCTAAATTCCAAGAATATTCCTTCTGGAGCAATCGCAACAACGTGGGACTAACGTTCGCCTCTTTCGTGGCTCTGTCTCGGTAAAGCGGTAGAATGTCCTTCGCGCCGCGTCCAGAGAAGTAATGAAGGTCTGGCACATCGGCGGACACCGTTAAAGCCGGACCTTCTCCAAGTGGACTATAAAGCAAGCTTGCAAAATACAGTTGACGATTTGACTGTGTTTGCCAAAGGGTCGGTCTTAGATAGTCGCTCAAGCGGTTGTCGTAAATCAACCATTGACGATCAAATGAGCGATAACCATATCTCGTTATTTCTGGAACCGGCGTTCCAGGTTCTAGTTCGACCAACGGGACCAGCGCGCTAGATGCCCACAGGTCCTGTACCCGTGATTCAACGGTCCTGTCACGCGTTGCCTTGAAGGCCTTGGATCGATCCCGAGAAGTTAGCAAGGCATTCCACCGTTCCTCCAAGACTTCCTTCGTTGGCCCTATTGGCCAGGTCCGCTTGATCTGTACACCAGAGGTCTGCCAAGGCATTATGTCTGTAATCAACGGCCATGTAAAAAAGTCGGTTTCTTCCTGAGGCCGAAATGGCGCATGCCACTCAGAAGGACAGGTTTCAAATGACAGGTCCGCAAAGCCATTGATCCGCTCCAACCGATCAAGTTTCGACTTGCGCGTACCTTCAAATCTAGCATAATGAACTTGTGCTGGGGTTTCCAATTGCGGTGCTCCGTAGCGTACCGCAATCGCTATGGCTACCGGTGTCTTTATGTTGAAAACATTCTCGTCTTGACGCGTGCCGCGTCCTTCTCCGCCAAGATCGATGATCCAGATTTCATCGCACGTACGGCGCATCCATTCGCGCATCCCCATAAACGCTTCACCATCGAGATATGACGACGCGCTGATATAGGAAACGATGCCGGGACCGGGCCGAAGGTTTGGATGCTCATGTTCAAAGACCTTCCACAGAGCCCAACGCCAAAAATACACGTAAAGGTTGTAAAGATTCTTGAGTTGAACTCCCTTGCCTGCCGCACTTACGGGTCCAATGAAATCATTCAGGATGGCGTCCGTTCCCGTCTTGCTCTCTCCATAGCGCACCCACGCCCCGGTCATTGCGCGATTCTCTTGTGTAGCTGCTTCGTGACGGTCGTACGGTGGGTTTCCTATACAAACCAGCACCGGCTGAATATCCTTGATTGACCGCGCGCGTTTGTGCTCATCGCCGATGGGCCGGTAAAGTAGCGGCAATTCCGGAATCTGTTCATGAGGGGATTCCAATGTGTTGTTCAGACAAATCCCAACTCCCTGTCTCGGGACCTTGGCGCCGAAATCATGAATCATTCGCGTAACTCGAAGGGCTGCCACCGCATAAGGTCCCACCATGATCTCGAAGCCGTACAATTGCTTAATTAGACTCTCCGCGCGACCGATGACGGCGCCATTTCCCTCTTCAGCCCTAACCCTTTCCATTGCATGTTCAATAATTCCCAGCAAATATGTACCGGTCCCTATGGCCGGATCGAGGGTCGCGACATCGCCATCAGCAAATCCAAGGCGCTTTCCTAGGCGCATCCTCAAGAGTTCGTCAATCAACTTGACTTGCGCTTGAACAACCTCGACTGGGGTGTAGTAGGCGCCGACATCCTTGCGAAGCTTCGGATCGTACTCCGCCAGGAAGTCTTCATAGAAGTGCAACCAAGGCTCACGACGACCATGTGACATCGTGCCAGCAGGAACAGCTTGGATCATTCGTTGCAATAACCCAAGTGACGCGCCAATGTCATTTTCAAGTTGTGGGTCAGTTAGCACTTCCAGTGCCCGCGAGAGCAGGCTGTTGCTCGCGGTCAGCTGCTTGATCGCCTTATCAATGAAGAGGGTGTCGCTTCCGTCGGATCGAGCCAACAACAATGCAAAAACAACCGTTTGAGCATATGAATCGGCAAAAACGTCGTTGCTAGCTTCGGGGAATAGATACCGCCGCCAATCGCGTGCGACGGCCAGCATTGCTTCAGACTGTTTCTCTAGCGCGTCAAGAACATCATCGCGCAGGAGGCGACACAGCGGCGCGAGAAGCTGAGCCAAATGTGCTGCAGACTTGGGAACAATAGGCTCCCAACGAAAAAATTCAAGCAGCAGTTGGCTAAGCCTTTGGACACTTTCGTCGCTTAGGGGAACGCTTCTTCTTGACGGAAAACTGTCAATTAAGCAATGCTGCCGGACCAATTCACCAGAGTGAACTAACGTCCATTCACAACCGTCCGTATAAACAAGGTTGGGCAAATGCTCGAATCGTTGCCATTGCCTCTGGTTGTGCCCTTTGAACGTTCTCGGATCGGCACCAGTACCAGGGGCTTTCAACTCTAGGTAACCAGATAATAGTCCACCAACCGCAACGGCAAAATCAGGTCGGCCGAACTGATCCTGCAGTGTACTTTCGTCTTTTGCTACAACTGTTAGTTTGTGAACTCTTCCGATGGACTCAAGCAGTTCATCTACTGGCCTGCGCAACTGATCCTCTTCGCGACCAGGTACCACGGTGCGAAGCTTCGTTTCAACCATGCGCACAAATGCTTCGCAGGCGTGTCTCGGTGTGTTCTTCATTGCTGGTACAAGCACATCGGGATGGGAAACGAGTAGAGAAGGCGGACACCGCGGTGCGTGCCGCGGTGATTAAGTCTTTCGCACTCCTCGCCTGAGCAGGACGAGCGCTTAACGAAGCCGGATACCAGTTCTCCACTCCCAAGGTGGCATCGGTTCCGAATCCTGCCACAAACCGACACGTCGCATTCTGGCATTGTTTTCCGCTTTGGTGTATCTCCGCCGATCTTCGGCTGTCTGCTCCATTTCGTATCGCTTATAATGCCACGCAAACCCGAGCCTCACCTGCTCCAGGTTTACGTCCTGCCTCCCTCGCAGAACCTTTCCGACCAGACGGCCATAGCGGTCCCGTTTGTGCCATTCAACAACAACATCTTTTCGATGCACCAGAGCCGCAAGGCTCTTGCGAGAAGCGTTGCCGTAGGATTGACCCTTTTCTGGCGCATCGATACCTGCCAAGCGCACCTTATGCTGCGTTTTCTGAGCGTCCAAAACGGTGATCGTGTCGCCATCGGCAATGCCTACTACGCGGGCGTCGAAGGTGTCTGCCAGTGCATTACAGGCGAGAAGGGCGAGTAGGGCCAGCAGGTAGCGCGTCATGGGCGGTATGGTGCCAGAAGTGCGACCCACTCCTAGGGGGTCAATGCACTTGACTCGGTAACGTCGCTTGAAGGATGACAATGGCAAGCGCAACATGGCGCTTCGCAAACCGCCTGTCTTGTCAACCAATTCACGTTAGGCAGCATCCTCATGCACCCGTCCCTGAAGCCCGATCCACTTCGAAAGGGGTCCTACTATCGGAGGATCGCGGATGTCGCGCGTGGGCTCGAAAGCCTACAGGTCACAGGGCTTTCCGAAACGATGCGCTTCTTCGTTTACTACTTTGGTTGCGAGAAGATCGCGCGCGGCCTATCGGGAATACATGCTCGCTGGCCGGCGACAACTGCCTACCACCACAGGCAGAGCCTCAAGCTGAACGACATCAAGGCAGCCGCTACAGCTGTCGGATTGAGTATTTCACAGCAAGACTTGGATTGGTTGTTCGCCGATTTCAATGAGCAACACATTCTTCAAACAACACCGTCATATACGAACTCCGCCAGGTATCTCCGAAATCTAGTGACCCATCATTTCGGCCCAAGTAACGTTGCGCAGGTCACAAAACACGCGCCGTTCCATAATCCGCGGATGGAAGTGTTCCTCAGCTGTGTTCCAGCGATTTGTGATTACCAGAAGCTTCACTTCGCCGGGGTGCCGTAGATGTGCAATGTGCTGCCTAACAGCACGCCGCAGCCCGATGCGCGCACGAGCACCGCGCCAAGGAAAGGTCTGCGGGCGCGCGCCGGTGTGCGTGAACATTAGGCATCACACAGATGCGCGCCGCTCTGCTAGTTGCAGTCGCCTGGTTCCCAGGGATCGCCGTCGCCGCAGGCTTTCTGTGCACGGTTCGTGAGGCCTATCAACTGACCGATCAAGGAGCGCTACGGCGGGACTCGTGGTACGAGTCTGAACTCTCAAAGCGGCCCTTCTCGGTCAATCGCGAGCGAAGTCATCGCTGTGGCTCGTGTGAAACTTAACCTCAAGTAGCGCCACTGACCACCTCACCGCGAGTGTCCGTATGGCGCTAGTTGGAAATCGCATTTTCCTTAGATGTAAGAGTTGCGGCCACGAGATTGTCTTTCACAAGAATCATCGAGAGGCGCTCGCGAAGCGCCTTCAGAAAGCACCAGCCGCGCTTACTTCGAGCGACATCCTGCGCGAGTCCAGGTCGTTTCGATGTAAACGATGTGGTGCGTATGGCGTTGACGTTCGCGAAGAAGAACGAAAACCACCGCAAATCCGGTATGTGGCTAGCGGTCGAGAGGTCCAGGGCGAACCTGTGTTCCACCGGGACACATGCGGTTGGGTGGGTCACGTTCACAAGGCCAAAATGATCGAATTCCAAACAAGAGACGAAGCAGTAATGGCGGGGTATCGCCCCTGTAGGATTTGCCGCCCCTGACATGCTCCGGGGCCAACGACCGTTGTCAGTCTCCTCACGGCTAGGAACGCGCTGCGCCGCGCTTCCACGCAAGTCCGCTTCGGCGGGCTTTTCTTTTCCCGTCACGGTGTCCGTGCTGGGTGAACAGTAAAGTTAATCGAAACAACGAAAAATATTTGTTTTGGAAAAACCCTTGAACTACAGGAAAAAATGAGGGAAAGTACGCCTCGCTCGGGCATCCGCTTTTTCGCCTCGGTTAAACCGTGAAGGACGGCGCGGTCAATGACTGATCGCGGGAAAGGAGGATTGCCTAATGGGTAATTCTGCGTTGGTGACACCGGCGCTGGTGATCTACAGAACTTGGATCACTGGCAAAAACGGTGAACGCCTTTACGCGAAGGATTACGGACGCCGGGCTTGGCGCTTGGTCATCCGCACCCCTCGCAAAAGGCGGCAAAGCTAGGTAACCCCTAGTTGATGCACCCGGATGCCCGAGCACACAACCCTTTTTGCTATTGTGCGCGGGAATGTAAATCCCCGCTTGACACCTGTCAACGCCGCGCCTCGATTGCGAGCATGTTTTTCCTTGAGGGTGTGGCAATTGGCGCAACTTACCCCCTAAGCTGTCAGGATTTCGCCACGCTCACTGGCAATTAGTGTAGATGTAACTACCAATTACATTCGACGTGCAATTGAAGTTGCTCGGCGGCCGGAATTGCTGCTGCAACATTTGTTGCCTTTGCAACTGCAATTGCTGCTGCTGGAAATACTGCTGTTGCTGTGCGGCTTGCGCTTGGGAAGCGGCTTGTAACAGCATAATCGCGTTTCGCTGTAGTTGGAGCGCGTAGTTAGCGTCCACGTCGTAACCCGGCACGCCATCAGGTCGCCTAAAAGTGAAAGTCTGATGATAACCATACTGCTGCATGTCCGCCGTAAGGCTGCTAATGTTCGCAGAGGCGCCGCTAACCCAACGCACTGACGTGCCGCGAAGAAGCATGCGGCCCGCTTTCCTTTGCTCTTCCGTAACGTTGTAATTTATGGTCACCGGCGTGGTGCCCAAGAATGTGCTGCCCTCGTAGAGCGCAGCACCTATCGGCTCCGAGTTATACGTGACCCTCAAGTTAGTTGCGCAACCGGACGCGAACAGAACGAGGAAAAACAAGGTAAGAGCGCGAGCTGTTGTCATGTGCCCTCCCCACATGAGATTGACCTAGCCGGGCGATGGAATCCTACGCCCTCCGATAGCCCTTTGGACATGCCTACTTGCGCGGCGTGGATGACCGATATTGGACGCGTTGGCGTGGGCCATTCCCCTGGCTGCTCTTTGTGCTTTCTGTGTTTGGCGACTGGTCGCATAAGTCCAATAGTGTTGCATATCCCTGTTGGTTACGTCACCCGAGCTTGATTCATTGGGCGGGTGATCCCCCTGTCATAGATAATTTACTTGATGTTTCCGTCCATGCAAGCAAGTTGGGCCTTGGCTTCGTAATGCATGGCTTCGGGACTGAGCTGCCACCCCTCAGGCAGGCACTCGGGCAACAAGAACAATCGTGTCTTGCCGTCTTTTATCCTGACCACGCCACTACCTGCGTACGCAGCGTAGTGATGCACGGCAATCAGGATGTGAACGTGATCTGTTTCTACCCCACGTAGCTGCCAAGGCTTCTCCTCAGCGTGAGCAGGCTTGGCTGTCATCAAGACGGCGAGCATCCCGAGAATTGAGGCAACCCAAAAGAGTATCCCTATGAGCACCAACTGAAGCAGTCGGCCGTTCATGTTCACCTCCATGAAATGAAAAAGCCGCCCTAAGGCGGCCACCTTGTATGACCACTCTCCTTCTCCCGTTTACAGCAGTCCCCTTTCAGCAAACGACATAGCCGATTCACGCCCAATTACAAAATGATCGAGCACCTTTACGTCAACCAGCGCAAGAGCCTGTCGCAAGGCAGCTGTGAGGGCTTCATCGGACCGGCTCGGTTCAGCAACGCCGGAGGGATGGTTATGAGCGAAGATTACGGCAGCCGCATTGTGTGCAAGGGCACGCTTGACGATTTCTCTCGGATAAACGCTGGTCTGAGAGAGCGTCCCACGGAACAGCGATTCCACGTCGATCAATTGATTCTGTGCGTCCAGATAGGCGACATGAAATTCCTCATGCTCCAATCCGTTTAGACGCATGCGGAAATAGCTAGAACAAGCAGAGGGTGTCGTTAGTGTCAGCCCCACACCAAAGCGGCTGCGTTCTTCGAGCACGCGCATAGCGGCTTGCAATATTGCAGTTGCATCATCGCCGGTCAATGCTTCGCGTAATGCGCGGGCAAGGCGTCGAGCATTAGGCTTCATTTCTCTCCTTCCACGAATGAAAAGGGGCCAACCCTTCGGCTGGCCCCGGTGTTCTTAAAGAACAGCAAATGTTCCAGACCAGGTTCAGACCCCTGTTCAGGGGGGTGTTCAGCTACGGACCCCGGCCTTCTAAACGGACAGCTTGTCTCTCACGGGGGATACGACAACGAATGGCTAGCTATCTGAGGGAAAACCACAAGAACCTATCCTTCAGATAGCAACCTCTAGTGGTCCCTCCATTGGAAGTGCTACCCATGTTCGTGGTCACTAACCTGCCCCTTCCCGCTGGCCCAGAGCACCCCCGACAACTTATTTACACGCGCACGAGTGACCATGCGTATGCGTAGGATGGCCGATGGCTAATCCAGCGGCTCAATCTCAGCATGGCCTCCTGTAAAGGCCAGCTTCCACTTGAAGTCGTGCTCCACCAGATCACGGAGCACTTGTTGGAAACGCTCGTTGAACTTCTGGGCCTCCTTCTCATTCAACGCACGCACAAACAGGTGTGCCTCGATGCGATATTCCGTGCGCTTGCGTCCTCTACGTTTCACTGCGCCCTCCGTGGTGGTAGCAAGGTTCCGTCCTGTCTGAGCCTGAGTCTCATCAGTAGCTTCTTCACGCTCTTTTCAGTCCATTCGCACTCATTCCGAGTGGCCCTGTGGCTCTCATTGAGCCTCTGCGCCAGCTCCGCATACGTCCGCACTCCCATAGCCTGAAAACCCATGATGGTGAGCTTCAAACCCTCAGCCCATATCTCAGCGTCCTGCTTCTGAATGGAACGAGCACGCTCACCGTGCGACTTGATGTGCTCTATGTTCTTGGCTGTCAGGCCATACAGAGTGCCGTTGGCTTTCTTGACAGCGAGGGCTTCCGTCGTGCGCTTGGCAATGTATTGGCGTTGCCACTGTGCCATCACCCCATCCATGAAGATGCGAGCCTCATCCATCCTAGGGTTGTCGGCAAACAGCACACCCACACGCTTTCTCTTCAGATAGGCCAGAGCCTCGTCAGGGGAATACCTTGTCAGTCTGTCCTGCCTCGCCACGAGAATGACAGCCCTCTTACGCGCAGCTTCACGCACCAATGCCCCAAACACTGGCCTCTCTTCTAAGGGAGTGGCACCGCTGACAATTTCTTCGCCTGTGCGTAGCAGGTTCCACTTGTGGGCTCTGATGAACTCCCCGTTCATCTGACGCTGTGCTTCAATGCCCAAGCCACTGTCCTCCTGCATATCAGTGGAAACACGCAGGTAGGAGAAGCAGAGCAAGCCTTCAGGTATGGCTTCCAATGAGCCCTCCTTTTCACGTAGTTGAACCCGGCTTCCGATGAACGTCGCTAGTCGGGGCCATTCATCGTGCTCGCGTAAA
>Ga0268386_10004541_pt1 | contig 10230 bp, 3 predicted proteins | sample RVTome_15_FD_200260 | JGI IMG/M metagenome (GOLD analysis project Ga0268386, IMG submission 200260) | Soil microbial communities from uranium-contaminated site in the Upper Colorado River Basin, Wyoming, United States - RVT150D86... ... | reverse complement strand
CGTCGGGCTCGACTTCGTCCACTACAACTTCATGGCGGGGAAGCTCTACCTCCCCGAGATGATGGGCGGCGCGGTCGCCGTCCTCGACTACGACAACGACGGCGACCTCGACGTCTACCTGGGGCAGGGCAACCCGCTCGACGGCGGACCGCTCGACGCTCTCGCGTTCCCGCCTCCGGACCGGCCTCCGCTCACCCACCGCCTCTACCGCAACGACCTCGTCGTCCGCGCCGACGGCGCCCGCGAGCTCCGCTTCGTCGACGTCACCACCGCAGCCGGCATCACCGCCAGCGGCTACAGCATCGGCGTCGCGGCCGGCGACTACGACGGCGACGGCTGGGTCGACCTCTACCTGGCGAACGCGGGCCCCAATCACTTGCTCCGCAACAACGGCGACGGGACGTGGACCGACGTGACCGCCGCGGCCGGCGCCGACGACCGCCGGTTCAGCGCCACCACGGTGTTCTTCGACTACGACGCCGACGGCCGGCTCGACCTCTTCGTCGGCAACTATCACCGCTTCGTGGCGGCCACCCACAAGCCGTGCTTCCTGCCCACCGGCGCCGAGGACTACTGCGGCCCGCTGGCGCATCCCGCCGAGGAGAACCGCCTGCTGCGCAACCGCGGCGACGGCACCTTCGAGGACGTGACCGCGCGCGCGGGCATGGCCGGCTCGGCGGCCACCACGCTGGGCGCGGTGGCCGCCGACTTCGACGGCGACGGCCGCGTCGATCTCTACGTCGCCAACGACGGCATGGCGAACAATCTGTGGTGGAACCGCGGCGACGGCACGTTCGTGGACGACGCCGTGCTGCGTGGCGCCGCGGTGAACGCCGAAGGCCAGCCGGAGGCGAGCATGGGCGTGGTGGCGGGGGACCTCGACGGCGACGGCGCGATCGATCTCTTCCTCACCCACCTCGAGCGCGAGCACAATACGCTCTACACCAACGACGGACAGGGGATGTTCACCGACCGCTCCTGGGATAGCGGGCTCGCCCGTCCGAGCTGGGAGATGACCGGCTTCGGCGCCGCGATCCTCGACTTCGACGGCGACTCGATCGCGGACCTCTTCGTCGCCAACGGCGCCGTGCGCCGCATCCCGCGGCTGCTCGCCGCAAAGGACCCGCATCCGCTGCGCCTGCCGAACCAGCTCTTCCGCGGCCTCGGGGACGGGCGGTTCGAGGAGGTGCCGGCGGCACTACGCGAGCGGCCGGTGCACGTGGAGGTGAGCCGGGGCGTGGCGGTCGGCGACCTCGACAACGACGGCGACGCCGATCTCGTCGTCTCCAACAACGGCGGCCCCGTGCGCCTGCTGCGGCGCATCGGCGACCCCGGCGATCGCTGGCTGGGCGCGCGTCTCCTCGACGCCGCGGGCCTCCGCGAGCTCTTCGGCGCCGAGGCGCGCTTCACGGGCGAGGGCAGCCCGGCGGGATTCGAGCGTACGCACACCGACGGCAGCTACGCCGCGGCGGGCGACCCGCGGGTGCTGTTCGCGCTTCCCGAGGGAGCCCGCTCAGGCAGGCTGCTGGTGCGCTGGCCGGACGGGGTGCAGGAGACGCTCCCGGTCGCGCCCGCGCGCTACGTCGTCATGCGCAAGACGAGCGCTCCGGCGCTCCCGCCATGAGGTCGCGCGGTCGCTGCGGCGCGGCCGTGGTCGCGCTCCTGCTCGCGAACGAGAAGCCCGCCTCGAGCGCTCAGGAGCCTCGCGACGGCGCTGTTCCGTCTCGCCGTCCGGCCGCCGCCGCAATGCCGGACCTCGACGCCGTCCCGCTGCCCCTGCTCGACGTCTTCGAGCCCGCCGCGCGACGGCACCTGGAGCAGGCGCGCGCCACCGCTGCGTCGCTCGTCGCCGAGCGCCACGAGCACGCGCTCGAGGCCTTCGGCGCGCTGTGCGCGCTCTACCTCCGCTACGAGCTCTTCGACGCCGCCGAGCCGTGCCTGGCCCAGGCGCGGGCGCTCGCTGTCGACGACTTCCGATGGCCGTACTACGAGGCGGTCCTCCACGCTCGCGACGCCGATCTCGAGCGCGGCCGCGACAGCATCGAAGCCGCTCTACGGCTGCGTCCGGACGACGTGCCGGCGCTGCTGCGCGCCGGCGATCTCCACCTCCTCGCCGGCGAGCGCGACCGCGCCGAAGCGGCCTACGCGGCGGCGCTGGCCGCAGACCCGGCGAGTGGGGGCGCCCGCTTCGGGCTGGGCCGTGCGGCGGCGGCGCGCGGGGACACTGCCGCCGCCATCCAGCACTTCGAGGCGGCGCTCGAGGATCAGCCCGTGGGAAGCGTCGTGCATCATCACCTCGGCATGGCGTACCGCGCCGCCGGCGACCTCGAGCGAGCACGCGAGGAGCTGGCCAAGAACCGCCAGATCGAGATCGTGTACCCGGATCCTCTGATCCGGGCGCTCGACTCCCTGGCCGTGAGCCGCGAGTCGATCTTCAACCAGGGCATCGAGCTCCTGCGCCGCGGCGACCCCGAGGCGGCGAGCGCCGCCTTCCAGCGCGTCCTCGAGCTCGCCCCCGAGGATGCCCAGGCCCACTACAACCTGGCGCGCGCGCTGATCGACCTCGATCGGCTGGACCAGGCCGAAGGTCACCTGCGCCGCGCCCTCGCGGCTTGGCCCGACTTCTTCGACGCTCACCTCAACCTTGCGATCCTCCTCGGCCGCACCGGCCGGGCGGACGAAGCGGCCGCGCACCTCGACCGGGCGGTGGCCCTCGACCCGGAGCACGGGCCGACCCGCATTCTGTGGGCACGCGTTCTCGCCGGCCGCGGTGACGAGGCCGCCGCGACGCGCGAGCTCGAGGCGGTCCTGCGCCTCGACCCGTCGAACGTCGAGGCCCGGCTCGCCCTCGCCGCCCTCCGGGTCGACGCGGGCGACCTGACGGCAGCGCGCCGGCACTTCGAGCAGGTGCTCGCGTCGGGGGCCGCGAGCGGCCGCGAGCTCGCCGAGGCGCGTCTGCGTCTGGCGCGCCTCCCGGGCACGCCGCCCCAGACCGCCGCGGCGCACCTGCGCGCCGCGGTCGAGCACGACCCACGGTCGCCCGCGGCACGCCGGGCGCTTGCGGAACGGCTCGCCCTCGACGGTGCCTACGCCGCGGCGGCGGTGGAGCTCACCGCGTTGGTGGAGATCGTGCCCGACGACCCGCGAGCCCACCTCGGTCTCGCCACTGTCCTGCTCCGCGCCGGCTCCTTCGCGAGCGCGCGCGAAGCCCTCGAGCAAGGCACTCGGGAGATTCCCGACGACCTCGCTCTCCAGAACCTCCTCGCGCGGCTCCTCGCCACCTGCCCGGACGGCGACCAGCGCGACGGCGCACGCGCCGTGGTCCTCGCCCAAGCGTTGGTCGAGCGCCGGCTCACGTACGATCACGCGGAGACGCTGGCGATGGCGCTCGCCGAAGCCGGCCGCTTCGACGACGCGGTCGAGTGGCAGCGCCGAGTCCTGGCGCGACGGAACGTCGACGGTGCGCCGTCGCCCGCGAGCGAGCGGTGGCTCGAGCACTACCTCGCACGCCGGCCGGTTCGCGAGCCCTGGCAGGAGCCGGCCGGAGAGTACGGCGGGCCCCTTGCGGGAGCGCACGCGGCCGGGGGTATCGCCGCTCCGGCAGCGGCCGAGTCTCACCGCCGCATGCTCGACGAGCTACGCAAGATCGCCGAGGCGACCGCCGAGCAGAACCCCTGGCTCGGCGAGGGGCGGCGGCTGACCGCGGCCGCCCGGCTCGCGGCGGCCGAGGGTGGCGACGACGAAGTCGAACGGTTCCGCGCCCTGCTCGAGCTCGCCGAGCAGGACCTCCGCCTCGGCGACGAGGAGCTCGCGATCGAGCGCTTCGCGGCGGCCTACGAGATGCTGCCGCGGCTCGCCGGGCGCATCGACGAGCGCGAGGCGTCGCGCGCCGTGTTCCGCCTCGGCGTCGCACACCTGCGCTGGGGCGAGACGCACAACTGCAGCGCCCAGCACTCCGCCGAGAGCTGCATCCTGCCGATCCGCGGCGCCGGCATCCACACCGAACCGCAGGGATCGCTCCAGGCGATCCGCTACCTCGAGGAGGTGCTGGCACGCGTGCCGCAGAGCTCACCGCTCTTCCTCAAGGCGGTGTGGCTCGCGAACCTCGCCCACATGACGCTCGGCAACTACCCGGACGGCGTCCCGGACCGCTACCGTGTCCCGCCGTCCGTGTTCGCGTCGAGCCAACCGTTTCCGGCCTTCCGCAACGTCGCTCCCGAGAAGGGAGTCGCCACCTGGAGCCTCTCGGGCGGCGCCGCCCTCGACGACTTCGACGGCGACGGTGACCCCGACCTCCTCACCACCACGTTCGACACCCGCGGCGAGCCTCGCTATTTCCGCAACGACGGCGGCGCGTTCGTCGATCGCACCGTCGAGAGCGGTCTCGGCGGGCTCTACGGCGGACTCAACCTGGTCACCGCCGACTTGGACAACGACGGCGACCTCGACGTGTACGTCACGCGCGGCGCCTGGCTCTACGCCGCCGGCCGCCATCCCAACTCGCTGCTGCGCAACGACGGCGCCGGACGCTTCACCGACGTGACGTTCGCCGCCGGCCTCGGCGAACGCCGGCTGCCGACGCAGACCGCCGCCTGGGCCGACTACGACGGCGACGGCGACCTCGATCTCTTCGTCGGCAACGAGCACGGCCCCAACCCGGATCAGCTCGGCGACCCCACCGCTCACTTCGACGCCCCGAGCGAGCTCTACCGCAACCAGGGTGACGGCACCTTCGTCGAAGTCGCCGCGGCGTCGGGGATCGCGCTGCGCGACTACGTCAAGGCCGTCGTGTTCGGCGACCACGACAACGACGGCGATCCCGACCTCTACGTCTCCATCCTCGGTGGGCGCAACCGCCTCTACCGCAACGACGGCGACGGCAGCTTCGCCGACGTCACCGACGAGGCGGGAGTGGGCGCTCCGGTGTCGAGCTTTCCGGCGTGGTTCTGGGATTTCGACAACGACGGCAACCTCGACCTCTACGTCGCCACCTACGCCGGCGCCGAGGACACCGTCGCGCTGGTGGCGGCCACGTACTTCGGCCTCGACGTCCCGTACGAGCTGCCTCGGCTCTACCGCGGCGACGGCGACGGCCGCTTCGAGGACGTCGCGGAGGCGATGGGCCTCGACCGGTTCCATGCCGCGATGGGATCGAACTTCGGCGACCTCGACGGCGACGGCTGGCTCGACTTCTACCTCGGCACCGGCTATCCGAACTACGAGGGCCTGATGCCCAACGTGCTCTATCGCGGCAACGGCGGCCGCAGCAACGGCCGCCGCGGCAACGGCCATCGCGGCTTCGCCGACGTCACCGCCGCGGCGGGCGTCGGTCATCTGCAGAAGGGCCACGCGGTGTCGATCGCCGACATCGACGGCGACGGCGACCAGGACCTGTTCGCGCAGATGGGCGGCGCCTACCCGGGCGACCGTTTCGCCGACGCGCTGTTTCTGAACCCCGGCGGCGGCAACCGCTGGATCGCGGTCGACGTCGTCGGCTCGCGCTCGAACCGCTCCGCGATCGGCGCGCGCATCCGCGTCGACGTCGTCGAGGACGGGCGGCGGCGGTCGATCCACCGGCAGGTCTCGACCGGAGGCAGCTTCGGCGCCAACCCGCTGCGCCAGACCATCGGCGTCGGCAGAGCGGAAGCGATCGAGCGGCTCGAGGTGTGGTGGCCCACGACCGGCGTGCGCCAGGCCTGGACCCGCCTTCCGGTCGACTCGGTGGTGCGCGTCGTCGAGCCGCCGGACTGACGGCACGCGGGTGCGCGGCCGGCGCTCGTCGGCCCGCGCGGCGGTGTCGCCCGCTACCTGTCCTTCAGCTCGAGGGTGTACCGCGCCTGGAGCGGGAGTCCCTCGACCGCGCCGAGGTCCTGCCACACCAGGACGCCCTCGGCGTCCTTCTCCGCACGCATCCAGCGCGCCTCGACGAGCGACAGCTCGACGGCGATCCTGCCGCTCGCCGGCGCCGGACGACCGGTCTCCGTGGTCCAGAAGCTGTAGAGGCGCAGCGAGCTCGTCTCGCCCGGAGCGATCGGGTCCAGGAAGACCTGCTGGCGGTAGACGCCGAGCTCCTGATCGTCGAGTTTCACGCGGAAGACGAACCCGGAGGCAACCGCGTCACCGCCGTTTCGGATCCGGGCCCGCAGGTGGCACAGTGTGTCCGGCGCCGCCGTCGCCGGCTCGACCTCCACGGCTTCTAGGACCAGCTTGGAGGCGGGCGGCGCCTGGCCGGGCGCCGCGGCAGCGATCGCCGCGGCGAGCAGGGCGAGCGCCGCGACCCTGCGCGGTACGGGGGGGGACCGCATGATGCCGGCCGAATCTTGTCACGGACGAGGGGTGGCCGCGCCCAGAGAGCTCGCCTCGGCCTCAGGAGTAGGGGCGGCTCTCCCGGGCGTGCGCTTTGCGCGGCCGAGTGATCGCCGTCGCGCCGAGGGCACGACAAGAACTTGCCTCCGCCCTCGGGCGTAGGGGCGGAGCTTGCCTCCGCCCTCAGAGGGAGCAGGCAAGCTGCTCCCCCTACTCCGGAGCCCTCGGCGGGAGCAGGCAAGCTGCTCCCCTACTCCCGAGGCTCCGTACGGAGCCTGTTCCTCTACGACTCGCGCGCGACTGGCGATATTCTGGTCTCCTCATCGTCGCGGCGGCCTTCGTCCGGTATGTCGTCCAAGAGTTCCCGAGCTCTCGTACTCGTCCTCGCGGCCCTCCTCCTCGCGCTCGCCGCCTGCGGCGGCGACCCGCCCGGACCGGTCGGAGCAGGCCCGGCGCCGGCCGATGCCGCGGCGGGAGCGGCGAGCATGACGGCGGAGGAGAGCCATCGCAGGATGCTCGCGGCGCTCCTAGAGATCCGCGAGCGCGCGGACGTCGAGAACCTGTGGCAGGGGCAGGGCGCGCTCGACCTGGCGCACCAGCGTCTCGCCGCGGTGCCTCCCGGAGCGGATCCGGCGGCGCGCCACCACGCGCTCCTCGAGGCCGCTCATCACGAGCTCCGAATGGGGCGAGAACGGCCCTCGATCGAGCTCTACCGGCGGGCGTACGAGCTCCTTCCCGCGCTCGCCGGCAAGATCCCGGACGACGACCGCGCCCGGACGGTGTTCCGCTACGGGGTCGCCTGGCTGCGCTACGGAGAGACCGCGAACTGCGCCGACCGTCATGCGGCGGAGAGCTGCATCCTGCCGCTTCGCGGCGCCGCGATCCACGCCGATCAGGAAGGGTCGCGCCAGGCGGCGCGCCTGTTCCGCGAGGTCGTCGAGTCGACGCCGATGGACTCGATCGTTCACGCCAAGGCGCTCTGGCTCCTCAACATCGCCTACATGACGCTCGGCGAATACCCGCACGGCGTGCCCGAGCCCTATCGCATTCCCGAGAGCCTGTTCGCCTCGGACCTCGAGTTCCCGCGCTTCGAGAACATCGCCCCCGAGCTCGACGTGGGCGGCTGGTCGCTCTTCGGCGGCGTCATCGCCGACGACTTCGACGGCGACGGTTGGATCGACGTCATGGTCACCACCTCCGACGTCGACGGCTACCCGCGCTACTTCCGCAACAACCGCGACGGCACCTTCACCGAGCGCGGCAAGGAGGCCGGTCTCGAGGGTCTCCTCGGCGGGCTCAACACCATCCAGGCCGACTACGACAACGACGGCGACGTCGACGCGTTCGTGCTCCGCGGCGCGTGGCTCTCGGTGGCGGGCCGGCATCCGAGCTCGCTCCTGCGCAACGACGGCAGCGCGGTGTTCACCGACGTCACGTTCCTGGCCGGCCTCGGCGACGAGGCGTACCCGACGCAGACCGGCGGCTGGGCGGACTACGACAACGACGGCGACCTCGACCTCTACGTCGGGAGCGAGCACGGCGACCACCTGTTCGACGGGCCGTGCCGGCTCTACCGCAACGAGGGCGACGGCACCTTCACCGAGGTGGCCGCCGCGGCCGGCGTCGATCACCGCGGTTTCGTCAAGGGCGTGACCTGGGGCGACTACGACGAGGACCGCTTCCCTGATCTCTACGTCTCGACGCTCGGCGGCCCCAACCGCCTCTACCACAACGACGGCGACGGGACGTTCACCGACGTGGCGCCCCGGGCGGGCGTCGATCGACCGATCGACAGCTTCCCGGTGTGGTTCTGGGACTTCGACAACGACGGCCACCTCGATCTCTACGTCCCGAGCTACCGCGGCGTCGTCGACGCCGTCGGGGTCGCCGCGATCAGCTACTTCGGCGCCGAGATCCCGTGGGAGCGGCCGGCGCTCTACAAGGGTGACGGGCGCGGCGGCTTCCGCGACGTGGCGCGCGACGTGGGGCTCACCCGCTTTCACCTGCCGATGGGAGCCAACTTCGGCGACCTCGACAACGACGGCTGGCTCGATGTCTACCTCGGCACCGGCTACCCAGACTACGAGGGGCTCCTCCCCAACGTGCTCTACAAGAACGTCGGCGGCCGCGCGTTCGCCGACGTCACGATGGCGGCGGGCGTCGGGCACCTGCAGAAGGGGCACGGCATCGCGTTCTTCGACCACGACCACGACGGCGACCTCGACATCTACGCCAAGATGGGCGGCGCCTTCCCGGGCGACCGCTTCGCCGACGCGCTGTTCGACAACCCGGGGTTCCCGGACACGCACTGGATCGAGCTCGAGCTCGAGGGACGCCGCACCAACCGCTCGGCGATCGGGGCGCGGATCCGCGTCGACGTCGAGGAGAACGGCAGGGCGCGCTCGATCCACCGCACCGTATCGAGCGGCGGCAGCTTCGGTTCGAGCCCGCTGCGGCAGCACATCGGCGTCGGTCGAGCGGCGTCGATCGGCGCCCTCGAGGTGTACTGGCCCACCAGCGACACGACGCAGCGCTTCGAGGGCCTCGAGGCGGATCGTCGCTATCACCTCGTGGAGGGCGAGGCGGCGATGGGAGAGCTGGCGGTGTCGACGCCCGATCGGGTCGCGAGGTGAAGGAACGCGGGGAGAAGCAACCGGACCCGACGCTCCGTCGCCGGCGTGTCGTGAGCGCGCCGTCTAGAATGGCCGAGCGTGCGGCTCCTTCCCTCAACGCTCGTGGCCTGTCTCGCTGTCGCCGGTTGCGACGGTGAGTCGAACGACCCACCCTCGCCAGAGGACGCGGCGCGAGAGGAACGGCGGATCGCCACCGTCGCCCTGGTCGAGATCACCGAGCAGAGCGGCCTCGATCATCGGCACCGAGCGGGAAGCCAACAGGACTACGCGATGCCCGCCGTCATGGGCGGCGGGGCCGCGGCCTTCGACTACGACGGCGACGGCGATCTCGACCTCTACTTCGTGGGCTACGGCGAGAGCGCGACCGAGCGCTCGGAGTCGGGCCGGGACCGGCTCTACCGCCGGGAAGCCGACGGCTCGTTCGTCGACGCCACCGCGGCCGCCGGCCTGGGCGATCCGGGCCGCGGCATGGGCTGCGCCGTCGGCGACATCGACAACGACGGCGACCTCGACCTCTTCGTCAGCAACTGGGGTCCGGACTCGCTCTGGCGCAACGAGGGGAACGGCACCTTCACCGACGTCACGCGCGCGGCCGGCATGGGCGACGCGGGCTTCGGCACGTCGGCGGCGTTCCTCGACTACGACCGGGACGGCCTGCTCGACCTCTTCGTCGCGCGGTACGTGGATTTCGATCCGTCGGTGCGCTGCGCGCAGGAGGGGGGCCGGCGCGACTACTGCGGCCCGACGCAGTTCCACGGCGTGCACGACCTGCTCTACCACGGCGAGGGCGGTGGGCGGTTCCGCGACGTGAGCCGCGAGGCGGGGATCGCCGCGCTCGACGATGCGGGGCTCGGTGTCGTCGCGGCGGACTTCGACGACGACGGCTGGATCGATCTCTACGTCGCCAACGACGCCGATCCCAACCACCTCTGGATCAACCAGCGCGACGGCCGCTTCGAGGAGCGGGCGATGGTCTACGGCGCCGCGCTCAACGAGTACGGCGTGGCCGAGGCCGGCATGGGCGTCGCCGCCGGCGACGTCGACGCCGACGGCGACCTCGACGTCTTCCTCACCCACCTGATCGACGAGACGAACACCCTGTACCGCAACCTCGGCGCCGGCGCCGGCGGGTTCGAGGACGCCACCGCGTCGAGCGGCCTGGGACCGCCGAGCGCGCCCTACACCGGCTTCGGAGCGGCGCTCGCCGACATCGACAACGACGGCGACCTCGACGTGGCGGTGACGAACGGCGGCGTCAAGCGCCGGCCGTCGGTTCTCGGGCGAGACGTCG
>Ga0268386_10004540_pt1 | contig 10230 bp, 11 predicted proteins | sample RVTome_15_FD_200260 | JGI IMG/M metagenome (GOLD analysis project Ga0268386, IMG submission 200260) | Soil microbial communities from uranium-contaminated site in the Upper Colorado River Basin, Wyoming, United States - RVT150D86... ... | reverse complement strand
GACATAGCAATTATAAAATCACTTTTAAAAGATGGAAGAAAATCGTTTAGGCAAATATCAAGAGAAACAGGAATAACAACACCTACAGTTAAGGCAAGATTTGAAAGACTAGTCAATATAGGTTTTATTAAAGGAGTTCTTCCAGTATTTGACTTTGGCAAAGTTATTAATACAAAAGAAATCATTCAAATACAAAATATTAATAAAGACAATGCAAAAGAAAAAGATGATTTTGATAAAAATGGTCATAATAACAAATTTGAAGAAGAAATAAACAAAATAGAAAAGAAAATTACAACTGGACTTGCCATAAACCTTGTATGCGATTACTGTCATGGACCAATTTTTGGACAACCTAGAGTTTTAAAATTTGCAAACATGGAACGCTTTTTTTGTTGTAATTCTTGTAAAACTGACTATAGTGAAAAATATAAGGGAAGAATAGAATCATTAAAAAAAAGATATGAAGGTAAATCTGAAATAGAAATTTAGATTCTTTGATTTAGTGTCGATTTACCTTAATATCCATATTTTGAAGGATTTTGTTCTAATTGTTGTTTTCTTGCAGCCGAGCAAAGAATTATTTTGTTTCCATTAATTTTAGAAGTGTATTTTGCAGTCTTTCCATCTATATTCATATTACATAATGGGTTTTTTGCCATAACAAGTATATAAATAAGTAAAAACTACTGTATTATCAAGAATCAAAGTCAATGAACCCTAGAAAAAGTACTGGTTCTTCTGAAGTAGAGCCTTTCATGTAGCAGGATTCTATTACATATTATTTAGCTTCTATTATTGGGAAAATATTTAGAATATCATATAGAGAAATAATTACATCTGTAATTAATCCTTTTAGATATTTTTTTAACCTGAAATCCTACAACAATTTTCTTTATTATCACATCTGCAATATGATGGTTCTTGTAAACAATTTGGACATATAACCTTACCACACCCAATATAAGTATTATTCTTTAGATTACATGCCCAATGTTTACATCCATTCATAGTTTATTATTATGATGATTTACTTGCTATATATGAATCTAATAATAATAATAATAATAATAATAATAATAATATATATCATCCATGAAAATTTAAGAGATCCATTATTAAAATTTAGCCGAGCGGTTTTAAAATAAGTCTAAAAAAGATAATAAGGACGATTATTAGAAATTTTCTAAACATGAAAATTCCTTAGTTTTATATATCTACAAGATAGATTGTATATTACATATTTCCCAATATTTGAAACACCTAAGATTCCATATATGAAATATCTGCAGTACAACAAAAAATCTCGTCATCTTATCTTATCTTATCTTGATAGTTATGAGTAGAATTGCTATATATCATAAAATATAAGGTTTATTATGTCAACCTCAATTAACTGGACTGAACTAGTTAAAGATAGAAAAGGAATCAGAACGAAAGACAATAAATCATGTGGAAATATAATTGGAAATGATGAAAAAAATATAATAATAGAGGATGGCGCAATGCGTCAACGCATTTACAGGGTTCCAAAATCCGCCATACAAAGCTATAATGGTGCTGAATTAACATTAAACATTTCATACGACGAATTAAAAACCGATGAAGTAAAAGAGGATGATAAAGATATGTTGGAATCAATTACAGATTCAGTCAAAGATAAAACTAAATCATTAAAGGAAAAACTATAGATTAAATAGATTATTACGATGATAATGATGAGTGTCTAGTTTAAATTATATCTATTATGCTTCTTCTTCTAAAAAAATTCCTTTTCATTATTCATTTTAAATGTTATTAAATTTAAAAAATAATATTAATCGTATTCATTACACATTCAAGCAAGCTGTTAGAGAATAGAGTCCTATATGTACGGTTCCATTGCATAGTATTTAGCTTTTAATATTAAAAACTTAATTTAGAATTATTTTTTGGAATATTAAGATATGTAAATTCTTTAGAAATATATATTAAGAAGGGACTAATACTTATAGTGGTGCTAAAATAAGAGTCTAATATATAATAACAAGGACAATTATTTAATTTTTTAAATATTTCTAGATTTCTTGATAGATAGTACTACTATATCTAAAGTGTCTAAAATGGAATCCTGCAGATAGTAAAATTCTTTTACTTTGTATTTACCTTTTATTATTAGGAATTTATTTTCAAATTATTTTTGATGATTATTTCTTGTTGGTAAAGTAAATACAAATACTTATATATTTAATTTCTATTTAGTTTTTTCAAGATAATCATATTTATCTTTTCACTAAGACATTCAAATTAGCAAGAATTGATAAAGTTAAAACACTAGATATCAAATTTGATAAGATTCTTATCAAATCGTCTTATTGAATGTTGTAAATCTATTTTTGGATATGAATAAAAAGCCTACTATAGCAAAAAAATATGGTTATCTATGGATTACATTAATTTTATTTTCTGGTTCGATAATAGCACACTGGTACTATGGTTTCGAATCAGGAAATACCTTGGTAGAAAATTTAAGGGATACTTTTGAGAATTGGCAATCTGAATTCTTACAATTAATTTGGCAAGTTGCTGGACTAACCTATTTATGGTATATAGGCAGTCCTCAATCAAAAGAAGAAGAAGAGAGAAATCAAGAAATGTTACAATGGATTGTTAAAAAGTTAGATCCACAAAAAGCAGAGGAATTTCTAAAGGAAATGGAAGAAAAATATCCGAAAAAATAAGTATTTTATTTTGAAATAATCTACTCACCTTGAATTTGAGTGTTATTTATTTCTCAATTATTCTTTCTTGAATTCATTTATGCAAATATAGAAAAATGAAAAATTAAATAGTAGATAGTGGATAATAATTTTGAAGCTAGACACCAAGGGTATTTTTTTACTAAATCAATTAGTTTACTCATTAATAGTGGTTTAAAATAAACTTGTAGTTTCAAAGGATTAATCCCTATTTCATTAACTGCTGTTATAATAAATTGAAATTCTGGTATATATTATAAAGAGAGTTTTTCATTTTATTTTTTTCTTGGTTTTTTCTTCTTCATATATACTTAAGACTAATGGTTTAATTCAGAAATCAACTCTATAATATCTGTAATTAGGTATTTAGCAACAAAACCTTGTTGGAAATAATAAGAAAAACTAATTATGTTGCTTACAAATTGATTGTCTAAAATACCAATTTATTCATAGCGGTAGAATCTTACTATCTACCGTTAAATTGTTAAATAGAATATAAATTATAATTTGTTATGAGTTCATCAGAAGAAGAAAATAAAAATAAAGCATATAAAGGAAAAGATCCAATGTCGCCAGAGGAGATTACCTCTCATGAACCTACTGCAGTAAAAAGAGATCCAAACGATCAAAAAATTGCTGAAGGTGGAAAGACAGGAACTGATACAGAAGAAGCAAAAGAAAAATATAAAAAACAAGGTATGACAAAAACATAAATTTTATTTTTTTATTTGATTCTATTAGATCGATATAGTTTATTTTATTGAATTATATTTGTAATTATAACTTCTAAAAGAAATATTTTATTATTTATTTAACAACTGTTGAACCAATGCTGGACAATTCGTTCCTATTCAATACCATAATTAGCTTATTAAAAAATAAAGATTGATTTATTCCTCTTTTTTTAAAATAGTAGAGAAATGGTATATCTTCCGCTATTCATATTAAATTATCATAAACAACTACGATATATTATAATTTAGATGCCATTCAATTTACTATTTCTGATAACACTGGATGTATGAATAGTTCTTGTAATATTATCTATTTTTCCTTCTTTTCTTTTTTTAATCATTCACATTGCAACTAATACTTCATGAATTAAATTCGATGGTCTACAGTCCTGCATGTTGTAGAGTTCTACTAAATAGTAGTTAGCTTTTAATAATATCTTTGAGACATATAATATAAAATTTTTATATTTTTGAAACCTAAGTGTAAACTACTAAGTTCATTCTTGAATGTAACTGCAGAATTACTACCATGTTTATTAGATACCATTGCCTAAATTTTAATGAATGAAAAAAGTAACTCTTCATTTCATTTTTCATTTTATTTGGTAACAATGTTTCTTACAATTCTTGTTGTAGCCGTAATGATTTTTAGCTCAGTAACATTAAACATGAATTATACTACAATAGCACAACAACAAACACCTTTTAATGAAGACATATCTTTTGATATTGATAATGTGACCTTTTCGCATCATATGGCATCTGTGAATGGTATTCAACTTCACTATGTTACAGGTGGTCCAGGAGACCCTATAGTTCTGTTGCATGGTTGGCCACAAACCTGGTATGAATGTCATCATATCATGCCAGCTTTAGCTAAAAATTATACTGTCATAGTGCCTGATTTACGTGGATTAGGTGATTCTTCAAAGCCTGTAACTGGTTATGATGGTAAGACTACTGCAGATGATATATATCAATTGGTATCTCAATTAGGTTTTAATCAACCAATTTTGTTGGTAGCACACGACATAGGCTCACAGACAGCTTACTCCTATGCAGCAGCTCATCCTAACAATGAAGTAAATTAGTTATCATGGATTTTATATTTCCAGGATTTATACCTCCAGAATTTGGTGAGAATGGTCCTTGGTGGTTTACTTTTCATCAGACACCTAACTTACCAGAATCTATTGTAGAAGGTAAAGAGCGACAGTATTTGTCATGGTTCTTTAAAGGTTTGGCTTATAATCCAGAGGCAATTACGGATGAGGAAATAGATAGATATGTGTCCTATTATTCATCTCCTGGTGGAATGCGTGCTGGATTTGAATATTATAGAGCATTTTCACAGGATGCAGAAGACAACAAGGAATCAGCAGCAAAGGGAAAGATTACAATGCCAGTCCTTGTCCTATCAGGTGATATTTATCCAGCTTTAGGAGGAGACTTTCCTGGGAGCACTACTTTAAACTCTACACAAGCTTTAGCTGAAAATGTGCAAGGTGTAATAGTTCCACTTTCAGGACACTGGATTCCAGAAGAGCAGCCAAACTTTGTACTTGACCAGCTATCCAAATTCTTTGGGAATAATACTAATGGTATTGAATAAAAGTACAGATTCTTTAAAGTCTTGATATCTTAGAGATATTCTACTATCGCACTTCAATAGATATTATCATTCATATACTTCAATAAGTTATTATTAAAAATTAAGAAACACTTTAAAGTGTCTGTAGGAGATAAAAATTTCTTAAAAATGAAGTGGATGAACCCGAGAAAACTAGGGGTCCGTCAGGAGTTGAATAGACACAGTTTCAATATTCATTGTAGAAGGAAAATCATTAATAAATAAAGAAAAGAAGATTAAAAGAGAATATTATAAAAAATATTATAAATAAGGCTGTTCTTATCATTATAGGAATAGCTATCATTAAAACTACAAAAAAAAACTTCTTGACAATAGAGTCTACAAAAGGTGATGGATTACGTCATTTGCAGGTTTGACAGTTGCCATAACAGGAAGTCGTAGAGCATCAGAACTAGCTCATTTGATAACCAGCTTCGGTGGTAGACCTTATCTTGCACCAACAGTGGGCATAGAGGCAAGACAGGACATATCTAAGGAAGCAGAGTTCTTCATAAACAAGATATTAAAAGAGAGAATTGACTACGTCGTCTTCATGACTGGTCCCGGTGTATACTCTCTTATGTCTACGGCTAAAAACCTAGGAATAGAAAAGAAGTTTGTAGAATCTTTGCAGGATACAATCGTCATCGCTAGAAGTTTAAAGCCCAAGATTGCTTTGGCAAACCATGGAGTAAAGACAGACATCATACCGGAGGAGAATACAGCCGAAGGAATAGTTAAACTGCTCAAGAGTTTCAGCATCGCTGGTAGAAATATCGCTGTCCTCTGGCATGGGTCATACTCCCCTCTCCTAAAGAATGAGCTTCATGCAGTTGGGGCCCAAGTCTTCGAGTCCTCGACCTACAGATACTCACTTGAGCTTAAGGAGAGTGGAGCCCGAATTCTTGAAATGATGGGCTTCAAGTATATACCTCCTGATGAAGCAAAGGTGGTCAAGCTCGTAGAAGATATCGGTAAGGGACTTATAGATGCAATAACATTTACGAGTCCACCATCAGTCCGTGACCTCTTTAAGATAGCGGAAGCCTATTCCCTAAGGGAATCATTGCAATATCACCTTAACAAGGAGGTCATAGTGGTTGCAGTTGGACCTTCTACAACGAAAGCCTTAGATGAGAACGATGTTCATGTAGATGTTATGCCCGACGTCTATAAGATGGGTGCCATGATTAAGTCTCTAAGCGATTACCTTGGTCAAGCTGATGCTATTAAGAAAAAAGAAAGCTAGCGTGAAGTTATATTTTCCACTTTTAGAATCTTTTAACTACCAAATAAAATAATATATATTTTTCATATGTTCAGACAAATAAAAGCTATTGAATTAACATCTAATGACCTGATAATGAAGATGAAAATTTATTGATAAGATTCAAAACCCGCATCCAATTAAGATGCTTTGTGTGGAGTCCTGTCTGTAGTACAGTTCTACCACATTTTATTTAGTTTTTTGGAAATATATTTAAAATTTTTGTTACATAAATTAAACAAATCTTTTTTAGTAATAAATATATATTATATTTTAAGAGAGGGGTTAGCAAATTTGGAAGAAATAAATAATATAATATATAATGAAAAGAATAAGAATAATAATAATAATATTTCATTATGCTCAATTTGTAATAATGATTTTAAAACAATATCAGATCCTGAATCAGGTGAAATAATTTGTGAAATTTGCGGTATAGTCTTATCTGAAGAAAAGAAATTACCTTTACCAACAAGAGTATATGAAGAGATAAATGCTAATAGTCATTTCAATACAACAACAAATACAAATTCACAGAATCATGATAATAATAGTAGTAACAACAATATCTTGTTGAATATTGAATCTTCTACGATTATTGGAAGATCCAATGTAGATGCAATAGGAAAAAAAATTAGTAATGATATGCAAACTAAAGTAGATAGATTAAGAGTATGGGAGCAAAGAACTAGGTACACCAATCCAAGGGATAGGAACTTAAAACAGGCATTTAATAAATTAAATAATATTAAAGATAAAATGGTACTATCTACTGCTATAGTGGAAAAATCTTTTTATTTATTTAAGAAAGCATCATCAGAAGGAATAGTACGAGGAAGATCAACGCAAGGAGTACTATCTGCCTCAATATACTTAGCATGTAAAGAACTTGAAACTCCAAAGACATTGAAGGAGATTTCACTTACAACTAATGTAAAAATTAAAAGTATTTCAAAATACTCAAAGGTTCTTATTATCAAACTTGGTTTAAAACCAATTCCCGTCATAGACCCAATAAAATGTATTATAAAAATTGCAAATAATCTCGATTTAGATGAGAAATCAAAACATAAAGCCATAAAAATAATGAAGGAAATTATGAAAGAGGAAATTCATGTAGGAAAGAATCCATTATCAATGGCTGCATCAACAATATATGCAGTATGTAAAACTGTAGAAGGGGAAGATATAACTCAATCAGAAATAGCAAATTCTGTAGGAATATCGGCTTTAGTTATAAGAGATAGATATAATGATATTATTGATAAAATTAATATAGATCAAATAATATATACTTAAAAATAATTCATTTAGATATACAATCGATAAACAATAAGGAGTCAATCTTATTTTTCAGGTCTTTTAATAATACTGGCTTGTAATTCGAAATCATCTGTAATATTTAATTTTCCAATATTTTTATTATAGTAGCCAAAATAGTCTAAATTATAAAATTTAAATTTGGTTTACCATAATATACAATCCCTAACGATTATTATGACGATCTTTGATGTATTTGCATTCATTAGTGGAATTATTCTAATAACAATTGGAGGTTTTTTGCTTTATTCTTTTTTATTTTTTTAAATTATATTAATTTATAGAAATGAAAAAATGCAATAACTGTCATGTTAATGATGCTAGATACATTTGTCTTGGGTGTAGTAGGGAGTTTTGTACTTATTGTATGAAAGAAGATGAGTTTCTTTGCTTTCACTGTAGATATAATATGCAACAGGAGGACCAAAAACAACAACGACAACATGAAAACAAATTCAAATAAAAAAATAATCATAAGATAACTAATATTATCAACATAATAATTTCATCATCAATATTATTTCTAGGTATAATTTTAGTATTAACATCGTATCCATCTCTTATGAATATGAGTAGTAGTATGGATGGTATTGTACCAGAAGAAAAGGAAGACAATAATTATAGAGATGAATTTATCTACATTTTTTCATATCCATTTGCTATACCAATTGAGTTTAATACTTCATATATTATACCTTTAATATTGACTTTTATCATCGTTTTAACAATAATTTTGTTTATAATTATTCTGAAATCAACAAAAATATTTTAAAAATGAATATCAAGTTTCAAATAGTATAAAAAAATAAACAAGAAACGGGTGTCTGGAGTAATACCGATAGGGTTCTAAAATAAGAGTCTAAGATATAATAATATAGATAATAATATTTAAAATTTACTAATTATTATAACAAATTATTGTTAATAAATAATAGGTATAATTTATACTATTGAATATTTTTCATATTTAGAAATATTTTTTGCAGTCAATAATTAATTTTGTGTAAATTTTTAAATAAAAAAGAAATTATGGTAATAATCCTGTCTGATTTAATACTTTTCCGGCAGTTGCATAAGTTACACTAAATGGCTCTCCATTAATATTGTGGAATGCTAACGCTGAACCTGCAAATGTAGGAGAACCTGCATTAAATTCTCCATTAAATTGATTCATAAGAGAGATTGCTACAGAACCATTTCCAAATGGAGCATTTAGTGGTTGTCCATGCTCTTCATCTGTTGCAGTTGCATTAAATGGATTAAGTACAACTACTTCTACGGGCTTACTTGCAGAATATGTTACTTGTCCAACATACATTTTACCATCATCTCTTGGAGGTAAAGCTATAACTATTTGATGTGTTTCATGTCCTGGAAGTGGATCTTGTATAGATTTATCAGTTTTTTGAATAGCAAACATTGGTGGTTCAGCAAAGGCTGAGAGTGACGTATTAGATGTAGAAGATATAGTTAGTCCTGTCAGTAGAGCGGTCAAAAATAATGTTCCTAAAATATTTATTTTTGATTTCATCTTTTTTGAAAGTAAATCATAGTATTTAATAGTTTTACACTAAAATTTTTCTGTGCCTCAAATTGATAAATAAATTTAAAAGGTTCTTTTCTATTTACCAAAGAAGTTTTTCCATATATGATTGAGAATAAATCTGGTATTATTATTAATGTTAGTTCAGGAGCTGGAAAATCTGGTTTCCCAAACTTATATGCATATTGTGCAAGCAAGTTTGGTATAATTGGTCTAACTGAAAGTGTAGCTAAAGAAGTTGTTAATAATAATGTAAAGGTTATGGAAATATGTCTTGGTGGAGTAGATACAAAAATGATAAAAGATATTGTTAAAGCTGGATATACTCCCTGCAATAAAGATTTGATGAAATCTGAAGAAGTTGCAAAAAAGATTTATGATATGATATTTAATCAAAAAGATTACTATAATGGACAATCAATAGAATTTTATAATAAGTGAATAAATAAGTATGCAATTAAATGGTTATACAGGCATTCTTAGGATCAATACCTATAGTGTATGAAGTGTAATATGAGTCCTGTGATTGCTAAAATCAATTTGACCTAAAAAATAAAAATAAATTAGTTGTTGTAATATTAATAATTAAATAGTATATGTACATATGACAGTATGATGAGAAATAAACTAAATAGTTTATCAAAATATCAAAAAATCCAATATCTTTCTATAATACCGTTACTTTCTATTTGTATTCCATCTTTTAATATAGATGTACAAGCACAACAATCATCTTTAACAAATAATACTTCTAATAATAATAATGTAAAAAGCGATAAAATAAATTTAGTAATTGAAAATCTGAGTGTAGACAGAAGTGTCACTAACTTAGTTGAAATAAAAGGAGATATTAAGAATAATAGTACATTTAATTTACATGAAGTAAAAGTTTCTGCAGAATATTATGATAAAACTGGAACTCTATTAGAAAAAGTAGAGCATTTTATTACTTCTCCTTCCTACATATTAAAACCAAATGAGCAAGTATCTTTTGATAT
>Ga0268386_10004539_pt1 | contig 10231 bp, 8 predicted proteins | sample RVTome_15_FD_200260 | JGI IMG/M metagenome (GOLD analysis project Ga0268386, IMG submission 200260) | Soil microbial communities from uranium-contaminated site in the Upper Colorado River Basin, Wyoming, United States - RVT150D86... ... | reverse complement strand
TCGCGCTGTCGATCGCGGTGATCCTCGTCTACTACATCCTGCTCAACAACGGCGAGAACGCCGCGCGCTTCGGCAAGATCCCCCCCTGGCTCGCGATGTGGCTGCCGAACGTGGTGCTGGCCGCCGCCGGCCTCGCTCTTCTCGCCCGCCGCAACCGCGACAAGAGCCTGCTCGTCAGCAGGATCGACCATTGGATCCGCCACGACGTGTGGCAGAAGATGCGCGTCCTCCAGGGCGTGCGCAAGGCGCGGCGCGAGGAGCGCAAGGAGCGCGAGCACGCCCGCCGGCAGGAGCGACTCGCCCGGCGCTCGGCGCCCGACGTGGTGCTCCGCCTCCCCCACCCTCGGCTCGCCTTCCCCAACCTGACCGACCGCTACGTGATGCGCGCCTTCGCCGGCGTCTTCGGGATCGTGCTGCTCGCCGCGCTGTCGATCTACGTGATCGCCGACCTCGGCGAGCTCGTCGACGAGATCATCAAGAACGAGATCCCGCAGGCGGTCGTCCTGACCTACTACCAGTTCCTGTCGCTGCAGATCTTCTACGAGCTGGCGCCGATCGTCGTGCTGGTCACCACGCTGATCACCTTCTCGCTGCTGTCGCGGAGCAACGAGGTCACCGCCTGGAAGGCGCTCGGGGTGTCGCTCTACCGGCTCGCGGTGCCGGCGATCGCGGCGGCGGTGCTCGTCGTCGTCGGTGCGGCGTGGCTCCAGGCGGAGGTGCTCCCCGCTTCGAACGGGCGGGTCGCGCAGCTCAAGGACGTCATCCGCGCCCGCGAGACGCCCCGCACCTACCGCCGCGCCGACCGCCAGTGGCTGTTCGGGCAGGGGCGCTACGTCTACAACTACCTCCGTTACGACCCCGCCACGAAGTCGCTCCAGAGGCTCCAGGTGTTCGAGTTCGACGAGGCCCACGGGCTGGTCGGCCGGCTCTTCGCCCAGCGCGCGATCTACGACGAGACCTCGGGGCGGTGGATCTTCGAGGACGGCTGGGCCCGCCGCTTCGACGGGGGGAGGGAGGTCACCGAGTACATCCGCTTCGAGGGCCGGCGGCTGGTCGACTACCCGGAGACCCCCGACTACTTCGACTCCGAGATCAAGGCCCCCGAGCAGATGAACTACGGCGACCTCGAGGACTATATCCGCGAGCTGGAGAGGAGCGGCCAGGCGGTCCCCGAGCTCGAGGTGCAGCTCCACAGCAAGGTGTCCTACCCGATGATCTCCCTCGTCATGGCTCTCGTCGCCCTGCCCTTCGCCTTCCGCCTCGGCCGGCAGGGCGCCCTCTACGGCATCGGCCTCTCGGTCGTCCTCGGCTTTCTCTTCTTCCTGGTCTACGCCTTCTTCTCCACCCTCGGCGAGACCGGCGCCCTGCCCGCCCCGGTGGCCGTCTGGAGCCCGAACGTCATCTTCTCCATGCTCGCCGTGTACCTTTTCCTGGGCGTCAGGACGTAAAAAAAAAGAAAGGAGGCTTGCGCTAACGTCGCGCCCGTGCCTCCGGGACCGCGGCTCTGAAACGCCCCGGCCGACGCTTCGATACCGGAACCCCAACTGCGGCTGGTGAAAGGAGTGTTCTCTGCGCGGGAACGCGGCGCGCGCTCGCGACGAAGCGGCACCCACCTCCGCACACGCCGTACGTGCTGCTGTCCCCCCGGACGCCCCGCCTCCCGCCCCCGCCACGAACGGCCCGCCCCCCCGCTCAGAACCGGCTGACGTCCCGCCCGAACCACCGGTTCTTCGCCCAGTCGAACAGGACCTTCACCTTGTTCGCCGTGCTCACCAACTTCGTCAGGTAGACCGACCTCCAGAGCAGCCAGGCCGCGCGCCCGGTCCAGCGGACGTGGGGCAGGTCGGCGAGGGCGCGGCCGCCGCCGACGTAGGCGAGCATCCCGGCGCTACGGAAGTCGAACGGCTCCGGCTCGCGGCCGCCGCGCAGGCGCTCGAGCTGCTTCGCCAGGTGCTTGCCCTGCTGCTGGGCGACCTGGGCCGTGGCCGGCAGCGGCAGGTCGGCCGGGACCGCGCAGTCGCCGAGGGCGAAGACCTCGGGATGGCCGGAGAGCCGCAGCGCCCGGTCGGTGAGCAACCGCCCGTGGGAGTCGGTCGGCACGCCGAGCCGCTCGACGAGCGGCAGGGGCGCGTTGCCACCGGCCCAGATCACCAGGCCGCAGCGGATCGCCTCCCCGCCGGCCAGGATCACCTCCCGGGGCGCGACCTCGACGACCTTCGCCGAGGTCCGGACCTCGATCCCCTCGGACAGGAAGTGCTCGCGGGCGTACCCGGCGAGCGCCTCGTCGAAGCCGGTGAGCAGGCGGTCGGTCGCCTCGACGAGGACGACGCGCGCGGCCGCCGCGAGGCGCGGCTCGTCGCGGGCGATCTCGCGGTGGACGAGGTCGCTGATCTCGGCCGCCACCTCGACGCCGGTCGGCCCGCCGCCGCAGACGACGAAGGTCAGCCGGCGGCGGAGCTCCTCCTGCGGGATGCCGGGCACGCCGGCCTCGGCGAAGCGGTCGAGCAGCCCCTTGCGGATCGCCCGGGCGTCGCCGACGGAGCGGAGCTTCAGGGCGTGCTCGGCGACGCCCGGCACCCCGTAGTCGGCGACCCGGGCGCCCACCGCGACGACCAGGACGTCGTACGCCAGGGTGAAGGTCTCGCCGCCGACCGCCGCCCGGCAGGCGACCTCGCGAGCCGCGAAGTCCACCCACTCGGCCTCGGCCTGGATCATGGCCAGCGGGCGCAGGCGGCGCGGGGCCGGCTCGAGGATGCTCCGCAGCTCGACCGTCCCGACGGTGGCCGAGGCGAGCAGCGGGTAGAAGAGGAAGTAGTTCCGCGGCGAGACGAGGGTGGCGTCCCACCGGGCGAGGTCGAGCCGGGTGAGCAGCGAGTAGCCGCCGAACCCGCAGCCGAGGACGACGAGCCGCGGCCGGGCCGCCGTCCGGGAGAGCTCGCTCACGCGGAGCGCGACTCGAGGACCTCGGGTGCGGTCTCCTCGCCGAGGTCACGGGTGAGGCGCGCCAGGCAGCGCTGGGTCATCTTGCGCACGCTCGACGCCGCGTAGCCCATGCGCTCCCCCGCCTCCCGCGAGGTCCAGCCGTACTCGAAGCGCAGCCGGAGCAGGGAGCGGTTGCGGCGGGAGAGGCGGGCCAGGGCTCCGCCGAGGTCGCAGCGGATCTCGGCGCGCTCCTGGGGCGGCGGCTCGGCGTACGCCAGCACCTCGAGCATCGCGTCGTCCATCAGGTCGTACAGGCGGGTCCGCTGCCGGCGCCAGTAGATGATGCAGCGGTTGCGCAGGGTGCCCGCGAGCCAGGCCTCGGGAGCGTGGATCGACTCCCACTTCGTCACCAGGATGAGGAAGGTCTCCTGGAGCAGGTCCTCGGCGTCCTGAGCCGGGATGCGGTAGCGGAACAGGATCCGACTGAGCCGAGGCCGGGACCGCGTCAGCAGCTGCTCGAGCTCCACCGTCACCTTGTCTCCGCGATCGGACCGCGGTTCACCCTAGCAGCCCCGGAGTCCGGTTGTCCAATGGAGCGCCGCCCCGGCGCACGGCGCCGGGACGGCGCGAGGCCGGCGCCGGAAGGGACGGCGGCTGGGGCCTACCGCGTGGGGTGGATCGCCCGCCGCAGCTTGCCCGCGACCTCTCGGATGAGCGAGACGCTCGCCCGGTCGCGCCGCGCGGCGTCGAGGAAGACGAGGAAGGTCGCCAGCGCCTCGCGGTGCACCTCGCGCGACTGGAAGATCGGCAGGGTCTCCTCGGCGAGGCGGCGCACCTCCGCGTGCCGATCGAGCCGGCTGTGGATCGTCGCCAGGTCGAGCGACGCCAGCGCGACGTCGAACGCCAGCCCATCCTCGAGGAAGCCCTCGCGGACCTCGGTGAGGACCTCGATCGCCTTGCCGAGCCAGCCGAGCTCCTCGAACACCCGCGCCTCGAGCCAGCGGAAGCGCAACAGGTCGAGCCGGCCGCCCAGGCTCTGGTGAAGCGAGCGGACCGAGTCGAGCCGCTCGAGCGCCTCGCGCGGGCGTCCGAGGTCGACGAGCAGGTGGACGAGGTTGTGGCTCGCGACGAGCATCTGCCGCGGCTCCTCGTGGGGCTCGATGCGGTCGAGGCTGCGCGCGAACAGGTCGGCCGCGCGCTCCGGCTCGCCTTCGAGCTGGGCGAGGCGGGCCATGCGCAGGAGCGCGCCTCCCTCGATGTTGCCCTCCTCCACCCGCCGCGCCGCGCGGACGACCCGCTCGAGCAGACCGTAGGCCTCTTCGAACCGGCGCTGGTCGCCGTAGAGGGTCGCCTGCAGGGTGAGGACCCGGCAGCGCTCGGCGACGTCGCCGCTCCCGCGCTCGAGGTGCTCGCGGGCCGCGTCGAGAGCCTCCTGGGCCTCCCGGAAGCGGCTGCCGATGCGCAGCGCGTTGCCGAGGTGCGACCAGGCACGCGCCCGCAGGTCGTAGACCGCGGCGGCCGAGTAGCGCTCCTCGTCGAGGCGGTCGGCGATCTCGATCGCCAGGTGCGCCAGGTCGATCGCGTCCGCGGCGTCGGTGAACCCGCGCTCCCGGCTCTCGTCGAGGAGGGCCTCGACCATCGGCCAGGTGAGGAGCTCGGGGCTCCCCGCGACGCGCTGGCGGCGCTCCTCGGCGGGCAGCGGGGCGAGCTCGGCGCGCAGCTCGCGGGCCGCCAGCCGCTCGGCGGCGAACAGGCGCTCGCGGGCGGCGAGGCTCCGCGCGACGCGGTCGAACATCGGCCGGTACGCGGCCGCCGAGGCGTGCGCCGCGAGGGCGACGACGACCGGGTCGCCCGACCCGCGGCGCCGGCCCATCTCCGCCGGCTCGGAGGGGGGCGCGCCGTCGCCGGCCGCCTCGGGCCGCGGGGCGCCGGCCCGGCCGAGCGGCTCGGACGCGGTCAGCTCGCGCGGCCACCAGGCGCCGGTGGCACGGCGGCACTCGGCACAGCCGGCCAGCAGGTGGCGGACGACCTCGCGCGCCGTCTCCCGCGGCAGCTCCCCCCGGACGAACCGGCCGAGATCGGTGCTGCGGGGATGCTCCTCGGTGCGGGGCATGAAGCCGCCGCGGCTCCGTTCACTCATCATCCACCTCCAAGAATCCGACAGCGACCAGCTCACGCGTCAGGTTCGCCAGGCACCGGCTGGTGATCTTGCGGATGCTCGACGGCTGATACCCCATCTCCACCGCGACCTCGCCCGGCCCGTACCCGAGGATGTAGCGCAGGCGCAGCAGGCGCTGACAGCGGTCCGGCAGGTTGCCGAGCACGCGCTCGAAGTCGCGCTTCAGGTCCTGCCGGTCCTGGGTCGGCCGCTCGGGCTCGCTCAGGATCTCGAGGAGGACCTCGTCCATCGAGTCCATCATCCGCTTGCGGACCCGCCGCCAGTGCATGATGCACTTCTTGCGCAGGGTGCCGATCAGCCACGCCTCGGGACACTGTACCTTCTCCCATTTGTAGAGCAGGGTCAAGTAGGTGTCCTGCAGCAGGTCCTCGGCGTCTTCGGGGAGGACGTCGTAGCTGGCGAGCACCCGCTCGAGCGCCGGCCGGGCCCGGACGAGCACGTCTGCGATGCTGTCGGTGGCGGTCGAACGTTCCAATACGGTCATGAGTAGCTTCCGTAGATACCGATCCGGCTAGATTAGCATCGCGGCGGCTGTTTGTCTATAGCGGGGCGGCTATGCTCGGCGTCGGCCTGCGCCGTGGGGAGCCGCTCCCTCACCGGACGGCCGCCTCGCCGTCCTCGGCCCCGCCCAGGCCACCCTCCCCCGTCCCGCCGGCCGACGGCTCGCCCGTTCCGAAGCCGCCCGCGACCAGCTCGCGGGTGAAGGCGGCGATGCACCGGCTCGTGACCTTGCGCATGCTGGTCGGACGGTAGCCGAGCAGGTCCGCGACCTCCCCGGGCCGGTAGCCCATCGAGTATCGCAGGACGAGGACGTTGCGGCAGCGCTCGGGCAGCCGCCCGAGGAGCCGCTCGAGGTCGTGGCGCAGCGCGGCGTCGCTCTGACCCGGCGGCCCGGGCTCGGCGAGCAGCTCGAGCACGGCCTGGTCGACCGCATCCCAGAGCTGGCGCCGCTTGCGCCGCCAGTAGACGAGGCACCGGTTCCCCACCGTGGCGAGCAGCCACGCCTCGGGGTTGTAGATCTGCCGCTGCTTGTAGACGAGGTCGAGGAAGCTCTGCTGGAGGATGTCCTCGGCGTCCTCGACGGGCAGCCGGAAGCGCGCGAAGATGCGCCCGATCCTGGGCTGCACCCGCTCGAAGAGGTCCTCGACGGAGAGCGGGGTCGGAGGCTCGTCGTCCAGAGGGGTCATCGGCCGGTACCGGCCCGCACGCTACCACCTGCCCGGGGTGGTGTCCACCGCGTCGCGGAGGTCAGCCGACGACGGCGGGCGAGGGCGCCTGTTGCGCCCCCGCTGCCTCGCGCAGCTCGTCGGTCCGGTGCAGGCTCTCCCACGGGAACGCCCCGCCCTCCGCGGACCGGCCGAAGTGGCCGTAGGCGGCCGTCGCGCGGTAGATCGGCCGGCGGAGGTCGAGGTATTCGATGATCCCCTTCGGGTCGAGCGGGAACCGGTCTCGGATCAGCCGCACGATCTCCGCGTCCTCGAGGCTCGACGTGCCGAACGCGTTGACGTGGATCGACACCGGCTCGGGGACCCCGATCGCGTAGGCGAGCTGCACCTCGAGCCGCTCGGCGATCCCCGCCGCGACCAGGCTCTTCGCGACGTGCCGCGCCATGTAGCTCGCCGAGCGGTCGACCTTCGTCGGATCCTTGCCCGAGAAGGCGCCGCCGCCGTGGCTGCCGACGCCGCCGTAGGTGTCGACGATGATCTTGCGGCCGGTCAGCCCGCAGTCGCCCTGCGGCCCGCCGATGACGAAGCGGCCGGTCGGGTTGATGTGGAAGACCGTGCCGTCGTCGAGCAGCTCGCCGGGGATCACCGGGCGGACGATCTGGTCGATCACCCCGCGCTCGAGCTCCTGCCGCCCGATCTCGGGCCCGTGCTGGGTCGAGACGACGATCGTGTGGATCCTGACCGGCTCGTGGCGGCGATACTCGACCGTGACCTGGCTCTTGCCGTCCGGCCGCAGCCAGGCCAGGTCCCCCGAGCGCCGCGCTTCGGCCAGCCGCCGGGTCAGCCGGTGGGCCAGGGTCACCGGCAGGGGCATCAGCTCCGGCGTCTCGCGGCACGCGAACCCGAACATCAGCCCCTGGTCGCCGGCCCCGCCGCCGTCCACCCCCATCGCGATGTCCGGCGACTGCCGGTCGATCGCCGAGAGCACCGAGCAGGTGTTGCCCTCGAATCCGTACTCCGGCCGGTCGTAGCCGACGTCGAGCGCGATCCGGCGGGCGACGCCCGAGTAGTCGACCTTCGCGGTCGTCGTGATCTCGCCGGCGAGCAGGATCAGGCCGGTCGTCACCAGGGTCTCGCAGGCGACCCGTCCCGTCGGGTCCTGGGCGAGGACCGCGTCGAGGACGGCGTCGGAGATCTGGTCGGCGACCTTGTCGGGGTGGCCCTCGGTGACCGATTCGGAGGTGAACAGTCGGATCGGCGCGGAAGTCATGCGATGCGTCCTCGCGGGCGGTTCTTCGGAAAGGGCGGCGAGCTTCAGCCGTGGTGGCCGGCGCGGGTTTCGAGGATACCGTAGAAGAGCGTCGAGAGCGCGTTCGTCGTCGCCAGCGCGGTCGCCCGCCGCCGGTTCTCGAGGCCGCCGGTCAACGAGCTCATGATCCCGCCTCCGCGGCGGGTGCCGGGCACGGCGAACGGGATCTGCTCGTCGGCGAGGCCGGCGACCAGCCGCTCGGGCAGCTCGACCGCGCCGCTGCCGCCGCACGCCTCCCCCACCGGCGAGCGCACCACGGTCCAGGCGCGCAGGAACCAGCGCGTCCGGCCGTCGAGATCGACCGCCTGCACGCCCCCTTCGCTCGCCGTGTAGAAGTGGTACTCGTCGCCGAGCCGCTCGGCGATCCGCGCAACCCGCTGCCGCGCGATCTCGAGGATCTCGGCGTCCGAGATCGGCAGCCCGACCGGCGGCTCGTCGGTCGCCTGCGGCACCACCGCGACCGGCACGTCCCCCCTCAGCGCCTCGCGGAAGTAGCGCAGCATCCCGTCGCGGACGCCGAGCAGCTTGTCGGGGTTGGAGTCGACCACGGCCGCCGCCACCCCGGTTTGGAGGCGCTGCCAGAAGTCCCTAAGATCCGGGGCGTGATCACGAGCCGTCATAACCAGAAGTTGAAGGATATGCGGCGGTTGCGCCGATGTAAAGGCGATCGCGCCCTGCTCGAAGGGCCCCATCTGATCGGCGAGGCGGCGGCCGCCGGGATCGGCCTCGAGGCGGTCCTCGCGACCCCCTCGTTCCTCGCCTCGCCGGCCGGCCGCGCCCTCGTCGAGCGCCTCCCGCGGGCGCCCGACGAGGTGGCCGAGGACCTTCTCTCCGCGGTCCTCGACGCGGACTCGCCGCGCGGGGTCGCGGCGATCGCGGCGCTGCCGCGGGCCGGGGTCGAGACGCTGCCGCGCCGGGAGGGCGGCGTGTACCTCTTCGTCGAGGGTCTCCAGGACCCGGGGAACCTCGGCGCCCTGGTGCGCGCGGCGGAGGCGGCCGGGGCGGCCGGCATGGCGCTCGCCCCCGGCTCGGTGCACCCGAACCACCCGCGGGCCCTCCGGGCCTCGGCCGGATCGCTCCTTCGCCTGCCGGTGGCCGTCGGAGCGACCGCCGCCGCGCTCGACGAGCGTCTCGCGCCGACCGGACCGCGCTGGGTGGAGCTCGCGGTCCGCGGCGGCGACCCGCTGTGGCAGGCCGACCTCTCGGGCACCCTGGTCCTCGTGCTCGGCGCCGAGGGGTCGGGCCTCTCCGCCGAGCTCGCCGGTCGGGCGGACCTCCGGTTGACCGTTCCGATGGCGGGGACGGTCGAGTCGCTCAACGCGACGGTCGCCGCCTCGCTCGTGCTGTTCGAGATCCGCCGCCGGGCCGGCGGTTGACCCCGGCCTCGCCGCTCACTCCCACTCGATCGTCCCCGGCGGCTTGCTCGTCACGTCGTAGACCACCCGGTTCACGCCGCGGACCTCGTTGACGATCCGGCTCGCCACCCGGCCGAGCAGCTCATAGGGGAGCTGCGACCAGTCGGCGGTCATGAAGTCCTGGGTCTCGACCGCCCGCAGGGCGACGACGTTCTCGTAGGTCCGGTAGTCCCCCATGACGCCGACGCTCTTCACCGGCAGGAGCACGGCGAAGGCCTGGCTCGTCTTGTCGTACCAGCCGCTCTCCTTGAGCTCGTCGAGGAAGATCGCGTCGGCCTCCTGGAGCAGCGCCACCCGCTCCGCGGTGACCTCGCCGAGGACCCGCACGGCGAGCCCCGGGCCCGGGAACGGGTGGCGGCGGATCAGCTCCTCGGGCAGGCCGAGCTCGCGGCCGAGCTGGCGCACCTCGTCCTTGAACAGGAAGCGCAGCGGCTCGACGAGCTCGAAGCCGAGGGTCTCCGGAAGGCCGCCGACGTTGTGGTGGGTCTTGATCACCGCCGAGGGGCCCTTGACCGAGACCGACTCGATGACGTCCGGGTAGAGCGTGCCCTGGGCGAGGAAGCCGACGCCCTCGAGCTCGCGCGCCTCGTGCTCGAAGACCTCGATGAACACCCGGCCGATCGCCTTGCGCTTGGCCTCGGGGTCCTCGACCCCGGCGAGGGCGGCGAGGAACCGGTCGCGGGCGTCCACCGAGCGCACCGGGATGCCGAGGCCGTCGCCGAGGCTGTGGACCACCTGCGCCGCCTCCCCCTTGCGCAGTACCCCGTTGTCGACGAAGACCGCGGTCATCCGCTCCCCCACCGCCCGGGTGAGCAGCGCCGCGACCACCGACGAGTCGACCCCGCCCGACAGCCCGCAGATCACCCGGCCGCCGGCGCCGACCCGCCGCCGCACCTCGACGATCGCCTCCTCGAGGTAGGACGCCATCCCCCAGTCCCCGGCCGCGCCGCACGCCTCGTAGAGGAAGTTGCGCAGCATGTCGCCGCCGGCCACCGTGTGCGAGACCTCGGGGTGGAACTGGATCCCCCACAGCCGCCGGTCCGGATCCTCGCAGGCGACGACCGGAGCGTTCGGGGTCGAGGCCGTGGCGCGGAAGCCGGGCGGCAGCTCGGCGACCCGGTCGCCGTGGCTCATCCACACGGTCTGCCGCCCGCCGAGACCCTGGAACAGGAGCCCCGGCTCCTCGCCGAGCGCGATCTCCGCCCGGCCGTACTCGCGGCGGTCCGAGGCCGCCACGCGG
>Ga0268386_10004538_pt1 | contig 10231 bp, 9 predicted proteins | sample RVTome_15_FD_200260 | JGI IMG/M metagenome (GOLD analysis project Ga0268386, IMG submission 200260) | Soil microbial communities from uranium-contaminated site in the Upper Colorado River Basin, Wyoming, United States - RVT150D86... ... | reverse complement strand
CTCGAGCGCTTCTTGCGCAGCTTGAAGCTGAAGCGGCGCCCGCCGCCGCCGTAGAGCAGCACCTTCCTCGCCTCCTCGGGCAGCTCCTGCCACGGCGTGTCGAGCGAGAAGCCGATCGCCGAGGCGACGTTGGCGACCATCTTCATGCGCATGGAGCGCCGGCCCTCGGGCCACGGCGCCACCGCGCCGGCGCTGATCGAGCGCTCGGGGTCGGGCACCACCTTGTCGGGGTCGACGCCCGAGATCGAGCCCAGCCCGGAGCAGGTCGGGCACGCGCCGTAGGGGCTGTTGAACGAAAACAGCCGCGGGGTGATCTCGGCCAGGCCGGTGCCGCACTCGGCGCACGAGTAGTTCTGCGACAGCGTCTCCTCGACGCCCCCCACGCCTTGACCACCCGCCGGCGCCACCACGACCAGCCCGCCGCCGACCTTGAGCGCGGTCTCGAGCGAGTCGGCGAGGCGCTTTTCGACGTCGGGGCGGACGACCAGCCGGTCGACGACCAGGTCGATGGTGTGCTTTTTCTGCTTGTCCAGTTCGGGCAGCGCGCCGCCCAGCTCGACCATCTCGCCGTCGATCCGCGCGCGCACGAACCCCTCGCGCGCCATCTGCTGGAGCTGGGCCTTGTACTCGCCCTTCTTGCCCCGCACGTAGGGGGCGTAGAGCACCAGCCGGGTGCCCTCGGGCAGGGCGAGGATGCGGTCGACCATCTGCTGCACGGTCTGGGGCCGGATCGGCTGGCCGCAGCTCGGGCAGTGCGGCACCCCGACCGAGGCGTAGAGCAGCCGCAGGTAGTCGTGGATCTCGGTGACCGTGCCGACCGTCGAGCGCGGGTTCTTCGACACCGACTTCTGCTCGATCGAGATCGCCGGGGAGAGTCCCTCGATCGAGTCGACGTCGGGCTTCTCCATCTGCTGGAGGAACTGCCGGGCGTAGGCCGAGAGCGACTCGACATAGCGCCGCTGCCCCTCGGCGAACAGGGTGTCGAACGCGAGCGACGACTTGCCCGACCCCGACACGCCGGTGATCACCACCAGGCGGTTTCTCGGGATCTCGAGGTCGAGGTTCTTGAGGTTGTGCTCGCGGGCGCCGCGGATGTGGATCGAGTCCATGGGGGTGGGACTCTAGCAGGGCGGTCAAGAGGCGTAAAGAGCGGGGCGGCCGAGGCGGGCTTCAGGGCACCGTGCCGGACCGGGAGGAGGGGGCATCGTACGGTCATCGCGATCCCCGCCGGCATGGTCGAGTACGGTAGTGTACGGGCGGCCGGTCGGAGGATAACGGAACAATGAACACCGAGAGCACGCTTCGAGTGACGGGACGTGGAGGCCGTACGCCGAGATCGTTCACGCGGTTCCTGCCCGGCATCGCTCGCGTTCTTCTCGGAGCGGCGCTGGTCGTATTTGGTTTCAATGGATTTATTAACTTCATCCCGCCACCCCCAACGCCCTTACCGGAGGGCGCGATGGCGTTCTTGGGCGCGCTCGTCCAGACCGGCTACATGATGCAGTTGATCGCGGTGACGCACCTGATCGTCGGCGTTCTGCTGCTGGCGAACCGTTTCGTGCCGCTGGCCCTCGCTCTGCTTGCGCCCTTCCTCGTCAACAGCATCGCGTTTCATAGCTTCCTCGAGCCATCCGGCTTGCCGATGGCGATCGCGTTCCTCGTCTTGGAGCTCTACCTCGTGTGGAAGTATCGGGAAGCCTACCGCCCGATGCTCAAGGCACGCACCAGCGTGGCGTAGTCGCCACACCGCGTCGTTCCTGTGCGCTGACCGTGCGGCTGCGGGGTCTATCGAGCGGCGGCAGGAGGCAGCGGCCGCCAGGCGATCACCCGCGGCCCGGCGGCGGTGAGCCGGACCTCGGCGCGGACCCGGCGGGTGCTGCGACCGTAGACGGCCCGGGCGACGACCACCGCCAGCTCGGGTTCGGGGCGGTCGATGTCGCTCGCGATGCTGCCGCCGCCGAAGTCGCGTTCGATCACGCCGCGGCTGGCCGGGCTCGCCGCCAGCTCGGCCAGCGAGGCCGCGACGGCGGCGTCGGCGAGGGCCGCCAGGCGGATGGCGTCGGCCTCGTGGCGGGCGGTGCGCAGGTGGAGGAGCAGGCTGCCGGCGAGCAGCGAGCCGGCCACCGACACCATCAGCAGCGCCACCAGGGCGAAGACGAGAGCGTGGCCCGACTCGGACCGGCCGTGCCGGCCGCGGGCGGTCACCATCCGGTACCTCCCGGCGCGGCGCGGGGGGCTGCCTGCAGCCACACGGTGCGGTCGCCGCCGCCACCGGCGGTGGTACCGGTGAGGAAGCGGCGGTGACGTACGGCGCCGGGCGGCTCCGGCGGCGCAAAGGCGGCGCGGATCTCGACCAGCCCCGCCGCCGGCAACCGCCAGCCCCAGACGGTGACGTCGCGCAGCAGTTCGCGCCGGTGCGGCTCGCCGCCGGCCGGAGGCAGCACCCGGCGCACCAGACGGTCGCCCTCGACCGCGTAGACCACCCGGCCCGCCGGGTGACCGAGGAGGACCAGCGGATCGCTCAGCCACAGGGACGAGCCGGGGACGGCCAGCGGGTGGGGAGCGACGCGGGCGCTCGCCTGGACGTCGCGCCGCAGGGTGGCGGCGGCGAGCGGCGCCAGCGGGGCGCGGGCCTCGCGCGCGGCGCCGGCGAGGGCCCAGGCGGCCTCGCGGAGAAGGCCGGCGGCGAGGGCCAGGACGACGGTGAGCACCACCAGCGCGACCAGCATCTCGACCAGGGTGTAGCCGGCGGCGGATCGGTCGCCTGGGCGCTGGCGGGGGGAGAACGAGCGCATCGGCGGCCGTCCGGGCCTCACTCCCCGGCGTCCGGGCGCCAGACCATCGTTTCGACGCTGCGCCGTCCAGGCGCGCCGGCGGCCAGGTAGACGGCGCGGACCTCGACCTCCCACAGCCCCGGCGCGCCGGTCTCCCGGGTCTCCACGGAGAGGCGCAGTCCCTGGGCGCGGACGCCGGCGACCGGCGGCGGCAGCACCGCCGGTCCCGCGTCGGGGTCGAGGGCGACGGCGCCGGCGCGGACGCCCTCGAGCACGGCGCCGACGGCCGCCGTCGCCTCGCGCCCGGCGGCCAGGCGCTCCAGGGCGCGGCGGTGATTGGCGAGGAGGCCGACGCCGGTGAGCAGCACCACGGCCAGCACGGCCAGCGCCACCAGCGTCTCGATCAGGCTGAAGCCGGCGGCGCCGCGCCGCCGGCGCGGCCCGCCGCCCGAGTGTCGCACAGGGACCTCCTCCCGCTCGGGTCTCGATTCGCCCGGGAGTGTATCCGGCCCCGACCCAACCCACCCGACACAACGGCACGGCCGTACTGGCTGAGCCGACTCGGGCCGGAGGTCGGGCCTCGGGCGCCTGCGAACCTCCGAGCGCCCCGGATCAGCCGCAACCGGACGATTCGGGTGCAGAACGGAAGGGGAGGAACCTGGACCGGCTCAGTGGACGGAATCGGCAGCCGAAGCCGGATAGGCTACGCCTACGCAGCGGCGACCGCATCCGACAGAGGAGGACTGGGTGGTGGCGCGAACTGACCGGAACTGGGGCTGGGCCGTCTTCTTCGCTCGCTGGGTGCTCGGCCTGATCTTCGTCATGGCCGGCTGGTGGAAGGTCTTCGAGCTGACGCCGGCCGGGCACGTGGAGCGCTACTTCACCGGCCAGTTCGCCGACACCTGGATCCCCACCTGGCTCCTCTGGGCGATCGGCGCGGCCATCCCGTTCGTCGAGCTCCTCGCCGGAGCGCTGCTCTGCCTGGGCTTCCGCGTGCGGGAAGCGCTCCTGGCCCTGGGGGGCGTGCTGGTGATCGTCACCTACGGCCACCTCCTGCTGGAGCCGCTGTTCAGCATCACCGGGCACATCTTCCCTCGCCTTGCCCTGCTCCTCTTCCTCCTCGCCGTCCCCCGCGGCGACGACCGGCTGAGCCTCGACGCCTGGCTCGCCGGTCGTCCTCGCGATAGCCGATGACTTCCAGTCCCTCGATGCGGCGGAGTGCTCAACGTCGGCGGTCACCACCGGCAGCCGGAACCGCAGGCTCGACGCGGGCGCATGGATTCGCAAGCTCTCAGCCCTTGCTCCGCCTGCCGCCGCGGGAGAGGTGGCGGTCGGCGTAGGCGGCGACCTCGACGAGCTGCTCCAGGGGCAGCTCGAGGCGCGGGTCCTGGCTGCTGCGGAGCACCACCTCCTTGGCGAAGAGCATCGCCAGGTAGCGGAGCTTGAGCGCCGGGCGGTCGGCCAGGGTGCGGTACTCGCGGTGGCCGGCGTTGACCTGCCAGCGGCCGTCGACGATCCGGGAGCGCCACGAAGCGCCGGGGAGGTCGACCAGCTCGGGCTCGGGGATCCCCTCGTCGGAGCGGCCGGAGGGGAGCTCGTCGACGACCTCGACCGCGATCTCGGTGCGCGCCTCGTGGCCGCCGGCCTGCGCCAGCACGCCGAGCGAGCCCGAGGCCGGCTGGTCGCCGGCGGTGAGCAGCACCCGCGAAGGGTCGGCCCGGACCTTGAGGCGGCCCACCGGCCCATCCAGTCGCCAGCGGTAGGTCACAGGCTCCTCGAGGGGACGGCCGCCGGCGTCGACGGCCCGGGCTCGGGCGCTGCGCTCGCCGCCGCACTCCACCTTGAGCGGCGCCGGCGTCAGCCGCACCTCGGCCAGTAGCCCTGGCGGGAACAGCTCGGCCACCTGCGGCGAGTCGTGATCGAACCCGTCCTCGTCCTCGGCCGGCGGCTCGCCCGTGGCCACCTGGCCGGGCGGCGCCGCCTCGGGTCCGGCCTCCCGGTCCCGCCCGCTCTCCACCGGCAGCAGCGAGTAGCGCGGCCGCTGGCGGTAGAACCCGCGGAAGGCGCGCTGGAGGTTCTTGATCAACGCCCGGTCGAGCTCCTCGGCCCGGCGCTGCTCGTAGTCGGCCAGCGCCTCGCGCAGGGCCGGCTCCGCCGCCTCCAGGGCGCGGGCGAGGGCGCCGGCGGCGGCATCGGGCACCACCCCGCGGCGGCTGCCCGGGGCGACCTGCAACGCCGGGAAGTCGACCATCCCGGTGAGCCGGCGGTCGGTCCACGGCCTGCGGTCGAGGCCCAGCGAGCCCAGCTCGTCGAAGCTCTCGGCCACCAGCGTGCCGGCGGCGTAGAGCGACAGCGGCTCGGCCTCGGCTTGGTCGTCGCCCTCGCCGGCGAGGTAGATCTCCAGCCGCACCGGCGGGTGGCCGGGAACCTCGACCCGCGTGGGTTCGAGCAACCGCTCGCCGAGGAACCGGCGGGGCCGCACCGGGATCACCTTCTGCGCCGGGCCCCGCGCCATACGGTCCTCCACCACCAGCCTCACGCCCCGTTCCAGGAGCTGGCCGCGCAGCTCGGACGCCAGGTAGGCGGCGGCGCGCCGGCCCAGGAGCGCCGGCATCGCCTCCTGGTGGAGGCCCACGACGACCACCTCGGTCCACCGCTCGTCCAGCGGCAGGCGGCCGCGCAGCGGCTCGATGCGGTAGTCGGGACGGTCGCGGTAGAGCAGCAGCCGGTGGGCCCGCTGGCCCGGCATCGACGAGCGGATCTCCAGCATCTCTCCCAGGCTCCAGAAGCCGAGCAGGCCGATGCCGTACTGCCCCTGGGTCATCAGCTCCAGCCGCTCCTGCGGCGTCAAGGTCCGCTTGCGGCTGTGGCCGATGTGGGTGGCGATGTACTTCAGGGCCTCGGGGCGGTCGAGCTCCGGGATCACCCCTTCGCCGTCGTCCCAGATGGATAGGCAGGGCGTCCCGCGCTTGCGCTGGCGCAGCACCCGGACCGAGCGCGCCCCGGCGTCGAGGCTGTTCTGCACCAGCTCCGCCAGCGCCTTGCGCGGATCGGGCTGCGAGAGAGCCAGCCAGCGGATCAGCTCGAACGGATCGTGGACCTTGAGGCGCCCCCGCGTGACGCCCTCCGTTTCCCGCCGCCGGCGTCGGACCTCGGCCTTCCGCGGTCGGCGCTCTCCCGGATCGAGCTGTTCCGCCATCCCTGGAAGCTAACAGAGGCTCCGGTTGCACTGCCCTCGGCTGGCGGGGCAGAGGCTTCCGCTCACCGGCCGAGCGCGCGGAGCCCCGCAGCCGGCGCTCGCAGGGAGCCTCGGCGAACTCGTGTCCCCGGACCAGTTGCGCGGGGTCTCCTCGTCAGAACCCCCGCGGCGACCGGCCCTCCTGCCTCGGCGAGCGCTCGATCGGCGCCTCCGGAGCCCCGCCCGGCTCGCTCGGATCGGGACCCGGCGCCGGCCGACGCCTCCCCGGCCGCTGAAACACCCGCAGCGATTCGAGCAGGTCCTTGCCCGCCCGCTCGCTGAAGACCGCTCCGGCGAGCGAGCCGAGGCCGGTCGGATCGGGGATGGTCGCGCCGGCCGAGCCCTCGGGACCGAAGACGAACGGGAACAGGTCGACCTCGGGGATCGAGCCGCCGTAGGTGGCGTTGATCGCCTCGATGAAGGCGTTGGCGACCGTGGCGTAGCCGAACGGGGACGGGTGCACCCCGTCGTAGGAGAAGATGCCGCCGGTCAGGAAGTCGGTGGTGTAGGTGATCCCGCCGCCGACCGGAAAGCCCTCCGCCACGATCTCCTCGAAGATGTCGTCGATCGGCACCAGCGCCGCCCCGGCGCCGGCCGCGGCGTCGCGGATGATCGCGTTGAACGCCGCGGTGCGGTCGCGGATGGTCGCCACCTCGGCGGCCGAGAGCACCGCCGAGTCGGGGAGCGGGTTGCCGGTGCCGCCGATCTGCGCCGGGATGCCGATGCCCTGGGCGAGCAGCGGCGAGGCGGTGAGCAGCACCCGGTCGTCGAGGGCGAGCGGGCCATCGGGTCCGAGCAGCGGGATCGGCTGGCCGCCGATCAGGATCGGCTCGCGGGTCACCGGGTCGACGACCACCGGCGGGATGGTGGTGACGAACGGCAGCGCCGCGACGTCGGGGATGGTCGCCACCGCCAGGTCGGCGCCGACGAGCTGGTCGAGGGTGGTGATCAGGTTGCGGAAGTCGGCGTCGAACTGCGGCACCGTGCTCAGGGTGACGCCCTCGATGACCAGGCCGCTGGTGGCCGCGCCGAGGACGTCGTTGTTGCCGATCCAGACGGTGACGAAGGTCGGCTGCAGCGCCGCCACCTGCTCGAGCTGGGTGCCGAGGCCGCGCAGGATGAGGTTCACGATCTGGTTGCCGGCGCGGGTGACCAGCACGTCGTGGACGTCGAAGCCGGGAACCGCCATGTTGTCGTAGGGGCGCGGCAGGTTGAGGTTGAGCGGCGCGCCCGGCTGGGCGGAGCGCGGCACGATCGTCGGCGCTCCCGGCCCCAGGCCCTGGATCGCCAGCAGCGGCGGGATGCCCGGCGCGCCGGCGAGCGGCTGCTGGAACGAGCTGACGCCGGCCTGCCGGGCGATCAGCGCCGGGTACGACAGACGCTGGACGTCCTCGTGCAGGCCGCCGCTGGCGAACGCGGCGGTCAGGCTGTCGCCGATCGCGGCGTAGCGGGTGAAGTCGGCGCTGCCGGTGTCGGTGGCCTGGGCGGCGGCGGGGGCGGCGGCGGGGCCGGCGGCGCAGAGCAGCGCCACGGCGGCCGCGAGGGCGAGGGCGGTGCGGGAGACGGCTCGGTGTGCGTTCATGGCGGGACTCCTAGAAACCGATGGTCAGGCCGACGAGCAGGGCCTTCTGGGTGTAGGTGCCGAAGAACTGGTCCTCCTCCTCGCCGGGGAAGTCGCGGAACCGCTCGCGTTCGTCGAAGTCGAGGTACATCGCCGCGAGGTCGAAGCTGGCCCGGCCGCGGCCCTGCCAGCCGTAGCCGATGGTGTAGCCGTTGCGGTCGGAGTCGGGGAGCAGCGGGCTGACCGCCTCCTCCGGCTGCGGCGTCTCGTCGAAGACGTAGCCGAACCGCCACTGGTTGCCGCGCGCACTGTCCCAGCGCAGGCCGACGCGGTAGTTGTAGGCGTCGTCGAACTCCTGCGGCCGGACGGCGTCGGGGAGCTGGTTCTCGGTGAAGTCGATGACGATGACGTCGAAGCTGCTCCAGCCGGTCCAGTTGGCGTCGATCTCGAGCATCGAGTTCGGCGACAGCGCGAACGCGAGGCCGAGGCTCGCCATGTCCGGGAACTCGATCGAGGTCTCGACCGGGAGGTCCTGGCCGAACGGCAGCAGGGCGGCGACCGCGGCGTCGAACGGGGTGCCGGTGAGGTTCTGGCTCAACCGGGCGTCGCCGCCGTAGTCGATCTCGACCTTGCTGCGGTAGGAGATCCCCCAGGAGAAACTGTTGTTGTAGCGGTGGAGGATGCCGGCGTTGAAGCCGTAGCCGGAGTCGAAGTCGGACTCGAGGGTGAGGGTGGCGACGTCCTGGGTGGTCTGCGTCAACGGGTTGACGGCCGGGATGTGCTGGATCAGCTCGACGTCGGAGAAGCGGCCGATCGCGCCGACGGCGAAGCCGAGGTTGCCGGCCTGCCAGGCGATCACCGGGTTGACGTCGATCGCGCGCAGCGCCGCCTTGCGGCTGACGAAGCGGCCCTCGAAGTCCGCCGGCCACTCGGTGACCAGGCCGAACGGCGAGTTGACGCCGAGGCCGAAGGTGACCGCGCCGCCGAGCGGCTCGACCCAGTAGGCGTGGGGCGGGAACTCCGACAGCGTCTCCTGCTCGGCGCTGATCCCGGGGCCGGGGAAGCCGGTCGCGCCGCTCTGGTAGTCGGCCTCCAGGCTGCGGATCCAGGTGAAGCCGACGGCGAAATCGCGCTCCTGGAACGCCAGCCCGGCCGGGTTGTGGAACATCGCCGACGGGTCGTCCGCCTGAGCGGTGAACGCCCCGGCCATGCCCATCGCCTTGGTGCCCTGCTCGAAGATCCCGAAGCCGGCCCCGCCCGCGGGCGCCGCCGACAACGCGGCCGCCGCGCAGAGCGCGCCCACTGCGATCGCTCTCCGTGTCATCCCTGCTCTCCTCTCGCCGGATCTCGTCTGGCTTGCTTGAACTGGTCGGATTGGATCTGGAATGTCTGATTCTCAAGGCTGTTTCGACAGCGCCACCCGTGGGCACAGTAGTGCGAGCGGCGCCGCGCTGTCAACGGCGCCGCCTCACCGGCGCACCGGCGTACGATGCTGCTAGAGTACGCGCGGAGGCTCTGCCCATGCGCTTCGCCCACGACGTCCAGCAGGAGACCTACAGCCGGGTCGCCGAGTACCTGCCCGACTTCTTCGACGACCCGTTCCAGGACGACGAGGACGGCCACTTCTACGTCCGCTACGGCAGCACAGTGCTCGAGATCGCGGTCGACCCCTACGGGCCGCAGGAGGCGGCGGTCAAGATCACCGGCTACTGCGTGCAGGGCACCGAGATCACCGAGGCGCTGCTGCACAACCTGCTCGAGATCAACCACTCGATCCCGTTCGGCGCCTTCTCCGCGGTCGGCGAGGACATCTTCTTCTCCCACTCGGTGTTCGGCCGCGACCTGACGCCGCGGGCGCTGCTGACCGCGATCGCCGCGGTCGCCAACGTCGCCGACGAGTTCGACGACCTGATCGCCCAGAAGTACGGCGGCCAGACCGCGCTCGAGCGGATCCAGGACACCGGCGGCCGCCAGCGCCGCCATGCCCGCCGCCGCACCACTCCCGAGTCGGCGACCGAGACCGGGGCGATCGAGATCGTGCCGAGCTGACGGGCGCGCGACCGGCACCTCCAATGAGCGTTTGGAGTCGGCGCCGCGAGGTCGAGGAACGCAGATGAGGCTACCTATCTCGCGCAAGGTGTACCTCTACCTGGTGCCGGCGATCCTGTTCCTGGTCCTGCTGGTGGTCTTGAGCCAGCTTCGATTCCTCGATCTCGGCGCCCAGGCCCTGTTGGTCGTCCTCGGCCTCTACGTCGTCACCCAGATCTCGCTGTTCCTGTCGTCCTTTTTCGAGGCGCGAAGGTCGCAACGCCGCCGGCTCGTCTTCCATCGCGCCGTCGAGAGGCTGAGCCTGATCTTGCGCATGCCGAAGCTGCTGCCCGACGCCCCCCGATCCCGGGAGCAGACCGCGGAAGAGATCTCGACCGGCATCCTCTTCGAGACGCTCGACGCCTCGGAGATCACCGACCTCGCCTGCTTCGTCCACTTCACGATCTCCGGACGGACGTTCAGCCACTCTCTCGCGCACGGCCTGAAACAGCCGTTCCTGGACGAGGTCGTGGCGCACTACCGCCAGCGGACGACCTCTACGCCGGTCTTGTGGTCGAATCACTCCGTCCTCGGCACCCTGACGTCGAAGAACCCGCAGGCCGAGCCGAT
>Ga0268386_10004537_pt1 | contig 10231 bp, 9 predicted proteins | sample RVTome_15_FD_200260 | JGI IMG/M metagenome (GOLD analysis project Ga0268386, IMG submission 200260) | Soil microbial communities from uranium-contaminated site in the Upper Colorado River Basin, Wyoming, United States - RVT150D86... ... | reverse complement strand
CTGGCACCAGGACGTCGGGGCCGGAGTCTGGCTCAGCATCCTGAAGCGGTCCCGGGGGCTTTCCTTCGGTTACGCAAAGGGCGACGAGCGGCGGCGCCTCTGGTTGTCGATCGGCATGCCGTTCTGATCTCCTGCCGTCACGCCGAGATCCGGCGGCCTCTGCCGACTCCCGACCTCCGCTCCACCAGCATGCGCTCCACCGCCCGCGCGATCTCCGCGGCCGCGGCGGCGGGGGCCTTGCCCAGCCGATGGATGCCGCAGATCGCCGTCGTCTCGGCGTGGTCGAGCTCGGGGCTCCAGCGCAATCGGCCCCTGGGGTCCCGGCCGTAGGTGAGATAGGCCGACATCGTGTTGATGCCGGTGCCGGGTCGCTCGCCGATCAGGTGCACGATGCCTTCCACGCCGAGCACGGCGCCGACATGATAGCCCGCGCGGACCCGCCCGTTTTCCACGATCACGTCCCTCCCGCCGAGCTCGATCCCGCTGGCCGCGAGCCGCTTCCGCAGCGGCGGCAGCACGCCGCGGAGATTCTCCGAGAGCGCCTGGGCGTTGAGCCCATCCGAGAGCACGATCTGCACCGCGGGGCGGCGCGCGGGATACATCGTCTTGAGGCGCTCCACGTCGTGGTCGTGGATGCGCTCGCCGGTCCGCGGGTGGCGGAGGTAGTCCTCGCGACCGGTCGCGCCGGAGCGCACCACGAGGTGCCGCGGGGACACGTCCCTCAGGACCGCCGGATCGATGCGCGCGTACAGCGCTCGCCGCGCGTGCTCGTAGATCGACCGCAGCCGGGTCTCGACCTGCGCGGGCGGTGTGCCATCGGGTGCATCCTCGAATCCGAGGTCCCAGCCTTGGCTCTGCAATCGGCCGATCTCGCGGCGGGACTCGGCGCCGAGCGCGTCGCGGCTGCGGGTATCGCCGCCCGCCTGGAGGTATCGCGCGTACAAAGAGCCCATAGCCTCGGACTTCGAGCCGTTGCGCGCTCCCCAGGGCTCGAGTCGTGCCGCCATTCCCCTCGCCGGGCGCCGGCCCGTCCGGACCCGAAGCCGCGGATGTTGCCGGAATGCGGTGGTGAGGTAGCCGAGCATGGGATCGGCGTTTCCCGCCACCGCCATGAGGTACGCCGGCGCGGCGGCCTCCGCGATGTCCGCGGTGAGCCGCCGGAGGCTGGCCGGCGCGATACCCATATGAAAGGTGGCGCAGACGTCGAGTCCCATGGTCAGGCCGTGCAGTTTGGCCATGACCGAATCCTCGAGGCAGGCGCGCAGAAGCTGGTCCTCGGTTCGAAACACTTCCGGGCCGATGAACCCGGCCACATCGTTGACGATGGTCCACTTCCCCGTGCCCCGCTGGATGAGCCGCGCGACACCGTAGGTTCGTGCCTCGAGCGTCACCATATCCACGCCCTCCGCGGCGCCGTTGGTGACCTCTGCGCCCTGGCCGGTTTCGAAATACAGACCCTCGAAGCCGCGGGCCAGGTCCAGAATGCCCTCGACATCGAGGCCGACCATGCCGGCCAGGGCGCGGGACGTGCCCGCCAGGCTCTGAAACCCGACGTCGACTCGGGTCTGAGCCCGTGCCGCGGTCTGCTTGATGATGTCCGACAGGACGCACGTACGGGTGGGAAGCGCCAGCCGCTCGACCACGCGTGCGAGCAGCTCCGACAGCCGTGCGATGGTCTCCACATCGTCGGCGGCGGGGTTGATGCCGAGGATCACGTCGCCACAGCCGTAGGTAAGGCCTTCGAGGATGGAAAAGAGAATCTCCCGCTCGTCGTCCCCGGGGCTGTTGGGCTGGATGCGCGAGCCGAAATGACCCGGCGATCCGATCCGGACGCCGCGGCCGGACAGGGGGTTGAAGAGCTTCCGGGCGACGGCGGAGAGCTGAGCGTTGGTCATGATCTTCACGACGGCCGCGATGACGCTGCTGGAGAGTCCGGCGCGATGGCGTCCCGCCCACGACGCGCCCTCCTCGCCAAGGAGCGCTTCACGGACCTGACCGATCCGGAGTGACGCGAGCTCAGCCTGGCTGGTACGGTCCAATCCGCGCGCAAGCGCCTCGCTCACGCCGTCGTCGACGAGCACCGTGCCGTCGATCGCGCCAAGCTCGGTCGACTCGAGCTCGTGCCGGGCGTCGGCCCGCACTGCCGGATCGGCGCCTCCGCCGACCAAGTCATCGCCCTCCTTGAGCTCGTTGGCGAGGGTCAGCGTCAGGCGAAGGTCCCGGCTGGACGCACGCGGCCGCGGGGTTGCCATCGGCCCGCCGTTACCCCGTATGAAAAAAGCGCAAGACCCCGCTCCCCGGCTCCATCACGTCCATGTCGATTCCCATCGCGCCGCTTTTCGGGAAATCGATCTCGACCCCGCCGACCCGGCCGGTGAGGAGCAGGCCGGCCAGGCTGCTCATCCACGGCTCGTGCCCGACCAGGGCGATCGGTCCCTCCGCGCCGACACCGCCGATCGCCGCGGTCAGCGCGGCAAAGTCGGGCGGCGCGGCGAGTGCCTCGCAGGGAATGCGCTCGTTCTTCGCCAGCCCCATGACCCGGGCGGTGATGCCCGCGGTCTGCCACGCGCGGCGCCAGGGGCTCGAGAGAATGTGCGTAGGCACGAAACCGGCGGCGGCCATTCGTTCCATCGCCCGGCGATGTCGCTTCCTCCCCTTGGGCACCAGGGGCCGCACCGAATCGTCCGGGTATCTCTCCGGATCCTGAGCATCCGCCTGAGCATGTCGGATCAAGATGAGCAGCATCTCATCCTCCTGTGGGGTTCCTCCTCGCGCCTCGCTCCTCGCTGGCGCCTGCTCCAACAACATACCTCACCACGTTAATATTCCGTCGCGCGGGCGGCTTCGCGGCCCTGCGCCTTCATCCTCCTCCAAGACGGACTCGGTAATGGCGACGATCTGGATCGACGGCGAGTGGCACGACCGCGCCTCCGCCAAAGTGTCGGTATTCGACCACGGTCTCCTCTATGGCGACGGCGTGTTCGAAGGAATCCGGGTCTACAGTGGCAAGGTGTTCCGGCTGCGTGAGCACCTCGAGCGCATTTACGACTGCGCCAAGGCGATCGACCTCACCATTCCGATCGCACCGGACGAGTTCGGGCGCATCATCGAGGAGGCGGTGCGCCGGTCAGGACTCCAGGAGGCGTACATCAGACCCATCGTGACCCGCGGGGTCGGTGATCTCGGCATCGATCCGAGAAAGTGTCCCAAGCCGACCGTCATCGTCATCGTCGACGGAATCAGTATCTGGCCCCCGGAACGATACGAGCAGGGGCTCTCCGTGATCACCGCCGGGACGCCGATCCCCCACCGCGAAGCGCTGTCTCCGCGGGTCAAGTCACTCAACTACCTGTGCCACGCCATGGCCAAGCTCGAGGCCAACAACGCCGGTGCCGACGAGGCCTTGATGCTGGATTCCTCGGGCCACCTCGCCGAAGGCACCGGACAGAACCTCTTCGTCCTCAAGCGGAACGTGCTTCGGACGCCTCCCTTGTCGGCGGGGATTCTGGCCGGCGTCACGCGCGGCGCTGTGATGGAGCTCGCCGTGGCCGCTGGTATCTCGGTGCGCGAGGAGCTGCTGAACCGGTTCGACGTCTACACGGCCGATGAGGCGTTCCTGACCGGCACCGCCAGCGAGATTGCCCCGATCCGGTCATACGACGGGCGTCCCATCGGGTCCGGGAAGCGAGGCCCGGTTACCAAGGACCTCATGGCCCGGTTCAGGCGCCTGGTCGGCAGCGAGGCCTAGCCAAGGGGAATCGAGCACCACATTGCACCCGGGGTGGAGGGGCCTGACCCCTGACCCCTGATTCCTGGCTTTTGGCACGATCTAAGCAGGTATGGAGGGTCCTGAGGCCCTCACATGTCTGTACTTGAAGCCATGCCCGACCCCGACCGACCGGGACCACCCGTGCAGGAGCTCCCGGGCAGGGAAAGACGGAGACGTCACCGTCTTCCGAAGGGCCGGGTACGGTTTGTCGGCTTCAAGCTCGACCGGATGCAGACCGGCGAGTGTCGTGCCCGGGTCGCGCTGGCTAACCCCGAAGGGGAGCGCTTCGAGGCGGAAGTGAGCGGGCTTGCCTCTCAGGCGGGTGAGCTGCGCTGTGCCGCCCAAGCGGCACTTCAGGCGCTGACCCAGGCCGTGCCGAGTCCGGCCTTCGACCTGGTCGGGGTCAAGGCGATTCGGGCCTTCGATGCTACGGTGGTGATCTGCTCCCTGACCATGCGAGGAGTGACCGGCGGGCCCAGGGTCGTCGGATCGTGTCTGACGGAAACCGAGCCGGCGCGGGGTGCGGCGCTGGCCGTGCTGAATGCCACAAACCGCCTCCTCAGCCGTCGTGATTCCGGTCAGTAGGCAAGTGCAACGGCCTGCAACCCTCGCGCATCCTAAAGCTGTCTATAGATTGGGACTTACTGGTGGGGGCCTCGGAGCCGATCCACTAAAGGGGAGTTCGGTGGCCCCCTCTTTGCCGCCTCAAATTCACTCCGCACAACCCTCGGAGCTTCGAATGAGGCGTCTCCCGGTTTTCGCTCTAATGCTGCTTCTCGCCGGTTGCGGTCTGGCACCGCAGCCCGGCGTGGGGTCGCCACCGGTCCCGTCCACCGGTGAGACCGCCCCGGAAGCCGGGACCCCGCCGTCCGCGGCCCCGGGTGGCAGCGCTACGATTCCTCCCGCTCCCCAAATCGATCTCGACACTCTCCAGGCGGCCCGCGACTCGGCTCTCGACGCGGCGGTGCTCGCCCAGCTCGAGGACGGCCTTCCTGGACCCATCGCCGACGGGGTTCTTCCGCCCTTGGAAGACGAAGCCGCCGCTCTGCGTGCCCTCTTCGACATCGATGTCGCGAATTTCGCGGACCATGCTCGGGTCAAGTATTACATCGATTTTTTCACTGGCCCTGCCCGCGAGCGCATGGCGATCTGGCTGGGCCGGATGCCCAGGTGGGAGCCCCTCATTCGGGCACAGCTCATCGAGAAGGGACTCCCCGGCGACTTGGCGTATCTGCCCCTGATCGAATCGGGATACTCGAACACCGCCGTCAGCCGATCCAAAGCGGTCGGCATGTGGCAGTTCATGCGTGGTACCGGCAAGTGGTACGGGCTCAGGATCGACACCTGGGTCGATGAGCGGCGCGAGCCGTTCCGCGCGACCAGCACCGCCATCCGGTATCTGTCGGATCTCACCGCGAAGTTCGGGTCGCCGTACCTCGCTGCCGCGGCGTACAACGGCGGGCCGGGACGCGTGCAGCGCGGCCTGGCGCGGCTGGATATCGCCCTCACGGACGAGGAGGACGAGGAGGATCTGGAGGAGGCCGGCTCTGACACGGTCCCCGCGGGCCCCGCCGGCCGCGACGCCGCGTTCTTCACCCTCGCGGGCAGCCGCTATATCCATCGGGAAACCAAGGACTATGTCCCGAAGCTGATCGCCGCGGCGATGATTGCCAAGCGTCCCGAGCGGTACGGGTTCACCGGCCTCCCGCGCGTGAAGGTGCTGCTCGTCGACTCAATCACCGTGCCGGATGCCACCAGCCTCGATGTGATTGCGCGGGCCGCCGCCACGGACCTGAGCACCATGCGGGAGCTGAACCCGCACTTCCTGAGGACCATCACGCCGCCGAAGCGCAAGAGCGTCGTGCTGGTGCCGGATGGCGCCGGTCCGGAGGCCCAGCGCGCGCTGGACGCCCTGCCGGCCGCCCAGCGCGTTTCCGCGATCTCCCACAAGGTGCGCTCCGGCGAAACGACGACCAGGATCGCCAAGCGGTACGGCCTGACCGTGGCCGATCTCAAGGCGTTCAACCCGTCCATTGCGTCCCGTGGGCTGCGTGCCGGGGAAACGCTCCGCATTCCCGGCCAGGCCCGCGTCAAGACTCTCGCCGCCGCCGATGCCCGGGTCGCGCGCGTCTCCTCGGCGAGTACCCATCGGGTCCAGCGAGGACAGACGCTGAGCGGAATCGCGAAGCGCTACCGCGTCACGGTCAGGCAGCTCCAGAGCTGGAACGGCCTGGGCGCCAAGACCCGAATCAGGGCGGGACAGCTCCTGCGGGTGCGGCCCCGGGCAGCGACATCCGCCAATTCGCGGGTGGCGCGATAAAGACGGTAAGCGGTGAGCGGTGATGAGATCACGAAGAAGGGGGCTCCAGTCTGGGAGCCCCCTGCTTCGTTTACCGTTTACCGCTTACCGCTTACCGCTTACCGCTTACCGCTTACCCCTTCTTCACGCCCTTCAGCACCACCTCCGAGTAGCCGTTCCGCGGATCCTCGCCCCGGGCGATCATCTCGGTGACCCGGGTCGGGCCGCGATTGTAGGCCAGGAGGGCCAGGTGCAGGTCCTGGTCGAACCGCTGCATCAGGTCCTTGAGGAACCGGAACCCGATACGGAGGTTCGTCTCCCGATCGTGGAGGCGCTCCACGGTGAGCGTCGAGTCATAGAATCGGGCCGTCGGCAGCCGGAGCTGGGTGTACCCGATCGCGTCCTTCTCGCTCCGCGCGCCTGCCTTGAACGCGCTTTCCACTTTGACCAGCTGGAACGCCACTCCCGGGTGAATACCCTCGGCGAGGGCGATGTCGTAGATGTCGGCGGCGAGGTCGGACGGCACCTTGTACAGCGCCGAGTAGCGCCCGATGGACTGCATGCGATTCACCTGCTGTTCCGCGACCGCAAGCCGGCCGCGCGCATCGTCCAGCTCCTTCCGAAGCTCCACGACCTCCGTCGCCGCGCTGCGCGGCGTCGCCACAGGCGGGTTCGACGCGCTCAACGCAGTGAGCGCCGAAGCCAGCGTGACCACGAGGATCACCGTTCCCGCGAGGGTGGCGGCCGCGGCGAGCCATCCCGGGACGGGACGGCGGCGCTTGCGGCGCTCCTCGCGGTAGAACTCGGTCCAGGGGTCTCGCATCAAACCTCCTCGTATGGGTTCACGGCCGCGTCGCGCCACTCCCCGCTCCGCCCGCCGGTCTTCTCGAGCACCCGGATGCCTTCGATCCGCATGGCTCGATCTACTGCCTTCACCATGTCGTACACCGTCAGGCACGCCACCGATACCGCCGTGAGTGCCTCCATTTCCACCCCTGTTCTACTTTCGACGCGCACCACCGCGGTTACTCGCACGCCCGGAAGCGCTTCCTCCAGCATCACGTCGACCTCGATGTAGTCCAGCGGAAGCGGGTGACAGAGCGGAATGAGCTCTGCGGTTCGCTTGGCTGCCTGAATACCGGCCACTTTGGCCACTCCGAGGACGTCGCCCTTCTTGATGGCCTGGTTACGCACCAAGTCGAAGGCCTCCCCCGACATCCGAACCCGGCCCTCCGCCATGGCCGTCCGGCGGGTCACGTCTTTCTCGCCCACATCCACCATTCGCGCGCCCCCATCCGGCGCGACGTGCGACAGTCGGGCGGGTTGTTTCCTCTCACCGCTCACCGCTCACCGCTCACTTCCGACAGGTCGTCCACTAGGGCAGCCAGAATCAGCTGGGGATTCACGTTTCCCTGAGCCTGCTCCCGCGCCGCCTGGACCTTGGTCAGCGCTGCCACCGCGGCTGTCGCTGCCTCCCTGGGCATCCCATTTCTCATGTCCAGCGAGAGCTCGACCGCCAGCGCATCCAGCAGGTCGGTGAAGCCGCCTCTCGCCTGCCATGGGGCCTGGGCCAGGGCTCGTTCGTATGCGGATCCGTCGCCTTTCCTGACCGCGTCGGCAACCGCCCTTGCTCCCCTCGTCGCCTTCTCCGGCGCGTCGGCCGGAGCCGCCAGCCGACCGATGGACCCCGCGGCGCCGCGAATGTCGGCGTCGGAGATGCTGCCGTCACCCAGGTGCGCCGCCGCGAACTCCCTGACCTGACCGTCCGGCAGGGGCGCCAGCCGGAGCTGCACCGCCCGGGACCGAATCGTCGGGAGCACCTGGTCCGGTTCGGTGGCCGTCAGCAGGACGGTGGTGTCCGCCGGGGGCTCCTCCAGGAGCTTGAGCAGCGCATTGGCCGCCTCGGGGCTCGACTCCTGCGGCACCAGCCGGTTAGCCTCGCCCACGATGAACAGCTTCCGTTTCGACATGACCGGGGTGAGGGCGGCCCTCCTCAACAGGAGGTGCGCGCTGGCCACCCCGTGGGCGGCCAACCCCTCCGCCGGCCCCCATCGACCCTTCTCCCGGCGTGCAGCCAACTGGTCGCCGATCCGGTCTGCCGCCTCCTCGATCTGCCGATCCTGGTCGCCTGCCTTGGGCCGCTCAACCGGCACCAGCCAGTGCAGGTCAGGGTGCTCCAACGAGACGGCCAACCTGCATGATTGGCAGCGCCCGCAGGGCTCGCTTGCCGGTCGTTCACACAGGACAAGCTGCCCTATCCACAGTGCGAAACGCTGCTTTCCGACTCCCTCAGGTCCAGTGATCAACAGGACCTGGGGTAGTCGCCCCGCTGCGAACGCCCGGGTAACCCGGGTTTTCGCCTCGTCATGCCCCTGAAGGGGGAGGATCGACATGCCTTGAAGGTAGCAAGTACAAGGCCCGATTCCAAGTGGTCTTTGAATACCTAAGGTGTTGATTCTTAATGTTTTATGTCAATTAGACAGGTGCAGACCATGGTCTGAGTCGAACGTGGGAAAGTGACAGGATTCAGTCACGTATTGGAACCCTCGGTGCCAATGTTGGCAGAATGGGGAAGGGGCGAGTCGGTAAGCGCTTAGGGGTGTTGCGATAGTGTGGTGGGCGACAGGCTATCGTGCATCGAGCAAGACCCGGCAGTCTGCCAGTCGGGCATGCGGGAAGGGGACATCTCCTGCCAACTCCCAGCCTCTTAATGGCGGGTTTCGGCCAGGTGGCCCCGCCGGTCGACGCCGGTTATTTTACCCCGCCCTCGCATGGGTGTTCATTCCCGAGTAGCTCAGTTGGTAGAGCAGCTGACTGTTAATCAGCGGGTCGCAGGTTCGAGTCCTGCCTCGGGAGCTCCCAACCTCCTATCTACCCCCGATCACGATCCGTCAGGGTCGGTACCGGCGCTCCCAGGGCTCGATCCTCCCGAGCCGAGCGCGGTCTCGACCGCCCGGCGGAGATCCTCCTTGGTGAAGGGCTTCGATAGGACCTCGACGGCACCGAACTTACGGGCCACCGCGAGGTACTCGTTGGCGTCCACCCGTCCGCCACCCGAGATCGCGAGGATACGGACCTTGGGATTGATTCTCCGCAGCTCCTGAATGATCTCGAGCCCGTCCTTGTCCGGCATGATCAGGTCGGTGATGACCAGGTCGGCCGCTTCCTGCCCGTACATCCGGATGACCTCGTCTCCATCGTGCGTACTCTCCACCGAGTAGCCGGCGCGCTCCAACATCTTGTGAATCGCGCCACGGCTCAAGTCGTCGTCATCGACCAGCAGGATCCGGATCATACATAGATAGTTATAGGGAGCCTACTTAGGCGCGAAGCCCAGGGGTCTGGCGCTAAAATAGACCCCGCTTGCCCCACCGCAACGGGGCGACGAATTGTTGCGAGTCGGTAAGGATCGGGCGCGCCGGGGCAGCCGGGCGCTCGCATGCCATCGTCCGTCGGAGCAGGTTACAATCTCCCGATGCCAGTCGAGAGCGCCCACACCTTCCTTCGCGATCTCGCGCTCATCCTCGCCACGGCCGCGCTCGCGACCGTGTTGTTTCAGCGCCTGCGGCTGCCGGTCATCGTGGGGTATCTGGTCGCGGGAATGCTGGTGGGTCCGCTCGCGCCGGCGCGCCTGATCCAGGATCCCGAGACCATCGAGACTCTCGCGGAGCTGGGCGTCGTCCTCATTCTGTTCTCGATCGGCCTCGAATTCCGCTTCCGCAAGCTGGCCACGCTGGGGCCCCGGGTGGCGCTGGCCACCGTCGTCGAGGTCGGCCTGATGCTCGTGCTGGGCTTCCTGGGAGCCCAGGTCATGGGATGGGCCACCTTGCCCAGCCTCGCGGCGGCGGGTCTGGTGGCGATCTCGAGCACGATGGTGGTGTCGCGCACCCTGGCCGACGCCCGCGCCGACCGGCGGCTCAAGGACATCGTTTTCGGTGTGCTGGTGATGGAAGATCTCTTCGCGATCATCATCATCGCCGTGCTCACCACTCTGGCCTCGGGCGACACCCTCACCGGCCCGATGCTCGCCCGCACCCTGGCCCGGCTCGGGCTCTTTCTCGCCGCGCTGGTCGCGGGCGGCATGCTCATCGTGCCCCGCGCGATGCGGGCGGCGGTCGCGCTCAAGCGGGCAGAGACGACGCTGGTCGCCGCGCTCGGCATCT
>Ga0268386_10004536_pt1 | contig 10232 bp, 9 predicted proteins | sample RVTome_15_FD_200260 | JGI IMG/M metagenome (GOLD analysis project Ga0268386, IMG submission 200260) | Soil microbial communities from uranium-contaminated site in the Upper Colorado River Basin, Wyoming, United States - RVT150D86... ... | reverse complement strand
CCGTGATCTACATCAACCTAGGTATCTGAGATGGCGAACGCAGACCCCCACATCGTCGTCGAAAACCTAACGGTGGCCTACGGGGATTTCGTGATTCAGCGGAATCTGGAATTCACCGTTTCGCGCAGCGAGATCTTTGTCATCATGGGCGGCTCGGGCTGCGGCAAGAGTACGCTGATGAAAGCCATGATCGGGTTGAAGTCGCCTGCGGAGGGCGACGTGTATTACGAGGGCAAAGCGTTCTGGGCTGCGAGCGAGCGCGATCGCGAGGCGTTCAAGCGCAAATTCGGCACGCTGTTCCAGGCCGGCGCGCTGTGGAGCTCGATGACGCTGGCCGAGAACATCGGCCTGGCGCTTCGGCTGTACACCGATCTCAAGCAGGCCGAGATCCGCGATGTCGCCTCCTACAAGCTCATGCTGGTGGGCCTGGCGGGCTTCGAGGATTATTACCCCAGCCAGATCTCCGGCGGCATGAGAAAGCGCGCCAGCCTTGCGCGGGCGATGGCGCTGGATCCGGAGATCCTCTTCTTCGATGAACCTTCGGCCGGGCTCGATCCCATCAGCGCCCAGTTGCTCGACGACCTGATCCTGGAACTACGCGACAGCCTCGGCACCACGGTGGTGATCGTCACCCACGAACTGGCCAGCATTTTCGCGATTGCCGATAATTCAGTGTTCCTGGACACTGACACCAAGACCCAGTTGGCCACCGGGAACCCGGTCGAGCTGCGCGACCACAGCGACAATTTCGTCGTTCGGAATTTCCTGCAGCGAGGAGCAGCGAAGGAACAATGAGCAAGCAATCCAACCCCACGCTGATCGGCGCCTTCGTGGTCGGGGCGGTCAGCCTGATCGTGGTGGCGGTAGCGCTGCTCGGCGGCTCCGAATACTTCGCCCGGCGACTGGAGTACGTCGCTTACTTCGACGAGTCGACCAAGGGGCTGCGCGTGGGCTCCAACGTGATCCTCAACGGCGTGCGCGTGGGTTACGTCTCGGACATCGCGCTGCTGGTGGATCAGTCCACCTACCAGACGCTGACCCAGGTGACGATGGAAATCCTGCCGGAGGACCTGGTCATGACCGACTTTGGAGAAGTGATCTACACCGAGGCACGGCGCAAGCCCCTCGGCCATGACGACCTGGTGGAAGGGGCGGGCTTGCGCGCGCAGCTCGAAACCGAGAGCTTCATCACTGGAACGCTGGTCGTGAAACTGGACATGAGGCCGGAGACCCCGGCCATCTACCGGGGGCACCATCCGCCGCACCCGGAAATTCCCACTGTCCCCTCGAACGTGCAGGCCCTGCTGAGCAAGCTGAGGAGCTGGACGGAGAAGCTCGGCCAGGATTTCGACATCGCGGAGATCGCGGACCAGTTCAGCAACATCCTCGCGGGCCTGGATGAAATCGCCAATTCCGAGGACCTGCGCGGGTTCCTGACAGGCGTCAACCAGATCGTCAACGACGAGGACGCCAAGGCCATGGCGGCGAGCGTCAACCAGACGCTGCGGGAGATTCGCAGCGCGACCGCCGATGCGCGCGCGTTAATTCAGAACACCGAAGGTCATATCGACGGCATTGCCGCCGACCTTCGCCCGGTCTTGTCTGAACTCGCCGGGGTGATGGAGGAGGCCGAGCAGACGCTGGCGGCAGCGAAGGAGCAATTGCGCGGGGAATCGGTGCAGATGTACCAGCTCCAGGCCACGCTGGAAGGGGTCGAAAGCGCGGCGCAAGCCTTGCGCGAGTTTTTCGACTACATGGAACGCAACCCCGAGGCCCTGTTGAGGGGCAAGGAATAGGAGCAAGACCATGAACCGCCTGATTTTCATCTTGTCCGTCACCTTGCTCGCGGCCCTGCTGTCATCCTGCGCCTCTTCGCCGCCGGTGCGCTACTACAACCTGCAACCAGTGGCGGCCAGCGCCGGCGATGCCCCCGGCGCCAGGGTCGTCGGGCTTGGACCCCTGCGTGTGCCGGAATACCTCAGGCGCTCTCAGATGGTGACGCGGGGACCTGGCAGCGAAATTGAAGTCCACGATAACGCCCGCTGGGCCGAGCCGGTCGACCGGGCCATCCACCGAGTGGTGGCGGCGAACGTCGACAGCCACCTCAACGGCGTGGTCGTGGTGGCCTACCCCTACCTCGAAACGGTGCCGGTCGATTTCGTGGTGCTGGGCCAGGTCGACCGCTTCGACGCCGACGCTTCAGGCGAAGTCATGCTGCAGGTCCAGTGGGCAGTGCTGAACGACCGGCGCGAGGGCGTGATTGCCCCGCAGCGGACCCGCTACGAGGCGCGCGCGGGCGACCCCAACGACCCCAACGCGATCGTGCGTGCCATGAACGAGGCGCTCAACCGCTTCAGCGACGATGTTGCCGCGCAGCTTCGCAGCGCCCTGGAGGATTGGTCAGAGGGTGAGCGCTAGATTCGTGCCGACCACCAGCACGCAAGTCACCACCGTGCCGCCGATGGAGCCGATCAGGTCTTCCGACTCTTGCGCCCGTTCACCTGAACAGGGGGCAGCCAGCGTTCCAGCAGTTCGCCGATCTCGGCGAGGCGGTACGGCTTACTGATGTAGCCGTCCATGCCGGCCTCCATGCATTGTTCCTGGTCTCCTTCCATGGCGTGGGCGGTGACTGCGACGATCGGCGTCCGGCCGACCTTCCGCCTGCGTTCTTCTTCCCGAATTCCCCGGGCCGCCGAGTAGCCGTCCATCACCGGCATCTGGCAATCCATCAGCACCAGGTCGAATCGCTCCTGCTGCAGGCGTTCAAACGCCTGTTGGCCGTTCGCGACCATTTCGGGTTCGACCCCGAAGTGTGCCAGCATCTTTTCGCAAACGTTCCGGTTCATCGGGTTGTCCTCGGCCAGGAGAACCCGGGCGCCTTTCCATCGTTCAGTACCCGGTTCCCCCCCAGCTTCGCTGGCCGTCTGCGACGCTTCCCTTGCGGGCACGGTGAAACCGGCCAACCAGCGTTCCAGATCCGTCCGTCGAACCGGCCGGACGAGGGTGTCGTCGGCCTGAAATCGCTTCACGCGACTTTTCGGGGCATTGACCGGATTGAGCGCCAGCACCTGCGTCCCCTCACCTTCCGGGTGCGAGCGGAGGGTCTTGACGATACTGGAAGCGCCCTGCGTTGGATGCTTGATCATGACCAGCGTGTAAGGACGAGCTTGGTCCAATGCGGCTTCGATGAGGCCTTGCGCCCCCCGCGCATCCTGTGCGGAGTCCACCGCCGCAGCGCCGAGGTCCATCAAGTATTCCCTGAGGAATCGCACGGCCGTGTTGTTATTGTCGACCAGCAACACCCGTAGGGATTGCAGCTGAGGCTGAATGCGGGCCGGCTCGGATGGGAACGGCGGCCCCAGTATGGCAGTGAAGCTGAACACCGAGCCCGCGCCCGGCTCGCTCTCCACGCTGATCTCACCGTCCATCAATTCGACGAGGTGCCGCGAAATGGTCAGCCCGAGCCCGGTGCCGCCGAATCGCCGTGTAATCGAAATGTCGGCTTGAACAAAGGGATCGAACAAGCCCTTGAGGTTTTCAGGCTCGATGCCGATGCCGGTGTCTTGGACGGTAAAACGCAGCCTGACGCCGTCATCAAACGATTCCGCAAGCTCCACGATCAGGTTCACTTCACCCTTGTCGGTGAACTTGATCGCATTGCTCAACAAGTTGAGCAGCACCTGCCGCAGCCGGGCGGGGTCCGCCGGCAATCGCGCCGGAACGTCCGATGCGATGTAACAGTTCATCCGCAGGTCTTTCTCGAACGCCAGGCTGGCGCCGATGGCCGCCGCGTCCTCGATCAACTCATGCAGCTGAACCAACTCGTACTCGAGCTCGATGCGCCCGGCCTCGATCTTCGACAGATCGAGGATACCGTCGATCAGGGCAAGCAGCGAGATCGCAGACTGGCGACCCATATGCACGTATTCCCGCTCGACGGGTCCGAGCTCGCTTGCCGACAACAGCTCGAGCATGCCCAACACGCCGTTCATCGGGGTCCGGATTTCGTGGCTCATATTGGCCAAGAACTGGGATTTCGATGCGGCGGCCTGCTCGGCCCGAGCCCGTGCTTCCTCCAGTGCCGCTTCGACCTTCTTGCGCTCGCTGATGTCGTGGACGATGCCGGTAAAAAAGCGCCGCCCGCCAACCGCCATTTCGCTCACGAACAGCTGCATGGGAAACTGCGTACCGTCGCTGCGCAAGCCGTGGACTTCACGGCCCACACCGATAATGTGCTTCTCGCCGGTTTTGAGGTACTTCTTTAGATAATCGTCGTGTTTTTCCGCGTAGGAGCGCGGCATCAGGACCTTGACGTTACGTCCGCGCAGTTCACTCTCGCGATAGCCGAACAAGCGCTCGACCGCCGGATTGACTGAACGGATCTCGCCGTGCTCATCGATGACGACCACGCCTTCGTCCAAGGACTCGATCATGCTGCGGTAGCGCGTCTCGCTTTCCTGCAGGTGATCCATCAAGGGGTGGATCCGGCGGGAAAACGCCCACATCGCGATCATTATCAGCAGCGCGCCTGCGAGGGTAACGATTGCGCCGGTGGTGGCATAGATGCGGCTAAGCACGAAGCGGATGTCCCGGGCCAGCGCGGCGCCAGAACGTGGCCCCGTGGAACGGTCCTGGGATCGTGGAGCGACGGACTCAGCTTCGAGCACGTCGCTGAGATTGCGCAGATGCGGGTCGAGCGATAATTCGTACGCAATATAGTATGTTAATACGCCGAGCGAAATCAGCGCTGCGGCCAGCGCGACTCCCCACATCCGAAACGTTCGTTTGTCAATCGACACGCAGATCCTACCTTGGCGAGAATCGACGGTAATATCCCCTTAGCGGCCGATCCTTCGCCTTGATAAACATGAAATTTAGTGCCGCGAAGGCGACAAATCTCCCACCCAATGTCCGACTTGACAGAAATTTACGCTGAGGATTATGGCAACGCCGGAGCCGCCGACCACGGAGGACGACTGTCCGACAACCGTTGAAATTGTCAGAATCGCCTTTCATAAGGAAAAGCCCGTACAAGTGGCGCTTCGCGCTTTAGGAATCCAGTGATTGATGGTAGAGTTCTTAGGCGTACTGCATCGTATGGCGAAGGGGGGCAACAGGTTAGTTAAGTAAGGGGGTTGCCATGAAACCTGTGCGCGTCGTCATCGCAGACGATCACACGCTTGTCCTGGAAGCGTTCAAAGAGCTTCTGGCCGATCAGTTTGAAGTGGTCGGCACGGCCACAAATGGCCGAGAACTAATCAAAGTGGTGCGACAACTCGAACCCGATGTCGTCGTTACCGATATTTCCATGCCTGAGCTTAATGGATTCGATGCCAGCGTCAAGCTGCTCGCGTTGCTGCCCGATCTCAAAATCATCTTTCTGACTGTGAGCGACGACCCGGACGTGGTCGCCAGCGTGATCCGGGCTGGCGTCAAGGGATACCTGCTGAAGAGTTCCGCAGTCTCCGAACTGCGACAGGCAATCGAAGCGGTCTCCCGCGGGACCACCTACATCACGCCGCTGGTCACCGGCGGCATGTTGAACTCGCTCATGAAGGGCGACAAGAAGGTGAAAATGGATCAGCTTACAGTCCGACAGCGGGAAATTCTCCAGTTGCTGGCCGAAGGTAGGAGCATGAAGGAGGCTGCCCGGATTTTGAATCTCACGGCGCGAACCGTCGCGTTCCACAAGTACCGGATCATGGGCAATCTCGGTATCGACAACAATGCCGCTCTGGTGCGCTATGCCTACAAGAGCGGGCTGCTTCAAGACTGAAGTCCCCAACAATTGACGTGCGGTAACTGTCATGTTTGACAGTACTATGCCGTGCCCCCCGGCTTTAGTATTCATCTACGCCAGGGTGCTTTCGCCGGACGCGGAAGCCTAGCAAGGAAAGCTGCTGCAAGGATGCGCATACCGAATCTGGCGGCAAGGAAGCGCAGCACGAATTGGACCCATACTCCCCGGAATCCAATCGTGCGCCAAGAAGGGAATGACAGGGACGTCGTTTCCGGATATTTGTGACCCTCCTCAGGAGGCCGGCACGGAGCTGACCGCAAGACTCAGCCGTGCCGGCTCCTCTCTTGCGTACACCAACACGGCAGCCTCAAGGCCGCTCTAGCGCGTGAAACGCAGTATCGAATAGGAACTTCAGCCCGACTCTTCCGAGATCAGCCGGACCAGTTCTTGTGCCTGCAGGGGCTGGGGGAGCAAGTGGGTGAAGCAGGACAACCGGTCGTTGCTCGCCTGCCTGCCGAGGGGCTCGGAGATGAGCCCCACGACGGGGATGTTGCGGGTCGCATCGTCGCTTCTGAATTGCTCGACGAGTTCGATCCCGTCCATCCCGGACAGGCTGACGTCCATGACGATAAAGTCAGGCGCCGAGGACTTGGCCAGCGCGATCGCGTCGGCGGCATCGGTTGATGTGATGATTTCGCAGTCGGGAAACTTCCTCGCCGCGTCCACGACGGACTCGACGTTGGCGAGGTGTTGCTCGACATAGAGGATTTTCAACGGCTTCCCGGCCGCGGCAATGTCGCTCGCGGTGGGAAGCTCGACCCAGAAGTCCGACCCTCGCCCAACCTCGCTTTCGTAGCCGATGCTCCCACCCATCAATTCAATGAATTGCTTGCACAGGGCGAGGCCGATTCCCGTACCGGCGACTTCGGGCCGCAAGGCGGACACCCGTTCGAATGGCTTGAACAGGCGGGGCATGTCCTCTTGGTGGATGCCTTCCCCGGAATCCGTGACGTGTATCCGCAGCTTGGCACCGGGGCACGCTTCGCTGCTGACGGTGACCATGCCATCGCGGTGATTGTATTTTACGGCGTTGGAAAACAAGTTGACCATGACCTGCCGCAACCAGCGGGGATCCGCCAGGATGTCCGGCGGGGAATCCGCGGGTAGTGTCACGGAAACACGCGCCTTGTCGGCGAGTGGACGAATCAAGGCCAGCGATTCGTGCAACATCTTGGTGGTCGAAACCCTGTGAATCCGCAGATTGATATGACCCGAATTTACTCTTGAGAAGTCCAACACGTCCTTGATCAGTTCCAGCAGATGTTCCCCGCCGGCGAGAATGTGCTGGAGGGCGTCGTTCTGCTCCTCGGTCAGGTTTGAGCTGTTCAGCTGCAGGAGCTGGCCGAATCCGAGAATGGCATTCATCGGCGTGCGCAGCTCATGGCTCATCCTGGAGAGGAACTCCGATTTGGCGTTGTCGGCCCTGAGCGCCTCGTTGCGCGACAATTCGAGCTCTTTCTCGGTCTGCTTGAAGTCGGTGATGTCGATCCCCCAGCACAACAGCTCGGTATTCTTGCCGGGGTTGTATTGCCAGGTGACCTGCGCTGGGAACCGCGTGCCGTCCAGCCGCTTCAGCATGACCTCTCCGCTGGCTTCTCCGTGCTTTTTGAGCCGCCGCAGGAATTTGGTCCGGTCCGAGGGCCTGGCCAACAAATCATCCGCGCGGGTGCCTGCCCAGACCCCGTCGCTCAGGCCCAGCATATGGCGAGCCCTGCGGTTCACCTTGAGGATGAGGCCACTTTGGAGATCGCAAACCATGAAAGCTACCGGGCTGCTTTCCAGGAGTTCCTTCAGGTATACCTTTCGGTCGAGCGCAACCTGCTCGCTGGCCTTCAAATGGGAGATATCGTGGATGTAGACCACGATGGCGGGGGATTCGGAGGCATCGAGCGCCTGGAGGAGAACGTGGACCGACAGAAGGTCCCCATTGATGCGCTTCGAGGTCCACGTGAAGGACACCCGCCCCTTTTCGATGCACTGCTGGAGGTAGCGCTTGGCCTTGGCGCCGGAGGACACGCCATCGGCTTGCTCGTCGGGGGAGAACGTTTCGCCCGCGCGTCGACCAACAAAATCGGCCTTGTCTCCCAGGTCGAACATGTTCAGCATCGCCCGGTTGCAATCGAAAAATCTACCGTCCCGGATCAGGCCCACGGGATCCGGTGACAGGTCGAACACGCCCCGGTAGTAGGGCTCCTCCGGCCGTGGCATCTGAGGACTACTCCTTTACGTGCGCCATTTTGCGCAGACGTTCCAGGGAATCGCTGACCTTGGGAGCCAGCGCCCTCACTTCGGTTCCGTGCCGCAGGCCGGCTGCGCGTTCCAGGCGGGCCGAAAGCTTGGAAAGTTGCGGGCATTCGGCCAGGTCCGCCGTCCCACGGATCTGGTGGGCCAGGAGTCGAATCTCCTCGTGAGCGTCCCGTTCGAGGTGTACTGCCAACTCCGACTGCCACTGCACGATGTCAGCTTCCAGCCTGGACGACAGGGATTTGAAAATGTTACGCGCAAGCTGGCGGGTCCGGTCGATCCCTTCCGCCCCCGACGCTGGGGCGCCGCCGTTAGCTACATGCGCGGGAGGTCGCTCTCCGGCGCCGGAACCCTTCTGCTCCAGCAAGCCTTCGACGCGGTCGAAGAGTGTCTCGGCCAGGATTGGCTTGCTAAGGTACTCATCCGCGCCCGCCTGCAAGCACTTGCGGCGATCAGCCTCCGATGCCAGTGCCGTGACCGCCAGGATGGGAACCGCCGGGTTCGTCCGCGAAGGATCCGCGGCGCGAATCGTCCGGCAGGTCGTGTAGCCGTCCATGCCTGGCATCAAACAGTCCAGGATCACCAGGTCGAAGGATTCGGACTCCAGTGCCTTGAGGACCTCCAGGCCGTTATTGACCGCACGAACGGAATAACCACGCATCTTGAGCAGATCGTGAAGCACGCGCTGGTTCACGACGTTGTCGTCGGCGATCAGGATCTTGAACGAATTGGCGCCAGACAAAGCTTGATTCCTCCATGGGCTAAGCGTTGCAGTCTCAGGCCAGAGCCCTGTGATGAGATGGTAACTTCAGCCGAGGCAAATATATAGTTGGATTCGCCTGGTCTGTCACTTTTCACACGATGGTCTGGCAGTGAATGAAACAGGTCTCTTACGGTGTACTCGGGCTCTGGCCGCGGACGAACGATGCCGTCCGCGGCGGCGCCCCGGGGCCGGAGCCGTTCAAGACGAAGCGGTGCCCCATTTGCCGGCCCAGCACTGCCTGGCGAGGTCGCCAGTCTGAGCATTTGCCGTCTTCATGCCCCGATCGTCCAGCGTCAGCACAGCGCAGCTATCCTTGGTTTGATTGCCTTGCGGCGTTGCGCTGATGACGAAGCTTTGACCGGCGTTCGAGGTCGTCACCGATAGCAGGTAATACCCGGTGCTGCTTTCGCCCCCGCAGGCCGCACCATCAAAAGCGTTGTTCCTCATGAACAGCCGCTCCTGGCATCCCGCGGCGCTTAAAAGCGAATGAATGCCTTCGCTGCGATTGCTGCGGACGATGAATTGCTCGTAATTCGGAACGGCGATTGACACGACGATGGTGACCAGCGTGAGCGCCACCATCGCCTCGATCATGGTAAATCCGAAATCATTGCGTTTCATGGCCCACCTCTAACTGTCAAGTTCAGGTTTGCTGCCCCGAAGCAGCAGGATGGCGATCAGCCGTGGGATGTCCGTGCCGTTCTCGGAGCTCTCAAGGATCAGCTCGACGAGGTCACCCGGCAGCAGGCCCTCTTCGCCCACGATCTGACCGTTATAGATGACTTTGGTCACTTCCGTATTGACGATGTAGACTTTCCCGTCGACTTCGATCTGCTTGCCGGCAAGATAGACGCTGTCGAGTCGGCCGCGAACGCGGTCCTCTGCCTGGATTTGCAGCGGCATCATGACGAACAGTGCCAATAACATTCCAATCGTAAAGTTGCGCACGGTAGCCTCCTTTCATTAACTCAGTGCGTTTGGTCCCAGCTCTGGCGCCCGCAGGACATTGGCTGGTGGGCCGCGGCCACCATCTCGATACTTCCGTTGGTCCGCGTGGTGTAGGTGAATGACCGGGCGCCCCCGGCGCCGCAGCCGCGCGGCTCGTTTGGACGCGGCGGGAACACGCCACCCAGATCCGAGGCACGGTCGTCGTACAGCAAGGCGGGCAGATTCGGCATGCTCAGCATTTCCAGGGCGATCGGGTTTGTAACGGTCGGCGTCACGCCCTGGGGATCATTGGGATTGTCGCGCATCAGGATGTCGGCGGCGTCGATCAGCCCGTCGCCCGTGATGTCCAGGACTGGAAATCGGGGTGCAGTACCCGAATCTGCACTCAGCGCCATCAGCCAACCGGTGCCGCCGGCCGAGCAGATGTCATCCTCGGGCTTCATGGTGACCAGGAAGGCAACGTTGTCCCGCAATACC
>Ga0268386_10004535_pt1 | contig 10233 bp, 7 predicted proteins | sample RVTome_15_FD_200260 | JGI IMG/M metagenome (GOLD analysis project Ga0268386, IMG submission 200260) | Soil microbial communities from uranium-contaminated site in the Upper Colorado River Basin, Wyoming, United States - RVT150D86... ... | reverse complement strand
ACGATCTGTTCCGTGCACAGGCGGAGCGGCGTGTGAAGCTCTCCCTGGTGCTGAACGCGATCATCAGGCAACGCTCGCTCACCGCGGATGCCGCCCGTGTGCGCGCGCGCATCGAAGAGCTCGCAAAGCCGTATGCGGAGCCGGAGCAGGTCGTCCGTTGGTACTATAGTAACGAGGCGCAGTTGGATCGGATCGAGCTTGCGGTGCTGGAAGAACAGGTTGTCGATCTGGTCCTCGAAACAGCGAATGTGAAGGAGGTGCCGAGCACGTACGAAGAGGTGATCCGTTCCTCCGGCGGTGCACCGCGTGACGCAGATCACATTCATGACCACGCTGCGCAACGCCACGACCATCACGACCACGATCACGAGCATCTTCACGATCACGAGCATCATTACGATCACGAGCATCATCACGGCACCGAGCACCGGCACGATTGACGGGCTGTGGTGTCGGATGGGCGCGCATGATCGGCGATGCATTGAAAGGAGCAGCGACTAATGAGCAGATCCGATGACGACGACATCCGCAACCTCGGGCTGGTACCGATGGTCGTGGAGCAGTCCGCACGGGGCGAGCGTGCGTACGACATCTACTCGCGGCTGCTGAAGGATCGCATCGTGTTCCTGGTCGGCCCGGTGGAAGACCAGGTGGCGAACCTGGTAGTGGCGCAGTTGCTGTTTCTCGAGTCCGAAAATCCCGACAAGGACATCCACCTCTACATCAACTCACCGGGGGGCTCGGTGACTTCCGGCCTCGCGATTTACGACACGATGCGATTCGTGCGGTGCGACGTCAGCACGATGTGCATCGGCGTCGCCGCGAGCATGGGCGCGTTTCTGCTTGCGGCGGGCACCAAAGGTAAACGGTTCGCGTTGCCGAACTCGCGCATGATGATTCACCAGCCGTCCGGCGGATCGCGCGGTGTCGCTGCCGACATCGAGATTCAAGCCCGCGAAATTCTGTTGATGCGCGAGCGGCTGAACCAGCTCATGGCGGAGCTCACGGAGCAACCGATCGAACGTATCTCGGAGGATACCGACCGTGACTACTGGATGAGTCCGGACGAGGCCGTGGGCTACGGGCTCGTGGACCGCGTGCAGCGGCCGCGCAAGGAGCTTGCCAAGAAGGCGGTCGGGCAGTAACTCACGATTCAAGGGTTGAAAATTTACTTTTTTGCCATCAAGGTACGCGAAGGCGTCCTGCGGGGTACATGAATGGCTGACGACAAGACGGGCAAGGAGGACTCCAGCAAGTTGCTCTACTGCTCGTTCTGCGGCAAGAGCCAACACGAAGTCAGAAAGCTGATCGCCGGTCCTTCCGTGTTCATCTGTGATGAGTGCGTCGAGCTCTGCAACGACATCATCCGCGAAGAGGTTCAGGAGAGCACCGACAGCACCGACCGCAGCAAGCTCCCGCGGCCGCGCGAAATCAAATCGATTCTCGACCAATACGTCATCGGCCAGGAGCATGCCAAAAAGGTGCTCTCGGTTGCCGTTTACAATCACTACAAACGGCTCAACTACAACGGCAAAAAAGACGACGTCGAGATCTCGAAGTCCAACATCCTGCTGATCGGACCGACCGGCAGCGGCAAGACGCTGCTGGCCGAGACGCTTGCACGGCTGCTCGACGTTCCGTTCACCATCGCCGATGCGACGACCCTCACCGAAGCCGGATACGTGGGTGAGGACGTCGAGAACATCATTCAGAAGCTCCTGCAGAAATGCGACTACGACGTGGAGCGCGCTCAGGTCGGCATCGTGTACATCGACGAGATCGACAAGATCTCGCGCAAGTCGGACAACCCCTCGATCACGCGCGACGTGTCGGGCGAAGGCGTGCAGCAGGCGTTGCTGAAGCTGATCGAAGGCACGATTGCTTCCGTGCCTCCGCAAGGGGGACGCAAACATCCGCAGCAGGAATTCCTGCAGGTTGACACGACGAACATCTTATTCATCTGCGGCGGTGCGTTTGCGGGGCTGGAGAAGGTGATCATCGATCGCTCCGACCGGAGCGGCATCGGCTTCGGCGCGGTGGTCAAAGGCGAAGAGGACAAGAAGAGCATCGGCGAGACACTGCGCCAGGTCGAGCCTGAAGACCTGATCAAATACGGGCTCATTCCCGAATTCGTCGGCCGCCTGCCGGTGGTGGCCACGCTCGATGAGCTCGACGTCGACGCGCTCTGCGCCATTCTGACCGATCCGAAGAACGCGCTCACGAAGCAGTACTCCAAGCTCTTCGAGATGGAGCACGTCGAAGTCGACTTCCGGGACGACGCGCTGCGTGCCGTCGCGGAAAAGGCGATGGAGCGCAAGACCGGCGCACGTGGATTGCGATCGATTCTCGAAGCCGTGTTGCTGGAAACGATGTATCAATTGCCGTCCTCGCCCGGTGTCAGCAAAGTCGTCATCGACGAAAGCGTGATTCGGGGTGACGGACAACCGATGCTCATTTACGAAAACGTCGACCAACCGAAGGCGATGCCGGACGATTGAGCGCAATGGCTCCTTTGATTCGACTCAAGTACGCGATGCCGATCGGGCAGGCAAGACGAATCGGGCCGGCGGTCGCCGCGAGCACCGCATCGCCGCGGTTGCGAGCGTGAGATTGCGCGCCGACGGCAAGAGCGTCGTTCACGTTACAACTCACCCACAGGGATCGATGGTTGACGGGCTGGCGCGGCCTCGTGGCTGCGCTACGCCCGTCCCGGCCTCGATTCGAGGAGCCTCATGTCGACCGAGTCCAGCACGCAGTTGAGCGAAGTGCCCGTATTGCCGCTCCGCGACATGGTGGTCTATCCGCACGGCGTGCACCCGTTGTTCGTGGGCACCGAGCGGTCCATCCGGGCGCTCGAAGCCGCGATGGCGCACGACAAACAGATCCTGCTCGTGGCGAAACGCGATGCCGAGGCGGATGACCCGGGACGCGGCGACCTGTTCGACGTCGGCACGGTCTCCACGGTTCTGCAGTTGCTCAAGCTGCCCGACGGCACGGTAAAAGTGCTCGTCGAGGGCGGTTTTCGCGCGCGCGTGCTCGACATGGACGACGCCGGCACGTTCATCGTGGCCGACGTCGAGCCCGTCGACGAAGAGGTCGATCTCGCGAACGCGGATTCGCTCGTGCGCACGGTGATCGGGCAGTTCGAGCAGTACGTGCAGCTCTCGAAAAAGGTGCCCCAGGAGGTGGTTGCGTCCGCCGCCGGCATCGACGACCCGGGCCGTCTCATCGATACGATCGCCGCTCAGATGCCGCTCAAGGTCCAGGACCGCCAGCGCCTGCTCGAGGCGGTGCGCGTGCAGACGCGGATGGAGCATCTGCTGACGCTGCTGGAAGCCGAAATCGATGTGTTTCAGATGGAAAAGCGCATTCGCGGCCGCGTCAAGAAGCAGATGGAGAAGAGCCAGCGCGAGTACTACCTCAACGAACAGATCAAGGCCATTCAGAAGGAGCTGGGCGAGCTCGAGGAAGGTGGGCACGAAGCGGACGAGCTGAAAAAACGCATCGATGCCGCCGGCATGCCGAAGGAAGTGAATGCCAAGGCGACGGCGGAGCTCGCGAAGCTGCGCATGATGTCACAGATGTCGGCCGAAGCGACCGTAGTTCGCAGCTACCTCGAATGGATGGTGAACGTGCCGTGGTCGAAGCGCAGCCGCGTGCAGCGCAATCTCGCCAGCGCGCAGAAGGTGCTCGACCAGGACCATTACGGCCTCGAAGAGGTGAAGGAGCGAATTCTCGAATACCTTGCCGTGCAGCAGCGGGTGCAGAAGGTCAAAGGCCCGGTGTTGTGTCTGGTGGGACCTCCGGGCGTCGGCAAGACCTCGCTCGGGGAATCGATCGCGCGCGCCACGAACCGTAAGTTCGTACGCATGGCGCTCGGCGGCGTGCGCGACGAGGCGGAAATTCGGGGACACCGCCGCACGTACATCGGCTCGATGCCGGGCAAGATCCTGCAGAAGATGTCCAAAGCGGGGGTACGCAACCCGTTGTTCCTGCTCGATGAAGTCGACAAGATGGGGATGGATTTTCGCGGCGATCCCGCATCGGCGTTGCTCGAGGTGCTCGACTCCGAACAGAACAGTCTGTTCAACGACCACTACCTCGAGGTCGACTACGACCTGTCGGACGTATTTTTCGTCTGCACCTCCAACTCGATGAACATTCCGCCTGCGCTGCTCGATCGGATGGAAGTGATCCGCCTGCCTGGATACACGGAAGACGAAAAGCTCAACATCGGCCTGAAGTACTTGCTGCCGAAGCAGCTCCGGCTGAACGGTGTTTCGGAGGGAGAGCTCGAGGTCAAACCGGATGCGGTGCTGCAGTTGATCCGGTTCTACACCCGCGAGGCGGGCGTGCGCGGCCTCGAACGTGAAATTGCGAAACTCGCGCGCAAGTTCGTCAAGGAGCGTGCGCTCGATGCCACGAAGACGAACGCGAGCGTCGATGCCGAGCGCATCGAACACTACAATGGTGTTCGCAAGTTCACGTACGGGCGGGCCGAAGAAAAGAACGAGATCGGCATCGTGACCGGTCTCGCGTGGACTCAGGTGGGCGGCGAGTTGCTTTCGATCGAAGCCGTCGCGGTTCGCGGCAAGGGCCAGCACACGAAGACGGGATCTCTCGGCGATGTGATGCAGGAATCGATTCAGGCCGCACTGACGTTCGTACGCAGCCGTTGCCGCGTGCTCGGGATCGCAGAGAATTTCCACGAAAGTAACGACATTCACATCCATGTGCCCGAGGGCGCGACACCCAAGGACGGTCCGAGCGCGGGCATCGGGATGTGTACCGCGATGGTGTCGGTTCTGACCGGAATTCCGGTGAACGCCAACGTCGCGATGACCGGGGAGATCACGCTGCGGGGTCACGTACTTCCGATCGGCGGTTTGAAGGAGAAGCTCCTCGCCGCGCATCGTGCGGGTATTCGCGTGGTGGTGATCCCGGAAGAAAATCGGCGCGACTTGAAGGAGATTCCCGAGAACATCAAGCGCGATCTCGACATCCGTCCCGTCAAGTGGATGGATCAGGTGCTCGAAATCAGTCTCGAACGACTACCGACGCCGTTGCCCGATGCACCCGAGCGGCAGGTGCCGGACGGTGCAAAAACTCCTGTTGCGGGTCAAGAGGGCGTTACCATCAGCACGCATTGACGGGTGCGTTTGCTTCCTTGACAGTAATTTTCGCGAGTTGGTATAAACCGCCGCTCGTCTTCGATCCCACACAACAACATCATCACCTTCCATCCCCCGAGGGGCACAGTGTGAACAAAGCAGAATTGATCGACAAAATCGCCGAATCCGCCGACATTTCCAAAGCGTCGGCAACGCGTGCGCTCGAAGCAGCGCTCGATGCCATTACGGACTCTCTGAAACAGTCCGATCCCGTCGTGCTCGTGGGCTTCGGGACGTTTGCCGTCAAGGATCGTGCGCCGCGTACGGGCAGGAATCCGCAGACCGGCGAGCCGATCCAGATCCAGGGTGCACGCGTGCCTGCGTTCAAGGCAGGCAAAGCGTTGAAGGACGCATTGAACTGACCGTTCGGGGACAGTTGACTGATTTCGGCTTCGAAACGAGTAAGCTGTCCCCGGCACGACGTACCGGAAGAGGCGCAGAGGTTGCGCCTTTTTTCGTTCGTTGGGAGCAACACCGCGACGCGATGATCAGGAAGCGATAAGGGAACTCCGATGTTGCAGAAGATGCGCGAGAAAGCGCAGGGAACCGCGGCAAAGATCCTCGTCGGGGTGATCATTTTCGTATTGGCGCTCTTCGGTTTCGGAGCGTTCGAGGCGTTTCGGACCCAGGAACCGCCGGCCGCGACGGTGAACGGCGAGGAAATCTCACAGGATGCGCTGGCGTTGGAGACCGAGCGCCAGCGGCAACGTATCCTCGGGCAACTGGGTGAAGACGCACCACCCGAGGCGCTGGATCCCGGTCTGCTGCAGGCGTCGGTGCTGGAGGGGCTCGTGAATCGCACGCTGCTGCTGCAGGCCGCCGACGACCTGCAGCTCGGCGTATCGCAGGCCCAGGTGGATCGCCTGATACTGACGACCCCGCAGTTCCAGACCGACGGCCGGTTCGATGCGGATCTGTACCAGCGGCTGATCGCCCAGAACGGACACAACCCGGTGAGTTATCGCCGCGAGCTCGCCACCAGCATCGTGTTGTTGCAGCTCAACGCTGCGATCAGCGAGACGGGAACGGTCACGGCGCTCGAGCGGCGTCAGCTCGCGAGCCTCTTATCGCAGCGGCGGGATCTCGCGTTCGCGACGTTCGACCCGAAGGATCTGGCGGACGACGTTCGTGTGGAGGATGCCGAAGCCACCGAGTACTACGGGGCGCGGCTCGACGAGTTCGTGACCGAAGAGACGGTCGATGTGGAGTACGTGAAGCTCGCGCTGGCCGATCTCGTGGAGGACGCAGCGTCGGAAGTCTCCGAGGAGGACGTCGCCGCGTTGTACGAGTCCGACCGGGCCGCGTTTGCGCCGCAGGAACGCAGGCATGCGGCACACATCCTGCTCGAAACCGGGGAAGGAACCGACGGGATGACGCGCACCGTGGCGGAGGCGGAGGCCGAGCTGCGAGCGATCAAGGAACGTGTGCAAGCGGGCGAAAGCTTCGCGGAGATTGCAACAGCGGTCTCTGAGGACCGCGGATCGGCCGCCGGCGGCGGCGACCTCGGTTTTGCCGGCAAGGGCGTTTACGCACCCGAGTTCGAGTCCGCCCTGTGGGCGCTGTCGCCCGGTGAGATCAGCGATCCGGTTCGAACCGATTTCGGGGTGCACCTGATTCAGCTCCTCGCGGTGCGCGAGGATGCCTATCCCGAGCTCGCGGAGGTGCATGACGAGCTCGCGCTCCGGTTGCGAAAGCAGCGCGCGGAGGAGACGTTCTCGGAGCAGGTACGGGAGCTCGACCGTCTTGCGTTCGAGTCCCCGGATGGACTGGCCGCACTCGCACAAACGCTCGGGCTCGAAGTCGAAACGGCGGACGGCGTCACCCGGGATTCGGGCTCCGGTCCGTTCGAACGGGCACGCGTGCGTGAGGCGGCATTCACCGAAGACGTGCTCGAGCGGGGACTCAACAGTCCCGCGATCGAAGAAGACGGCACGGCCGTGGTGCTGCGAGTGGGCACGCATCACCCGGCGGCGCAGCTCCCATTCGACGAGGTCGCGGACATCGTTCGCGCGAGGCTGATCGAAGAAAAGAGCCGTGCCCTCGCGCGCTCGCGCGCCGAAGACGTTCAGGGACGATTGCTCGCCGGCGAGCCGGTCGCCGCGGTGACGGACGACGACATCGCCTGGAAGGTAGTCGAAGATGCGCGGCGGCAGATACCCGACGTGCCGCCGGCCGTGCTGCACGAAGCGTTTCGACTTCCCCGGCCCGCAGCAGAAGGACGGTCGGTCGGGATCGCGGAGCTTCCGGACCGTGCGGCGGCGGTCGTGGTCGTGACGCGGGTGTCGGAAGGAGACTACTCGATGCTGTCCGAATCGGAGCGTCGCACGCTCGATGAACAACTGGTTCGTCGAGCCGGGAACCGCGATCTGTCGTCGTTGTTCGAAACGGTACGGGACGATGCCTCGATCAAGCGGATGGTATCCGTAGCCGCTGACCCGGCCTGAGATACCGGGACGGATCGAGCGAATTCCATCGAACGAGATCGCCAACCGATACCTTGAACCGCTGCGCGATGCGGCTCAACGAGTCACCGCGTTTGACCTCGTACGACGAAGCCGACTGCGACGGCCGCGCACGCGGGATACGCAACACCTGTCCGATGCGGAGCGTCGCCTTTGGATCGATCGCGTTCGCGCGCACCAACGCGCCGACCGAGGTGCCCGTACGCCGGCTGATCGTCCACAACGACTCACCACGCTTCACCTTGTGCCGTGCGGAATATCGTGTTGCGCGCACGAGAGGATTTTCCTTCAACGCGTGGGCCGCCATGGCCGACGGGGGCACCAGCAACACATCGCCCGGGCGGATGAGGTCGCCTCGGATCGAGTTCGCATCACGAACGGCCTGAATGGAGATGTCGTGTCGTCTGGCGATGCTGCCGAGGGTCTCGCCGCGGCGCACCTGATGCTGTGCCCACTGTCTGGGTCCGGGGGAGTACTCGGTGAGCGCGCTTTCGAACTGCTCGAGGTAGAGATCCGGAACCAGCAGCCGATGGGGACCCTGCGGCGGCGTCGCGGTGTGGTTCAGGCCGGCGTTCAACCGGAAGATGTCGTCGAGCGGGATGGCTGCCAGCGCAGCGAGTTTTTCGAGATCCACCTGATCCTCGAATTCGTTGACGCTGAATTGCGTCTCGTGCGCGAGGTCGGGCAGCACCACGCCGTAAGCCTCGGGTGTGCGGATCACACGCGCGAGCGCCAGGATGCGCGGCACGTAACGAGCGGTTTCCGTCGGCAGCGGCATCGTCCAGAACGTCGCCCTCGGATTGCGCGCCAGCGTGCGGCGGATACGTGTTTCGCCGCAGTTGTACGCCGCGAGCGCGAGCAACCAATCGTCGAACTTGCCGTGCAGGTTCGTGAGGTACGAGAGCGCCGCTTCCGTGGAGTCGACTACGTCGCGACGTCCGTCGTACCACCAATCGATGTGCACACCGTAGTGACGCGCGGTGGCCGGAATGAGTTGCCACATTCCCGCCGCTCCCTGCGTCGAGGCGGCGTACGGATCGAGCGTGCTTTCGATGATGGGCAACAGCGCGAGCTCGAGAGGCAGCCCGCGCGCCTGCACCTCCTGCACAACGTAGGGCAGGTAACTTCGCGCCCGCGGCCCCATCGCCGACACCAGACCGCCACCGGCCGTGATCCAGCGCATCGCCGCCTGCATGCGCGGTTCGGTTTCCGGCGCACTTTCGGCGATGGCAAAGCCGTCGCGCAGCGTCTGCCAGAGATCGACCGGCAGTGCCGGTGGTACGGGTTCCGGAGGTTCGATCGGCATCACGACCGGCTCGACGATCGCCGCGATCTCGGAGGCAGGATCGGGCGACGGCTCGACGAACGCGGCGAGGGTCGGCTCGAGACCCGGCGAATGACACGCCTCGAGGAGACAGAGCACGGTTACGGCCGCGAGACCACGCTTGACGTCCATTCCCCCGATTCGCTCGTTCTTTTCGGACGTTTTACTTTGCTGGCTGCCAGGCTCGAAGGCAACCCCGCGATCCGGTGATTGGGTCACGATTCCGGCGTTTGGTTGCGTATCGTCGATCGAAAACTGCAAAATGCCGCGCACCTTGGTTGGTCGAGCGCGAGCACATTCGTGAACGGTGCGGAGCGTCTCAACTTCTTTCGCTGGTTCGAAACCCCACTGGGTCGCGCGTTGATCGCGCGTGAGACGCCGTATCTCGCGCAGGGTGTCAGGCGGTTTCACGGGGACACGATGTTGTGGCTCGGGCCGGTGCCGGTCGCAGGGCTGGACCTCGATCGGTGCATGGTGCGCCATCGCCTGTTCGGTGCCATGTGCGAGAACCGTCGGGGCCATATGGCAATGGAGGGCGGAGCGAGCACGTTCGTCGGCCGCCCGGACGCGTTGCCGTTTGCGCCCGGTAGCGTGGATGCGGTGGTTCTCCATCACGCGCTCGATTGCGCCGAGGACAGCCGCGCCACCGTGCGCGAGATCTACCGCGTGCTGCGCCCGGGAGGACGCCTTCTCGTGTGTGGCTTCAATCCGTACAGCCTCTGGGGACTGCGGCGCGCGGTTGCGAGCGTGCGCCGGGACGCCTTCCGCGGTGCGCGCTTCGTGGGTCCGACTCGCCTCGTCGACTGGCTGGCGGTGCTCGGGTTCGAGCTGGACGAGGGCGTGCGGTTTCTGATGTACCGGCCACCCGTAGACATCGGCGCATACGAATCGGTTCGATGGGCGCGCATGCGCGCCGCCCTGGAACGCTCACGTCTCCCGCTCGGCGGAGTGTATTTTCTGCTCGCGAGAAAGACTGCGATTTCGCTGACGTCGTTGCGGTCCAGCGCCACGGCGGATGCGCGTAAGCTGTCCCCGCTCGCCCTTCCGAAACCGACCACGCGCGACGGACCGTGACGTCTCCCATCGAGATCTTCACGGACGGGGCGTGCCGCGGTAACCCCGGTCCCGGTGGATGGGCCGCCCTGCTTCGTGCACGCGACAACGAGCGGATGTTGAGTGGTGCCGAACCGAACACGACCAACAACCGAATGGAGCTGCGCGCGGCGATCGAGGGCCTGGCCGCGCTGAAGCGGCGATGCCGCGTTCGGCTGACCAC
>Ga0268386_10004534_pt1 | contig 10233 bp, 7 predicted proteins | sample RVTome_15_FD_200260 | JGI IMG/M metagenome (GOLD analysis project Ga0268386, IMG submission 200260) | Soil microbial communities from uranium-contaminated site in the Upper Colorado River Basin, Wyoming, United States - RVT150D86... ... | reverse complement strand
TGTTCATATATACCCCGCAATGGCTGGTTTTCATGGATTCCCCCTGGTAAACCACCAGATTACTGGTCCTTCTGTGGTACTGCCTCCATAAGATCTTGAAGGAAACGTCTGATAGAATTTTATAGGTTTTTGTGTGCATGGTTTCCGTCAGGGTGGCGGAAATTTCACCGATCTCTTTGCCGCTGCGGTGCACGCTATAGCGATGTTCTTGTGCATAAAGCGCTGAATGATAAGAACTTATAAGCACCAGTACCAGTATACATTTTCGATTGAAACGATCCATGTAAAAGATAATTCATTGAAAAGTACACATAAAGGAGGACTTTAAGCTTTGTATTAACCAAATACCTCTAGCTATTCTAATGCTATTTTTGGAGATTGGCAGTCTTTCGACCATGTGGAAGCCGCAGCATATCCAAAAAGTAATCATTATAACATTATGTTGGACAACCTTTATGTCCTTTTACTTATATCAGCAGCTATCTTTTTGTCGACGATCTTATCCGCCTGGAAAAATTATCCGGAGCATATGCCTTTTGGCCTGACTTCACATGGCAATGTTATCCTGGGAATTATTGGGGGGTTAATTGGTGGTTAACCTGTGATAACTATGAATGGAGAAATTTATCAATATGTCGGTGATGAAGTGGTGATCACCTGGAACCTGAAAAAGGGCCTGGAAAAGAACAATTGCGTTTTGTGCTTTTTCCGGATAGAAGAAACAATTAATACCCGGAAAACAGGCAGTCCAAAACGGTACATATTTGCATTATGACTATAAATTTGTACCTTTATCTACATGATACCAAGACAGCTTGAGTCCAGATTAAAGGAATTGTTCAGGTATTTTCCCATCGTGTCCATAACTGGTCCCCGACAATCCGGGAAGACCACCCTGGTAAAATACACTTTCCCTGATTTGCCTTACGTATCCCTGGAAGATCCTGATAATAATCAATTTGCTAAATCAGATCCTCGAGGGTTTTTAGATAATTATCTGAATGGCGCCATTTTGGATGAAGTTCAAAAAACCCCTGAGCTTTTTTCATACATCCAGGGCATGGTCGATCAAAATAGACAGGTAAAGTTTGTGCTTTCCGGATCTCAAAATTTCCTGTTATCCGAAAAAATAAGCCAAACTCTGGCCGGAAGAGTGGGGCTCACTTACCTGCTTCCCTTTAGTATGAGTGAACTCCAACCGGCTAAACTCCTGGGTAGCACTTTCGAAACGGTTGCCTATAAGGGGTTCTATCCAAGGATATTCGATAGGAAGATACCGCCAAATGACTTTTTCCCAAGTTATGTCCAAACTTATGTGGAACGCGATGTAAGACAGATCAGTCAGGTCAACAATCTACATACTTTCTCCATATTCCTGAAGTTATGTGCCGGGCGGTCGGGGCATCTGGTCAATCTGTCCGATCTTTCAAATGATACCGGAGTTTCAGTGAATACCGTTAAATCCTGGCTAAATATTTTGGAAGCCAGTTTTGTTTTGTTCCGGATCTACCCACACCCTAAAAACTATAACAAAAGACTGATCAAAATGCCGAAGTTATATTTCTATGACACCGGCTTACTTTGTTACCTGTTGAATATTCGGGATGCCTCAGAAATAACCTCACACTATGCCCGGGGAGCAATTTTTGAAAATCTGATCATTTCTGAATTGATCAAACAAAGACTGCATACAGGACTTGAACCCAATCTGTATTTCTGGCGTGATCACAAAGGCAGGGAGATCGATTTGATCCTTGAAAGCGGATCCTCCCTGATCCCTGTTGAAATCAAATCAGGGAGTACCAAAAAAGGAGACTATTTCAGTGAACTGGATTATTGGAATAAGCTTTCGGGGAATACTCCTGAAAACTCCTATGTTATTTACGGAGGCAAAGAAGATCAAACCAGGAACAACGGCAACTTGATAAGTTGGCGATCCCTGGATAAGTACAGGTTTTAAAAATGGATCTCGCAATATTTGGATAATCCGCCCCGTTATTATTAATTGGAATAATATGCAAGTATCAGTACTGAGAAAGGGAATTAAGTTTCTGCCTGATTCCAGTCGTATCGTAGCCCGGTTTTTCAACAATGGAGACCATAGAACCAGTGAATTAATTCGCCGGGTGCTGAAACTCGACAAAGAATCGGTTCGCCAGCAATTGAGCTATATATTCAGGGAGTTTGTGGGTCGTCATCGCAATATTTCCCAGATCTTCCTGAGGCACTTCCGGAATCATAGGGATCTAATGAAAAGCATGGGGATAAATCCCTCAAAACTTACCACTGAACAAAAACTTCTGATTGGTTCTTATGCCACCATGGAATATTCTATCGAGTCGGCCGCTATTTTCAACCCGTCTATGGTGGAGGATTTTGACCAGTCATTTCTGCCCTCTGGCGAAAAGAGGGTGATTATTTCGTTTCGGGCCACCGGCGAAGGACATTTGTCCTCCATTGTTTTCCGCCGGGGAGTGCTGGACGCCAATAATGATCTCAAGCTTAGAAAGGTTCGCAATCATATTAACATGCCTGAAATTGTCAATAAAAAATCCTACCACAAACAGCGATTTATTCAGAAGCTGCAGGAGATGAATATATCGGACAAGTACTCATCAAGTACTATGGATCAGCTTCCTGATAATTTTGAGTACTACCAGTTAAAAGATGCTGTACAGCAGCAAGTGCTAAAGAACGGCCTCAGCGCTGAAAGAAGGATCGCCCTGGAGGAAATGACCTGGCTGGTTGATTCTTATTATGATTTAAAATTCAGTGTGGACTCAGACATTTCGGAAAGGGTTTTATTCCCCATCTCACCTTCTGAAAGAAATGGAATTGAAGATGCCCGTTTCGTTCGATTCCAGGAGAATGATGGTAGCCAGAAGGTCTATGCCACCTACACTGCCTATGACGGGCATACTATTTTACCCAAGTTACTTTCTACTAAGGACTTTACTACCTTCCGGATAATGCCCATGTACGGCAAAGGGGCCCAAAACAAGAATTTTGCCCTGTTTCCCAGAAAGATAAAGGGAAAATATGCGATGCTGGCCCGGGTCGACGGAGTGAATAATTACTTAATGTATTCTGACAGAATTACTTTGTGGAACAACCCTGTTAAGATCCAGGAACCAAAATATCCCTGGGAATATACACAAATTGGCAATTGCGGCGCGCCGCTGTGGACCGAAGAAGGTTGGCTGGTTATTACCCACGGAGTAGGCCCTATGCGCCGATATTGCATTGGCGCCGCATTGTTCGATCTGGATGATCCCACCAGGGAGATTGGACGTTTAGCTGAACCCCTGCTTTCTCCCCTGGAGGAGGAACGGGAAGGCTATGTACCGAATGTAGTGTACTCCTGTGGATCTATTATAAACAATAACTGTCTGGTACTGCCGTACGCCATTTCAGATTATAACTCCTCCTATGCTGTTATTGAATTGAAAGAACTACTCGATTCGCTGAAAAATTAGCTTATACCGTCTTTCTGGTTTCAAGCACCATCCTGGCTAATAAGTAGCTTATGGTCGATTCAGCCCCTTGATTAAGATTGACATTGTTTCTTTCAAGCCCATCGAAACAACCACCGGTACCAGGATTATAAACGGTTTGATTCAAACTATTATTCCCCAGGAACCAGTCGAAGGCACCCTCCAACTTTATGTGGTATCCTTCATTGGGGAACTCCTGGCTGAAGGAAGCCAGTGCCAATATAGTATAGGCCACATCAATGGGTTGTTCACCCCCCATTCCTTTTTTTAGGGGTGATCCATGGTTTAACCAACCGTTATTGGAAATTACCTGTATGGTGTTGCGGGTGAAAAGAACGGATAACAGGAAGTCGAATGATTCTTTAGCCACCCTCCTGAATTGAACGTCGCCGGTTATCCGGCTGGCCAAAAGCATGGCCTGAGGTATTACCGCATTGCCGTAGGTCAACGAATTTTCAAACCACCTCCATTCCGGGTTGGCAGTACCCTGATACAGCTGCATCAGACGATTAGCTAAAGTGCTGGTTATTTTTAATCTGTGATCAACATCATAGTGATACAGACCTTTGATGATGAATGCCAAAGCCCGGGGTGATGTTATTGACTCAAGATGCTCCAATGCCTCTTTAAACAACTCCTGCGCCCGATGAATTAACGGGTGGAACCTGACAGGTAGTATTTCAGAGATTGAGAGCAAATACCCCAAAGCCCAGATGGCACGACCGTTGGCATCTTCCAGATTGGTCATGAAGTTCAGGTCTGTGAACCGTTTACTTTTGTCTACATAATTGAAGAACCTCCCGGTATAGCGAAAACTATTGTTTATATAATTGAAGTATTTGTTGATCAGTTTCAAATGGCTGTAATCATTGGTCAGTTCAAAATGTTGGCAGATGCAAATAAGCGCGCGGGCATTATCATCCAGGGTATACCCTGAATTGATGTCGGGTTGGTCAATTTTAGAAAACTGAATAATACCAATATCGGTGGTCATATTGAGGATATGACGCAGATCTATGGGGGGTCTTTCAAACCTCAGGTCAAGTTTTTTAGGGGTAAGACTTTGAAGCAGCCTGGCATGGGCAATTGCGCTGTTTTCCCAGGCCGAACGTATAGTGAATTGCAAACCGTTCAGAATCATATCTTCAGTTGATCCATCGGGGTTCAGCAGGTCGACCACCACCTGAAATAGCTGGTGGGAGTTTCCAAAGTCGAACTGAGTGCAGGCATTCTTTCTGTACAGCTCAACCGCCGGAGGTATGGGGGTTGAGGCAATGGGACAGGCACAACTTAGCGCATAGGAAAAAGTGCCGCTAACCGCCTGATTGGGATCCCTGGAAGTAAACAGGTAAACATCGGTTAGTTGTAAATATTCCAAAAGCTCATCCAGGGGTAAAAATTTGTTGATGAACCGGACATGATCATTTAGTCCATTCGAGGTAATTTTCTGGTTCAGTATATGGCGATACTGCTCACCCTGCGATTTTAGCACTGAAGGATGAGTTTTACCGATGATCAAAAACATTACTTCAGGAAATTCATTTATTATTTTTGGTAAAGCATCCAGGGTAGTTTCAATGCTTTTACCCGGCCCTATTAGGCCGAAAGTGGATAATACCTTTTTATTTGAAAGATCATATTTTGCCTTTAAGGTGGCCTTGTCCCTATGCGGCACTAAATGTGTTCCATGTGGGATCACCACTATTTGTTCCCTTTCCACACCATAGTCCCTGACCAGTATATCTGCAGACATGGCGGTCATCACAATAATCCTGTTTGCTGAGGCCACCAGGCGTTGGACCTTTTGCAGCAATTGGGGGTCAGGATCGGGTAGTACAGTGTGAAATGTCAGCACAATTGGTTTAGAGATCAATCTCAATAACTCTTCGAACCCGTTTTCATTAGTGGCAAAAAGACCAAATTCATGCTGGATCATGACCACGTCCAAATCCTTATTGGCATTAATCTCCTGTGCCACCCGGGCACACGCTGTTTTTGAGTTAATATTTAGCGACCGTATTTTTAGATGGTTATCCTGCCATATATCATCCGTCTCCAGCGCATAAATTATTACGCTAATGGAATGGCCGAACTTATTCCGTAAGGAATTTTCCAAATCGTAAGAAAACGTAGCGATCCCACATTCCTTTGGTGGGTAAGTGCATAAAAGTGCGATCTTCAATTTCTCCCTGGAAGGAGACTTCTTTAATCTGGGAATATAAGTAGCCTGCTTTTGGTATTTTTGGGCAGGAATAAAAAGCGTTTCTGCAGGAAGTAACTTCATAGCCAGTATAGTTTAAAAAGTGTTCGCCCAGTTGTAGCGATACCGTTATCAGGTCAAAAGTTATACCACTGCAGTCATCGGTGATAAAAATTATTTTTCGTGCTTATATAACCAACGGAAACGCTTATTTTAAAACCATCGCCTTTGGATGCCCAGGGGCCGTTGTGAAAGATTCTCTACGATCTGTAGATTGTGGTCTACGATGAAGCCCTCTTATACAAAATTTTATTATTATCCCTGTTGGTAGTGTGGTTTTCTACCCTGAAAACCGCCGGCCAGGTTTGTACTCAGGGTATTTACGGTATTTCCAACTCGATCAGGGGTATCCTACGGATCTCCTGGGGGTTTTCACCATCGAAATACCAAAGTGATTGAGAGATATGCAGTTTTTCGATTGCCTCCTGCCCATCCCAGGAGTTCGTTTTACCAAATCTTACCACCGTCGGTGGAGATTCCAGATAACCCAGTGATCTTGGAAATGCACGGGATCCGTTGATATTGGTAACCATTGTTTCAACTTTGTGAATAAACCATTTTGTTTTTTCCTCATCGTACAATATGGTTCCATTCAAATTTTCATATACCAGTATATCTTTCGCAGTTACCAGACTTCTGAGGCCCTCGGCTGTTTTTCGATTAGTTGCGCCCCATTTTACAGGTAATAAAGGTTCATGCACTAAAAAGCCGAAATCACTTACGGCAAATCGAAAATCAAATGGCGTAAAATAACCGGGACTTAACCCATATCGCCCGGAGTGACATTCTACTTCAAAATTGTAAACATAATTGATACCAGAATCCATCCAGGACAACTTAGCGGGTTCCAGCCACAAAAAAGATGAACCCACAATGGCAATACCTGTTAATCCCAATTTCAGGCTTGGCAAACCTGCCCAGTCATAAAAATCATGGTTTTTTAAAATAAGCACAAACAGAGCAACCTCACAGGCAACCCACATCCATAGGCAAATCCCACTCATACCAAAAATAGCAATATGGAGTAAAGCCCATAATGGAATAAAAACTAAAGCGTAGCGCCGCCCCGACAATAGCAAGTACGGTGCAACACATTCCATTATAAAGACTCCCAGACGAATAGCTGCATCAAATGGTTGTAACGCCCTGGTGATGCTGCCTATGGTATGCGCATCAAGCATGGCCAACCATCCGTTGGAATAAGTGGAAGGCAGGAATAAGTGGACCTGGTTATCCCAAAACCAACCGAGTTTTAGTTTGGTCAGCCCTGGCGAGGAATAGTGAGATCCAATAAAACATATAGTTAGAAATATAAATGCTTGTTGATTCCAGGATCTTGTAATGGACGAGGCTAAAAAATTAACGGCAAACAGGATTAACAGATTCAATGGACTATCAAGGAAAGCCCAGGAGATCCAATCCTCGTTAAAACTGCTCTGCCAGGCGATGATCGAAACCTGAAAAACGAAAGGAATGGTAAATACGGGAAATCGAATTAATAAAGCACATAACACAACCAGCAATACACGATCATAATGATGCCATTGATGGTAATAATAATTATATCCGTAACAGGAATAGGCCCATGTCAAAATAAGGGCACATGATATGACTAGAAAACGTATGGCTGAACCACGCGGGAGTTCGTTCCAACTATGAGAAGTTTTTCTCCGGGTGAAAATTAAAAAAGCCCCTAGCAAACCGGTCAGTACAAGGATAAGTGGTTGCCCTGGTAACAGTTTTACAAACTCCACCGCCATAAATGGTTCGAAATAACCTGTATTTGGCAGCTTGGAAATAAACCTTATGATATATCTGAAAACAACAAACCCAATGGTCAGAAGAAAAATCTGGGTCACCCGGTTATTCAGAATGCTTATGAATTCCGCTTTAAGAATCTTAATTCTCACAAGTGTAGCCGAGCTAATAGTTGAAAGTTACAAGTTATTCTTAAATTGATATAAAATACCACTGTGTAAACATCAGAAAACTACTTTCCATATTAACCAGGGCAGAACGGGTTCGTTTGCTATTGCTTTTTATTACCATTCTGATGATGGCTTTATTCCAGGTAGTTGGCGTAGCCTCCATTCTACCGTTTATGCAAATAGTTGCCGATCCACAGGCTATATCTCAATATGGTTTTATGAATTGGATTCAAACACAGTTGGGAATTAACGGGGTCCGGTCTATGTTGATTGCCACCGGTTTCGGGGTCTTTGTTTTGATAGTTATCGGTAATGGTTTTTCAGGACTCACTGTGTGGCTACAGCATAAATATGCCTGGGAGATAGCTCATAGTATAAGCACCCGGTTACTGCTCAACTACCTGAAGCGACCTTATGATTTTTTTTTAGGCATAAACAGTTCGGTTCTTCTAAACAAAACCCTGGTAGAAGTAGCTCGCTTTACCAGGGAAGTTTTAATTCAGTTGATCGAGTTCGCAGCCCGTAGCACTATTGTTCTGGTATTATTTGCCCTGTTGGTTTGGGTCAATCCAATACTGGCATTAGTTGCCTTTGGTGGGTTTGGAGCAGTATATTTGATAATCTATAATTTTAGCTACCGATACCTGTCGGAAAAAGGCAAGGATCGTTCGGAGGGCAACGAAAAGTTATTCAAGAGCCTCAATGAAGCTTTGACTGGCATCAAAACTGTCAAAATCTATGGGGCGGAATCTTTATTTTACCGCCGGTATGAGACTGCTTCCTCAAATCTGATAAAGATCTATCCGCGGGTCAGGTTAATTGCAGACACTCCCAGGTACTTAATAGAAATACTGGCATTCGGCGGTATATTAGGGACTATTTTATTCCTGCTGATTACCGGTGAAAGCCTTCAAAACATACTTCCAATGCTGACTTTATATGCAGTTGCCGGGTATCGCTTATTACCATCATTGCAGAAAGCTTTTACCGCCCTTGCTACGCTAAAGCATTCCTTTGACTTAGTAGAAAAATTGCACCAGGACTTAGAAGAAGCTTCCATATTCGAAGGTGATTCCCATAGCACCGGCCCGGAAGTAACCATGCCGGTATTCTCTGACAAAATTGTCCTGAATAACCTGATATTTGGCTATGGTGACAAGCATGTTTTCAAAAATCTGAACCTGCAAATTAAACGGGGAACAACTGTGGCTTTCGTTGGGCCCACCGGTTCTGGAAAGTCGACGCTGATCAATCTGATAGCGGGCCTGCTCGAGCCTCAGCAGGGAACCATTGAAATTGACAAGATGTTTCTGGATAGATCAACGGTGCGATCATGGAACCAACAAATCGGTTATGTACCCCAGGAAGTATTTCTTTTTGATGATACGATCTCCAGAAATATAGCGATGACGTTTAATGACCAGGACCTCAATATGGAACAGGTCACATACGCCGCTCAAACCGCCAATATCCACGAATTCATAGTAAATGAATTGTCCAAAGGTTATCAACAACAGGTAGGAGACCGGGGAGTTCGATTGAGCGGAGGCCAAAGGCAACGCATTGGATTAGCACGGGCTTTTTACCGGAATCCCAGGTTATTGATTCTCGATGAGGCCACTAATGCCCTGGACAGCATTACTGAATCTGCGGTCATTGAATCCCTCAAAATGTTCGATGATCTGACTGTAATTATAATAGCCCACCGCTTGTCCATGGTCAGACATGCCGATCACATTTTTTTACTACAGAATGGCGAAATCATTGATGAAGGAAATTATGACTTTTTATTAGACAGTAACAAAATATTTAAAGAAATGGCCCAGGTCACCTGACTGCGGGTAGTTAATTTCCAAGTGGATGATTAATAATAAGATCGAAGCGATTTATCCTCTGAATTTTATGCAGAAGGCCCTGTTGATTCACCACTTGTACCACAAGTCGGAGGATCAAGGGTTTATACAAGTACGTTGCAAACTTAAAGGCCCGCTGAACAGGGATCTGTTCCACGAATCCTGGAAACGGACGGCTGCCGTTTATTCCGCTTTTAGAACATCCTTTCACTGGGACAATTTAGATAAACCAATACAAGTAGTACATCCCGCTGCAGATCTGAAAATGCATTATTGGAATTGGGAAAGTAAATCTTCAGCTGATATAGACAAACTTGAGCATCAATTCAGGCAAGATGACCAAAAAATAGGCTTTGATCTTACAAAAGTGCCAATTTCAAGAGTGAACCTTATTAAGATATCTGGTGACCAGCATATCCTCTTCTGGACCTGTCATCACCTTTTATTCGACGGGTGGTCCGGAGTTGTAGTACTTGAAGATGTTTTTCAGTGTTATCATAACTTATGTACAAATGTCGTATATCAATCAGAATCTGTTCCCGATCAGGGAAAATATCTTGATTGGATATCCGGTATTGATTTGGAGGAAGCTGAAAAGTTTTGGACACACTACCTTGGTGGTTTCCACAAACCTACATTGATTGGCAAATCTGACCACCACCTGTCCACCGGCTACACTTTTGTGGAAAACGTTATTC
>Ga0268386_10004533_pt1 | contig 10233 bp, 5 predicted proteins | sample RVTome_15_FD_200260 | JGI IMG/M metagenome (GOLD analysis project Ga0268386, IMG submission 200260) | Soil microbial communities from uranium-contaminated site in the Upper Colorado River Basin, Wyoming, United States - RVT150D86... ... | reverse complement strand
CTGCTGGCCGGGATCCCCTTCGACGGGCCCGTCGCAGGCGTGCGCATGGCGATGTCGCGTGACGGCAGCTGGACCGCGTTCCCCAGCTTCGACTTCCTCGACACCGAAGCCGTGTTCGACCTTGTGGTCGCCGGTCGGCTGAACCACAGCAGCGACGAGATCGACATTCTGATGGTCGAGGCCGAGGCGACCGGTAACGCGGTCGACTTCATCGAGACCGGCGGCACCAAGCCGACCGAGGAGGTCGTCGCCGCCGCCATCGAAGAGTCCAAGACCTACCTGCGCCAGCTGTGCGACCTGCAGATGAGCCTGGCGAAGCAGGCCGAGCGCGCTGAGGACGACTTCAAGCGCTTCCCGGCCTACGACGAGAAGGTGTTCGCCGCGGTCGAGAAGGCCGTGTCGGCCGACCTGCAGGCGGTCCTGGTCGACGGTGCGCTCGACAAGTCGACGCGCAACGAGCGCATCAGCGCACTGCGCGAGCAGGCGCTCGACGGCGTGTTCGCTGATGCCGGCGACGTCGACGTCGCCGACGACGAGCTCGAGAAGCAGGGCAAGAACGCCTTCCGCTCGCTCGAGAAGCGCCTCATCCGCCAGCGCGTCGTGCGCGACGGAGTGCGCATCGACGGCCGTGGGCCGCGCGACATCCGTCCGCTGTCCGCCGCGGCCGGCGTGCTGCCGCGTGCGCACGGGTCGGGCCTGTTCTCCCGCGGTGAGACCCAGGTCCTCAACATCCTGACCCTGGGGATGCTGCGTGAGGCCCAACGGCTCGACAACCTCTCGCCCGATGACGAGAAGCGCTACATCCACCACTACAACTTCCCGCCGTTCTCGACCGGCGAGACCGGCTTCATGCGCGGCCCGAAGCGCCGCGAGATCGGCCACGGCGCGCTTGCCGAGCGCGCGCTGCTGCCGGTCGTGCCAGACGGCGAGGAGTTCGCCTACGCGCTGCGGCTCGTCAGCGAGGTCCTGAGCTCGAACGGCTCGACGTCGATGGCCAGCGTCTGCGCGTCGACGCTGTCGCTGATGGACGCGGGCGTCCCGATCCACGCGCCGGTGGCGGGCATCGCCATGGGGCTGATCTCCGAGGACGACAGCTTCGTGACCCTGACCGACATCCAGGGCGCCGAGGACGCGTTCGGTGACATGGACTTCAAGGTCGCCGGCACGTCGGAGTTCGTGACCGCGCTGCAGCTCGACACCAAGCTGTCGGGCGTCCCCGCCCACGTGCTCGGCGACGCGCTGGCGCAGGCCCGGGATGCGCGGATGGAGATCCTCGACGTCATCACGAGCGAGATCGCCGAACCGCGCACCGAGATGAACCCGCACGCGCCGCGGGTCATCGTGGAGTACATCCCCGGCGACAAGATCGGCGAGGTGATCGGGCCCAAGGGCAAGATCATCCGCGAGATCACCGAGGAGTCCGGCGCCGACGTCGACATCGACGACGTCGGCGGGCGCGGGGTCGTCAAGATCTACGCCGCGGACGCCAGCAAGGCCGAGCTCGCGCTCGAGCGTGTGCGCGCCATCGCGAACCCTGTCATCCCACGCGAGGGCGAGCGCTACTTCGGCACGGTCGTCAAGACGACCGACTTCGGCGCCTTCGTGACCCTGACGCCTGGCAGCGACGGGTTGCTGCACATCTCGAAGCTGGGTGGCGACAAGCGCCTGGCGCATGCCGACGAGGCCGTCAGCGTGGGTGACCAGGTGTGGGTCGAGGTCGTGCAGGTGCGCGACGGCCGCAAGTTCTCGCTCGACCTCGTCGACGACGGCGGCGACGATGCCGCGGCCGACGACGCTGTGGACGACGACGGCGATGGCACCACCGTGGCGGACGTCACCGACGACGCGCCGGTCGACAGTGGTGAGCGTCACCGCACGCGGACCCGTGATGGCGACGGTGACGACGGTGACGATGACGGCGACCGCCAGCGGACGCGCGAGCGCACCCGCGGCGACGACGACGACGGGTCGACGATGCGCCGCCGCCGCCGGCGGCGCGTCTAGCACGCATTCGACCGGCGGGGTCCGTCCCCGCCGCCGATGTCCGCGGCAGGCGTTGCCGACGGTCGCCCGTCGGCGCGACGCCACCACAACCGGATGTGCACCGGCAGCGAGTGAGGGAGCACCGATTGGACGACGACGTGGCGGGCGGGTCGGCGACACAGGACATCCGCCGGACCATCCTGCCCTCCGGTGTGCGGCTCGTGACCGAGCGGATGCCCGACGTCCGCTCGGTCAGCGTCGGCTTCTGGATCAACACCGGCGCGCGGGACGAGGACGCCAGGGTCGCGGGCGCCAGCCACTTCCTGGAGCACCTGCTGTTCAAAGGGACGGCGCGCCGCTCGGCGGCGGAGATCGCCGGGGTGCTCGAGGCCGTCGGCGGTGACCTCAACGCGTTCACGAGCAAGGAGTACACCTGCTTCTACGCACGCTGCCTCGACCGTGACCTGGCGCTGTCGGTCGACGTGCTCGCCGACATGATCACGTCGGCGGTCGTGGCCGCAGAGGACGTCGACGCCGAGCGCTCCGTGGTCCTCGAGGAGATCCGGTTGCACCGCGACACGCCGGACGATCTGGTCCACAGCGTGTTCAACGAGGCGCTGTTCGGTGCCCACCCGCTGGGACGCGAGGTGCTCGGCACCGCCGGCACGATCGAGTCGGTGCCCCGCGACGACGTGTTCGCGTACTACCGGTCGCGCTACGTGCCGGAGAACCTGGTCGTCGCGGTGGCGGGCAACGTCGAGCACGACGACGTCCGCGACCTCGTTTCCGCGGCGCTGGACGGCTGGAACCCGCCGGGACCGGCGCCGAGGCGTCAGCTGCTCACGATCGAGCGGCCCGCACGCCCGGTCGGCGTGCGCACCAGGCCGACCGAGCAGGCCCACATCTGCTTCGGCGGCGTCGGCTTCGCCCGCGACGACGACCGGCGATTCGCCGCCCGGGTCCTCGAGCAGGCGATGGGTGGTGGCATGGCGTCGCGGTTGTTCCAGGAGGTGCGTGAGCGCCGCGGGCTGGCGTACTCGGTCTACAGCTACCTGTCGTCGCAGGCGGAGGTCGGCTACCACGCGGTGTACGCCGGCACAGCGGTCGAGCGCGTCGAGGAGGTGCTCGAGGTGGTGCGCGGCGAGCTCGGCCGCGCGCTGGCCGACGGCCTGGACCACGACGAGCTGGCTGCGGCCAAGGGGGCGCTGACCGGGTCGCTGATCCTGGGCCTGGAGGACACCGGCAGCCGCATGACCCGTCTGGGCCGTTCGGAGGTCTGCGGGCTGCCGCTGCTCTCGCTCGACGAGATCATGGCGGCGATCGACGCGGTCGACCACGAGGCGATCGCCGAGGTCACGCGCGCGCTGTTCGGCCACGACTGGTCGCTGGCGGTCGTCGGGCCCTTCGACGATCGCGACCTGGACCGCTTCGTCGGCTTCAGCGACCGTCTGGCGGCTTGACCGTGCTGCCCGTCGCGGTGATCGGAGCGCGGGGGCGCATGGGCGCGGTGACCTGTGCGGCGGTCGAGGGCGACGACGACCTCGACCTGGTCGCCCGGGTGGGATCCGGCGACCCGCTGCACGCGGTCGTCGACGCCGGCGCCACGGTCGCCGTCGAGTTCACGCGCCCCGACGCGGTCTTCGGCAACACCTGCTGGCTGCTCGATCGCGGCGTCCATACGGTCGTCGGCGCCTCGGGCCTCGACGACCACCAACTGGCGCAGCTGGAGCGCCGCACGGTCGCGGCCAACTGCATGGTTGTGCCGAACTTCGCGATCGGGGCGGTCCTGATGATGCGGCTGGCCGAGCAGGTCGCCGCGCACCTTCCGCAGGCCGAGATCATCGAGGCGCACCACGACGGCAAGGCCGACGCGCCCAGTGGCACGGCGTTGCGCACAGCGGCGCGCATCGCGGCGGGTCGCACCTCGGCCGTGACGGTCCCGGGCCCGGCCGGTCACCCGGCCCGGGGACTGGACCGCGACGACGTGCCGGTGCACAGCGTGCGTCTGCCCGGTGTGGTGGCCAGCCAGGCGGTGGTGTTCGGCGCGACCGGGCAGACGCTGACGATCCGCCACGACTCGATCGACCGCAGCTCGTTCATGCCGGGCGTGCTGCTGGCGGTCAAGGCGGTCGCCGACCTGCCCGGCCTGACCGTCGGCCTCGACGCCCTGCTCTGACCGCCTCCGGACCGGCTCCATCCATCAGCCACCATCGACCCCGCGGGGAGACTCTTCAACGATGGCGCCGGAATGTTCCCCGGTGGTACGGGGACCCGCCTGGGGCGACACCTCTCAACGCGGAGCCGGCGGATCCTCCCCGGTGGGCGTCATGCGTCGCGGCGCACCCACACGAGCGCGACGTGGGTCACGTCCAAGTCGTCGCGCTCCAGGCCGACCGTGACCTCCTCGACGTCGGCGGCGACCTCCTGCCAGCGCGCGTCGATGTCGGTGAGCACGTCGGCGAGGTGCTGCTCGAGCTCCTCGAGCTCGTCGCTGTGCTGCGCGGCCTGCTCCTCGGCGGCTTCGCGTCGCTGCGCTGTCCGTGAGATGGTCCCGCGTCGGCTGGCCATGCCGCTGGCCGCCCGGCCCAGGCCGGTCACGACGCTGCGCGTCGAGCGCCGGCCGCCGAACACCACCGACAGCAGCTGGCCAGCACCGGCCAGCAGCTCCCCGTGGCGCCGGCTGCTCTCGTCGACCTCGAGCTGCTCGACGCGCTGCCGCGCACGGGTCAGCTTGTCCGACAGCTGCCGCTCCCTCCGCCGCAGCTGCTCCGTCAGCTTGGCCGTCTCGGCGTCGGCCTCCTTCTGCGCGGCCGCGTCGCAGCGGGCGAGGAAGTCGTCACGCGTCTCGTCGACCCGTGCGTACAGCCTCAGCCCGGGGTTGCGCAGGATGGTGACCTTCTGCTCCCGGTGCAGGTGGTCCTTGAGGTCGGCGGTGACGGTCCGGAACCACGTCGCGGTGTCGATCGCCGCGTCGGGGATGCGGTAGCCCACCCCGGCGGGCGCGTCCGGGCGCAGGTCGCGTTCGTCGAAGTCGACGGGCACGGCGGCCGCCGGGTCGAGCTGCTCGCTGAGCGGGAACCACACGGCTTCCCACTCCTGGCGGTGATCGACGTCGGCGGTGCGGTCGTCATAGCGCAGGGAGACCCTGGCCACCACCGCCGCCTCGCACACGGGACCGCCCGGGGCGACGCCGACCTGGTCGCCCCACGACGCCGCAGGGTCGAGCCAGCGCACCGGTGTGTCGTCGGCGACCGGGGGCATCACGACGGTGGCGTCGGCCGGGACCTCCGCAGCGGCCGGGTCGGGCGCGGCCGTCGCCGGCGCTGCACCGCCGGGGCCTGCGGCCGCGTTCGCGGGGGTGGCCGCGGGGTCCGACGTCGACCTGGCCGCAACAGGTCCGGGCGCGGCCTGCCACGCGGTCGTGCGTGCAGGGTCGTCGGCGGTCAGCGTCCGCAGCTGCTCGCTGGTCAGCGGACCGGCGAGGTAGCTCATGGCCCACCGCGACGTCAGCTCGACGGGCGCGTCGAGGTGGGCGCTCTGCAGGATGAACTGGCGCTTGTCGAGGCCCGAGATCCGCCGGTCGAGGTCGTCGACGTCCACGTCGCCACGCACCGACCGCAGGCCCTCGACGATGCGGGCCTTGTCGCGCTCGGTCTGCAGGCGGCCCACGACCCAGGTCGCGGCGTTCGACATCGCCTTGTAGTCGAGGTCGACCGGGTTCTGCGTCGCCAGGACCGTGCCGACGCCGTATGCGCGGGCCTGCTTGAGCAGGGTCAGGATCGGCTTCTTGCTCGGCGGGGCCGCCGTGGGTGGCACCAGGCCGAACACCTCGTCGACGTAGACCAGCGCCCGTAGGGCGCCCGTGCCGGGCTGCGCGCGCATCCACGTGATCAGCCGTCCCAGCGTCAGGCTGACCACGGCCTGGCGCTGCGCGTCGGACAGGTGGGCGATCGACAGCACGCTCGCGCGGGGCCTTCCGTCCGGCGTGTGGAGCAGGTCGCGGATCGTCAGCGGCGGACCCTCGAGCCACGCGGCGAAGGACGGTGACGCGAGCAGCGTGTTGAGGCGCATCGCCAGGGCCCGCCGGTCGTCGGCTGGGTAGAACGTGTCGAGGTCGAACACCCCGAGGCTGCGCAACGGAGGGTCGAGCACCTGCCCGATGAGCTGCGCGAGGTCGAGATCGCGCTGGTGCCCCCAGGACCGCTCGATCAACGTCGCCAGCAGGGTGTGGGCGGGGCTCTGGACCGGGTCGGCGTCCTCGCCCGCCAGGCTCAGCAGGCTCGTGACGTAGCCGGAGATCTCCTGGCGCAACGCCTCGGTGTCGGCCGCCGCGTCGCCCGTCGGGGCCGCCAGTGACCCCACGACGTTCAACGGCACGCCGGCGGTCGAGCCAGGCGTGAAGATCGTCACGGCGGTCGCCTGCACCGACTGTGCGATCCGGTCCGATCCGATGTCCCAGCCAGCCAGGCCCGCGCGCCAGCGCCCGGCGATCGCCGCGCCGGCGGCCGCGCGGTCACCATCGGCCTCGGTGACGTCGGCGTCGGCGGCCCACGGGGCGAACTGCTCGGGTGCGAGCTCCGGGAAGCGCAGCGCCAGGTTGCCCAGGTCGCCCTTCGGGTCGATCGCGAGCACCGGGATCCCGGCCAGGCCCACCTCCTCGAGGAGCGTCACCGCGAACCCGGTCTTGCCCGAGCCCGTCATGCCCACGATCACGCCGTGCGTCGTGAGGTCGGCGCTGTCGAACCTCACAGGCTCGATGGGATCCGCGCCCGTGCGGCCGCCGATGTAGAGATCGTCGCTCATCGAAGATCCTCGAAGCTCGTGGTGCCCGCTGGTCTCGAACACGGGAGCCGGGGACCGGTCGGCACGCAAGCGGAGCGTGGTGGACCTGCGCGGCCGCGCGTGCTCGCTACGCTCGGCATCACGCCCCGGGCACCCGGCGGCGTAGTGTACGCAGACCTCACAACGGGAGCACGCCAGTGGACAGCCACCAGCTCAGCGTCGAGGAGCAGGAGCTGCTCGCGCCGTTCGTGAGCAACACCGACCGTGACGTGTTCGTGCTGCACAACCTGCCCGAGGCTACCAAGGGTGCGGTGTTCGCCCGCTACTCGCGGTCGCCCAGGCCGCTGCGCAGGCTGCTGGTGGACGAGTTCGGCGACGACCTCGCCGTCCCTCTGACGGCCAGCGGCACCGGCGGCCGCCGCGCCGAGCGCATGTACCAGCGTGTGTTCGTAGAGTACGGCGACGACTCGGTGGCGCAGCTCGGCGGCGCCCATGTCGCCCTGGAGCAGATCTCCAACATCGCCACAAAGATCGTCGAGTGGGGCCGGCTGGCGTCCTACCTCGAGCAGTCGACGCGCTACATGGCCTACGACGACAAGCCTGGCGGGCGGTACCGCTACCACCGGCCTGCGGAGCTCGCGGGCGATCCGGCCGGCGCGCGCTACGTCGAGAGCCTCGACGCCGTGTTCGACGCATACGGGGCGGCGCTGCCCGTGGCGCGGTCATGGCTGGAGCAGGTCCATCCCCGCGACGACGACACCTCGGAGCGCGCGTGGCGGGCCAGCATCAACGCCCGTGCCTGCGATCTGCTGCGCGGCCTGCTGCCCGCCGCCACCACATCCAACGTCGGGATGTACGCATCCGGCCAGGCCTACGAGCAGCTGCTGCTGCGCCTGGCGTCGCACGACCTCGCCGAGGCGCGCGACCTGGGCGCGCAACTGCTGATGGAGCTGCGCACGGTGATCCCGGCGTTCCTCGAACGCGTCGACCGGCCGGACCGCGGTGTCCGGTGGGCCCGGTATCTGGCCGACACCAGGACCGCGACCCGGCAGGTGGCGTCCGAGCTGCTCGACGCGATCACGCCGGACCCGGTGGAGCCCGAGGTCGTGCTGGTCGACTTCGACCCCGACGCCGAGGACGACGTGCTCGTCGGCATGCTCTACCCGTATGCCCACGTCAGCGAGGACGCCCTGCGGCTGCGGGTCGTGGAGATGACCGCCGACGAGCGGGTGGCGTTGGTCCGCGCCTACGTCGGTGACCGGGTGAACCGGCGGCACAAGCCAGGCCGGGCGCTCGAGCGGGCCAGGTACCGCTTCGACATCTGTGGTGACTACGGCGCGTTCCGCGACCTGCAGCGCCACCGCATGTGCACGGTCGACTGGCAGGAGCTGTCCTGCCGCCACGGCTACGAGACGCCGGCGGAGCTCGACGCGTGTGGCCTGACGGACGTGTGGGACGCGACGCTCGAGCGCCAGGCCCGGCTGTGGGCGTCGCTGCTGGCAGACCGGCCGCGGGTCGCGCCCTACGCGGTCGGTCTTGCGTGGCGCGTCCGGTACAGCATCCAGCTCAACGCCCGCGCCGCGATGCACCTGCTCGAGCTGCGCAGCACCACGCAGGGCCACGCGTCGTACCGGCATGTCGCGCAGCAGATGCATCGCCTGATCGCCGAGCGCGCCGGGCACCACGCGATCGCGGCGATGATGGAGCACGTCGACCACTCCGGCGCCGACCTGGGCCGGCTGGAGGCCGAGCGCAGGGCTGACGAACGCCGCGCGACGCTGGCGGGCTGAGCACCGGAGGCGCTGCCACGCGGTCGAGGTCACGCGGTCGCGCCAGGTACGCCAGCTAGACTGCTCCAAGCGGCGTGGCGGCGCACGAGGGCGGCACCAGGCTGTGCAGACCTTCGCGGAGCCTGGTGCCAACGAGAATCGGTCGTCTCGCTACGCTCGACTCACGACGGGCCAGGGAGCTTCGCCGGACAAAGAGCTCAGACAGCGATTGCAGGTGATGACCATGCCCGCGTTCGGACACGTGCTGACGGCGATGGCCAGTCCGATGCTGCCGGACGGCGCGCTCGACATCGACAGTGCCCAGAAGCTCGCACACCACCTCGCCGAGCTCGGCAACGACGGTGTCGTCGTCGCGGGCACGACCGGTGAGTCACCCACGCTGACCCACGCGGAGACGCTCGACCTGTTCTCAGCGGTGGTCGACGCCGTCGGCTCCCATGCCCACGTCGTCGCCGGGGTCGGCAAGAACGATACGGCCGCCACCGCCGAGCTGGCCACGGAGGCCGCCGCCCGGGGCGTCGACGGCGTGATGCTCGTCACCCCGTACTACAACCGGCCACAGACCCGCGGGCTCGAGGCCCACTTCGCCACGGTTGCCGCTGCGGTCGACGTGCCGGTGCTGCTGTACAACATCCCCGGCCGCACCGCCGCCGAGATCCCACCGGCGTCACTGCTGGCGCTGGCGGAGCGGGTCGAGAACATCGTCGCGGTCAAGGATGCGGTCAAGGACCTCGACAAGGCCGCATGGCTGGTCGCCCACAAGCCCGACGACTTCGACATCTACGCCGGCAACGACATCGACCTGCTGCCGCTGCTGGCGGTCGGCGCCGTCGGCGTCGTCAGCGTGGCCGGGCACTTCGTCGCGGACCGGTTGGCACGGATGGTCGAGCGGTTCCCCGGCGACCCTGCGGCCGCGCGGGCCGAGCACCTGGCGCTGCTGCCGCTGTTCCAGGCGCTGTTCGTCGAGTCCAACCCCGTGCCGCTCAAGGTCGGCCTGGACATGGCCGGCCTGCCCGGCGGCCCGGTGCGCGCGCCGCTGGCGCCTGCCGCCGACGCGACCATCACCGCGATGCGTGTGGCGCTCACGTCTGCCGGGGTCATCCCCGCAGGAGCGTCATGAGCACACCTGTCGAGATCTCGTTCCTGGGTGGCCTGGGCGAGATCGGCGCCAACATGGCGGCGATCGAGGTCGAGGGACGGATCGCCATGATCGACGTCGGGCTGATCTTCCCCGACGCCGAGCACTACGGCATCGACCTGATCCTGCCGGACTGGGCGGTGCTGCGTGACCGTGCGGACGACCTGGACTGCGTCGTCCTGACCCACGGCCACGAGGACCACATCGGTGCGCTGCCGTTCTTCCTGCGCGAGTTCGGGTCCATGCCGGTCTACGCGACGAAGCTGACACTGGGCCTGTTGCGCGCCAAGCTCGAGGAGCACCCGGACGTCGAGGCGGAACTCGTCGAGGTCGAGGCGGGGGAGCGGATCAAGGCGGACCCGTTCGACTTCGAGTTCGTCGCGATGAACCACTCGATCCCCGACGGCCTCGCTGTCGCGCTGCACACGCCCCACGGCATGGTGCTGCACACCGGCGACTTCAAGCTCGACCAGACGCCGATCGACGGCCGCCCGACCGACCTGCCCCACCTGGCGGCGCTCGGCGACGAGGGCGTTGCAC
>Ga0268386_10004532_pt1 | contig 10234 bp, 10 predicted proteins | sample RVTome_15_FD_200260 | JGI IMG/M metagenome (GOLD analysis project Ga0268386, IMG submission 200260) | Soil microbial communities from uranium-contaminated site in the Upper Colorado River Basin, Wyoming, United States - RVT150D86... ... | reverse complement strand
GGCGCTCCTCGACCTGGGCCATCGCTTCGCCGTCACGGCTCTGCGAGCACATCAAAATCCAGCGTCCGCGCGCAGGATGGCTGAAGTAATGCAGCAGCTGAAACGTGCGCGCGTGCAGAAACGCTCCGACGACCGGGCGATCCCCCAGCACGAGGCGCGTGAACTCCGCCTCGCGCAGGTTGACGTAGCGCCACGAACTCGCGAGGCGCCGATACAGGTGCGCCACGACAGGTGGTGCAACGTAACGCAGCACGAAGCGGCGGATCGGCTTGCGACGCTTCGGCACGCTCAGGCGACCGGTCGCACGCGCGCCTTGTCCGAGGCTGCCGCGTGCGCCGCGGCGAATGACCCACTCGCCATCGCGCCGACGATCGCAATCTCGCCGGCGAGTGCCACGGCCGCGATGATCTCCGCGAGCTTGCCGGCCTTGTCGGCACCGACGCAGTCGAGCATTCCGAGGCACTCCTGGGCCGTTGGCAGGAACGTGCCGCCACCGACGGTGCCGACGATCAGATTGGGCAAAGTCACTGAAAAATACACATCGCCGTCACGGGTCGCTTCGACGCGGGTGAGCGCCGTGCACGCCTCCGCAATGCACGCGACGTCCTGACCACAAGCAATGAACAAGGCAGCCACGGCGTTCGCGACATTGCCCTGCAGTCCGACCGCGCCGGTCTGGATCGCCCCGGCCGTTGCCTGCTGCCAGGCCCGGACCATGTCGGGCACTTCGGCGCGCCAGTAGCGCCGCACCTGGCGCGACTGCAACACGATCTCCGCGCTCGCGTTGCGACCGCGAGCGCTGCGGAACGCGATCGGTGAAGAGCGCTTGTCGCCGGACAGCACGGACTCGACCAGCCAGCTGCGCGGCTGGACCGGCGTGTTCTCGAGGAGGCGTGCGCACAGCGCCTGCGCCGCGCTCGTGACCATGTTCTGACCCGCCGCATCGCCGGTGGCGAACTCGAAGGCGACGTAGACGATGTTGCCAACGACCGAACAGCGCATGTCGACGAGGCGGCAGTAGCGCGAACCGCTTGCGACGACGAGTTCGAGCTCGGCGCGCTGCGCGGGCAGCCATGCCGCAAAGCAGGCGGCCTGCGACAGATCGGCGAATTCGAAGCACGGTGCTCGCCCGACCCGCGCATCGCTGCACAACGTGCGCGCTCCCCCGGACCGATTCATCGCGTTGAATGCGTGCTGGAACGATGCGACCAGCGTCCCTTCACTCGTCGCGAGCGGTACGAAGAACTCGCCGTCCGCACAACGACCCTGAATGCGCAACGGCCCGGCCACTCCGAGCGGAATACGCGCGAACCCGATATAGCCTTCGATGCTGCCGCTCAATCTGCTCGCCGGAATCTCGGCGCCTTCGCCGGCGATCTGATCGAGTGTGTATCCCGCCTCGCGCAGCCGCTGGCGGCGCAAGTGCTTCGCGTCTTCAGAGCAATCCCCGGCGCCTGGCAGCCGTCGCGGACGCGCGGCCGAAGACTCGGAGGAGACTGCGAAGGCAGCGTCGGCGGGGTTCAGGGATTCGACGCAGGGGTCGGCGGGAAAAGTTTTCATGGTGCATTCTGCGGGGCTGGGTCACAGGTCGCAATGACCTGCGTCCCAGGATGCCCCAGGGACGGAAGCCGACGTTTCGACTATGCGTTCAGCAGGATACTGCAGCAGGTGACTCCGCCTTCGGCCTTCTCGATCTCCGAGACCTCGATCGGCACGACATCGAGGCCAGCCGCTGCCATGCGTGCCCTGGTCAGATGCGCTGACGCCGGATGCAGGACTTTCGTCCCGAGCAGCAGCGCGTTTGCGGCGTAGGGCTCGAACGGATCGACGGCGATGAACGTCATGCCCGGCCAATGACCACGGGCCACGCAGGCGTGGTTGATCAGCAGCGTCTGCGGCGCGACCTGCGTGACCGCGGATTTCAGGTGCAGACAACCGCGCAGTTCCACGGCGGTGACGCGGTATCCGAAGGACGCGAGGATGGCACCCAGCTGCTCGATCCCGGCCGCGTTGCTGCGCGTCGATCGCCCGACATAGACCTCGCGATCGATCCGGAGTACATCGCCGCCATCGAGCGTCCCCGGCGGCGCGATGGCTACGCAATCCCGATACGGCGTGAGCGCCCGCGCAACCGAGTCCACCTCGCGCTGCCGGAGAATAGCGCCCGGCCGCGCGATGACCGCTACCTCGTCGACGACGACTGCGGCGTCCTCGACGAACACGGAATCGGGCAGGTCGGGTTCGGCGGCGACTTCGATCAGGCCGCAACCGAGCGCCTGCAGGTGCTCGGCGTAGGTCGCGTGCTGGCGCACGGCCAGATCGATGTCGATCGGTACGCGTGCGAGGTGAGTGAGCTCGCAGCGCGCCATCGCGGGGCTCACGTTGCGGATCAGCGCGAGCATGTCGTTCGATCTCCCGGGACTCGGGCCGGCAAGCTTAGCAAGGCGCTCCCCGTGCGGTCAGCAATGGATCAGCATTCGCCGGTCACCGCCCCCGGCGCGAGCCGATTTGCGGAGGTCGTTGCTAAGTCATTGATGTAAAAATGAATGGGACTGTCTCCAAATGCCGACTCATGGTTTTCCTTATCGATCCGATCCGCGGATTTGGTTATCGTGCGCCGCCGCATGAACCCTTTTCGCCACATGCCGTCGCAACTGCCGCTACTGCTGTTGAGTCTGCTGCTCTGCACTTCGAGCGCGGCGGCCGAGTCGCAGCCATTGCCCGCCGAGTGGCCCGCCGATGCCGCACCTCCCGACGATGCGCGGATCGTGATGTCGAGCATGCAGCAATGGACGCAGAGCATCGCGTTCGAGGTCAACGCGCCTGAGGAACGGGCGGTCGCGAACATCACCGAACAACTCGAGAGTTCGGGCTGGGACAGCGAATACGTCGGTCGCGTCGGCGACCGCCAGAGCCTGCGCTTTACGAACCTCGACGGTCGCAAGATCACGGTACTCGCCCACGCGACGCTCGAGGGCAGCACTGCCGTGCTGTTTACGATCTACCAGCCCGCCTGACAGCAAACCCCTTCCGTCACGGCTCGCCCTCGCCCGCACAGTTGCCTTCCACGCGGCTTGCATGTGCCGTCGCTACGGGATTCAATTCTTGGCTTCCGCGCGCCGAGCCGTCCGCTCAGAGCGTCTCCAGGAGTAGTCCGATGCCCGCAAGCCATGAAGGCGACCGTATACCCGACGTCAAGTTCAAGATCCTGCGTAACGGCGAGCTCACGAGCGTCTCCGCCGACGAGATCTTTCGAGGACGCCGTGTCGTCTTGTTTGCCCTGCCGGGCGCCTATACGCCGACGTGCTCCACAGGCCACGTCCCACGTTTCGTCGAACTCGCGGCGGAGCTGCGTAAGCACGGCGTGGACGACGTGATCTGCCTCTCGGTCAACGATCCGTTCGTGATGGACGCGTGGCAGCGCGACCAGCAGGCGGAGTCGATCATGTTCCTGCCGGATTGCGACGGCCAGTTCAGCGCCGGTCTGGGCATGCTGGTGGACAAGGAGGCCGTGGGGCTCGGCAAGCGTTCCTGGCGCTACTCGATGGTCGTCGACGACGGCCGCATCGAGAAGATGTTCATCGAGCCCGAGCAGCCCGGTGATCCGTTCGAAGTCTCCGATGCCGACACGATGCTTGCGTACGTGGACCCGGCACGCAAGTACGGTGCCGTCACAATGTTCGCGCGCCATGACTGCCCGTTCTGTGCCCGCGCGAAGCGGATACTCGAGGAACGAAGAATCCCCTACGAGGCGATCTATCTGGGCGAGGAGGTCACGATGTCGTCGGTGCGCGCCGCGACCGGCAAGGCCAAGGTTCCGCAGGTGTTCATGGACGGCCGCCTGATCGGGGGTTCGGACGAGCTCGCGGCATTCCTCGAGCGCTGAGAGCGCTCAGTCGGCCGACGGCTCGACGACCCACTCAGGTTCCGCGAATTCACCGATGAGCTCGATCTCGCAGTGCTCCGCAGCAGAACGGATGATCGCTTGCACTTGCGGGTCGTGCTCGCCCTCCATCGCGTCGCGTGCTTCTTTCGATTGCCAGCTCGCAATCGCGAGCAGCGTCGTGGGATCGCCGATCTTCCGCTGCAGCTGGGTCCCGCGCGCACCAGGCGCGCGCTGGATGATCTCGCTGGCCCGCACCCACGCCTCGGCATACTGCTCAGCGGTGTGGCCGGGCTTTATGCGCACCTGGAAAATGTACTTCATGCCCTCGACCGGCCGCCGCGCGGGGTGTTTCCTAGTACCGTTATGATGCAGTTCTCAGCAGGCGTCGCCCGCGGCATGCTGCAATCACACGCTGCTGCGATCGGAGGACAGAGCAGGTGACGTCAACGCCCGTATTGCCCGAAGCCTCGCCCTCACCCGGCACCGACGACCCGAGTGCCGTCAAGCGCAAGCGGTCGGCGGTGGAGCAATTGCTCGCGCTCGCCTCCCGGACCGAAGACGCTGCCCTCCGCGATCTCTTGCTGCGGCAGGCAGCGAACCTGCGCGAAGTCGCGTTGAGGCGTCCGTCCAAGCTCCGCAAGGCCTGACCTGCCGCGCCTGCCCGAGAATCGCATCAGCCCCGGTCAGCTCTGACCCGCGATCGGGTCGACGCGATGCACGGCCGGTGGATCGCTGGCTGGAAACGACTCGTCCAATGCGTCGTCGAGCCGCTCGTCGAGGTCTTCCGCCTCGCGCTCCTCGCGTCGTTGCTGATCGAGCCATTGGCCTGCCTTGACCAGTCCGTACGCCATCAGCCCGCCTACGAGTAAATCGGTGACTCTCGCCATGGTTCGCCTCGCCTCTGCGCTGGTGTGTCGCTGGCCAACGTCCCGATAAGCGCACGGGTTCCATTTGCGGATCCGGCGAGACCAGAGGCTCCGCTGCGAACCCGGCCGGGCAGCCGCACGCGCTGCGCGGCCGGCTGTTGCACGTCAGCGGGTCTCAACCATGCGCCGCTGCTCGTCGATCGCTGCCTGAGCCTGCACCATCGCCTCCTTGACGGCGCGGCGGATGCACTCCTTGTCGCTCGATCCCTGCACCGGAAACTGGACGACGATGTCCTTGCAGCTCGACGTCGCCGCATCCTGGATGCGCGCTTCGAGCGTCTGCACGCCCTCGTCGGTGGTCAGATTGAGATCACCGTAACTGACGCGGCTCTGCACTGTGATTTCCTTGATCGGCACTCCTGTACTCGTCTTGCCGACCGTCACCTCCCGCGCCGCCGTGACCGTCAGTTCCTCGATCGGTTGCGCTGCTGCTGCAGCGCACGCCACCGCGAGCAATGCGAGCAGGAACAGGGGAATTGTCGACTCAATCCTGGGAATGTTCATCAGGGTGCCCTCCGAGCTCGATGCCTCCCCGATTGCACGCTACCGCTTGCAAGCGAGGCCCACCATTCGCGCTTCCAAGGCGAGGCGTCGGTATTCCCGGACGCGATCGGCACCGGGGCGGATCCTCGACCGGCGGCGGATCTCGTTTCTGCGGCGGGGGCTCTACGGGCTCCGGATCGTCATCCGGCTCATCGCGCGGAGGGCGATCCCCGCCCGGAGGCTGCTCGACCGGTGGCGGCGTACGCCGCGGATCTTCCACCGGTGGCTTGCGAGGCCGCGACGGATCACGCTTACTGGCAGCCATTCGCCGGCGACGTGGAGTGCGGCCATGCGTGAGCAATTCGACGCGATCGTGATCGGCGCAGGTCAGGCGGGACCCCCGCTCGCAGAGCGACTCGGGCAGAGCGGCCGGAAGACGGCCCTGATCGAGCGTCACCTGGTCGGCGGCACCTGCGTGAATACCGGCTGCATTCCCACGAAGACCCTGGTCGGCAGCGCGCGCGTCGCGCAACTCGCACGTCGCGCCGCCGAGTTCGGCATCAGCATCGACGCGCCGATCGGGGTGGATATGGCGCGCGTCAAGGCGCGCAAGGATCGGGTGGCAGGCGCTTCGCACGATGGCGTCTCGAGCTGGATCGATGGGATGAAGAACGTGACCTTCATCAGGGGCCACGCCCGCTTCGACGGTCCGCACTCGATTGCGGCAGGGAAACGTCTGCTCGCGGCCGAGCACATCTTCATCAATGTCGGCGCCCGCGCCCGGGTTCCCGACCTCGAAGGTCTCGAGCGAATCGACTACCTGACGAACTCGAGCATGATGGCGGTCGACTTCCTGCCCGAGCACCTGTTGATCGTGGGCGGCAGCTATATCGGTCTGGAATTTGCGCAGATGTACCGTCGCTTCGGCGCCGCAGTCACGGTCGTCGAAATGCAGGATCGGTTGATCTCGCGCGAGGACGAGGACGTCTCGGCCGCAGTTCACGAGATTCTGGAGGGTGAAGGAGTCACGATTCGCCTGAGGGCGGAATGCCTCGGATTCGAACCGGGACCGCGCGGGGTGCGCATGTCGATCGACTGTGCAGAGGATGCGACGCCGCTCGATGGCAGTCACGTGCTGCTGGCCGTCGGCCGCACGCCGAATACGGGTGATCTCGGCCTCGAGCACGCCGGTATCGACACCGACGCGAAGGGACATATCGTCGTCGATGACGCGCTCGAGACCAGTGTCAGAGGCGTCTATGCACTGGGCGAAGCCAATGGTCGGGGCGCGTTCACACATACCTCGTACAACGACTTTCAGATCGTGGCCGCGAATCTGCTCGATGGCGAGCAGCGCCGCGTCAGCGATCGTATCGACTGCTACGCGCTCTACATCGATCCGCCGCTCGGTCGCGTCGGCCAGACCGAGCGCGAGGTGCGCGAATCGCAGCGCAAGGCGCTGATCGGTACCCGACCAATGGAGCGTGTCGGCCGGGCTCGCGAATTCGGCGACACGCGCGGGTTCATGAAGGTGCTCGTGGATGCGGAGAACGGACAGGTTCTCGGCGCCTCGATCCTCGGCATGAGTGGCGATGAAGTCGTGCACTCATTGCTCGATGTGATGTACGCGAAGCAGCCGTATAGCATCGTTGCCCGCGCAATGCACATCCATCCGACGGTGACGGAACTGCTGCCTACGCTGCTGTCCGGCCTCGAGCCACTCGACTGATCCGGCGCGCACTCGACATGAGCCGAAGCAAGGCACCGCAGACGCTCGGCGAACTGCTCGCGAACGCGGCCGAGGCTTTCGACGACCAGCGCGCACTCGATTTCCCGGCCGCTCAAAGGCCGCAGGCAACGCTGTCGTTCCGCGAGCTTGACCGGGCCGCGCAGCGGGCAGCCAGTGTGCTCCATGCGCTCGGCGTCGGTGCCCGCGACCACGTCGGGCTTCTGCTGCACAACGGGCCGGAAATCATTGCGTTCTGGCTTGGCGCCGCGCTGCTCGGGGCCGTCGCTGCGCCCTTCAACGCGCGCGCTCGTGCGCGCGAGCTCGCTTACCTGATACGCCAGTCGCGCGTGCGCGTACTCGTGACATCGGTCGCGGAAGGTACGCAACCGGACCTTGCTGCCCGAGTGAGCGAGGCACTGCCTGGAATCCATGGCGATACCGGCGGAAGGCGGCTCGAGCTCGACGCAGCACCCGACCTCGAGCACCTTCTCGTGCTGCAACCTGCGCACTGCGGGGGTGTGATCGCCACGCTGCGCGACCTGTCGTCGACCGCATTGCCGCCATCGAGGATTACATCGCAAGTCCAACCCGACGACGTGACGCTGCTGATGTATACGTCAGGGACGACCTCGGAGCCGAAGGGTTGTCTGCTGACACATCGCACGGTGCTCGGCGCCGCTCGCGCCATGGCATTCGATCGCTATCGTCTGACTCCCGGGGATCGGCTCTGGAACCCGCTGCCGATGTTCCATCTGTCGTCGCTCCATCCGTTCACCGCCTGCCTCTACAGCGGCTGTGCGTTCCTGTCGATGACGCACTTCGACGCGACAGTTGCCGCCGCGCAGATCACTGACGAAAGCGTCACGGTGTTGTATCCGGCGTTTCCGACCATTGTCGGCGAGCTGCTGCAGGTACCAGGCTTTGCTGCAGAATCACTCGACCAGCTGCGGCGCATCAACTGCGTGGCACCTCCGGACGGCTTACGCCGGCTCCAGCAGCGGTTCCCGCAGGCAGTGGTCACGAGTGTGTACGGGCTCACCGAGGCCGGCGGCGTCGTGGCCTATGGTGACGAGTCGGAGTCGCTCGATACGCGGGTCACGAGCTGCGGTCGGCCTTTCGAGGGAATCGAGGCGCGCATTGCAGCGCTCGACGGCGGTGCTTCGCTGCCGGCGGATACAGTCGGCGAGATCCAGCTGCGCGGAGGGTGCCTGTTCGCCGGCTACTTCGAACAACCGCAAGCGACTTGCGCGGCGATGACCGACGATGGCTGGCTGCGCACGGGTGACCTCGGCACGCTCGACGCGCAGGGCAGGATCCAGTATCGCGGCCGATTGAAAGACGTGATCAAGGTGGGCGGCGAGAACGTCTCAGCGCTCGAGGTCGAATCGACGCTGATGCGCCACCGGTCAGTGAAGCTCGCACAGGTCGTCGGCCGCGAAGATTCACGCTACGGCGAGGTGCCAGTCGCGTTCATCGAGCTCGAGCGTGACGCCGCAAGCACGGACGCGAGCGTGCTGCTCGAGTTCTGCCGCGGTGAGCTCGCGAGCTTCAAGGTGCCGCGCGAAATCCACTTCGTGACCGAATGGCCGATGTCGGCGACCAAGATCCGCAAAGCGAGCCTGCGGGAGCGGCTGCAGTCCATGAGCAGCGAGTAACGCGCTTGCAGCCGTTCGCACACGTGCTCTCGCCGATGCGGATCGGGGCGCTCGAGCTGCGCAATCGCGTGGTCCGCACGGCTTACGGCACGAACCTCGGCCGCGGCCAGCTCACCGACGAGCTGATCGCGCACCATGCAGCACGCGCTCGCGGTGGCGTCGCACTCTCGATCGTCGAGGCGACCGGCGTACATCGATCCGGGCCGATGACGCTCAATGGGGCGGATGATTCGATCGTTCCTCGCTATGCGGCGCTCGCCCGCGGTGTGCACGCGCACGGGATGAAGATCTTCGGCCAGTTGAATCACCTCGGACTCGCGGGCCCTGCGCATGGCGAACGTCCCTGGTCGGCATCCGCAATCGTGAGTCCGACCGGCCAGCGGGCCCTCGCGATGTCAGCAGCACAGATCGACGAGATCGTCACCGCATTCGCGAATGCTGCGCGGCGCGTCCGGGACGGCGGCCTCGATGGAGTCGAGATCCACTGCGCTCATGGCCACCTGTTGCAGCAGTTCCTGTCGGTCTGGACCAACGTGCGCGAGGACCGCTACGGCGGTGACTGGGATGGCCGACTGCGGCTGCTTCTGGAAGTCGTGACGGCCTGTCGGCAAGCCGTTGGACGCGATTTCATTCTAGGCGTGCGCATCGGGCCCGAGCCTGAACGGATGCGACTCACTGCGACCGATTGCGCGCGTGCAGTGGAAGAGCTCGAACGGCACGCACTCATCGATTATCTGAGCGTCTCGCAAGGCAGCATCTACGTCCCCGAAAAGATCATCGGTGCGATGCACGAACCCGCAGGCTACGAGCTCGAGCAGAGCCGACAGATTACCGCAGCTACCACGCTGCCGACGATCGTCACGGGTCGGATCCGCACGCTCGCAGAGGCGGACGAGATCGTCCGGCAGGGCATCTCGGATCTCGTCGGGATGACGCGTGCCCATATCGCCGATCCCGATCTGATCGCGAAGACGTTGACCGGGCGCGCCGCAGCGGTACGCCCCTGCATCGCGTGCAACCAGGGTTGTGTCGGGGGACTCGAACGCGGTCGACTCGCGTGCACCGTCAATGCGGCGGCGGGTCGCGAGCAGAGCGTTGCGCGAAGCCCGGCAGTCACACGACGGCAGCGCGTCATCGTGATCGGCGGCGGACCGGCGGGTCTGGAGGCTGCTCGCGTCGCGGCGCTGCGGGGGCACCGAGTCAGCTTGATCGAGGCGACCTCGAAGCTCGGAGGGACGCTGCAGATCGCTCGTCGGGCACCTCACCATGAGCTGATCGGCGAGATCGCGGACTGGCTGGCCGCAGAGGTCCGTGCGCTCGACGTAGATATCGTGCTCGGTCGACCCGCGGAGGCCGCGATGCTCGCCGAGCCGCCGGGCGACGTCGTGCTGATCGCCACCGGTGCGATGCCGGACCCAGAGCTACCCAGGCTCGCACGCTCCGCAGGTGACGACCTGCACGCCCCGCGGCTGATGACGGCGCGGGAGTTGCTCGGCGCGGCAGCCGCCCCGGCGGCCGATACTGCGGTGGTCTTTGACCAGTCCGGCGGCTACGA
>Ga0268386_10004530_pt1 | contig 10236 bp, 10 predicted proteins | sample RVTome_15_FD_200260 | JGI IMG/M metagenome (GOLD analysis project Ga0268386, IMG submission 200260) | Soil microbial communities from uranium-contaminated site in the Upper Colorado River Basin, Wyoming, United States - RVT150D86... ... | reverse complement strand
CCGGTGGCCGAGCGGCTGGCCGACCGCTACGAGTTCTTCCTGATCGACCGCCGCGGTCGCGGACACAGCGGGAACGGCAGCGACCCGCACAGCCTGGACCGCGAGGTCGACGACGCCCGCGCGGTTCTGCACGTGGCCGGCGCCGGTGCGGTGCTCCTCGGACACTCCTACGGGGGAGCGGTGGCGATGGAGACGGCGCGTCTCGCCGCCCCCGGCGAGCTGGCCGCGGTCGCCGTGTACGAGCCGGCGGTCGGCGTCGGCGGGCTGATCGCACCGGCGGAGATCGACCGCGTCGACGAGCTCATCCGCGCAGGGCGCCATGGGTCCGCGCTCGAGCACGGCCTCGCGATGCTCGACGCCGCAGGCCTGGTGACCCGCGCTCGGATGTCGCCCGGCGCGCGACGCCCCCAAGCCCTGCTCGCCATCGCCTGGACGGTCAGCCGCGAGCTGCGCGCCGCGGACGCCCTCGGCACCGACCTCTCCCGCTTCGCGGAGCTCGAGCTGCCGGCTCTGGTCCTGGCCGGGTCAGCGAGCCCGGCGCGTCAGCGTCGCACGTGCGAGGACCTGGCGCGCACGCTTCCGGGCGGGGAGATCGCATGGCTGCCCGACCTCGGACACGTCGCGCACACCGCCGCCCCGGACACGGTCGCCGCCGCGCTGTCGTCGTTCCTCGAGGCCCTGCCGCCGCGCCGAACCGGCGCTGACGTGCGCGTGAACAGCCGGCAGCCGCCGGATCCGCTTCGTATCCCGAGGCCGGCCGCCGGGTCTCCTCCCGGCACTGGCCGAACGGACAGTTCGACGCACCAAAAGGACCCGTCCACGTAGCAACTCGCACGAACGCGGGTATATCGGGATGAGCATGAGCATGAACTTCCACGAGCACCACTTCCGGAACCTCGGTCGGGCGCGCGACCACCTGACCGAGACGATTGTCAGCCTCCGATCCGCCATCGACAGGATGACCGGGGACGACTGGATCGACGCGACCACTCTGCTCCACGAAATGACCGACGACATCGGGCCGCGACTCGCTCGGCTGCGCACCGCAGCGTCCGAGCGGTTCGACGAGCACACGCGGCTGCAGGACTTCGAGGCGATGCGGACCGGCGCGCTGCCGTTCCCCGACGAGCGCCTCCCGGTCGGGCCCGACCCCTCCGCGCCCAAGCCGAAGATGACGCTCGAGGCGCCCCCGCAGCTCGACTGCCCCAACGCGAAGGTGGGAGCGGAGCTCGTGGCCAAGCACGGCGGGATCGACGCGGCGATGATGGCCTACGAGCCCGACAGCGCCGAGTTCGATCACATCCAGGCGTACCGCTACGTCAGCACCGGGAAGCGCCCGAAGGGCTGGATCCCGCCGATCGTCTGAGCGCGGCCCTCAGGGTCTCGGCAGCTTGCGCCGATCGCCTCATCTCGCCGCTCAGGGTCTCGGCAGCTTCCGCAGCGTCGGCGTGAGCGGCGCCACGGGCGTGCGCTGATGCGCCGGGCGCGGAGGCAGCGAGGTGACCACGTCCGGTTCGCTACGGGTCTTCTCCTCGTGATCCAGCGCAGAGACCAGCTCCCGCGGCGCGAACGAGACCATCGGGCTCGAGAACACCCGCCCGGCCTCGCTCGCGCACTGTGGGCAGGCGATCGACGTCGGTGCCGTGCCGATGGGCCGAGTCACCTCGAACGCACCGTGGCGCTCGCACCGATACTCGTAGATCGCCACTATTTCTCCTCCTAGTTCGCGGCCTTCGGCACCTGCATGCCCTGGGTCACCTGATGCGGCTTCCCGCTCCCGGGCGCGACGTCGAAGTCGAAGATGCGCCGCGGGATGTAGACCGTCGCACACGAGTTCGGGATGTCCACCACGCCGGAGAACCGGCCCTCGATCGGCGCCGAGCCCAGGATCATGTACGCCTGGATGTCGGTGTAGCCGAACTTCATGAGGTAGTCGATCGCGTGGTGGCACGCGCGCTCGTACGACAGCTGCGAGTTCAGGTAGTGCTGCTTGCCTGAGAGGTCGACGGACACGCCCGAGAAGGCGATCCACTCCGAGTACTGCGGATCGCGCAGGCCCGGCATGAAGATCGCGTTCTCGGAGACCCCGAACGTCTCCATGCCGCCCTTGATCAGGTCGACGTGGAGGTCCATGAACCCGCCCATCTCGATCGCGCCGCAGAACGTGATCTCACCGTCGCCCTGCGAGAAGTGCAGGTCGCCGAAGGAGAGGTTGGCCCCCTCGACGAAGACCGGGTAGAAGACCCGGGTCCCGGCGGTGAAGTTCTTGATGTCCTGGTTGCCGCCGTTCTCGCGCGGCGGCGCGGTCCGCGCCGCCTCGCCGGCGACCCGGTCGAACTCGTCGCCCTCGAGGCTGCCGAGGATCGCGCTGTCCGGCAGCGGCGGCAGCGCCAGCGGCGGCACGCGGTCCGGGTCGGTCGCGATCAGGTCGGTCTCGCGCTTGGTCCACTTCGCGAGCAGCTCGGCCGACGGCGCCGTGCCCATCAGGCCCGGGTGGTGGATGCCGACGTACGAGCACTCCGGGACGTGTCGCGAGGTGGCGACGTCGCCCCGGAAGTCCCAGATCACCTTGTAGGCGTCGGGGAACCGCTCGGTGAGGAAGCCGCCGCCGTTCGTCTTCGCGAACACGCCGGTGTAGCCCCAGCCCATTCCCGCGTACGCCCCCTCGTCCTCCTGGTCGCAGGCGTCGATCTCGAGGATGTCGACGACCAGCAGGTCGCCCGGCTCGGCGCCCTCGACGCGGAACGGCCCGCTGAGGACGTGCACGCTGGGGAGCGGCGCGTTGCGGACGTCGTCCGCCGAGTCGTCGTTCTTGATCGCGCCGTCGAACCACTCGCGGATGTCCGCGCGGAAGACGTCGCCCGGCTTGACGGTCACAACCGGCGGGACGTCCGGGTGCCAGCGGTTGTGGCCGACGTGCTTCTGGTCTGTGAACTTCTTCGTGTTGTCCAGCGGGTAAAGGTTCTTCGGCATCCGTCAGTCCTCACTTTCCGTCGATTTCACTAGGCCGGCACGGCCTGGCGCCCGGCCTGCGCGGCGTGCGCCACGCGTGAGCCGGCGAGATGCTCCTCGGGCGTCGTGATGTCCGGGATCTCGACGACCTCGAGCTTCGTCACGCCGCCCCTCAGCAGGACGAACGCCAGCGTGCCGAAGCAGAACGGCAACGTCAGGGCGGGCAGGCCCCAGGGGATGAAGAGCGAGGCGATCGCCCCGAACATCAGCGCCGTGAGCACGGCGCACGCCACCGCGAGCAGGCCCGACCTCCAGCTGAGCACGAAGAAGACGCCGCCGACGGCGAGCGCGGCGTCGAACGAGTTGAAGCCCCAGAGGCCGTTGTAGATGGCGACGCCGTTCGCGCCGAGCGCCAGCCCCGTCGCCATGCCGGCCGCCGAGCCCACCAGCGCGAACGCCGCCGCGATCCGCGAGCAGACGGCGATGCCGACGATGATGATGATGCCCGAGACGACGCTGTTGGCGAACCACAGCTGGCTGATGCCGCGGAAGACCGCGTTCAGGACGCCCTCGACGTTGTTCGCCGACGCGGTGTCGGCGGCCGAGCGCAGCGTGTTGCTGACCGACCCGCCGGTGACCTGGGCATCGGCGGGAGCGATCAGGCCGCCCGTGCGGCCGTTGGCGTAGTTGAGCGCGCCGATCAGGAACAGCAGCGTCATGAAGTTGAAGGCGAGCGTGAAGGGGGGGACTTTCCAGGCGCCGATGAAGACGGCGGCCAGTGCGGCGTGCAAGATCGTGGAGAAGAACGCGCCGACCGCGATCCAGACCATCACGAGCGCGTCCCAGTCGGGCTGCAGGAACAGCGACAGGCCAGCGCCGACGAGCACGCCGTTGAAGCCGAACAGGCCCGCGCGGATCGCCAAGCGGTCCATGCCGATCACGATCGCCGCCAGCGTCGAGACGACGACACCCAGTACGCCCGCGAATCCGAGCCACGCCTCGCCGACGAACATCGCGATCAGGATCGCGAGCCCCGTCACGGGGCTGTTCATGAAGCAGACCTGCCCGACCCCGCGCAGGCAGGAGTCGATGAACGCAAGGAGCGGGTTGCCGTCCACCCGTTCGGCCCAGCCCGGCATCGTCCCGTTGAGGGACAGGCGTGGCGAGGCGCCCGATGTGCTCATAGGCGTCCCTCCCTTCTTTGGGGATGTGCTGGCCGCGCCGCATACCAGCCACAAGGTGACTCTCGACCCGGGCGCGCAGTAGCCAGCCAATTCAAGTCCAACCGCGAACTGCGGCGCAAGGCCGGGACAGCAGCGCTTCAGGCCGGTCGACGAACGCGTGCCGGGCGTGCCGCGGGCAGCTTCCAGGATGCCGAGCATCTGGAATCCGGTCCTTCTCGTGCTCCGCGTATTCCCGTTTTCCGGCCGGTCGCTTTTCCCGGGCGGCACCGTCGTTCGTGCGATGCTCCGGCCTACAGCCATGCTTGCGGCCGCCCCATCCGTGCCCAGGGTCAGCACCGGCCTCGACATGCTCGACGAGGTTCTCGGCGGTCTCTACTGGGGCGACAACGTCGCCTGGCAGCTCGACCGGGCGCCGGTGGAGCCGTTCTACCGCGCGATCGCCTCCCTGACCGGGACCTTCGACACGAGGACGGTCGTCTCGCTCGGGGTCGCCGTCAACACCTACGGCGTCCCCGGGCTCGCGATCGTCGACGCCGGGCCCGGAACCGAGCTGGCGCAGCCCGCCGATCTGCTGCGCGAGATCCACCGCCGCTGCCATCCGCGCGCTCACCGGCTGCTGCTGTTCGAATCGCTGGACAGCATGGTGCGGTCGTGGGGTGTGAACAGCACGCGCGAGTTCTTCGCGCGCTGTTGCCCGCTGCTGCTCGAGGTCGGCGCAGTCGCATACTGGACGATGAGCGTGCGGGACACGCCCGCCTCGGTGCAGGAGACCGTCCAGGCCGTCACGCAGTGCGTGCTGCGCGTCGACGAGCGCAGCGTCCGCGTGGTCAAGGCGGAGGGCCGCGACGACCTCGTGCGGGGCTCGGTGCTGCACTGGCACCAGGACGCCGGACGAGCCGTGCTCTCGCCGCCGGAGATCGTCGACCGCGTGGCGGCGTCGCTCCGGGGGGTCCGCCGAGCGCGCAAGCTGAGCCAGCACGAGCTCGGCGACCTCGGCGGCGTGACGGCGAGCGCGATCTCGCAGGTCGAGCGCGCCGAGCGCGGCCTGTCGCTGGCGACGCTCGTGCGGCTGAGCGCCGCCCTCGGCGTGACGATCGACGACCTCCTGCGCGGCGAGAGTCCGGGCCTCTACCGGCTCGGGCGCCGGACCGACGATCCGCAGCGCGGTCTCGACCACACGCTTACGCTGCTCGACGGCGGCGCCGCGGACCTCCGGATCGACCTCGTACACCTGAACGCCCGCGAGGCCTGCACGCTGGCCGGCCGGCCGGGAACGAGCATCGTCGCCGTCGCCAGTGGGCTCGTCCAGGTGAAGGTCGGGAGCGAGGCGCCGGCCCTGCGCCACGGCGAGGTCCTGGTCGCCGACAGCGAGCAGATCGACGGCTGCCGCAACCTCGGCCAGGCCGAGGCCGTTCTGTTCTGGATCGTCCTCGCCGGAGTGAACCCGGCCCGCTGACGCCGCCGTGCGTCCGCCGATGAGTTCGCGCGCCTCCGCCGGTCTGTACGGGCAGGCAACCTCAGAGAGGACGGCGATGACCGAGCAGAGGACGACGATGACCGAGCCGAGGACCGAGACGCTGACCGTGCCGGGCGCCGAGCTGCGCTACGACATCCGCGACGCCGAGGAGGCGGGCGACGCCCCGCCGCTGCTCCTGATCGGGTCGCCGATGGGCGCCGGTGGGTTCGGCACGCTGGCCGGGCACTTCCGCGACCGCACGGTGGTGACGTACGACCCGCGCGGCGCCGACCGCAGCGCGAAGGCCGACAACACCACGACGTCGACCCCGGACGAGCACGCGGACGACCTGCGCCGCGTGATCGAGGCGGTGGGCGCCGGGCCGGTGGACATCTTCGCCACCAGCGGCGGCGCCGTGAACGCGCTCGCCCTCGTGGCCCGGCACCCGGAGCAGGTGCGCACGCTCGTGGCGCACGAGCCGCCGGCCGCGAAGGTGCTGCCGGACCGCGAGGAGGCGATGGCCGCCATCGCCGACATGCACGACACGTACCTGCGGGCCGGCTTCGGACCCGCGATGGCGAAGTTCATCGCGCTCACGAGCCACCAGGGCCCGATCCCGGCCGAGTTCGCGCAGACCGCCCCGCCCGATCCCGCCACGTTCGGCCTCCCGGCCGAGGACGACGGCTCGCGCGACGACCCGCTGCTGCACCAGAACCTCATCAGCTGCACGCACTACGAGTTCGACTTCGACGCGCTGCGCGCGGCACCGACCCGGATCGTGATCGCCGTCGGGACCGGGTCCGAGGGCCAGATGGCGCGGCGCGGCGGCGAGGGGGTCGCGGAGCGCCTCGGGCTCGACGTCACGATCTTCCCCGGCGACCACGCGGCGTTCCTCGGCGGCGAGTACGGGATGACCGGCGAGCCGGACGCCTTCGGCGCGGCCCTGCGCGACGTGCTCGCCGGGCGCGGCTGACGGCCGCGCCCGGCGCTCGCGATGTCGAGCGGGCGCCGGTCAGGTCGCCGGAAGCGAGCGCGCGCTGACACCATCTCGCGTCATGGAGACGCGACTGTTGATCGACGGCGAGCTCGTGGCCGGCACCGGCCCCGCCCTCGCCGTCGAGGATCCCGCCCACGAGCAGACCCTGGCCGAGGTCGGCACGCCCGACGCCGCCCAGCACGACACCGCCGTCGAGGCGGCCCGCCGCGCGCAGCGCGAGTGGGCAGCCACGCCGGCCGCCGAGCGCGCGGAGGCGCTGCACGAGGTCGCCGCCCGGATGCGGGCGCGCGCCGACGAGCTGGCCGGGCTGATGACGCGCGAGGGCGGCAAGCCGCTGCTCGAGAACCGCGACGAGGTCGGCTGGACCGCGAGCGCGTTCGACTTCTACGCGGAGCTCGCCCGCACCGCCGAGGGGCGCGTGATCCCGCCGGTCGAGTCGAGCCAGCTCGCGCTCGTGCTCAAGGAGCCGCTCGGCGTCGTCACCTGCATCGTGCCCTGGAACTACCCGCTGCTGCTCCTCGCCTGGAAGCTCGCGCCGGTGCTGGCGGCCGGCAACGCCGCGCTCTGCAAGCCCTCGGAGCTCACCCCGCTCTCCACGCTCGCGCTCGCGCCGTGCCTCGACCACCTGCCGAAGGGCCTCGTCGCGCTGCTGGCGGGCGGCGGGGACGTCGGCGAGCGGCTGGTCGACGACGAGCGGGTGGACGGCATCGCCTTCACCGGCAGCGTCGCCACCGGCACGCGGATCGCCGAGCGCGCCGCGCGCCGGATCGCCCGCGTGAACCTCGAGCTCGGCGGCAAGGACCCGTTCATCGTCTGCGCCGACGTCGCGGCCGAGATCGAGATCGCCGCCCGCGGCGGCGCCTGGGCCGCGTTCCTGAACGCCGGCCAGGTCTGCACCTCGGCCGAGCGCTTCTACGTCCAGCGCGAGGTCTACGACGAATTCCTCAGCGCGTTCGTCGACCACACGAAAACGCTCAATGTCGGCGACCCGTTCGACCCGGCGACCGACATCGGTCCGATGGTCAGCGCCGCCCAGCGCGAGAAGGTGTCGCGCCAGGTCGAGGCCGCGGTGGCGGCCGGCGCGCAGGTCCTGACCGGGGGCGACGGCGCCGGCCACGAGCGCGGCCACTACTTCGCCCCCACGGTGGTCACCGGCGCGCCCGCGGAGACCGAGCTGCTGCGCGAGGAGACGTTCGGCCCCGTCGCCCCGATCGTCCCGGTCACCAGCCTCGACGAGGCGATCGAGCTCGCCAACGCGAGCCAGTACGGCCTCGGCGCCAACGTCTACACGCGCGACCTGGAGACCGCGATCCGCTGCGCCCGCGAGCTGCGCGCCGGCACCGTCTGGATCAACGACCCGCTGACCGACAACGACGCCGGCCCGTTCGGCGGCATGAAGCGGTCCGGCAGCGGCCGCGAGCTCGGCCAGGAGGGCCTCGACGCGTTCCAGGAGACCAAGCACGTCCACATCGAGACCAAGCTGGAGGTCAAGGACTGGTGGTACCCCTACGGATGATGGCGCGCTCGACGCGCGGCACTGCGGATGGCAGCATCACGTCCGGGTCGCGCGCGACGTTGTAGGGGCGTGTACAGAACCCTCCACCCCAGCCCGGTCGGCGACATCCAGCTCCACGCCGACCCCGAAGGCCGGCTGACCGGCCTCTACCTCCGCCACGACGGCACGGGCGGCGACGGCCCGTTCAGCGCCGCCCGCGAGCAGCTCGACGCCTACTTCGCCGGCGAGCTGGAAGCCTTCGACCTCGCGCTCGCGCCGCACGGCACCGCGTTCCAGCTGCGCGTGTGGGACGAGCTGAGCCGGATCCCGTTCGCCGAGACGATCTCCTACAAGGAGCTGGCGCTGCGGCTCGGCGACCGCAAGCTCGTCCGGGCCGTCGGGCTGGCGAACGGCCGCAACCCGCTGTCGATCGTGATCCCCTGTCACCGCGTCATCGGAGCCGACGGGACGTTGGTCGGCTACGGGGGAGGGCTCGAGCGCAAGCGCTGGCTGCTCGACCACGAGGCGGTCGCCTCCGGCCGGCGCCTGGCGGTCGGCTGAGCCGACCGTCAGCTCACCAGGTCGAGTCGAACGTGCCCGGGCGGGCGACCGGCGGCAGCTCACGCACCGTCGGGAGCGTGAAGGCGTGCGCGGCGCTGCGAACCGGGGGGCGCGGGGTGACGGTGACGGTCATAGGCACAGCTTCCCAGCATGTGCGGATCCGCCCTATCGGGCTGACAGGCGTCCTCGCGTTCGGCTTAGCCGACGCTTAGGTGCGGCCAGCCCTACCCCGTATTGCGCAGGCCCGCGGCGATGCCGGTGATGGTGGCCATCAGCGCGTCGGCGACGGTCTCGTCGCCGGTCCGGGCGCGCTCGAGCAGCGCGACCTGGAGGTGCGAGAGCGGGTCGACCCAGCGGTTGCGGTGACCGAGGCGGTCGCGCAGCGCGGGCGTGCCGTCGAGCAGCGCCTCGCCCTCGCGGATCGCGAGCACGCGCGCCACCACCTGCGCGTGCTCGGCCTCGATCGCGGGCCAGAAGCGCTCGCCCAGCTCGTCGTCGACGAGCGCGAGGTAGCGCCGGCCGACCGAGAGGTCGACCTTGAAGAGGGCCATCTCGAGCGTCGAGCAGGCCATGCGGAAGAACGGCCATGCCCGCCACATCTCGCGCTGGAGCTCGAGGTCGCCCTCCTCGAGCGCGGTGCCGGCGCCGAACCAGGAGGGCAGCAGGACGCGGTTCTGCGTCCAGGCGAACACCCACGGGATCGCGCGCAGGTCCTCGAGCCGGCCGCCCGCGCGCCGCGAGGCCGGGCGCGAGCCGATCGTCAGCTCCGCCAGCTCGTCGACCGGCGAGACCTGGCGGAAGAACCCGACGAAGCCCTCGCTCTCGACCAGCGTGCGATACATGCCGCAGGAGCGGCCCGCGGCGCGGTCGATCTCCGAGCGGAACGACTCCGGGACGCGCGGCCCGGGCCCCGCGCGGCCGAGCAGCAGCGCCGATACCTGCTGCTCGAGCGAGCGGCCGGCGAGCTCCGGGTCGGCGTACTTGGCCGAGATCACCTCGCCCTGCTCGGTGATCCGCACGCCGCCGTCGAGCGACCCGGGCGGCTGCGCGAGGATCGCCTGGTGGGCGGGCGCGCCGCCGCGCGACGGCGAGCCGCCGCGGCCGTGGAAGAACGTGACGTTGACGCCGTGCTCGGGGCCCTGGGCGATGAGCAGCTCCTGCGCGCGGTAGATCGCCCACTGGCTGGTGAGGAAGCCGGCGTCCTTGGCCGAGTCCGAGTAGCCGAGCATGATCTCCTGCCGGTCGCCGTGGCGGGCGAGGTGCTCGCGATAGGCGGGATCGGCGTAGAGCGCGGCGATCGTGGCCGGCGCCCGCTCGAGCGCGTCGAGCGTCTCGAACAGCGGCGTGATGTGCAGCCGCGGCTCGTCCGGCCCGGCCAGGCCGGCGCGGCGGGCGAGCCAGAGCGCGCCGAGGACGTCTGACGCGTCGTGGACCATCGAGATGACCAGCGTGTCGGCGGCGCCGCTGCCGTAGCGCCGCGCGGCCGCGCTGAGCGCGTGCAGGGCCTCGGTGGGCGGGCAGGTCGGGCCGAAGCGGTCCGGCTCGGTGGCGGCGATCCGCGCGGCGAGGATGCGGCGCCGCTCGGCCTAGT
>Ga0268386_10004529_pt1 | contig 10236 bp, 9 predicted proteins | sample RVTome_15_FD_200260 | JGI IMG/M metagenome (GOLD analysis project Ga0268386, IMG submission 200260) | Soil microbial communities from uranium-contaminated site in the Upper Colorado River Basin, Wyoming, United States - RVT150D86... ... | reverse complement strand
TGATCGAGGGAGCACTGGAGGCCGGCCTGCTCGAACGCGAGGAGCTCGCCGGGCCGACCGACGAGGAGCTGCTGGCGCGACTTGCCGCCCGCATGACGGAGGACGCCGGTGCCGGGACGCCCGTCCAGCGGGAGCTGCTCGAGGGACTGATCCATCGTCGGCTCCCGAAACGTGCCCTCGAGTTGTTCGGCGACGAGCTTCCGACCGACCTCGCAGGGTGGATTCCCGGACGTCGCGACCTGGTGCGCCGGGTCGAGAATCAGCTGGCCGCCGAGCTCGGTCGCCGGCCGGGCGAGGTGCTGGTGGACTATCCGTCGAATCCGCGGATGCTGGACCTGCGGCTGCTGCTGGTGAGGCGGCGGGGCGACGTCCAGCGACTCACCTCGTCGGGAGAACAGGGCCTGATCGATCTGCCGCGGATCGGGCGCGCCCTCCACCACACGACACGTGTGCTGCGGGTGTTCACGCTCGGGCGGGCCGAGCCGGTGGCTCAGCCGCGGCCGCTGCTCGAATTGTTCCGGATGAGCGAGTCGGACGCCGAGACGCGCCTCGGCTCGTCGACGCCGCTGATCGGATCGGGCTAGCCGCCGGGAGGGCCGGCGATCAGTCGACTTCCTCCACCCTCACGAGAAGCACGGTCACGTTGTCGACACCGCCGGCCCGATTGGCCCGGGCCACGAGCGCGTCCGCCGTGTGCTCCAGCGACCCGCCGGTGCCGAGGAGCCGGGCGATCTCGGCCTCGGTAAGCATGTCGGTCAGGCCGTCCGTCGCAAGCAGGAACACGTCGCCTGACTTCAACGCACCGGGATACAGGTCCGGTGTGGGGCTGGGGTCGGTGCCGAGGGCGCGGGTGATGATGTTCGACTGCGGATGACCGGCCGCCTTCTCGGGCGCGAGGAGCCCGCGGTCGATCTGCTCCTGAACCCACGAGTGGTCGCGGGTCACCCGCGTCAACTGTCCGTCCCGGCTCAGGTAGGCGCGGCTGTCGCCGATGTGGGCGATCAGGAACTGGCCGTCCCTGCGCAGACGGAGGACGGTTGCCGTGGTGCCCATGCCCGACCGCGACGGATCCTCCTCGGCCTGCCGCGCGATCTCGCGGCCTGCTTCGAGAAAGGCCCCGACCAGCTGCTCCGACAGCGCCTCGATCGAGCCGCACCGGCGACAGGCCGAGTCGCCGATCGTCCGCGAGGCGATCGCGCTGGCGACCTCGCCGGCCGCGTGGCCTCCCATCCCGTCGGCGACGACGAACACGCCGGACTCGGGCTGGGTGAACACCGAGTCTTCGTTGCTGTCGCGCACCCGTCCGACGTCGCTGCGGGCAGCGCTCGTCCAGCGGAATTCCGCCACGCGGCTAGCCACCGGTTGCCGGCTCGGCCGGACCCGGGGCGAGCAGGGCGGAGGCGGAACAGCGGGCGGGTTCGGTCCAGTCGATGCGACGGTCCTCACCCTCGCGGTCCACGCTGGCCACGAGTCGGGGATCGATCCCGTCGTGCCGGGTGACGAAGTCGACGCGACCGTCGGGGCCGGCGAGTCCGCCGAAGTAGACGAACGCTTCCCTTCCCTCGGCGCCTTCGTAGCGGCGGACTTCCCACCACTCGGGCACGTACTGCCGGCCGTCGAACCGGGCGAGGAAGAACAGCGAGCTGGCGCCGCCGCGCGGCGGATCCCGGCCCAGATCGTCGTTCACCAGGTACGTGGCCGCCATGGCCGGGCGCTCGTCGCCGGGCCACGGCACCGCGCGCATCGCGATACGCTGGGCCAGCTGGGGGCGTCGCTCCCCTCCCCGCCGCAGCAGGTCCTCGGCCAGGACGGGTCCGAACGTCCGCATGCGGGTATCCGTGTCCGCCAGGTCGTAGGTGATGGGGCTTCCGGCTGCTCCTTCGCCGGACCAGGCGAAGGCATACTCCGGCGGGTCGGTGTCGGGAAGCAGCAGCACGCGTCCGGACGCGACGGACAGGCAGCCGGCCGCCGACGGCGCGGTCCCGCCGTCGAGGATCAGGGTGCCGACGCGATGCCCGCCGGCGTGCAGGGGAAGCTCGGTTCCCGCGCCGTAGAATGCGGAGTCGAACCGTGCTCGATAGGCCGCGTCGATACCTTCCGGCACGCCGAGGTCGATCGGCGCCCCGTCGACCATCCGGGCGACCGGGACGGCTCGCGCTTCACCGCCGCCGTCCGCTTCGCTCGATTCGCCGAGGCGGACGAGGTACAGCAGATCGCCTTCCGGAAGGGGCGCGACGCTTTCGACGTCCGCCACCGTCGTTTCGGCAGGGTCGGGCGCCGGTGCCGGGTTGACGAACGCCAGCGACGCGCCGCCCCATTCGACGTCGCACGCCGCGAGCGGAAGCAGCGCCACGATGACGAGGGCCGACGCCCATCGTGAACTGCGGGCTGCGAGACCGTAGATTCGCATATCTCCCCGAGGAGGAACGGTGGCGCCGGAAACGGGGAAGCTAGAGGCCCGCGCGGCGACGTACAATATCGCGGTTTGACGACCGGAGTTTCGATGGATCGAACGCGCTTCTACCATCACGCGGCCTGCGGGTTGCACGACACGGGTTGGGGACACCCCGAACACCAGGGGCGACTGCGCGCCGTGGCCACCGCCGTGTCGACCGCGCTGCCGGAGCTTCACGCCCTCGTCGAGCCCCACCAGGGTACGCCGATCGCCCCGGATCTCGCCCGACTCGTGCACACGGAGCGGCACGTTCGGTTCGTGGCCGAGGGCGTCGAGCGGGCCGGGGCGTCGGGGGCTCCCCGGCGCATCGAGGCCGATACGGTGGTGTCGGGCCGCTCGTGGGACGCCGCGCTGGCCGCCGCGGGGTGCGTGGTCGACGCGGTGCGCGCCGTGTGCGCCGGCGAGACCCGGACCGCGCTGGCCGCCGTGCGGCCGCCAGGCCACCATGCGGAGTCGGATCGACCGATGGGCTTCTGCCTCCTCAACAACGTGGCGATCGCCGCGGCCGCGGCACGAGAGGAAGGCCTGGCCGACCGGATCCTGATCGTCGACTGGGACGTCCACCACGGCAACGGCACGCAGGAAATCTTCTACCGTGACCCCGACGTGTATTATCTGTCGCTCCATCAGAGCCCGCACTATCCGGGAACCGGCGCGGCGGACGAGCGCGGCGCCGGCCCGGGCGACGGAACGACCCGCAACCTCCCTATGCCGCCCGGGCTGGAGCCCGAGGCCTACGTCGACGCGCTCGAGGCGGCGGTGGTCGAGGCGGCGGCGTTTCGACCCGACCTGCTGCTCGTCTCGGCGGGATTCGACGCCGCCCGCGTGGATCCGCTGGGCGGCTTTACGCTCGAGACGTCGCACTTCGAGTATCTCACCCGGCGCCTGGTCGAGCTCACGTCGTCCAGCACCGACGGCCGGACCGTGTCGGCGCTGGAGGGCGGGTATGACGCGGCCGCGCTGGGCGCGAACGTGGTCGCGCACTTGCGGACGCTGGCCGAAACGACCGCCGCGACCGGGGTCGGGAAGGACGGATGAGAGGAACCCCGCTCGCCGTCGAACTGGCCGGAGTTCTCTGGCTGGCGACCGGAACGGCCGCGGCGGTCGCCCAGACGGTGCAGGGCACGGCCATCGACGCGGCGAACGGAGGTCCGATCAGCGGCGCGTTCGTCGTGCTCGAGGACGAGGCGGGCGAGGAGCGGGCCCGCAGCCTGACCACCCGGAGCGGTGCCTACCGGTTGAGCGCACCGGGCCCCGGAGCGTATCGGATTCGCGTCGAGCGGATCGGGTTCGAGGACGTGCCCACCGATCCGTTCCACCTGGCGGCCGGTGAGACGGTGAGCCGGCGTCTCGAGGTGGCCGTGCGCCCGGTGACCCTGGGCGCCATCGAGGTGACCTCCGGCGAAGCCCGCTGCGGTACGCCGGCCGACGAGGCGCTCGAGCTCGGGCGCGTGTGGGAAGAGGCGCGCAAGGCGCTCGAGGCCACGGCCTGGACCGACCGCCAGTCCTACTACCGATTCGACGTTTTACTCTTCCGCCAGGAGCTCGACCCGCGCGGTGAGCCCGTCGCCCCGCCCGAGCACGAGTCGATCCGCGTGTACGGCCGGCACCCCTTCCGTTCGGCCCGGCCGGAGGATCTCGCCTACGGTGGGTGGGTCCAGCGCCAGGGCAACGAGGGGCTGAAGTTCTGGGCTCCCGACGCCGAGGTCATGCTGTCGGAGTCGTTTCTCCGGCTGCACTGCTTCCGGCTCGTCCGCTCCGAGTCGGACCCGGGCGGGCTGCTCGGCCTGGAGTTCGAGCCCGCTCCGGGACGTCGGGCCGGTCCCGCGTTGCCCGACGTTACCGGCGTCCTGTGGATCGACCGGGAGAGCGCCGAGCTTCGATCGCTGGAGTATCGCTATGCCGCCCTGCGGCTCCCGGTCGAGACGGACCTGTTGGGAGGTCGGGTGGCGTTCGATCACCTGCCCGACGGCGGCTGGATCGTGCGGTCCTGGGAGATCCGAACTCCGCTCGCGCAGCTGCGCGAGCTTCGAAGCGGCAACCGTCGGCAGCAGCGGGTCCGGCTCTCCGGCCTCCAGCTCGAGGGGCGGCGGGTGCTGGCCGTATGGCGGACCGGCGACGTGCAGGCGTCTCCCGACGCGGCTCAGCCGTCCGGTGTGCCGGCCGCCGTGGCGCCGCCCGACCAGCTCCTGAGGCGCTACCCGGCCGACAGTCCGCCCTAGAGCAGCGATTCCGGATCTCTGTCGATTTCGAGTCGATTCGACCCGCCGACCGGATCCTTCGCGGCCGTGTAGCGCAGGAGGGCTCCGAGGTGACCCGCATCGGTCGACTTGAGGAGCAGGTGCCAGCGCCAGCGGCCGCGCAGGCGATCGATCGGGCAGGGAGCGGGGCCGAGCATCGTGATCGTGCTCTCCGAACCCGCCACCTCGATGACGGCCGTCAGCCAATCGGCCAGGCCGCCCGCCGCGTCGGCCACCGACGTCTCCTGCTCGCCCGACACCACGAGGTTCGCCAGTCGGACGTGGGGCGGATATCCAGGGCCGGCCCGATCCGCGAGCTCCTGCGCCGCGAAGCCGACGAAGTCGTGCGTCAGCGTGCAGCGCAGCGCGGGGTGGTCGGGCCGCAGGGTCTGGATCAGCACCTCACCCGGCTCCGCGCCCCGCCCCGCCCGTCCGGCCACCTGGGCGAGGAGCTGGAACGTGCGTTCGGCGGCGCGGAAATCGGGCAGGTTGAGCCCGACGTCGGCGTCGATCACGCCGACCAGGGTGACTCCCGGCAGGTCGAGGCCCTTCGCGATCATCTGCGTGCCGAGCAGGACGTCGATCTCGCGGTCGCGCACCCGGCGCAGGATCTTCTCGTGCGCCCACTTGCCGCCCGTCGTGTCGACGTCCATCCGGGCGATCCTGGCAGCGGGAAACGTCTCGCCCAGCACTCGCTCGACCTGTTCGGTGCCCACGCCGCCGAACGCGAGTTCGGGTTCGCGGCACGAGGGACAGCGTTCGGGCGCCTCCTCCTCCCATCCGCAGTGGTGGCAGACGAGCCGGGCGCGTCGCCGGTGCCAGGTGAGCGACACGTTGCAGGCCGGGCAGGTGGCGATCCAGCCGCAGGCCCGGCACTGCTGGACCGTCGAATAGCCGCGACGATTGAGCAGCAGCAGCGCCTGCCTGCCGTCCCGCAGCCGTCGGTCGATCGCCGAGCGGAGCTCGTCCGACAGGATGCGGGAAGCGTCGTCGCGGGCAGCGTCGCCGCCGGCGGAACCGTCGTCCCGTCCTTCACGCGGACGACGCCGGTCGATCAGTCGAACCTCGGGAAGTGGATGCGCGGTGGCCCGGCGCTCGAGCTCGTGCAGGTCGTAGAGGCCCCGCGCCGCGTTGTCCCACGATTCGAGCGACGGAGTGGCCGAACCGAGCACCAGCAGGGCGCCCTCGCGGCGGGCCCGGACCGCCGCCACCGCCCGGGCATGGTAGCGTGGCGTCTCGCTCTGCTTGTAGCTGCCGTCGTGCTCTTCGTCGATCACGATCACGCCGAGGGCGGGAAGCGGCGCGAACACGGCCGAGCGCGTGCCGATCGCCACGCGCTTTCGCCCGGCCCGCAGGGCGCGCCAGGCGTCGTGTCGCTCGCCCATCGACAGCCCGGAATGCAGGACGGCGATCCCGTCGCCGAACACGGCCCGGAAGCGCGCGACCGTCTGCGGGGTGAGGCCGATCTCCGGAACGAGGATCAGCGCCGACCGGCCGGCCGCCAGCGCGGTCTCGATGACGCGCGTGTAGACCACCGTCTTCCCCGATCCCGTCACACCCCGGATCAGGGCGGCGCCGGGCTCCGCGGTTCCGAGCTTCCGGCGCAGCGCGTCGACGATCGGAGCCTGGTCGGAGTTCAGGGTGGCGGGCGGCGGCTCGACCGGGGCGTCACTCTCGAACGGATCCCGCTCGACGGTTTCCTCGGCGATTTCGGCCAGTCCGCGCTCGACCAGCCCGTGGACGAGACTGCGTCCGAACCCCAGCTGCTGCTCGAGGTGCGCGATCACCGCACTGCCGCCCATCGATTCGATCGTCTCGAACGCCTCCCTCTGGCGGCCCGCCCGCCCGAACGCGCGTTCGCGCTCGATCAGGGTAGGCAGCTCCGCCGTGAGGCGGACCACCTGCTGCATCCGGGGGGGAGCGCCAGACGGACGGCGGGCGGTGAACATTCCCGGTGGCAGGGCGGCGCGGTGCACGAGGCCGATCGGAGCGACGTAGTAGTCGGCCACCCAGCGGCACAGATCCAGGAGCTCCGGACCGAGCAGCGGCTCGTCGTCCAGCACCTCGATGATCGGCTTCAGCCGGGCCGGAGGCGGATCACCGCGACGGCCACCACGCTCGGGATCGTCGACCCGGTGCACCAGCCCGATCTCATTTCGCGGTCCGAACGGCACCCGCACTCGGACGCCCGGCCGCACCCTCCCCGCGAGCTGTTCGGGCACGCCGTATACGAAATCCTGGAGCAGCGGACGGGGCAGTGTCACCCTGCACGTGGGGCGGCTCACCGATGAACGCTCCTTGACTCCCGGTTCGGGGGAATCCACACTATCGCGACAACTTGAGGAGGTCGCGCACGAAATGGGATGTCTCGCACTCAACGCTTCGTTCGAGCCGTTGACCATCCTGCCGGTACGGCGGGCGCTCCGGCTCATAATCGACGGGAAGGCCGAGGCCCTCGAGGTCGACGAATCCCGGCCGTACCGTTCCGAGTGCGAGACGTTCGCCGCCCCGGTCGTCATCCGGCTCGTGCGGTTCATCCACGTTCCGCGGCGCTTCCGCCGCCAGGTGACGAACACCTTCCTGTTCGCCCGCGACGGCTATAGCTGCCAGTACTGCGGCCGCCATCGGGGCGAGCTCGGCTACCGCGAGTCGCTCACCCGCGATCACGTGGTGCCGATCTCGCGCGGCGGCGACAACGACTGGCTGAACGTCGTCACCGCCTGCAGCCGCTGCAATCTGCGCAAGGGGAACCGGACGCCCGACGAAGCGCACATGCGGCTCCACACCGAACCGGCCGAGCCGACCGGGGTCGAGCTCATCTGGGCGGTGCGTCGAGTGACCCCGATCCAGGCCCGCTACATCAAGATGTTCTACGGCGAGTCGGCGCTGCGCGCCCTGTCCGAAACCAACGGACATGGGGATCGGTAGCCTCGGCTTCGCCGAGATGGCGATCATCTTCGTCATCGCGCTCATCGCGTTCGGGCCCCGCAGGCTCCCGGAGCTCGGGAAGTCCCTCGGCACGGCGATGCGGGAGTTCCGGCGCAGCCTGAATCAGATCCAGCGCGAGATCGAGCAGGCCGATCCCGTGCGCCAGGTGCGCGACGAGGTGCGCAGCGTTCGCGACGAGACGCGGTCGATCCTGGCGCCGGACGACAGTTCGGCGGGGACGCCTATTCCTCCGGAGCCGGACAGCGAATCCGGCTGAACGTCGGCGGCCGTCCGCCGCGGCCTTCGCTCACCATCACCAGGCTTTCGCCCGAGAGTTCCCAGGCGACGCCCTCGCCCTGCGCCTCCAGCGCCCCGATCAGCGAAGAGGTGGCCGGCGCGACGAGCGTGTCGAACTGCGCGGCCCCATGCCACGCGAACTCGAACAGGGTCGTGTAACTCCGGATCACCAGCCGCGTGCCGTCCGGCGACAGGTCGCCGGCGGTGATCAGCTGGCTGGTACCGTCGCCGATCGGCACGCGCAGGCTGCCTACGCGGCGGAGCGCGTTCGGCGGGTCGGACGGCCGGGTTTCGGCGCGCAGTTCGGCAAGCCGCAGCGTGTACATCTCGACCACGCCTTCTCTTCCCTTCGTCACGACGATCAGCTCGCCGCGCTCGCCGTCGATCGCCAGAGTCTCGGCGTCCCGCGGCCCGTCGGGATAGACCAGGCGCCACGTGGTTTCGGGCTCCACAGACTCTTCCGAGACCGACGCGAGTGTGTCGCCCGACAGCTCGGGAAGCGGAAGCCGGTGGACGATGATCGACGAGTGGACGGCGAGGTTGTCGCCGATATCGGCCAGATAGAGGCACGAACCGGCGGGACACGGGCCGACCCCGATGTCCTCCCAGTCGCGGTTGCGGGCGCCCAGCACGGGGACGGCGGCGTGCAGGCGGCCGGCTCCGTCCACCGCGAACAGCTCGGCCGGGTTGCCGCTGTCGTTGTGGGCCCAGAACAGGTCGGCGCTCCGTGGGTCACGGGCGACGCCCGACGCCTCGAGCAGCTGGGAAGGCAGCTCGGCCACCATCGCCGGCGGCTCGCATCGGCTCGCGGTCTGCGCGAGCGCCGGGTCGTCCGACGGACCGACGCACCCTGACGCGGCCACGAACAGGGCGGCCGCGAACCGAACGGTGCCGCGTCGTCTCACGCGCCCTCTCCACCCTCGATCCGGACCGTCGGCGGTGCGGTCCAGGCGTCCGTCGACGTCGCGGAGATTCGCAGTCGGACGCCGCGCGAACAGGGCGCGCAGAGCTCCGCCTCCCCATCGACGATCCGGGCGGACGAGCCGTTGACCACGTAGTCGCCCGGGGCGTCCCGTGTTTCCAGCACCAGGTGACGACCCGCGAGCGCGTCGGGCACTCTCCACTCTCCCTCGAGCACCCAGCCCGCGGCGTTGGGCACACGCGCCCCCGGCGATTCCGATTCCCCGGCCCCCGCTCGAGCGACTTCCCAACCATCGAGCGCCAGCCGGTCAGAACGGGCGGGCGGCGGCCCGGCGATCGCCACCGACCGTTCGACTTCGGCACCCGACCAGCGAAGCCGGAGGTCGACCCGTCCGCGCCGCAGCAACTCGTCGAGCCGGTCGAGGCGCACCGGCACCACGACGTCGTCACCGATTCCAGGCACCAGCCAGGGGACCGTCGCCCGGGCGTCCGGAGCGCCGCGCAGCTCGACCTCGACGCCCGAAACGGGAGCCCTGCCCCAGGCCGTGAGGCCGACAACCAGCCCGGCGTACAGCCGGTCGTCCCGCCACCGCCGGTCGGTCGCGAGGCGCGCCGTGTCGGCGGCCACAATCCAGTCCTCGGGGCCCGTGCGGACATCGCCATACGGCCGCGAGGCGCGCACCACGACGTCGTCGAGCGGCTCGGCTCCATCGGGTGCCGCCAGGGCGGCGTGGAACCCGAACGGGCACTCGCCTGCCAGGAGTTTCACGAGCAGCGTGTTCCAACCCGCCCCGAGCCTGGCGTCGACGGTGCCCGCCGGAATCTCGCGACCGTTGAGCCACGCCCGGGCCGACGTGCAATCGGAGCCGCCGAGGTCGAGCCGCAGGGTGCGATCCATCGGCAGCCTGACGTACGAGTGGGCGTAGGCGACCAGGCGGAGTCGCCGACCGTCGGGAATCATCGAATCCAACCGAATCGCCGCCTCGCCGTCGCGGCGCACGAGCCGCCACGTGACACCGCCGGCTTCCGCGCCCCGCTGCGGCAGCACGCCGAGCTCGCCGGGAGCGCCGAGCAGGTCGGTCGCGAGGAGCTCTCCAGGTTCGATGCCGTCGGCCACGTCGGGAACCGAGACGAGCCAGCGGTCGAGCGGTCGCGCGGTTTGCGCCTGCGTCCCGGGAAACCCGAACGCCTGCCCTCCGGACACCCCGAACCCGCCGAACGCCACCATACCCAGCACGACCAACAGGACAGCTCGCCTCACGTTCATCGCGCTCCAGTTGCTTGTTTCCGGGGGATCGGAAGTCTAACCTCAAGCCATGGATACCGCATGGACCGGTACCGGGTCCGCCGCGCCGAGCCGCGGATGAAGCAGATGGTCGAGCTCGAGGTCAACGG
>Ga0268386_10004528_pt1 | contig 10239 bp, 6 predicted proteins | sample RVTome_15_FD_200260 | JGI IMG/M metagenome (GOLD analysis project Ga0268386, IMG submission 200260) | Soil microbial communities from uranium-contaminated site in the Upper Colorado River Basin, Wyoming, United States - RVT150D86... ... | reverse complement strand
GGCTGGCCCACCGCCGGGCGGTCCACCGCCCCGCGCGACGATGACGATCGCCGACCTCGACAACGACGGGTGGCCGGACCTCGTGGTCGGCGGCTCCGCGCTCTGGCTGTGGCGCAATCGCGGAGGCCGCTTCGCGCGCTTCGAGCCCGCGGGCGACCTCGCTGCGGCGCGCGACGTGACCGCGGTCCTCGCCCTCGACGCCGACAACGACGGCCGCCTCGACCTGGCGACGGCCGGCGAGCACGGCGTCCTGCTCTTCACGCAGGCGTCGCCGGGCATCTTCCTGCGCACCAGCCTCGACCGGCCGCTCGGTCCCGCCGCGGCGCTCGCCGCCGGCGACCTCGACGGCGACGGCGACCTCGATCTCGTGGCGTCCGGTCCCGGTGGCCTCCACCGCCTCGACAACGCCGGCGGCAACCGCAACGGTTGGCTCGCCGTCCGCCTGCGCGGTCTCACCCAGGGCAACGACAAGAACAACCTGTTCGGCGTCGGAGCGACCGTCGAGCTCAAGGCCGGCGAGGCCTACCAGTACCGCGAGGCCGACGGCGGCGTCGTCCACTTCGGTCTGGGCGACCTCGACGCCGCCGACCTGGTGCGCGTGACCTGGACCAACGGCGTGCCGCAGAACCGCATCCGTCCCAAGCTCGATCAGCGCTTCGTCGAGGAGCAGGTGCTCAAGGGAAGCTGTCCGTTCCTCTACGTCGAGACCGGCGCCGGCATCGAGTTCGTCACCGACCTCCTGTGGGGCGCACCGCTTGGCATGCCGGTGGCCGAGGGCGCGTGGGCAGGCTGGGACAGGGAGGAGCTGGTCCGCGTCGACGGCGCGGCGGCGATCGACGGCGCCTGGGACCTGCGCATCACCGAGGAGCTCTGGGAGGCGGCGTTCTTCGACCTGACGAAGCTATGGGTGGTCGACCATCCGGCGGAGCTCGAGGTGGCGTCGAGCCTGCGCGTCGTCCCCGGCGAGACGATCCCCGAGCGCGTGCTCGCGGCCGGCGAGGTGCGGGCGGTGGCGGCGGCGTGGGACGGCGAGGGGCGCGACGCCGCCGCGCGCGTCGCGCTCCGCGACGAGGTCTACGCCGACGGCTACCGCGTGGCGCGCTATCAAGGCGTCGCCGCCGAGCCGTGGAGCTTCACGTTCGACCTCGGCGAGGCGCCGGCGGCCCCGGTGCGGCTCCTCCTCGACGGCTGGATCTTCCCCGCCGACGCCAGCCTCAACCTCGCCGTCGATCAGCGGCGGCGAGCGCTCGAGCACGAGGGCGGCGCCGCGAGCGCGGCTCCGCTGGTCGAAACCCGGCTCGAGATGGAGACGCCAGATGGCTGGCGCGTCCTCCTACCGCGCATGGGCGACCCCGCGGGCAAGACCAAGACCATGATGATCGACACTCCGCAGCTCCCGGGCGGGGTGCGGCGGCTGCGCATCGTCACCTCGCGCTGGCTCCACTGGGACCGGGTGGCGTGGACGACCGCACCGCGCGACGAGGCGCCGCGCGTGGTGGCGAAGCTCGCGCCGGCGACCGCGGAGCTGCGCCACCGCGGCTTCTCCCGCCTCGAGCGGCGCGCACCCAACGCGCCGCACCACTTCGACTACGCCGCGGTCTCGCACGCGAGCCCCTGGCTCCCCTTCCCCGGCCGTTACACCCGTTACGGCGACGTGCGCGAGCTCCTGCTCGAGCCCGACGATCGCCACGTCATCCTCGCGCCCGGCGACGAGCTCGCGCTCCGCTTCGACGGCGGTGGGCTCCCGCCGCCGCCGGCCGGTTGGCGCCGTACGGTGTTTCTCGAGAGCCACGGCTGGGACAAGGACGCCGACCGCAACACCTGGGAGGCGAACCAGATGGAGCCGCTGCCGTTCCGCGCCATGAAGAGCTACCCCTACGCGGAGGGCGAGAGCTATCCCGATACGCCCGAGCTGCGCCGCTATCGCGCCGAGTGGTTGACGCGCGAGGTCGGCGGCGTCGACCTCGAGACGCCAGGCAGCGGCGGGAAGTAGCTTCGCTTCGCTCCGGCGTGTAGGGGAGCCGCTTGCCTGCTCCCTCCGAGGGCGGAGGCAAGCTCCGCCCCTACGCCGGAGGGTTCTGAAGTAGGGGAGCAGCTTGCCTGCTCCCTGCTCCCTCCACTCGACTCGCGTAGGATTCCACCATGATCGCCGACCGCATCCCCGAGATCCAGGACGCTCTGCGCGCGAACGAGCTCGACGGCTGGCTGTTCGCGGTGTTCCAGCTCAACGATCCGATCAGTCTCGATCTCCTGGGTCTCGCTGGCGGCCACCTGGTGACCCGTCGGTGCTACTACCTGGTGCCGGCGCACGGCTCCCCGCGCAAGCTGGTGAACCGGCTCGAGCCCGCGATGCTCGACGCGCTGCCCGGGACGACGGCGTCGTACACCACCTGGCAGGAGCACCGTAGCGAGGTGGAGGCGCTGGTCGCCGGCATCGGACGCCTGGCGGTGCAGTACAGCCCGCTCAACCAGATCCCCACGGTGTCGCGGCTCGACGCCGGCACGGCCGATCTCCTGCGTGGCGCCGGCGTCGAGCTCGAATCGTCTGGGGAGCTGGTGCAGCGCTTCGCCGCGACCTGGAACGACGAGCAGCTCGCCGGCCACCGCCGCGCCTGCACCACGCTCCACCGGTTGGTACTCGACGCCTTCCGCCTGGTCGGCGACGCGCTCCGCTCCGGCGGCGCGATCGACGAGCACGCGGTGCAGCGCTTCCTGCTCGAGAACTTCGAGCGCAACGGCCTCGTGAGCGAGTCGCCGCCGATCGTGGGCGTCAACGCGCACAGCGCGGATCCGCACTACCAGCCTGGCGCGGCGGGGTCGTCGCCGATCCGGCAGGGTGACTTCCTCTTGATCGACCTGTGGGCGAAGGAGCGCGCGCCGCAGAGCGTCTACGCCGACATCACCTGGGTGGCGGTGTGCGACACCGGGGCTACCGACCGCCAGCGCGAGGTGTTCGCGGCGGTCGCCGGCGCGCGCGACGCGGCGTTCGCGCTGGTCGAGAGCCGCTACCCCACCGTCGCGGTGCGGGGCTTCGAGGTCGACCGTGCGGCGCGCGATTGGATCGAGCGCGCGGGCTACGGCAAGTTCTTCATCCATCGCACCGGCCATTCGATCGGCATCACCGATCATGGGCAGGGCGCCAACATGGACGACCTGGAGACCCACGACGAGCGGCGCCTGCAGGCGATGACCGGGTTCTCGATCGAGCCGGGGATCTACCTGCCGGGCGACTTCGGGGTGCGCAGCGAGATCAACGTCGTGCTCACTCCCGAGCGCGCGGAGATCACCGGCGCCGCGCCGCAGCGCGAGCTGATCGCCTTGTTGGCTTGAGGAGGGGTGCTGGGGAACAGACGCGGCGCGTAGGGGGCGCCGCGACGGGCTGGGGGGGCACTGGACGCCGCCGCTCCCAGCCCTATGAGGACTCATTGGGGAAGGCTTCTTACCCGGTGACCAGCAGCATCGAAGCTCCTTACCACAGTCATGAGTGAGGATCGTCACCGCGAGCACGACGACAGAGCCGCCGAGAAGCGGCCGAAGCGCGTAGTGTCGCTGTTGGGGCAGCGACCGGCGCCGGGCGAGGCGCCGCCGTCCGGTGAGGAGCGAGGCGAGGGGGCACGTCCGGACCGTGACCAGGCGAGCGGCGCCGACCCGCTGCGCAGCGCGCACTCGACGTTCCGCGACCTCGAGGCGCCGCGCGACGACTTCGATCCGGAGCGGGCGCGCGCGGTGTGCGCGCAGGTCGCGCGCGACCTCCTGCGCGACTTCGCGCCGGCGCTGGTGCTCCTCCCCGCGCCGAGCCGCACGCGGGCGCAGGCGATCCTCGCCTACGCGCGCACGCTGCTCGACTTCGCGCGCGACCGCAGTCTCGAGGGCGAGCGCCTGGCGCAGATCAACCGCTTCGAGTTCGCGCTCGAGGCGGCCCTCGGCGGCGAGCCCGTCGGCCAGCCGGTGTTCGTGCAGATGGCGGCGCTCGAGGCGCACGAGCCGTGGGCGCGCGAGGCGCTCGACGGCTTCGCCGCGATCGCACGGTCGCGGGTATCGGTCGGAGTTCCGGCGAAGCCGGCAGTGGCGGAGGCGCAGCGGCGCAAGCTGACGCGCACCGCACTGCATGCGCTCCTCGGCGGCGCGCCGCAGGAAGAGGTCGAGGCGCTGGGCGCCGCGATCCTGCGCTCCTGGTCCCTCCTCGGCTGGCACGAAGCGCTGTGGTTCCAGCGCCCCGACCTCGGGCTGACGGCGGACGACGCTCCTTCGCAGCGCTTCGCTGACACGGTCGCCGCCGAGGCGCGCGCGATCCTCGACGCCCTCGCCGCACCGAGCGGCGCCTTCGACGCGCTGCCCAGGCGCTTGCAGCCGGCGGCTCGCTACGCCGTGCTCGCCGCGGCGGCGCTGGCGCGTCGAGCGGCGCAGGCGGCCGAGAGCGACACCGCACCTCGTCTCGGCGCATTCCGCCGTCTCGGGTTTCTCCTGCGCGCGCGCGCCGGGAGCTGAGGCACACGGGGCGGTCTTCCGTCCAGCGAAGCGGCCGCCGTGGACGCCGCGGTCAGGGATAGACCGTTCCAGGCCGCACCGACGTTCCAGCGGGAACCACGGCGCCGGGCCGCACCGTCGCTCTCCGTCCGATCTTCGCTCCCATCTCGACGATCGCTCCCTCGCCGACGTGCGCACCCGCGAACACGACGGTCAAGGGTCCGAGTGTCGCGCCGTTCGCGACCACCGCGTTCCTTCGCACCTCGGCGCGATCGCCGATCGAGACGCGGCTGCCGATCGAGACTGCGCGGTCGACACGACTCTCGGCGCCGATCGCCACGTCGTCGCCGAGACGGGAGCCCATGCCGACGACGACGAGGTCCGCCAGGGACACTCGGTCCCCGGCGGCGACCCCGCTCCCGACCACGACGTGCTCGCCGAGGACGGCGTCGTCCCCGATCGAGACGCGCCGCCCGAGGACGGTCGCCTGACCGATGACCGGATTGGCGCCGAGGCGCAGGTCGACGGGAAGGAGGACGTCGGGCGCGACGCAGGCGTCGCCGTAGCCGTCCGCGCCGACGTCCGTCTGATCGGGGTTAGCGACGGTCGGACAGTTGTCCAGCGCGTCCACGACGCCGTCGCCGTCGCGATCGCCCCCGCCCGCCACGACGTACCGCCGAGCGAAGATCTCGCTGCGATCGAAGTCTCGACGAGTTGCGCTCCACGCCACGATGGCCCGGCCGTCCGCACCGAGTGCGACGGCGGGCTGCGACGGCGCGCCCTCCGGCCGAGCGCTGACCGGGATCTCGGCTCCGAGTCGCAGCCCGTGGTCGTCGTGGAGCTGCGCGAAGACACCCTCGGGCATTCCGCTCGACGCCCTGCTCTCCCAGGCGACGAGGAAGCGACCGCCCGCGTCGGTGGCGACCGATGGGTTGGATCGATCGCCATCGGTCCGCGCGTTGATCACGACCTCGCCGCCGCGGCGCCTCGCCGCGGAGTCGTAGAGCTGGCCCAGGATCTCCCGCTGCCGGCCGCCGACGTTGCCGTGCCACACCACGACGAACGCGCCGTCCGGCGTCATCGCGACGCCGGGGTGCCCGAGATCGGGGGCGCGCGAGGAGTTGATCTGGAAGCGTTCGCCGATCGCGACCCCGCCGCTGTCGTAGCGCCGGCCGACGATCCGCGGGCTGGCGCCCCGCGCCGACCCTACCCACACCACCACGAAGCGGCCCATCGCGTCGATGGCCACGGCAGGATGCTCTGCCCTCTCCGTCTCCGCGCCGTCGATCCGGAAGGGTGCGTCTAGGGGCGCACCATCGGTGGCGAAGCGTTGCGCCGAGAGGCCGCCGTCGGCCCAGACCACGACGAAGTCGCCGCCGCCGCTCATCGCCACCGCGGGGTCGAAGTCACCGCCGAGCGCACCGTCCACGTAGAACGGCTCGCCGGTGGCTCCGGCGCGATCGTGGAGCTGTCCGACGATATACGTACCGTAGTCCCAACAGCCCAGCACCGCCTCCCAGACCAGGGCGAAGCCGCTCGCGCCCATGGCCAGGCTGGGCTGGCTGGCGTAGCACGAACCGCGGTGCTCGATCTCCGTGCCGACGAGTCTGCCGGCCCGATCGATTCGCTGCGCGAACACCGTCGACAGGTAGCCGCGTCCGCTCTGCCATGCCACGATCGTCGCGCCGTCAGGACCGATCGCCACCACCGGCAGGGACAGCTCCGCGGCGGCCGTCGTCGAGACCTGGAACTCCGCCCCTACGGACGCCAGCTGCGCGGGCGAGCTGCCGGCGCTCGCCCACAGCAGCGCCAACAGCCCGAGCGAGCGAAGCGATCTCGTAGCCTCCTGGCGCATCGCTTCCTCCTCCAGGGGTCTGCGTCTCGTGAAACGCCGCTCGGCGCCGGATTGGACAACGCTCGCGAGCGGCACGCCGAGGCAAGCGGCGGCGGGGCTCCAGGCGTAAGCTAAGATCTCGCGACCTTCTCTCTCGCTGGCGCAGGCTCGAACGATGGCCGAGAAACCGGACCTCCCCGGCGCCGAGACCGGCCCTCCCGCGCACGACCTCGACTCCACGTTCGAGCTCCTCGACCGCGCGCGCCGCGGCGACCAAGAGGCGCTCGAAAGGCTGTTCGCCCGGCACCTGAAGCCGCTCCAGCGCTTCGCCAGCGGACGCCTCCCGCGCTGGGCCCGCGACCTCGCCGACACCGACGACCTTGTCCAGGACACCCTGCTCCGGACGTTCAAGAGGATGGAGGGGTTCGAGCCGCGAGGCGCCGGCGCGCTCCAGGCCTACCTCCGGCAGTCGGTGATGAATCGCCTGCGCGACGAGCTGCGGCGCAAGGGGCGCCAGCCCGACGCGACCGGCCTCGAGGGCGTCGAGATCGACGCCGGCGAGTCGCCGCTCGAGGAGGCGATCGGCCGGGAGGCCGTGGAGTGCTACGAGCGTGCGCTCGAGCGTCTCAGGACCGAGGAGCGCGAGGCGATCATCGCCCGGGTGGAGATGGGTATGAGCTACGAGGAGCTGGCCGAGGCGCTGGGCAAGCCGACGCCCGACGCGGCACGCAAGGCGGCGCAGCGCGCGCTGGTGCGATTGGCCGAAGAGATGAAGCGTGGCGCGTGAAGAGCTCTACGCCGACCTCGCGGGCGCCATCCTCGACGGCGCGCCGATCGACTGGGCGGCGGCCGAGTCCAGCAGCGACGAGTCGGACCGGCCGCTGCTCGATCGTCTGAAGCTGATCGCCGCGCTCGCCGACCTGCATCGGCGCGGCGCGCGGCCGGGCGCCGCCTCCGCGGAGGCGGCGCAAGGGGCCGCCGGCGCGCGCTGCTGGGGCCACCTGCGCGTGCTCGAGCGCATCGGTCACGGCGGGTTCGGCGAGGTGTACCGGGCCTGGGACGAGCGGCTCGATCGCGAGGTGGCGCTCAAGCTCCTCCCCCGACGAGCCTCCGACGGCGAGTCGCGGCGCACCAAGATCATCGAGGAGGGCCGCGTGCTCGCGCGGGTGCGCCATCCCAACGTGGTCACCCTCTACGGAGCGGAGGAGATCGACGGCCAGGTCGGCCTGTGGATGGAGCTCGTCCGGGGCCGCACCCTCGAGCAGGCGATCGCCGACGGCCGGCGTTCCACCGCGGCCGAGATCGTCCCGCTCGGGATCGAGATCTGTCGCGCCGCGGCGGCGGTGCACGCGGCCGGTCTCCTGCACCGCGACATCAAGGCCGCCAACGTCATGGTGGCCGAGGACGGGCGCGTCGTGCTGATGGACTTCGGAACCGGGCGCGAGCTCGACGACGCCTCGGCGCCGCTCGCCGGAACGCCCCTGTACCTCGCGCCCGAGCTCTTCCGCGGCGGCGAGCCGACGGCGGCGAGCGACGTCTACAGCATCGGGGTGCTGCTCTATCGCCTGCTCACCGGGTCGTACCCGGTGCGGGCGCGGAGCCGGGACGAGCTGCGTCGCGCCCACGATCGCGGCGAGCGCGTCGATCTCGCGACCGCCCGTCCGGACCTCGCGAGCGAGCTCGCCCGCGCCGTCGATTGCGCGATCGACACCGATCCGCGCCGACGTCCGGCGACCGCCGAGGCGCTCGCGGCGGACCTCGCGGCGCTCCTGCCGCGGGCGGGTGGCCGGCGTTGGCCGCGCCGCCTCGCCGCGGCCGCCGCGGTGGCGCTCCTCCTCGGAGCGGCGTGGGAGCTGGTGGCCCGTCGCAGCGGCAGCTTCTCCGCCCCGAGCTCGCTCGCCGGTGCCGCCGGCCGCCGGCTCGCCGGCGTGGCGCCGAGCGAGCGCCGCATCGTCGATCCCGTGATCGCGGTGCTGCCGTTCGACAACCTGAGCGGGAGGGCCGACCGCGACGACTTCGTCGACGGCCTCACCGACGAGATCCTCCGCGACCTGGCGCGCGTGGATGGGCTTCAGGTGCGCTCGCGCTACTCCGCGTTCACCTTCAAGGGCTCGCGCGACCTGCGCGCCGTCGCCGATCGACTAGGCGCGAACCTCATCGTCTCCGGGTCGGTGCTGAGCACGGACGGCGGACTGCGCGTCCATGCTCAGCTCGTCGACCCCGCACGCGACGTTCCGCTGTGGGCCGACCGCTTCGACCGCAAGCTCGAGTCCTCGGGCGACATCCTCGCCGTCGTCGACGAGATCGCGCGCGGGATCGTCAACGAGCTGCGCCTGACCCTGGGCCAGGGGCGGCGCCGCTACGACCTCGACATCGAGACCTGGGAGCTCTATCTGCGGGCGCGCGATCTGGCCGACCGGCGCGGCATCGACGCGCCGAGCCGGGCGGTGGCGCTGTTCGAGCGGATCCTCGCCTGCGATCCGGCGTTCGCGCCGGCGCACGCCGGGCTCGCCGACGCCTACTTCTTCCTGTCGATCCCCACCGGCGCCGTGACGTTCGACGTCGCGCACGGACTGATGCGGCAGGCCGCGGCGCGCGCGCTCGAGCTCGATCCGCTCCTGGCGGAGGCGCACGCCGCCATGGGCGTGGTGCTCGCCCGCGAGCACGCCTGGGAGAGATCGGAGCGGGCGTTCCGCCGCGCGCTCGAGCTCGATCCCACGCTGACCGGCAGCTATACTCGCTTCTCGATCTCTACGCTGCGTCCGCTGGGCAGGTTCGACGAGGCGGAGCGCCTGCTCGAGACCGCGCTCGAGCACGACCCGCTCTCGCTCGACGTCGAGCGCGAGATCGGCGAGATCCAGTTCTGCACCGGACGGTACGACGAGGCGATCGCGACGCTCGACCGCGTCCAGGCGATCGACCCCGACCTCACGTTCGTCCATCTCTTCCTCGCCCGGGCGCTGGCGTTCGCGGGCAGGTTCCCCGAGGCGTTCGCCTCCTTCGCGGAGGTCGAGCGGCGCGAACGGGCTGCGCCGCACTACCTCGCGCACGCCCTGGTGCTCGCCGGCCGCCGCGCCGAGGCCGAGGCGCTCGCGGTCGCCAACCACGGCAAACCCATTCAGGCGACCGTGATCTACGCCGCGCTCGGAGACCTCGACCGTTCGTTCGAGGCGCTGGAGCGCTTGATCGCGTTGGAGCCGCAGCGTGTCCCGCTGCTCCTGACCTTCCCGGAGATGACGGCGCTCCTCGACGATCCCCGTATGACCGCGATCCGCGAGCGGTTCGGTCTGCGCCAGCAGCGCGAAGAGTGAGGCAGTGCGTCAGCGCGCTCCCTGCCATGACGCGGCGATTCCGATCGGGGCGTGCCGGATCGGACGCCTGGAGGGATGCGCGCGCCGGCTTCTCCTCGTTCTTCTTCTGGCCGCTCCGGCGCTTCCCGCCGCGGGCGACTCGCCGCAGACCGGCACGCTCGACGGCGTGGTCGCGGACGCCGCGGGCCAACCGTTCGCGGCAGTCACCGTCACGCTCGCCGGCGAGCGCGGCGAGCGCACCGCCGTCACCGACGGCGACGGCGTCTTCCGCTTCGGCCTGCTGCCGCCGGGCGCGTACCGGTTGCGCATCGTCGTGGAGGGTCTCGACACTCGCGAGACCGCGGTGCGTCTCGACGCCGGCCAACGACGGCGCGTCGACCTGACGCTCGGCCCCGAAGCCTCGGAGAGGGTCGACGTCGTCGCCGAGGTCCCTCTGATCGACGGCGGCGAGGCCGGCGCCGCCACCACCCTGCCCGCCGCGGAAGCGAAGGAGATGGTGTTCACGAACCGCCATTACCAGGCGGCGATCACCAGCCTGCCCGGAGTCGTGCACTCCGACTTCTCGTCGCATCTCGCGGAGCTCATGCCGTCGGTGAACGGCAGCCTGTGGCAGGAGAACGCCGCGTT
>Ga0268386_10004527_pt1 | contig 10242 bp, 9 predicted proteins | sample RVTome_15_FD_200260 | JGI IMG/M metagenome (GOLD analysis project Ga0268386, IMG submission 200260) | Soil microbial communities from uranium-contaminated site in the Upper Colorado River Basin, Wyoming, United States - RVT150D86... ... | reverse complement strand
TCGCGAGCGCGTAGAGCAGCGCCTGGATCGCGTTAGCGGCGCTCGGGTTCATCCCCGTCCCGAGCAGGACTCCGAAGATCGCGCCGCGGAACGTGACCTCGTCGATGAGCGCGGTCGCGACGGAATTCAGCAGCGCGCCGGGGTACGACCACGTGTCGGGGAAGCGAATCCGCCCGTAGCGATACCAGGCGATGGCCAGGGCGAGCCCGGTCCCGATCGCCGCGTACAGGAACGCGTAGAAGATCATCTGGAAGCGATCGCCGGTCCCGAGCAGGAACTCGTCGCGCGGCGAGGGATGGATGTACAGGATCAGCGCGATGATCGCGAAGCCCAGCCCGTACCAGGCGATCCGCCGGCGGAAGGACGGCGGCCGTCCGTCGGTCGCCTCGTCGTACTCGGCAGCGTTGAATCGCTCGGCTTCGAGCCGGAGCATGACGAGGAGGAGGGCGAGTCCGGACGCGATCAGCCGCTGGAGGGTCGGCAGCCAGTCCTCCACCGCCGCTACGCCTCGTCGATCCGCAGCATCGCGAGGAACGCCTCCTGCGGGATCTCGACCGAGCCCACCCGCTTCATCCGCTGCTTGCCTTCCTTCTGCTTCTCGAGCAGCTTGCGCTTGCGCGTGATGTCGCCACCGTAGCACTTGGCGAGGACGTTCTTGCGCATGGCGCGCACGGATTCGCGGGCGATCACGTTCGATCCGATCGCGGCCTGGATCGGGATCTCGAACATCTGGCGCGGGATCAGCTCCTTCAGCCGGCCGGCCAGGAGCCGGCCGACCGGCTGGGCCTTGTCGCGGTGGACGATCAGCGACAGGGCGTCGACGGGCTCGCCGTTGACGAGGATGTCGACCTTCGCCAAGCTCGCCGGCCGGTAGCCGAGCTCTTCGTAGTCCATCGACGCATAGCCCTGGCTGCGGCTCTTGAGCTGGTCGAAGTAGTCCACGATCAGCTCCGCGAGCGGCATCTCGAAATGGAGCAGCACGCGGGTCGGGTCGAGGTACTCCATCGTCTGGAACGTCCCGCGTCGGTTCGTCGAGAGCTCCATGAGCGGGCCGATGTACTGGCTCGGCGTGACGACGCTGAGCTTGACCCACGGCTCGCGGATCTCCTCGATGTCGGTCGGGTTCGGGAGCAGCGCCGGGTTGTCGATCTCGACCGTGCCCCGACCGTTGGTCAGGACGACGTGGTACTCGACCGACGGCGCGGACGCGATCAGGTCGAGCCCGAACTCGCGCTCGAGCCGCTCCTGCACGATCTCCATGTGGAGCAGGCCGAGGAAGCCGCAGCGGAACCCGAACCCGAGCGCCACGGAGCTCTCGGGCTCGAACGTGAACGAGGCGTCGTTGAGGTGGAGCTTCTCGAGCGCCTCGCGCAGGATCGGGTAGTCGTCGCCGCCGACCGGGTAGATCCCGGCGAAGACGAGGCTCTTGGCCACCTGGTACCCGGGCAGCGGCTCTGCCGCTGGGCGGGCGACGGTCGTCACGGTGTCGCCGACCTGGGCTTCGCGGACGTTCTTCAGGCCGGTCGCGACGTAGCCGACCTCGCCCGCCGCGAGCTGGCGGACCGGAACGAGCTGCGGCCGGAAGACGCCGAGCTCGAGCGGCTCGGCCTCCGCGCCGGACGCCATCAGCCGGATCTGGTCGTGCTGGCGGAGCGTCCCCTCGGCCAGCCGGACATACACTACGACGCCCTTGTAGGCGTCGTAGTGGCTGTCGAAGATCAGGCCGCGGAGCGGGCGGGTCGGGTCGCCCTTGGGCGCGGGGATCCGGGCCACGATCGCCTCGAGGATCTCGGGCACGCCGGTCCCGTCCTTGGCCGAGGCGAGGATGACTTCTTCGCGCGGGATCGCGAGGACGTTCTCGAGCTCGTCGATGATCGTGGCCGGGTCGGCCGACGGCAGGTCGATCTTGTTGAGGACCGGGATGAGCGTCAGTCCCTCGCGGAGAGCCAGGTGGACGTTGGCGAGGGTCTGGGCCTCGATTCCCTGCGTCGCGTCGACGACGAGAATCGCCCCCTCGCAGGCCTGGAGGCTGTGACTGACCTCGTAGGCGAAGTCGACGTGTCCCGGCGTGTCGATCAGGTTCAGCCCATAGGTCAGGCCGTCGTTCGCCCGGTACTCAAGCCGGACGGCGCGGGCCTTGATCGTGATCCCCTTCTCGCGCTCGAGGTCCATCGAATCGAGGACCTGGCTCATCATCTGCCGGCCCTCCACGGTGTGGGTCAGCTCGAGGAGCCGATCGGCGAGGGTCGACTTGCCGTGATCGATGTGGGCGATGATCGAGAAGTTGCGGAGCCGTTCTTGCGGGATCGTCACGAGGCGGGAGTGTAGCCGGTGGCCATGCGCCTCAGGCCTGGAGGTAGGCCAGCGCCGCCACGCCGAGCGCGATGACGACGACGCCGGCGAGCTGAATCCGGCCGAGTCGCTCCCCGAAGAGGAGGAACGCGGCAATCGCGGCGATGCCGGCGAACTGCGAGGCGATGACCGAGGTGACGGCGGCACTCTCGCGGGCGCCGATCCCGAACGTCACGACGCCGGCGACCTCGGCGCAGCCGACGAGGACGACGAGCGGGACGACCGGCCTGGTCATCCGGAGCCGGTGACTCAGGAACAGCGGCAGGGTCACACCGATGACCCCGGCCAGGCGCGCCGGCAGGACCGCCCAGGCCAACGGCAGGTCGGTCGCGAGCCGGCTCGTGACGTAGAGGTTGACGCCGAACAGCACCGCGCCACCGAGGGCGAACAGGGCAGTGACACCGGCGTTGGGGAATGGCGGTGAGTCGGCATCGGCCACCTCCTCGTCGACGACCGCATCCCCGGCCAGGTCCGGGGCACCGGTCGTCCGCTCGGTCGCGGCCATGACGACGCCGACGGCGATGACCGCCAGGACGCCGATCGCCGCCCCCGAGACCGGGTCCCCCGCGAGGACGGCGAGGGTGGCGGCGATCGCACCTTCGGTCGAGACGATCGGCCCGACGACGGCGACCTTGCCGCGCCGTAGCGCCGTGTAGACGAGGAGCAGCCCGCAGGTGTTCGCGAGCCCGGCGACGGCGAGGTGGAGCAGGTCCCGGTCGGACAGCCGGACCGCGCCGCCGCTGAAGACGAGCAGCGGAATCGCGACGACAAGCCCGACCAGCATGACCCAGGCGAGCGTCGACCAGGCGCCGATCACCCGTGCGCTTCGGGACGACCCGATCAGGGTTGTCGCCCATAGCACGGCCGTCGCCAGGCCTCCGAGGATCGCGATCACGGCGCCAAGTCTGGGGCCTCACGAGTGGCCTGTTTGGGGTCGCTCTGCTACCATGCGCCTTCGCGTCCGGCACCCTGTCGCGCCGCGCCGCCCATCGGTCACCACGCTCTTGTGAGGTTCGCCCCTTGGCCAAGACGCCCCGCACCTGGACGGGCGCACGATCGCCGTCGGGACTGAAGCGCGTCCGCCAGTCCGAGCGCCGTCACGCCATCCTCCAGCCCCGCCGTACGGCCGCGAAGACGTTCGTCGCGAAGGCCCTCGACGTCGCCACCCACGGGTCGGATGCCGCGGCCGCCTCGACGGCCCTCGCCGAGGCTCATGCCGCCCTCGATCGGGCGGCCAAGGCCGGCGCGATCCATCCGAACGCCGCCGCCCGGCGCAAGTCGCGCCTGACCCTCAAGTTCAACGCGGCGACCGGCGGCGCCCAGGTCCAGACCGCGACCCGCGTGACGAAGACCACCAGCAAGGCCCAGGCCGCCAAGGCGGCCAAGAGCCGCATCGCGGCCGGCAAGGCCGACAAGGCGAAGGGCGCCCAGACGGCCGCCGGCAAGGCCCGCGCGGCGCTGTCGAAGACCGCCCGGGCCGACGCCGCCGCCAAGGCCGCAGCCGCCGCCGGTGCCGGGTCGAAGCCGTCGAAGCCGGCCGCCAAGGCCTCGACCGCGGCCAAGACGGCGAAGCCGAAGGCGACTGCGACGAAGACCGCCGCGAAGGCGACGGCCACCAAGGCGAAGGCAACCACCACCAAGACCGCGACGGCCAAGAAGACCGCCAAGTCCTGACCGACCGGCGGCTGACCGACGCCCCGAGCGACGCTCGGGGCGTTTCGATTCGTGGCGTGGCCGGCGACGCGGCGCCGACCGCGAATGGCTCGTTCGCACAACACGGCGCAACGATGCCTCAGGCCCGGGCGTTTTCCTGCGGCGACTCTCGTGACGGCGTCTTCGGGCGGGTGAGGCCGTAGCCCAGCCCGCCGATCAGACCGCCGGCGAAGGTCAGCACGACGAGCGTGCCGGCCGTCACGAACTGCTGCGACCAGTAGTAGCCGGTGAAGCCGGCAACATCGGTCACACCGACCGCGGAGAAGTCGGGGCCGCGCCCCGCCGCCAGATAGCGGGCGTAGACGCAACCGGGTCCCGGGTCGCAGAACGGCGCGATCGAGGCTCCGGCCTCGTCCCGGCGGTTGAAGTCCGGGTAGCCGCTGTCGGCGTAGAAGAAGAGCGCCTTGACCGCGAGCAGCAGCGCCGCCAGCGTCAGCGCGGTGACGAGCCCGGCGAACGCGGCGTTGGCCAGGATCCGCGACCACGGCCCGGCAAGCCGGTCGCTCCGCTGGTTGGCGTAGTAGCCGATCAGCATGCCGGCCGGCAGGGCGAGCAGCCAGTACACGGGCTCGATCGGGATGACGAGCAGGAAGCTGACCCCGATTGTGACCGCCATCCCGATCCCGACGTACGCGGCAGTGATCGCGCCGCGATCGATGACCCGGCTCACGACTCCGAACGGCGGCCGAGCGCGGCCCGACCGAGATACCGGGCGCCGTCGCCCAGCTCGCCCTCGATCCGGAGCAGCCGGTTGTACTTGGCGACCCGCTCGCTCCGCGACGGTGCGCCGGTCTTGATCTGACCGGTGCCCATCGCGACGACAAAGTCGGCAATCGTGGTGTCCTCGGTCTCGCCCGAGCGATGCGAAACGACCGCCGTCCAGCCGGCCCGGCGGGCGAGGTCGATGGCCTCGATCGTCTCGGTCAGCGTCCCGATCTGGTTGAGCTTGATCAGCACGCTGTTGGCGACCGCCTCGGCGATTCCGCGCTCGATCCGCTCGGTGTTCGTCACGAGCAGGTCGTCACCGACCAGCTGGATCCTGCCGCCGAGCCGCTTGTTCATCTCGGTCCAGCCGGCCCAGTCGTCCTCGGCCAGGCCGTCCTCGATCGAGACGATCGGGAATCGGTCGACCCAGTCGGCCCAGAGGTCCGTCAGCTCGCCGGAATCGAGCGTCCGGCCCTCTCTGGCCAGGACATAGCGGATGGGTGTGCCCTCGGCGCCGGAGCCCTCCTCGACGAGCTCGGTCACGGCCGGGTCGAGGGCGATCGCGACGTCCTCGCCGGGTCGGTAGCCGGCCTTCTCGACCGCCCGCAGGATCACCTCGACGGCGGCGACGTTCGAGCCGAGGCTGGGGGCGAAGCCGCCCTCGTCGCCCTGGCCGGTCGCGTGCCCCTCGTCGTGGAGGATCGCCCGCAGCGCGGCGAAGATCTCGGCGCCGGCGCGGAGCGCCTCGGAGAAGGTCTCCGAGCCGACCGGCATGACCATGAACTCCTGGAAATCGGTCGAGTCCTGGGCGTGCTTGCCGCCGTTGAGGATGTTGAACATCGGGACCGGCAGCGTGCGTGCCCCCGCTCCGCCGAGGTAGCGGAACAGCGAGAGGTCGTGGGCCGCGGCCGCCGCATGCGCGCACGCGAGCGACACGCCGAGGATCGCGTTGGCCCCGAGGTTGCCCTTGTTCGGCGTCCCGTCGAGGTCGCGCAGGACCGCGTCGATGCCGGGCTGGTCGGCCGCGTCGAGGCCGTAGATGGCCGGCGCGATCGTGTCGGTCACGTTCGCGACGGCCATCAGGACGCCCTTGCCGCCGAACCGGCTCTTGTCGCCGTCGCGCAGCTCGACCGCCTCGTGGGCGCCGGTCGACGCACCCGACGGCACGGCCGCCCGGCCGACCGAACCGTCGCCCAGGACGACGTCGACCTCGATCGTCGGGTTGCCGCGCGAGTCGAGGATCTCGCGCGCGTCGACGATCTCGATCGTCGTGTTGGTTGCCATGGTCAAGCCTTCGTCCCCGCCTTCTGGCGGTCCTGGAGGACCGCGATCCCGGGCAGCTCCCGACCCTCGAGGAACTCGAGGGAGGCGCCGCCGCCGGTGCTGATATGGGTCATCTTCGAGGAGAGTCCCTGCTGCTCGAGCGCCGCGAGCGAGTCGCCGCCTCCGACCACGACGGTCGCACCGTGCTCGGCCCGGTCGGCCAGGAAGCGGGCGATCGCCTTGGTCCCGTGGGCGAACGAGGGGATCTCGAAGACGCCGAGCGGACCGTTCCAGAAGACGGTCTTCGCCGGTGCGAGGGCCTCCTCGATCGCGGTCCGTGTCGCCTCGCCGAGGTCGACGATATGCCACGAGGCCGGGAACTTCTCGGTGCCGACGGTCTTGTACTCGGTGCCGCGGGTGACCTCCTTGGCGATGACGACGTCGGTCGGGAGGACGACCCGGATCCCGCGCGCCTCGGCGTCGGCGAGGATCCGCCGCGCGTCCTCGACGCGATCATGCTCGGCGAGGCTCTTGCCGACCGACTTGCCCTGGGCGAGCAGGAACGTGTTGGCCATCCCGCCGCCGACGACGAGGATGTCGACCCTGGACAGCAAATTCTCGAGGACACCGATCTTGTCCGACACCTTGGCCCCGCCGAGGATCGCGGCGAACGGCCGCGTGGGGTTCTCGACGAGACGCGACAGCATCTCGATCTCGCGCTCCATGAGGAGGCCCGCGTAAGCCGGCAGGAGCCTGGCAATGCCGACCGTCGAGGCATGGGCCCGATGGGCCGTCCCGAAAGCGTCGTTGACGTAGATGTCGGCGTAGTTGGCGAGCGCCTGGGCGAACGCCGGGTCGTTCTTCTCCTCCTCGGCGTGGAAGCGGAGGTTCTCGAGGAGCAGCGCCTCGCCCGAGCGCAGGCGCTTGATGGCGTCCTCGGTGCCGGCGCCGAGCGCGTCGCCGGTCACCGGCACGTTGCGGCGCAGGAGGGCCGACACGCGCTCACCGACGGGCCGCAGGCGGAGACCGTCCTGGACCTTGCCGTCGGGTCGACCGAGGTGGCTGGCGAGGATCACCTTCGCGCCCTGCGACAGGAGCGCGTTGATCGTCGGCAGCGAGGCCCGGATCCGGGAGTCGTCGGTCACCTTGCCGTCCGCCAGGGGAACGTTGAAGTCGACGCGCACGAAGACGCGTTTTCCCGCGGCATCGAAGTCGCGGATGGTCATCTTGTCCATCGGAAGTCCAGTCGGCTGGTCGGGGCGGAGTGGGTGGCGGAAACCCCCTTTGGCGGCGGACACTCGCCGCCGCCGAGCGGGCGTCGGGGCTAGGCGCGCTCGGCCACCGGCAACCGGGCAGCGACGAAGCCGATCAGGTCGGCGACGCGGCAGCTGTAGCCCCACTCGTTGTCGTACCAGGCGATGACCTTGACCATCGTCCCGCCGATGACCATCGTGGAGGCCGCGTCGATGATCGACGACCTGGCGTCGCCACGGAAGTCGGTCGAGACGAGCGGCTCGTCGGAGACACCGAGGATGCCCTTGAGCGGTCCGGCCGCGGCCGTCCGGAAGGCCTCGTTGAGCTCCTCGACCGTCGTCTCGCGGGCGACCTCGGCAGTGAAGTCGACGACGCTGACGGTGGGCGTCGGGACGCGCAGGCTGAAGCCGTCGAACTTGCCCTTCAGATCCGGGATGACGAGCGCGAGCGCCTTCGCCGCGCCGGTCGTCGTCGGGATGATGTTCAGGCCGGCGGCCCGTGCCCGGCGCGGGTCCTTGTGGGCGACGTCGAGGATTCGCTGGTCGTTGGTGTAGCTGTGGATCGTGTTCATCAGGCCGCGCTCGATGGTTAGCAGGTCGTGGACGACCTTGGCCGCCGGCGCGAGGCAGTTCGTCGTACAGCTGGCGTTGCTGATGATGTGGTGGGCGGCCGGATCGTACCGGTCCTCATTGACGCCGAGGACGATGGTGATGTCCTCGCCCTTGGCGGGAGCGCTGATGATCACCTTCTTCGCGCCGGCCTCGATGTGCGCCCCGGCCTTCTCGGCCGAGGTGAACAGGCCGGTCGATTCGAGAACGACATCGACGCCGAGGTCGCTCCAAGGCAGGGCCGCCGGGTCCTTCTCCTTGAGGACCTTGACCTCACGCCCGTCGATGATCAGCGCGTCCGCCGTGTGGTCCACGGTTCCCGGATAGGCCCCGTAGGTCGAGTCGCGCTTGAACAAGAGCGCGTTCATCTCCGTGTCGACGAGATCGTTGACCGCCACGACTTCGACGTCGGGCGTGCGCTCGATGAGCGCTTTGAGGGACTGGCGACCGATCCGCCCGAAGCCGTTGATTCCGACGCGCACTGCCATGATCTGCTCCTTCGTTGCGTGACGTCGCGAGGGTGACGACGGCACGTTCCTTCAAACCGGAAGTGGGACCTTCAGGCCGCGACCCGCGCAGGATCATCGGCGTCGTCCGTCGGTCGTATGGTGTCATCGTACCCGCCGACGGTCGAGAGCCGTTCGGCCCGCCCGATGCGGCCCGGTTGCAATCACGGCTCAGCTCGGCGGCAGCGAACCCGTGCAGCGGGCATCATTCGACGATGAGCGACACCGGCGGCGCCGGATCCGGCGCCCAAGGCGGAACGCACGCGGCAGCCGTCCTGGCCCTGGACCTCGGCGCCAGCCGGATGCGGGCGGCCGTCGTGGACGGCGACGGCCGGATCGTCGGGCGGACCGACGGTCGCACGCCCCGCGAGGCGGGCCCCGACGGCGTGATCGCCGCGGCGATCGGGATGCTGCGTCGAGTCCGCGATGCGGCGCCGAGCGAGGTCCGCGAGCGGATCGCCGGCGCCGGGATCGCGGCGCCCGGCCCCCTCGACCCGGCGTCCGGCAGCCTGATCGAGCCACCCAATCTCGGTCGTGCCTTTCGCGGCGTCCGCCTCGCCGAACCGATCGCGCGAGCGCTGTCGCTGCCCGTTGCGCTCGAGCGGGACACGAACGTTGCCGCCCTCGCCGAGTGGCGGTTCGGGGTCGCCCGCGACGCGACCGACTTCCTGTACCTGACCGTGTCCACGGGGATCGGCGGCGGGATCGTCGCCGGTGGGCGGTTGCTGACCGGCGCCGACGGCGTGGCGGGCGAGCTGGGCCACATCCTGGTCGAGCTCGACGGCCCGCCGTGTGGGTGCGGCGGCCGCGGCCATCTGGAGGCGATCAGCTCCGGGACCGGCATCGCCCGGGCGGCCGCCGACGCGGTCGCCGCGGGCTCCGCGCCGGCCCTGGCGGCCCGCTCCCGGGAGCTGGGTCGCGGCCTCGACGCCCGCGATGTCGCCGAGGCGGAGACGGACGGAGACGCCGTCGCGACAGCGATCATGGACCGGGCGCGGATCGCCTTCGCCGAGACGTGCGTCGGCCTCGTCGACGTCTTCAATCCGCAGTTCATCGTGGTCGGGGGCAGCGTGGCCCGCAACCAGGGAGACCGCTGGCTCGGCCCGGCCCGCGATCGAGTGGCCCGGACGGCCTTCCGGATCCCGCGCGAGCGGGTGGCGATCGTGGCGGCGGCCCTCGGCGACGACGTCGGCCTGGTCGGAGCCGTGCCCCTGCTCGATCGGCTGGCCGGCTGACCGCCGAGGGGATCCGCGACCGCCCGGACATGGAGCGACCCCGCCGTCACCGGCGGGGTCGTGGTTCGCTGTCTCAGCGATGCGGTGCTAGCCGCCGATCTTGAAGACCTTTCCGCCGCAGATCGGGCAGGTGCCCTGAAGCGCGGCCTTGCCGTTCTTCATGGTGATCTTTTGGGGGTTCTGGACTTCCACCTTCTGCTTGTCCTTGACGCAATACGCTTCAGCCATGGAGCGGGCTCCTCCTCGTGTTGCGTGGCGTCACGGGAACCCACGTCCCGTGTCCGCGGATCACGTGCCTGACCAGAGGGACGGGCGCCAGCGATCCGTCCCGGCTTGTTGCTTCTGGCGATCGATCTCGGCGAGGATCGCGAGGCTCTCGAGCCCCGTCTCCACGCAGGCGGCGTCTGCGGCGTCCTTTGCCTGGCCCTCCACGAACGCACCGGTGTTGCGTTGTGCGTAGACCGCACAGACGACTCCGGCCCGGCATCGGGCGAGCGCGGCAAGAACGAGCAGCGCGGATGCCTCCATCTCGAAGTTCATGACGCGCTGGCGCGCCATGTCCTCCGCCAGGTCAGGGTAGCGGATGGGCAGCTGCGGGATGGGACG
>Ga0268386_10004525_pt1 | contig 10247 bp, 11 predicted proteins | sample RVTome_15_FD_200260 | JGI IMG/M metagenome (GOLD analysis project Ga0268386, IMG submission 200260) | Soil microbial communities from uranium-contaminated site in the Upper Colorado River Basin, Wyoming, United States - RVT150D86... ... | reverse complement strand
CACCACTGCCACACCGTCGTCACCGACGGCGACAGCTACCGGATGAAACAAGCCCGAGGACGAGGAGGAACCAAGATCACAACCAGCTGAACAACCACGAAGAGTAGGGACTTTCAGTTGGCCACCAATGGGGACCACGACTTGGCCGTTGACAGTGGCTCCGATCAGTGCCAATGCGGAAATACAGCCAGTCAGGTACCGCCCCACCACGCGACCTCCCACACTGCACACACGAAGCGGCGTGAACGGAACGTAGCTCACGACGACCATGGGCGGATTCAACTGGTCGTCTGGACGGGTCAGAAGGGGTCATCAGCCCGGGCGGCCGGGTTGTCCAGTGAACCGAGATGCTCTCTTGAGGTCAGAGTAGGTCCCACGTCAGGGGCGTGCCGCGGCGAGCGCCGCGGGTGAAGCGACGGCCCAGGACGCGGCTGATCTCGTCCGGTGCGAGGCCGCCGGCGGGGCGGATCGAGCGGACGTTATGCGGCGTCACCTCGTCGCCGGACTCGACGTCCGCGACCACATACAGCGACCTCCGAAACCGCAGCCCCTCGGTCTCCGCGTTGCGCGGACCGATCCGGCGCTCGCCCAGCGCCAGCCAGGCGTTCCGGGACTCCCTCACCAGCAGCGCAAGCTCGGCCGGTTCCAGGGAGAACTCTGAGTCCACGCCCTCGTCCGCGCGCGACAGCGTCACGTGCTTCTCGATAACCGCTGCCCCGTGCGCCACCGCTGCCAGCGCCGCACCGATCCCCTCCGTGTGGTCCGAGAGGCCCACCACCACGTCGAACGCGTCTGCGATCAGCGGGACACCGCGCACGTGGCTGTCCTCCGGCGATGCTGGATAGTCGGCCGTGCAGGCGAGCACGACGATCTCACCGCTGCCCGTCGCACGTGCGGCTGAGACCGCGGCGTGCACCTCAGCCACGGTGGCCATGCCGGTAGAGATGATCAGTGGCTTGCCGGTGGCCGCCATCCGGCGGATAAGCGGGAGGTCGACGATCTCCGACGAGGCGACCTTGTACGCCGGCACCTCGAGCTCCTCGAGGAAGTCGACGGCCGTCGGGTCGAACGGGCTTGAGAACGCGACCAGTCCCTGCTTGCGCGCCCGATCGAAGATCGGCTCATGCCAATCCCATGGCGTGTGGGCCTGCTGATAGAGGTCGTATAGGACCTTCCCCCCCCACAGACCATGCTCGTCGGAGATGCGGAACTCCGGGGTGTCCACGTCGATGGTGATGGTGTCGGGCGTGTACGTCTGCAGCTTCAGCGCCTGGGCGCCGCTGGCGGAGACGGCATCCACGATCTCCAGCGCGCGGTCCAGCGAGCCGTTGTGGTTGCCGGACATCTCCGCGATTAGAAACGGTGGGTGGTCGACGCCCACCCGGTGGTCACCGATCCGAATCTCACGCGCGGACATGTCTCCCAGTCTCCCTCTGCCGAGTACCCATTGCTCAGGCGGTCGGCCGCGGCTGCGGACGCCGCCGGTTCTCGGCCAGCAGCTCGATGGTGACGACCTCGACCGGCTGGCCATCGACCTCGCGAACCGAGGTGCCTGCCTCGGTGAACCCGAACCGTCGATGCAGCGACCGTACGGCCTGGTTGCTCGCGAGCATCTCCCCGTAGATTCGGGTCAACCCGAGCTCGTCGAACGCGAATGCGACGACCTCACGCTCGATCTCCAGCCAGGCCGGGAGCAGCTCGCCGCGCTCCTCCAGGCCGGCGACGTCGAGGTAGAAGCCCCACGTCGCATCCACACCGGCACGCAGATCGGCCAGCGTCACCACGCCCGACGGAACGCCGAAGCGCTCGTACACGAGGATCCGACGGCTCGGATCGGCGCTGGCGGCCCGCCACCACGACAGATGCTCGTCAGCGCCAATCTCGTGGGTGGTGAAGCTCACCGCACGGACATCGGGATGGTTGCGCCAACGGCGAATCGCTTCGAGGTCGTCAGCCGTCGCGTCACGCAGCACAAGATCTCCTTGCCGACGGTGGCATGGCCCCGCCACGCTACACTTGCGCGGCTGAGCGACCATGACGGATAGGACGATGACGACAATCTCGAGGGAACGCCTCCGCGAGCTGATGGCGGCTGTACTGAAATCCCAGGGCAAGATGCTCCCGGTCGACGAGTCTGCCGATCTTCGCGACATCGGCTTCCGCTCCCTGGATTTCTCCGAGCTCGCGCTCCGGGTCGAAGACGAGGTGGGCTTTGAGCTCAACTTCGACGCCCCGGGCCTGCGGCAGATCGAGACCGTCGGCGACGTCCTCGACTTCCTCGAGCAGCTCCAGGCCGTCTGAACTGGTGCCTACGCCGCGGGGGAGCGCAAACCGGATCGTCACCACGGACCGGGAAACGACATGGTCCGGCCTGGCGGACATCGGGCGCACGCCTGTCACGGCCGTACTTGCGTGGTCGCACCGCGATGCGCTTGAGGCAGTCTGGAGCCATCGCGGCGGCGAAGTCGAGACGTTGGTCGTTTCCGCCGGTCGCGTCGACGACGTCCAGCGGGGTGAGCTGCGTGCGGACGGGTTCACGATCGTCGACGGCGATAACGTCGAAACGCCGACGGCGTCGCGCTCCGCAACGCCGGGCCGGGTGTGGCTCCTCACCAGCGGTACAACCGGCCGGCCGAAGCGGGTCGGTCACACGCTCGAAACCCTAACGACCGTAACCACCCCCCAGCCGCCGCGGACCTGGCTGTTGCCGTACTCGCCCGGTACGTATGCCTGGTGGCAGCTCGTCACGCTGTCCCTCTCCCAGCCGGGGCAAGACCTCGTCTGCGTCGAACCGGACGAGTTGGACCGGTGGCCGGAACGCGCTTCACGCGAGGGCGTGACGGCCGTTTCGGCGACGCCGACGTTCTGGCGCCAGGCGCTCTGGAGCTCCGGCCCGGCGCTGCGAGAACTCCAGCTCGCCCAGGTGACTCTCGGCGGCGAGCCCGTCGACCAGGCTGTCTTGAATTCGCTCCGCGAGACATTCCCCGGCGCACGGATCAGCTGGATCTACGCCAGCTCCGAGGCCGGAGCGAGCATCGCGGTTCACGACGGCCTGGCCGGCTTCCCGCAAGCCTGGCTGTCCGAGGCGAGGCCCGGGCGTCCTGTGCTCCGCGTCGAGGGCGAAGAGCTGGTGATCGAGTCGCCGCACCATGGCGCCGGCCTCGCGGGCGTCATCCGTACCGGTGATCGTGTCACCATCGCCGACGGCCGCGTGCACATAGTCGGACGGCTGGCGGGCGACGAGATCAATGTCGGTGGCTCGAAGGTCTCGGCCGCGACGGTCCGCGACGTCCTGCAGACGCATCCCGCCGTGGCCTGGGCATCGGTCAGAGGACGCCGCGCTCCCATCGTGGGTACGATCGTCGCCGCCGACGTCGTACTGTCTCGCCAGGTCGACGAGGATGAGCTGGTCGCACACTGCCAGCGCAGCCTCCCGGACTACGCGGTGCCGCGGCGGTTTCGGTTCCTGGACGAGATCCCGGTCAAGGAGACCCTGAAGAGCGATGTCTGAACCCACCGCGCCGATCGGACCGGCCAGTGCCGTGGTCCTCTCTGGGGGGTCTCGTGGACTCGGCCTGGCCGTAGCCACCGACCTGCTGGAACGTGGTGTGCGCGTGGCCACGTTCGCCCGGACGATCACGCCCGAGTTGAAGAACCTGACCGGTGCGTACCCGGAATCGTTGGCCATCGACGCGGTCGACGCCACCGATACGGCAGCGGTCTCCCTCTTCCTGCGATCCGCCGCCGACAGTCTCGGACCTCTCGACGGATTGGTGAACAACGCCGGCATCGGACAGGACTCGCTGCTTGTCCACACCTCGCCGGAGCGGATCGCCCAAATTGTCGAGACCAATCTCACGTCCACGCTGCTACTGACCCGGGCGTTCTTGCGTCAGTCGCTCGGCCGCGGCGGACGTTCCCGCATTGTCATGGTGACCTCCGTGTGCGCTCAACGCGGCTATTCCGGGCTCGTCGCCTACGCGGCAACGAAGGGTGGAGCCGAGGCGGCCGCGCGCACCCTCGCCCGTGAGTTGCATGGCCGGGCGTTGGTGAACTGTGTCGCTCCGGGGTTCTTCGCGTCGGAGATGTCCTCGGTCCTCGGCAGCGAACAGCTCGACACGATCACCCGGCGCACGCCGTCCGGGCGGCTTGTGGAGCCGGCGAACATCGTGCCGGTCGTCAGAATGCTCCTGCTCGGCGACACCAACGCCAACGGCCAGGTGTTCACCGTTGATGGCGGCTCGTCCATCTGAGGCAGCCGCGCCACGTCCAGCGAAACAGCTGAGCGCGGTCGCGGTCGCAGTGCTTCCTCCCCGCACCGAGCGAGATCCGCGCCACCTCTCGCGGGCTCACCTCGCCGACGGCCGGGTCGTCGCCGGGGTTTCTCCCTCCGGCGGGCTGCCCGGCACGCTGGCGATCGATGCAGAGCTGGCTTCGCAACGGCCGCCGCCCGCGCTCGCGCGCCGATTCGGTCCGCTCCACGACGAGGAGTTCTGGCGGCGCTGGACACAGGTCGAGGTCGCGTGCAAGCTCCTTGACGTTCCCGTCCTGGTGTGGCTGCGCCGACATGGCCTCGACGCCACACCAGCTGGGGTCGACCTGCACACCTACGTCGAAGCGGGCATCGTCGTCACCGTCGGTGTCCACGGGTGGGACAATGCCGGTTTGCCGGACCTGGAACCGGTCCCAGAGGCAGAATGAAGGAGGGCCGTATCCCGTGCCCAGCGACCTCGTCGTCATCGGTCTCGGCTACGTCGGGCTGCCGCTCGCCGAGGAGGCGTCCCGGTCCGGCATGACCGTCGTCGGTCTCGACACCAGCGATCGGGTCGTCGCGGGGCTCAACGCGGGTTGGTCCCATGTCGACGACATCAGCGATGACGACGTCGCCGCGATGCGGGCGCGCGGCTTCAGCGCAACGACCGACCCTACCGTAATTAGCGACACGGCCACGGTCGTCATCTGTGTGCCCACACCCCTGGCAGAGGACGATGGGCCTGACCTCACGGCGGTCCTCGCCGCGACCGAGAGCGTTCGCATTCACGTTCGCGCCGGCACACTCGTGGTCCTGGAGTCGACGACGTACCCGGGAACGACCGACGACGTTCTTCGACCGGCGATCGACGGCTCCGGCCTACGGGTCGGCGAGGACGTATTCCTCGCCTTCTCCCCGGAGCGGATCGATCCAGGGAACACGCAGTTCGGCTTCCGGAACACTCCGAAGGTGGTCGGTGGCTGCACGCCGGCCTGTCTCGAGCGAGCGACCGCGTTCTACGGCCGGATCGTCGACACCGTCGTCGCGGCCCGCGGCACACGTGAGGCCGAGATGGCGAAGCTCCTCGAGAACACGTACCGGCACGTCAACATCGCTCTCGTCAACGAGATGGCGCGGTTCTGCCACGAGCTGCGCATCGATCTATGGGATGTCATCCGCTGCGCCAGTAGCAAACCGTTCGGCTTCCAGGCCTTCTACCCCGGCCCGGGCGTTGGCGGCCATTGCATCCCGATCGACCCCAATTACCTCTCCTACACCGTCCGGGAGTCGCTCGGCTATCCGTTCCGGTTCGTCGAACTGGCGCAGGAGATCAACGACAGCATGCCGGAGTACGTGACCCGACGGATTCAGGACTCGCTCAACGTCGCCGGCCTCGCGTTGAACGGCGCCAGAGTTCTGCTCCTCGGGGTCACCTACAAGCCCAACATCGTCGACCAACGCGAATCGCCCGCGATCCCCCTGGCCGAGCGGCTGCGCGAGCTCGGCGCCGAGGTATCATTCCACGATCCGCACGTCGACGAGTGGTGGCTGACCACTGGGCCGCTGAGGTGTGTCGACGACCTCGAGGCCGCTCTGGGCGCGGCCGACATCAGCGTCGTCCTGCAGCGGCACCGCGACTACGACGGACAGGCCATCGCGGCGAAGGCGCAGCGCGTGTTCGATACCCGCGGCTTCACCCCTCGTGGCGACACCGTGGAGCACCTGTAGTCCACCGCGGAACTGGATTTGCCCGACTCAGATGAGGAGAGCTGTGCGCGTCCTCGTGGTCACCGTCGTGCACGACCCCGAGGACGCCCGGATCCGGCACCGCCAGATCGAGGCGCTGCGTGCTGCTGGCCACGAGGTGATCTTCGCGGCACCATTCCGTGCTTATTCACGCGATCAACCGATCGCGTTCGAGAGCATCGACCTACCTCGCGCACAGGGTAGACGAAGGGTCGCCGCCGCTCGCGCTGCGCGGAAGCTGTTGCGCGAACGTGGCCGCGGCGCCGACATCGTCCTGCTCCACGACCCGGAGCTGCTCGTCGCAGCGACCGGTGTGAAGCTTCCCGGGCTCGTGTGGGACGTGCACGAGGACACCGCAGCGGCTATGGAAATGAAGGCGTGGATTCCACGCCCCGTCCGCCCTGCTGCCAAGTCGCTGGTTCACACCCTCGAACGTTCCGCCGAGCGCCGGGCCCGGTTAGTTCTTGCGGAGGATTCGTACGTCGGGCGGTTCAGGCGTTCGCACCCCGTCGTCCCTAACAGTGTTCTGAGCCCGGCTGACACCCTGCCCCCACCGGGGGACGACCGGGTCGTCTATCTCGGGCGCCTCACAATTGCGCGAGGCGCGCTAGACATGATTGACGTGGGTCGACGTCTCTCGCCGTACGTGAAGGTCGAGCTGATCGGCAATGCAGACGACGACTGCCGCTTCGCGATAGAGGAGGCTCACCACGCAGGACAGGTGCAGTGGCGAGGATTTGTTCCCAACGATGAAGCGTTACCCATGCTCCGAGGTGCCTTGGCCGGCCTGAGCCTTCTACATGACCAGCCCAACTACGCGCTCTCGCGACCCACGAAGATCATGGAATACATGGCCCACGGGGTTCCCGTGGTCACGACACCCAATCCGTCCTCTGCCGATCTCGTGCAACGTCACAACTGTGGACTCGTGGTTCCCTACCGCGATCCACATGCTGTGCTGGCTGCGGTGATGCGGCTTCGAGGGGACCTGGACCTGCGGCGCAGACTTGCCGCCAACGGCCGCGACGCAGCCTGCCGTCTCTACACGTGGGACCGCGACGCCATGACGTTCGTCGACCTGCTCGAGCAGTGGGCGCAGTCGTCGTTCTAGCGGCTCATTGCGGTGGCACGCGTGTGTGGCGTCATGTCCCGCCTCGTCACAGGCTTGCCTGGCAGAGCTATGTCCCGCTGCGGATCAGCGAAGGGTGGGGAGCCTGTCGATCGTTGAATCGGCGACCTGTCAGGATTCGCCGCGAGATGACGAACGAAACAGGGATGGCGATCCCGGCAGCGACAATCGGGGCGATGCGCTCGTCGACCTGGGCCCATTCCACGAGCACAGTGACCCCGACCGAGGTCGCAAGGAAGCCCGCCAGATGGGTGAGCGGGTACAGCAGGAACTTCTTCACAGTGGGGAGGGTGCGATAGGTGAAATGGCAGTTGAGGAAGAACGAGAGGACGATCGCCGCCGCGTATGCGATCGCATGAGCCAGCAGGTAGGGCAAAACGAGCTGCATCACTAGATAGACCAGGAAGTACGTCAGCGCGCTCAAGACGCCCACCACGCCGAAACGGCCAGCTTCTCGGCTGATGACTACCCCCTGCTCTGCGTGTCCTCGTCCAGGCCGACCGCCGACGTCGGCGTGCACCGTAGCACAGAAGTCCACGAGATGCCCGATCCGGCATGCGTCAGCGTCGCCGCGCGTAGCGTTGGGCGCCTCGATCGAGTTCGGGAGTGTGCGCAGGCCATACTCGCGGGGCCGTCCCGTTCGATGTCTGATGTCCGTATCATCTGCGCAAGGCTGCGCGCAGACGATCCACGCACGGCCGCTGACGATCAGCCTCTCCAGTACCCGGAGGACTCGATATGCTCGCCTGGGCCAAGGGCATGCTCGGCCACGTCCCGATGTACGTCGCCCTCCAACGCGGTCTGGGTGCCGACCGGCTCCGAGACAGGTGTCTCGACGAGTTGGCGCTACAGCCAGATGAGTGCGTGCTAGACGTGGGTTGCGGACCCGCCTACTATTTCGATCGGCTACCCGACGTTCGCTACTTCGGATTCGACACCTCGCAACCCTATATCGATTACGCACAGAAGCAGTTCGGCAGCGACCGTGCGGAGTTCCACTGTGAAGTCTTCGGCGAGGAGCATCTGGCCAAGCTTCCGCCAGTAGACGCCGTCATGATGCTCGGCCTTCTCCACCACCTATCGGATGGAGAGTCGCGAGAACTCCTCGACCTGTCCGCGCGGGCGCTCGCACCTGGCGGCCGGGTGATCAGCGTGGACACGTGTTACGAGCCGACCCAGGGGCGTGTCTCCCGGTGGATCTCGGACAACGACCGCGGCGAGTACGTCCGCGATCCGGAGGCTTTCGCTAGGCTGGCGCGTGCGTCGTTCCGCGTAGTCACGGGTCAGGTCCTCGCTGGCGTGACACGGGTCCCGGGCAGCTTCTGGATGATGACGCTAAGGGTCCCCGTGTCCTCGCCCCAGCAGGACACCATCGCTCGCCTAAGCCAGCCCTGATTCGGGCCGGCTTGTCAAGCGGGCATGGTGAGGCGGCACCGGCGATGGCTTCGTCCGGTGCCGCCTCGGTATTGACCGGTCGGGGGTCGGGTGGTGACGGGTGTGTCGGTGTCGACGCGCGGTCAATCTGATATGCGTTTGTTCCGCGTCAAGATTCCTGGCAGAGGTCGATAGTTGACCTCGACCCGAAGGAGTCTGATCATGCCCCTTCACCCGCAGTCCCCGCCGCTGACAAGATCCGTTTCGTGTTGTCGATCTTGGCTGGCGAGCCGCGGGTGTGGAAGAAGAGCGCGGAGTATCGTCTGGGCCCTTCGGGGGCCTCGAGGTGATCCGCGTCGAGGCGGGCATGTCGACCGCGGGGTTCTGCGGTCTGATCGACATCCCGAGCGGAGCTGGCGGCGCTGGCCGGCCCGGGTTCGGGCCGGTTGGCCGGCCAAGGGCCCGTGGCCTCGTCCAGTCGGTGAGCGCGTAGAGCCGATCGTGGTCAAGCATGCTGAGGCGCACACCGCGTGGGGACACCGCAAGGTGTGGGCGATGACCCGTTACGACGGCGAGCAGGTCTCGGCCTCTACGGTGCTTCGGGTGCGGCACCGCCGCGGGTTGGTCACCGAAGCCGCCGCCTACCAGCGTGAACGGCGCCAGCTCGCGGCCGCGCGGTGGGCGGCGTTCCTGACCCGCCGACCGGCCCGAACCAGGTGCGGCAGCTGGACTTCTCCGAGTTTGAGACCGCGGCCGGCGGGGGGTCTGGCGCTTCGCCGGGTGCGCGGACTACCGGCGCAAGTACGAGTTCGGCTGGCGGCTGTCACCCACCGCCAACCAGCACGACGCGATCGCCGCGGTCGAGCTCGCCCTCGCTGAAGCCGAACGACTCGCTGGCAGGTCACTGGTCGAACTGCTCACCTACCCGACCACCACCGGCCAGATCAGCCCGCGCCGGATCCAGAGTAGAGTCGCAGCGCACCCGAGCCGCGGCGCGCCAACAGATCCGCGTTGCCGTCGCCGCCGAAGTCGTCCGCCCCACCACCTGGCTGCATGTGGTCAGCCGGCACCGATCTGGCGCACTGCCCTGGATCTGCCGGTTCCCGACCCGGCGTAGAGTCCACAGAAGTCTGTTAACGCCTGCCGCGCCATTAGATCGGCGTTTCCGCCCGCGACCGAACTTGGGTCCGGCCGTGCTCTTCGGCGCCGGGTAGCGCCTGCCCGTAGCGACCACTTGCCCTCGCTGCGGGAACGGGCCTACGCGATCAGTGCTCCGTCACTCGAAGGACCGCCGGCCCACAGCTCCCCGGCCCGCCTCGACGGCAGGTCGAGCGGGACGGTCTAGACCGTATGGATTGTCGGGCTTGGGTCCGGCGTCGTCCGGCCGGGTGATGGTGCGTGCCGGTGGTGGTGTCAAGGCGGGGAGCGTGCTTTGACACCACCGCCGTCGCGCGAGGGGCTGCCACGATCGGATGACGCCAGCGTGTGATCGCACCGGGTGGCTGCTGGTTCCGTGCTGGCATCCGGCGCATCGCTGGCAACTTGGCGCGGGTCACGGCCGGCCACACTCGGGTGTCCGGTGGTGCCGCATTTGGCAGGAGGCGCCGGATGTTCGACGAGCGTACGTCGGTGGGGTTGGATGTTCACGCCCGGTCGGTGGTGGCCGAGGCGGTGGACTGGCAGACCGGGCAGGTGTTCTCGCAGCGGCTGGTCCCGGCCAGCGAGCAGGTGCTGGCCTGGGTGCGG
>Ga0268386_10004524_pt1 | contig 10248 bp, 8 predicted proteins | sample RVTome_15_FD_200260 | JGI IMG/M metagenome (GOLD analysis project Ga0268386, IMG submission 200260) | Soil microbial communities from uranium-contaminated site in the Upper Colorado River Basin, Wyoming, United States - RVT150D86... ... | reverse complement strand
GCGTCTCGTCCGTCAAATCGTCGATCACGATCTCGTAGCGTTCGTCGGTGCCTTTCCACACCGTGATCACGAGATACTTGCCGTCCTCGGTGACCTCCACACTGAAGCCGTGCTCGGGCGAGTCCGGCCGCGAGTACACGAGCCGATCGCGCGCCTGCTCGTCCCCGAGTCGATGAAAGTAGACGGCGTGATCGAAATTCAGGTTCTGGTAGGCGGCGCCCTCCTCGGGCTCCGGGTAGCGCGCGTAATAGAAGCCGCTGCCGTCGCCGGCCCAGGCAATCGATGTGAACTTGGCCCAGTGAACCGGTGCGCCAATGACCTTGCCGCCAGCCACTTCGAGCACTTCGAGTCGGCGCCAGTCTGAGCCACTCTCCTGGACTGCGTACGCGACGTGACGGCCGTCCGGGCTCGGCTCGAAATCGGCGAGCGCCCGAGTGCCATCCTCGGACCATGTGTTCGGGTCGATCAGCAGCCGCGGCACTGCCTCGAGTAAGTCCTGCACGTACAGCGCGGCCTGATTCTGCAAACCGTCATTGCGCAGGAAAAAGTACCGTCCGCCCCGCTTGACCGGCAGCGAATAACGCTCGTAGTTCCACAGCTCCGTCACGCGCCCTTCGATCGCCTCCCGGCCCGGAAGCCGGGCGAGGTACTCGTTCGTGACTGCGTTCTGACGCGCGACCCAGTCTGCGACCTTCTCCGACTCGCGCACATCCTGCTCGAGCCAGCGGTACGGATCTTCGATCGTGACCTCGAAGACATCCCGCTGCTCGACGGTATCGCTGGCGGGGTAGTCGACAGGAGGGGCAGCGCCGGGGTGATGCGTCATTGCGAAGCAGGTGGCAAGCAGCGCTCCGCGGGTGCGGATATGTACAGGCACGGCCAGTCTCCAAAGGCGTTGAGGCGCGAACTCACTCGGGAAGGGTCGGACCACACAGCGGCGATGAGGTTCCCAGCGGTCATGGACGTCGAGTCAAACGTTCGCCTGTTGCGACCCTGCGGAAAATGCGCATGTCTCGGGCGTCGCGATCGCGGATCCTGTCGCCCGCTGCCGCCGGGTGCAGCTGCCACGCATGATTCCAGGAGTTCGCCGATGCCCGAGACCACCCAGCGCGCACGCAAGCTGCTCCCCATCGGACTTGGGCTGATGCTGGCGGCGGCGATCACATTCTTTACCCTGGTCGCGTTCGAGGACATTGCGATTGCCGGAGACTCTGCCGTGGACTCCGCCCTCGTCCAACCTCACAGATAAGGCGCGAACAAGCGTGCGAGCCCGTCCCGCAGCCGCAGGAGGACGGGCCGTTCGAGCACGTCCTCGCGCGTCACTCGATGCGCTCGTTCCACACGGTCGTGCACTAGGCGACGCACTCGGGCCGCCAAGGCCGGGTCGTAGCACTCCACGTTGTATTCGAAATTGAGTCTGAGGCTCCTCGCGTCCCAGTTCGTCGAGCCGATCAGCGTCCAGCAGTCATCGACGACGAACAGCTTTGAATGATCGAAGGGCGCGGGAGAGAAGTAGACCTCGCACCCGGCTTCGATCAGAAACTTGAGCTGCGGCCGCATGGCCCAGTCCATGACCTTGAAATTCGTTCGACCCGGCAGTAGCAGCTCGACGGTAACACCGCGCATGGCCGTGACCTGCAGCGCCCGCAGCAATACGTCGTCGGGCAGGAAATAAGGAGTCACGATCGAGACGCACCGACTCGCGGCGGCCAGCGCGCCGTGCAGCAGGTCGGGCATTTTGTCGAGATCTTCGTCGGGCCCGTCCGAAATGCCACGAGCGGCCACGCTGCCACGGTTCGCAAGTTCCGGAAACCAGCATTCGCCCTCGAGGCGTTCCCCGGTCGTGAACGCCCAATCGATCGCGAACGTCTGCTGCAACTGCGCGACCACGGGGCCCTCGAGTTGGAAGTGCATACAGCTCACGGGTGCGCGCGGCTGCAGCTCGAACCAGTGCGCCTCGCGGATGTTCGTGCCGCCCGTAAAGCCCACCCGGCCGTCCACGACCAGGATCTTGCGGTGGTTGCGCAGGTTCGCGAACTTCAGGACCCACGGCTTGCGGGTGGGCAGGAAAGTGGCCACCGCGATTCCGGCGCGTGCGAGCCGCCTCACCATCGAGGGCCGCGTGTACTTCGCGCCGAAGTCGTCGATCAGCACGCGGATCTCGATCCCGCGATCGCGAGCACGCAGCAGCGCCTGCAAAAACGCTGCGCCCGCGCGGTCATTGTCGAAGATGTAGGTCAGCAGAGTGATCGACCGTGCGGCGGCCTCGATCGCACCCAGCATCGCGGGAAACGTCTCGTCGCCGTTCGTGAGCGGTTCGACGCTGTTGCCCGGCGTCAGCTGTCGACCGCTCAGGCGACCGCCGAGGCGCACGAGACTCGTAAGCGGCGGCGAGGCTGCGATGCACTCGACCTGCGCCGGGTCGACGGCCGGCGGCTCCGACGACCGCGATACCGACCATGCAGACTTCAGGTCGAGCGTCACCCCCTTGCGCTGCACGCGATTGATGCCGAAGCTCCAATACGCGAGCGCACCGATGAAAGGCGCCAGCCATGCGAGCCCGACCCAGGCGATCACGGCTGCGGACTGACGCTTGCGCAGAATGGCATCGACGGTAGCCCAGCTGGCCCCGGTCACGTGCAGCGCAGAGACGAGTGCGGGCCAGACCTCGACGATCAAGCTATGGATGTCCAAGACGGAGTCACGCTCCCGCGGCCCGGTCACCCGGTGCGTCGAGCCCGGAGTCTACGCGAAGCCCGATCGCGTTCGTCGCGTCTTCCCCGGCCGCGATGAAGACGTTGCTCGGCTTGCTCGTCGTTCTGGGCGGCAGCTATGGAGCGCTGGTCGCTCTCGTCTACGCGATGCAGTCCCGACTGCTGTATCTGCCGAACGTCGCCGGTCGCGAGCTCGTGACGACACCGGCCGCTGCTGGCCTGCCCTTCGAGACCGTGCGGATCGAGACTGGCGACGGCCTGGCCCTGCACGGCTGGTTCGTCCCTGCGGCGGATGCGTGCCGGGTCGTGCTGTTCTTCCACGGCAACGCCGGCAATATCTCGCATAGAATCGATTCGCTGCGAGTGTTCCATGCGCTCGGGCTCGACGTCCTGATCGTCGACTATCGCGGCTACGGGCAGAGCGAGGGCCATCCTTCGGAGCAAGGAACCTATGCCGACGCGCGCGCCGCCTGGCGCTGGTTGACGCAGGAACGCGGCTACCGGTCCCAGCAGGTCGTGCTGTTTGGCCGATCGATGGGCGCCGCGATTGCGGCCGAGCTGGCCACTCGAGTCACGCCCGCCGCCGTGATCCTCGAGTCGGCATTCACCTCCGTCCCCGATCTCGCTGCGCGCTATTACTGGTACCTGCCCGTGCGCTGGCTCGCACGCTTCGCGTATGCGACCGGCGATCTCGTCGACGGGATCGATGCACCGGTGCTCGTCGTCCACAGCCGGGACGATGAGATCGTGCCGTTCGAGCACGGCAGGGCAATCTTCAAACGAGCACGCGAGCCCAAGGCGCTGCTCGAAATCACCGGCGATCACAACTCCGGATTCGTGACGTCGGGAGACCTCTACGTCGGCGGTCTCAGAACGTTCCTTGGATCACTGCCGGAATGGACTGACTGCTGATGACGTCGCGACCCTTCACAGCGTCTCCCAATGTGCCCTCATGCGCTCGCGCATCTGTGCATCCGGCAGGATGCCGCTCGCCGCGGAGAAATTGTCCGCCGCGTGCTCCGGCCGGTGCGTCCCCGGAATCGCACACGTGACTGAGGGATGGGCCACGACGTACTTCAGCATGAATTGTGCCCAGCTCGAAATTCCGATCTCGCGGGCCCAGCCAGGCAGCTCGCGGCCGCGCGTCTCGCCGAACAGATTACCGCCCCGGCGGCCGCCGAATGGCATGTTGATCAGCACCGCGATGCCCTTTTCGGCCGCTCGCGGCAGGATGCGCTCCGCTGCTGCGCCGTTCTCGATCGAGTAATCGATCTGGATGAAATCGAGCGGGTGTTGCCCCATCAACTCGAACATCTCCGTGTGCTGCTCCGCGCGCGACGTCGTGACACCGTAGTACCGGATCCGTCCCGCCTCTTTCATCTCGGCGAGAATCGGCAGCAGCGTCGCGGTGCCGGTGAGGTTATGCACCTGCAGCAGGTCGATCCGGTCGGTCTGCAAACGATCGAACGAAGCTTCGATCATCGCCCGGCCCTCGGCGCCGTCGCGATCCGAAGTCGTGACTTTCGTTGCCAGGAAAACGTCGTCCCGGGCATCGAGTGACTCGAGCAGTTGCCCGACCACGATCTCGGAGCGCCCATAGGCGGGCGCCGTATCGACGACCTTGCAGCCGGAGCTGACCAGTCGCCCGATCACGGCACGTCGCTGCGTGAGCTCCTCGGTGGCATCTACGCTGTAGTTGTTGGTCCCGAGTCCGATCACCGGCAGACGCTCGCCCGATGACGGAATCGGTTTCGTGATCAGCGTGGCCGCCTTGGCGGCGCGGACCGGGGAACCCACGCCGAGGTAACCGGCCGTCGCGATTGCGGTGCCCAGAAAATCGCGCCTGGACCATCGAGATTTCGCAAAGCTCATCGGGGTCGTGCCCTCGCGCCGCGGGAACGGGCACTCTGCCGGCAGCTCGCGCCGCGTGCAAGCTGCCGCTTACGCTCGCGACACGACACCTCGCTGGACTTCATCCGGACGGCGCGCCATTTCAAGTCTATCTCAGCAGGGATTTCGTCATGCAGACCGCCGACGCAGGGCAGAGTGAGCGGAACTCCTCGCTCGCCTGCACTTCGGCGGGTGCTTCATGCCGCGCAATCCCGCGATACCCGTGCCGCGCGAAGAACGCGTCTGCAGTCTCGGTCAGCAGCACCAACTCGCTGATGCCGGCAGTGTGCGCAAGATCTTCGAGCGCTCGTACGAGTCGCAGGCCGAGGCCCTGCCCACGCTGTTCCGGTCGAACTACGAGCGACCGCAACAGACCGGTCGATCCGTAACGCTCCAGGCCGATCGCACCGATGATGCCGCCGTGGTCGCGCGCAACCAGCAAGCTTATCGGGCTGTCGGCGCCGAGATCGGCGTGCGGTAATCCGGCGGACGCGAGCAGTGATCGGACCATTTCCCGATCGGACTCGTTCGCCGGACCGACCACGGAAGCGCCAGCCTGCTCATGCACAACAGCGGACGGGTCGACTGGCGGTTGCATCGCGATCCTCACCGAATGTCTTGAGAATTATAGACGTCTGTCAAGCCGCTTACGGTTTCAAGAGCGCGAGCTTGCGTGCACACTTCCTCTGCAGTCGGGCTCCGGAGGCACTCATGCTCAGCGCCATTCAGTGGGTTTCGCTCGGCGTCAGCGATCTCGAGCGCGCCCTGGAGCTGTATCGCGACGTGATCGGTTTCAGGTTCGATGACCATTACGAACTGTCCGATACCCTCCGTGCATTCTGGTCCCTGGACTCAGGTACGACCGGCGAGATCATCGAGCTGTCGAGCCGAGGCTATCCGGCGGGGCGGCTGCGGCTGCTGGCATTGTCACCGACGCCCAAGATCAAGGTGCGCAGTGACGAGCAGCGCACCGGCACCGACAGCGCCCTCGACATCGGCCCGAAGGCGATCGACTTCTATGTGAAGCCGCCGATCGACGCTGCAATCGGCCTGATCGAGCGCGCCGGGTACCGAGCGCGGTCCCGGCCGATCAAGCACGAGATCGATGGTCAGGTCAGTGAGGAGCTGTTGTTTACCGGGCCCGATGACGTCCCGCTGCTGCTGATGATCGGCCACGTTCACAAGGCAGAGTTGCTGCGCCCGGGGTCACCCGAAAGTGATTTCAGCGAGATCGCGACGATCTCGATCGTGGGTGGTGAGGTAGCGCGCAGCCGGGCGTTCTATCGCGACGCGCTCGGCCTCGAGACGCTTACGGATGCACCAACGGCCCCGGAGCACCGCGATCTCGTCTGCGATCTGACCGGCGTGCCGCGGGGCACCGACATCCACTGGCTGCTGTACGCAGGCGCCGCCGAGCCGAGCGGCAAGATCCTGGTCGTGCACTTCGGCGCACTCTCGACGCGACGACTGACCGGGCGGATGCACCCCGGGCATCTCGGCTTCGGGCTCCTGACGCACGTCACCAACGATCTCGATGCGACTGCGATCCGACTCGAACGCGGCGGCTTCGTGTTGGACGCCCCGCCCACGCAGATAGATCTCGGGCCGCGCCGCTGTCGCGCACTTCTGGTTCGCGGTCCGAACGAAGAGCTCCTTGAGATTCTCGAGCGGCGCTGATACGACCTGCCCGCGTCGCGGTCATGCAACGATTACCCTCCGGCGCCCGATGTCACATCGCCAGCGAAGCTGCTAACTTGCGGCGCGGTTTGTAGCTCGAGCCCTACCGGGGGATGACCGATGTCGAATGCGCCGAGGTTGCTGTTGTGTGGAACGACGCTGGCGGTCCTGGCCGCACCGGCCGGCGCGCAGACCGAGCAGGAAGCCGCCGGCAGGCTCGAAGAAATCACGGTCACGGCCGAGCGCCGCGAAGCCTCGCTGCAGGACGTGCCGGTGGCAGTCAGCGCATTGCCCGAGAGCGTCCTTCAGAACCGGCAGATCTCCGAGGCGGAAGACCTGCAGCGCGTCGTGCCGAGCCTCAAGATGGCGAACAACATCACGCAGCCGACGAACCTGTCGCCCTCGCTCCGCGGCTCCTTGCAGCAGGACGCGTCGCTGATCGTCGCGGAGTCACCTTTCGGCATCTATATCGACGACGTCTACATTGCGCGCCTGAACGGCAACAATGTGACGCTCGCCGACATCGAGCGCATCGAGGTGTTGCGGGGCCCGCAGGGGACGCTATACGGACGCAACACGCTGTCGGGTGCGATCAAGTTCATCTCGCGTACGCCCGGTGACCAGCCGTGGGCCGACTTCAAGGTCGGCGGCGGCAATTACGACCAGTACATCGCGAGTGGCAGTATCGGCGGCCCGATCAGCGATGCCTGGGCGGGATCGATCGCCGCGCAGATCAACAACAAGGACAAGCAGTTCGACAACGTCGTAACCGGGACAGAAACCGGCAAGGAAGAGAACGTCGCCGCACGCGCGAAGTTGCGCTACATGGGCAGCGACACGTTCGATGCCGTGCTGTCGCTCTCGTACTCCGACAGCGAGAACGATGCGCTCCAGCTCGTGCCGCGTACGACACCGGGCATTCGCTCGCGTTGCGACGTGCCGCCAATCAGTCCAGGGGAGGTCTGTCAGTTCACGTCGGACGACCTCGCCGTGATCCCCGGAACACCGGTTTATGGAGTTCGCACACCGACGGACCCGCGCGGACCGGCACCGATCACTGCGGACCCTTCGGGCGAAACGAAGCAGACGATCGCGTCCCTGAACCTGTCCTGGGATCTCGGTGCCATGACCTTCCGTTCGATCACCGGGTACGTGAAGGTCGAGGACTTCTTCAGCACCGACTTCAGCGGCGGGGGCGTCACCGTCGGCTCCGCCGTCATCGACGACGATCATTGGTCGCAGGAATTCCAAGTGCAGGGCTCGGCGTTCGACGAGCGCATGGACTTCATCGTCGGCGCCTACTACTTCAAGGAAGAAGGCGAACAGGACTTCGGCTGGCGTATCCTCGCGCCGCTCTCGACCAGTCAGATCGACGCGGAAACGGAGTCCTATGCGTTGTTCGCGCAGGCGGACTGGCACTTCACGGATCGGCTGAAAGCCACCGCCGGAGTCCGCTGGGTCGAGGACCAGAAGGACTTCGCGCTCGATTTCCAGCTACGGCCCGACAATGCCTTCGGGATCCCGGCGTTCACGGACTCGGTGCGGCTGTCCAATACGTACACGGAAACGACACCGCGCTTCGGACTCGATTACACGCTCGATCCAGGCGGCACGATCGACAGCATGCTGCTCTACGTGTCGGCTGCGAAAGGCTTCAAGTCCGGCGGGTACAACGGCATCAATATCACGAATGCGAACGTCGCCCGGGCCGCGTACGGCCCGGAGTCGAACTGGACCTATGAATTCGGCATCAAGACGGATCTGCTCGATCAGCGACTGCGCATCAATGCGAACTATTTCTACGCTGACATCTCGGATCTCGCGCTGAATGCCACGGTGGAGGTCGCGCCGGGGCTGTTCGACTTCCCGGTACAGAATGCAGGTGACGCGACGATTCAGGGTGTCGAGTTCGAGATCACCGCGATTCCGATCGCCGGGTTGTCGCTGTTCCTGAACGGTGCGCTGCAGGACGGTGAGTACGACTCGCTGAACCCGACCAGCGCGCCGGCGCAGGCGCCGGTCCTGTACGGGGTCGAGCCGACGCCGCCGCAGGTGCCGGACTACACCTTCACGGTCGGGTTCGACTGGAACGTCGATCTCGCCTTCCTCGGCGGCAGCCGCTTCAAGATCGGTACCGATTACTTCAAGACGGACGATTTCGTGACGGCGGCGACGAACGACTTCATTGCAAAGGGTTATGACCGCACGAGTGCGTACACGGGGCTCGAGATCGGCAGTCACTGGGAATTCCGCTTCGACGTCCGCAACCTGACGGATGAGGAGACGGTCGCGTCGGGCAGCCGCGGACTCGGGGGATTCATCCTGCTACCGCCGCGGGAGTACATGTTCTCCGTGCACTACCGGCTCTGAGGGCTCCGCAAGGAGCCTAACGCCCAGGAACTAAAGCCCTGCGGCGGCGGTTGAAGGGGACAGATCTATTTTCTCGGGCGCAGAATAGATCTGTCCTGGAGCCGCGCAGATGAGCACCGAACCCCCCGAGATCGCAATCAGTGAGGATCTGCAGCAGGGCGTCGTGAACGCCTTCGAGGTCGCAGCGTTGTGGCTGCAGGAGTCCGAGGAACTGTTGTTCGTGCTGGTTTCAGAGAATGGCGAGCCACAGATCGCGACCATCGACGACTGCGATACGCAGGATGAAGTACTCGAGCGACTGCGCAGCTGGACCAGCGCGAAACCGGGTATCGAGTGGCTCGTCCAGATGGGCTGCGCCACCACCGGCGGTAATGGCGCCGGCGTCGACGCGCTCGTGGCTCACTGCGCGGAACGGGGTCAACCCGAGGGTTTCGTGCTGTTGCAGGAGTTGCATCGCACCGGCACCGAGCAGGTACTGCAGCCTGTCGGCGAGATCGAGTTCGTGCAGCGGATCAAAAACGACTTCTGTGCCTGACGCACGCGCGCAGCCGTGAGCGGCGACCCTGTGTAGCATGTGCGGCGCCGGGCATTCGCCCGCCGTTCGGGAGACCCGGTCGTGCTGATGGATCCGATGGCGCACGTCGCCGTTCTAGCCGGCGTCGTCGCGGCCATCTTCTGGCTCGCGGACGCAGAGCGCCTGAAGACGCTGTTCACGTACCTGCCACCCGTGATCTGGTGCTACTTCGTGCCGATGCTGGCCACCACGTTCGACGTGCTGCCGGCGTCCTCACCCGCTTACGACTGGATTCGCCGGTACCTCCTGCCTTTGTCGCTGCTGATGTTGATGCTCTCGATCGACGTGAAGAGCGTTTTCAAGCTGGGACCCATGGCGCTCGGCATGGTCGTCGCCGGCACGGTCGGGATCGTGATCGGGGGCCCGATCGCGTACCTTATTTTCAGGAACTGGCTGCCCCCCGATGCCTGGACCGGCTTCGCTGCGCTGTCCGGCAGCTGGATCGGCGGCACTGCCAACATGGTCGCGATTGCCGCGAGCGTTGGCACGCCGGACTCGGCGCTTGGACCCATCATCGTCGTCGACACCGTGGTGGGTTACGGCTGGATGGGGATCCTGCTGGCGTTGAGCGGCTGGCAGCAGCGCTTTGATTCGATGACCGGCGCGCGCACTGCGGCCCTGGAGGAAACGAACTGCAGGCTTGCGGCGCTCGACGAACGGCGTCACCCGGTGACCCTGCGAGATATGGCGATACTGACCGGTGTGGGTCTGACGGGTGCCGTGATCGCAGTCGAACTGGGCGATGCGCTCGACCCGCTCGGCGATCCGGTGATCATTTCGCACACGACCTGGGCCGTGCTGATCGTGGTGACGGTGGGTCTGGCATTGTCGTTCACGCCGGTGCGGCGACTCGAGGAAGTCGGAGCATCGCGTTTCGGCTATATCGCGCTTTATCTACTGATGGCCTCGATCGGTGCTCAAGCCGACCTGCATGCCGTATTGCAGGCGCCCTTGTACCTCGCAGCCGGGGCGGTGTGGATCGCGATCCACGTGGGAGTCCTGATCCTCGCAGCGCGCTGGTTC
>Ga0268386_10004523_pt1 | contig 10248 bp, 10 predicted proteins | sample RVTome_15_FD_200260 | JGI IMG/M metagenome (GOLD analysis project Ga0268386, IMG submission 200260) | Soil microbial communities from uranium-contaminated site in the Upper Colorado River Basin, Wyoming, United States - RVT150D86... ... | reverse complement strand
CGCGGCCGGCCGTGGGCGCTCGAAGACTTGATTTCCGTGCGCGAGCGGCTGGGGCTGCTCAACCCCGCCGTTGTCGACTGCACCACCGACGAAGGCCTGGCGGCGAGCTACCTTGCCCTGCTGGAAAACGGTTTCCACGTGGTCGCCGCCAACAAGAAGGCCAATACGGCGGACATGGGCTATTACCACGCGCTGCGCGAGACCGCGGCGCGGCACTTCAAGAAGTTCCTCTACGAGACCAACGTCGGCGCGGGCCTTCCGGTGATCGACACCCTGCAGGCGCTGATCCGCTCCGGCGACCGGCTCGAGACCTTCGAAGGCATCCTTTCCGGCTCGCTGTCGATGATGCTGGGTCTGCTCGACGACGGCGTGCCGTTCTCCCGGGCCGTGGAGAAAGCGATGGTGCTGGGCTTTACCGAGCCTGACCCGCGCGACGACCTGTCCGGCATGGATGTCGCGCGCAAGCTCCTGATCATCGCGCGAGAGGTGGGACTGGGTCTGGAACTCGACGATGTCGACGTCGAACCGGTCGTACCGCTCGATACGGTGGCGGGCGGCGACAAGAAAGCCTTCGTCGCGGCGCTGTCCGACTTCGATGAGCCGTTCGCCGGCAGGGCGGAACGGGCACGGGCGGAAGGCAAAGTGTTACGTTACGTGGGCAGGATCGAGAACCGCAAATGCCGCGTGTCGATTGAGGAAACGCCCGCGGGCGCGCCCTTGGGCGCGGTGCGCGACGGCGAGAACGCCCTGGTGATGCACACCAGGTATTACACGCCGATACCACTGGTTCTGCGCGGTTACGGCGCAGGCGCCCAGGTGACTGCGGCCGGGGTCTTCGCCGATCTGTTGCGCACCGCCTGGAGACCGTTGGACTGATGGAATTCATGACCAAGATCAAGGTGTTCGCGCCGGCCACCATTGGCAACCTGTCGGTGGGCTTCGATGCCCTCGGCCTCGCCATCGCGCCGCTCGACGGTACTCTGCTCGGGGATATCGTGGCCTTGCAATCGGATGCGGGCGACGACTGGACGCTGCGGGTCGGCGGCCGCTTCGCCTCCGAGCTTCCAGAAGATCCCGAGGCCAATGTGGTCCTGGGATCCTGCCGGCGCTTCGAGGCGGCTGCCGAAGAACGCGGCGTGGCCGTGCGTCCGCTCAAAGTCCACCTCGAAAAGCGGCTCCCCATCGGCACCGGCCTGGGTTCCAGCTCCTGTTCGGTGGTGGCGACGCTGGAGGCGCTCAACCGCTTCCACCGCCATCCGCTCAGCACCGCTGAGATTTTCCAGTTGATGGCGGAGATGGAGGGCGGGATTTCCGGGGGCATCCACACCGATAACATCGGCCCCTGCCTGTTCGGCGGGCTGCGTTTGTGCCCACCCGGAAGCTCGACGGTGTACGCCCTGCCCTGGCCCGCGCCCTGGCGGGTGGTGGTGTGTTGGCCGGGTACCCGCGTCGAGACGAAAAAGGCGCGTGAAGTCCTGCCCCGCGAAGTCCCGCTGACAACCGCCGTGCGGCAGGCCGCCAGGTTCGCCGCCTTCGTCCACGCGCTGCATGCCGGCAACACGGGGCTCGCGGCCGATTCCTTGGTCGACCTGCTCGCCGAGCCGCACCGCAAGGCCTTGCTGCCCGGCTTCGAGAAGGCCAAGCGCGCGCTCGCCGAGCTGGGCGCGCTGGCGGTCGGGATCTCCGGCTCGGGGCCCAGCATTTTCGCCGTCGTCGATGATTTCGAGATCGCCAACGCCGTCGAGGTGTGGATGGCCAACAACTATCGCAGCGATGACCGCGGCTTCGTCTACGTCTGCGGGGCCGAACTCGGCGGCGCGCGTTCCATCTCCTGATCCCTGAAATGCAGCTGATCAACATCAAGCATCCTGACGAGCGCGTCAGCTTCCGCGAAGCCGTCATCCGAGGCCTCGGCAGGGACCAGGGGTTGTATTTCTTCGAGACCATGGCCGAGCTGCCCGATTCGCCGTCGGTGCTCGGTATGGAACCCCTGGAGCGCAACCTGGCTGTGCTCGGGCACCTGGTCGGCGATGAGATCGAGGCCGGGCGACTCCGGCGAATCGTGGCTTCGAGCCTCGATTTTCCGGTGCCTCTGGTGGCGATATCGGAAACCATCCGCGCGTTGGAACTCTTCCACGGGCCCTCCCTCGCATTCAAGGATTTCGGCGCGCGCTTCATGGCGGCCTGCCTTGCCGAGTTCCGCGCGGAGAAAGTCGGCGCCGCGCCCATGACCATCCTCACGGCCACTTCCGGCGATACGGGCGCGGCCGTGGCGCACGCCTACCACGGCCAGCCGGGCATCCGTGCGGTGATCCTGTACCCCAAGGGCCGAATTTCGCCCTTGCAGGAGAAACTTTTCTGCACGCTGGGTGACAACGTGACGACCTTCGCCGTCGAGGATGATTTCGATTGCTGCCAGCGCCTGGTCAAGCAGGCCTTCGACGACGAGGACCTGCGGCGGGGACTGGGCCTGAATTCCGCCAACTCGATCAACATCGCGCGGCTGATCGCCCAGGTCACCTACTATTTTGAGGCGGCCGCCCGGATCATCGGCGAACTGGGTGAGCAGGACGGCCTCGCCGCCCTGCAAAACCTGGTGTTCTGCGTGCCCAGCGGCAACTTCGGCAACCTCACTGCCGGGCTGCTGGCGAGTGCCATCGGCCTGCCCTACAAGCGCGCGATCGCAGCCACTAACCGCAACGACACCGTGCCTCGCTTCCTGACTTCCGGCCGCTGGGACCCGAAACCGACGATGTCGACCGTCACCAGCGCCATGGACGTCTCACGGCCCAACAACTTCCCCCGCGTGGAAGCGCTGGGCGACCGGCACGGCTTGAAACTCGAGCAGATCCTCAGCGCCTGCGCGGTGAGCGACGAGGAAACCTTCGAGGCAATCCGCGCGCTGTTCGATTGCGGCTACCTGGCCGATCCGCATTCCGCCCTGGCTTGGGCCGCGCTCGAGGATGGACTTGAAGCGGGCGAGAACGGCGTGTTCCTGTGCACCGCGCATCCCGCAAAGTTCATGGAGGTAATCCGGGAGTGCCTGGGCATCGATGTGCCGCTGCCCTCCGCGCTCGCCGAGGTGCAGGATAAAGAGGTGCTTTCGAAAACTCTCCCCGGCAACTTCGAAGCCTTCCGAACGGCCTTGCTGGAGCTGTAGGAGCGGCGCCCTCGCCGCGATCCAGCGCCGCAATCGCCGCGCCGCGTAGCTTCTAAAATGGGCTTTCAGCCCCCCCGAAACCGAGGCGCAAGGCTGCGATGCCAATCATCAGGAAGGCGATCGCCAGCTTTACCGCGGTGGCCACCACCATGCCGAGCCAGGCGCCCACGCCGGCGCGGCTCGAATGCAGCACGTCGCGCCCGCCGCTGATTTCGCCCAGCACGGCGCCGATGAACGGCCCGAGGATGATCCCGGGCAAGCCGAAAAACATGCCGACGATGGCGCCCAGCGTGGCGCCCCAGAAACTTCTCATGCTGGCGCCCAGGTATCGCGCGCCGAGCGCCCCGGCGACGAGGTCCACCAGCCAGCCAATCAGGGCCAAAACGCCCAGCACCGTGATGGTTTTCCAGCCCATGATGCTGAAATCGTCAATCCAGGCCATCAGGAAGATGCCGAGGAAGACCAGCGGAATTCCGGGCAAGGCGGGCACGATCGTTCCGGCGAGACCCGCAAGCGCTACCAACACGGCCAGCAGCCACCAGAGTATGGTCCAGTCCATGGATTCGCACTATAACAGCTTGGCTCGCTTGCATCGTCCGGACATTAGATTTAGATTAGAGTAGTGATTACTTGATTATTATTTAAATCTATGGCTTTAAAAACATATAGTCAAAATTGCGGGCTGGCGGCCGCACTCGATGTTATCGGCGAGCGATGGACCCTGTTGATCATCAGGACGTTGCTGCCCGGGCCGATGCGATTTGGCGAAATCCGGGCGCAGCTGCCCGGAATCGGGACCAACCTGCTTGCGGAACGCCTCAAGTCCCTGGAAAGACGGGGTGTGATCGAAAGACTGGACGGGCCGAAAACGGGCTACGCTCTGACAGGAAAGGGCGAAGCCTTGGGCCCGATCGTCCGGCCGCTCGCCGCCTGGGGTCGTGACTATCTGCCGATTGCGGGCGCTGCGCACCAGCCCTCATGGACCATGTTCAATCTCGAGGCGGCCTTTAGGCCGGAGCGCGCCGAAAACGTTGATGCGGTGGTCGAGTTCGACATCGCCGGCGATCGCTTTCACCTCGTCATCCGTAAACAGCGCTGCCGCGGCCTGCCGGGTCCGGCCACGGCGCCCGATGTTTCGATCCGCTCGGAAGGTAATCTGCTCCCCGGCGAAAGGACGCGGCTCAACATCCATGGCGATGCGGACGTGTTCGATCGCGTGCGTCCCTGTTTCGCGCTTTGAGTGCGGCCGTTCGTTCGCCGCTGCGGGGTGAGTTCAGGCGCCGGTGAAGGCCTCGCTGATCTTTTCGAGCAAAGCAGTCGCACGGCGGCGGTCGGTCGCCGAAATCCCTTCGAAGCGTGGCTGCAAGGCGGCGAGGTGGCGGGGGAGAATCTTTTCGTAGAGGGTCTCTCCTTTTTCGGTGAGCGCGATGAGGGTGCGGCGCGCATCGTAGGCGTCCGCCCAGCGTTCCACCAGCCCCTTGGCGCGCAGGCGGTCGATCACACCGGTCAGTGTGCCCTTGGTGATTAGCGTCTCGGCACTCACATCCGCGCAGGTCATCCCCTCGGTACCGCCTACGGTGAAGATCACGTCGGCCTGTGACGGGGTGAGCCCGGTACCGCTGTCGCGATGCAAGGCGGCGTCGTAGATGGACACCGCCTGATAGGCCCGAGCGAGGGCTTGCATGAGTGGTACGAAGTCCGGCGCTTTGGCGCCTTTTGGACTGAACGAAGGCATGGTTCAATGTCCTTTCGGAGTGGATTTGGCGGTCACCACACTAGTTCTAATGCAAACATAATGCAAGGTGCGGCTCCGCTGGGCGCAATTTTCGCCCTTCGTGGGCCGCAGGCAGGCCATGACGGACGGTCGTGCTGCAGCGTCGGGCGGCGTTCGGACGGCAGACTCAAAGTCTTATAATTGGATGCAAGGGGAATGCGTTGTGCCAGGAGGGCTCGGGGACGCCAGGAAGGGCGAGCCGCTGCGGTCGGCGCCGTTGGGCAGCCTGGTCCGGGTGAAGGGGTTCACTCCCGGGTGTTGGCCAGGTTCGCCAATGAATCCCGCAATCAGTAAGGAGGCTGGGAAAGCCTGTTCGAAGGCCCAGCCAGGAAGAGTTATGCAAAGGCGCACCCTACTGCTGTTTGCCCTTTTGGTAGTGACCGCGTGGTTCTACGCCAGCGTGGCGAACGATTCGACTGAGGTCGTCGTCAACGACCACCAGAAAAAGGTTCAGATGCTGCAACAGGTGGAGGAAGTGTTGTCCGGCACGGTGCAGGGCGACGCGGAACACGAGCAGGATCAGGGTTAGCGGCTCTGCTGCTCAAAGAGGTAATCTGTGCGCAACCGCACAGGATTCTTCTGTTGGCTTTTAGAAATCTCGTAAGACCGCCACACCTGACGCGCCTTCTGCTGGCGCTTACCGCAGGTACCGCCGCGGTGGTCATCTATCTCACCGCCGAACATTTCCAGGTTGTGCCGGCCACCGCTGCCCTGGATGACGAGATGTCCGGGCCGCGCGCGCTGAGCGATCGGGCCATTGCGGTTATTCCGGCAGTGGGCGAGGAGACCGGAGCGTTTTCTCACGGCGTCGCATTGGAACTCATCAGGCTCCTCGTGCGGGTGCCGGAACTCGAGGTGATCGCCCCTCGCTCGGCGTTCGCCTATGCCGCTGCGCGGCGGGCTCCCGGAAAACCGTCCCTGTCCCTCGATGCGGCGTGGTTCCTGGAGGTTCGATCGACGCCGGAGGACGTGGACATGCGCTTGCGGGCTTCGCTGCGTCCTGTTGGCAGGAACGAGCCGGCCTGGGTGCTGGAGGAACGGCGGCCCGTGGCCGAGGTTTCCGGTTTCATCGACGCCGTCCTCGCGAGGCTGGCGGGGCAATTCGACGTCAAAGTTCCGGACGAGCCCAGCGCGCTGCACGGCGGTTTGCCTTCCACCTGGCGCGACTACTTCACCGCCTGGGCTTTGCAAGGCGGTGGCGCGGAAGGGTTGGAAGAGGCGGGCCGCCTCCTGGAAGGAATCCTGCAGGCGAAGCCTGACTGGGCGCCGGCGCTGGCCGCGGATGCCCACAACTTGCTGTTACAGGCGGCCGCGGGTGGGCCGGACAGTGGGCAGCTCGTCGAATCCGCGAAGTCCCGGCTGGAGGAAGCACAAGCCGTTCAGCCCGGTCTGGCCGAGACTTACCTCTACCGCAGCCTGATCGCCCACCGCTTTGAGTGGGACTGGCAGCAGGCCTACGCTTCCGCCCGTGACGCTCTCGAGCGCGCACCGGGTGATGCGGACGTACTCGCCACGGCATCCACCGCGGCGTTCACGCTTGGCAGGTTCGAGGAAGGCGCCGAACAGCTTCGCCAGGCCATCGCGCTCGACCCCCTGGTGCTGGGCCATCGCCTCAAATACGGGCTGATGCTGGAATTCGCGGGCCTCCACCAGGCGGCGATAGACGCCTACCGCGAGCTGATGGTGATCGATCCGGATTACCCGGGCGTGCACGCCTACCTCGGCCGCACCCTCGTGATTCTCGATCGCACTGAAGCCGGCTATCGGCACGCGCAGCTCGAAAAATCGCCCTTCTGGCGCCGCTACGCCACGCTGCTGGCCCTCTACGCGCTGGGGCGCCGTGAGGAGGCGGATGCCGCGCTCGAGGCGATGATTGCCGACCACGGATTCGAGGCGGCTGTGCAAATCGCGGAGATTCACGCCTTCGCCGGCCGTCCGGACGAGGCATTTGAATGGCTCGCCTTGGCTGTTGAACAGCGGGATCAGGGATTGGCCTCGCTGGTCGGCAACCCATTGTTTGAAGAACTGGATGACGATCCGAGGTGGCCCGAACTGCTCGAGACCCTGAACCTCGTGAACGAATGAGAAAGCCTCAGACTTGAGCCCGCGTACCCTTCTTTCTCAGTTCCTTGAGCAGGCGGGTGTGCAGGAACTTGCCTTTACGGCTCAGGAACAGGCGTCGCAGCCGCCGGTCGTCGTCGTCAGGCACTTGCCTGATCCATCCAAGCCCGTTGTGCGTGTCCCCGAGGTGCGCAATCACGCGTGATACCGTCTTGGCCGACAACCCCGTGCCGTTCGCGACCTCCACCTGCGTGCGCCCCTCATGCGCGGCGACGCTCCAGAACACCGCGTAGCTCGACAGCGAAGTGTCCGACTTGCCGATCACCTTCAAGGGAAGACAGAAAGCATGGGCCATCAGTATCGCAAGTTGCCGGTCGGTGCGGGCATCCTTGGCAGAGGCAGAGCTTGTCGCGGGGCTCATATGAATAAGACTGGGCGATCGACTGTGACTGCGGGAGACGGCGGCAGTATACCAAGGTTGCGGTTTCCTCCGGCCGCGCGGCGGATAGGCTAGAAGCGGGTCCCAAAAATGATCTTTTGCTCCCATGCGTTGTTCTCGGCGCGCTCAAATGCTCATGTACTGTCGTGTACACTGCGCTTTTCGCGGGCCTCGGGCCTAGCCTGGAAGCAAAATCTCAGTTTTTGCGAACGCTTCTAGAATCCTGCAGTCCGGACCCCGGAGGCACTATGAAATTCAACTACACGCGAATTTTTCACCCACGCCTACAACACGGCGTGATCGCCGTCATCCTGGCGGCGCTCGCAGGCCCCGCCGCGGGCGAGGACGCGCTCATGGTCGACGGCGCGCGCATCGAGCAACACATCATCGAGCTGTCGGCCTTTGGCCGCAATCAGCAGGGCGGCGTTGACCGCGTGGCCTACAGCGAGGCCGATCTCGACGCGCGCAGGTACGTGTCGGGCCTGATGAACCAGGCCGGCCTCGAGGTGCGCATCGATGCCGCCGGCAACCTCATCGGCCGGCGCGAAGGGCGCGAAGGCAGGCGCCCGCTGATGATCGGCTCGCATATCGACTCGGTGCCCGGCGGCGGCAACTACGACGGCGACGTCGGGGTGATCGCCTCGATCGAGGTGGCGCGTGTGCTCAACGATTCGGGCACGATGCTCGATCACCCGCTCGAAGTGGTGATCTTCGCCGACGAGGAAGGCGGCCTGACCGGAAGCCGCGGCATGATCGGTGATCTCACGCCGGCGGCGCTCGAAGTGGTCAGTCACAGCGGCCTGACGGTGGCCGACGGCATCGCGCGCATCGGCGGGGACCCGCACCGCCTTGCCGAAGCGGCCCGGGCGGCCTGCTCGCTGGCGGCCTTCGTGGAATTGCACATCGAACAGGGCGCGGTACTGCACGACGAAGGTATCGACATCGGCGTGGTGACCGGCATCGTCGGCATTCGCTGGTGGGACGTCATTGTCGAAGGTATCGCCAATCATGCCGGAACGACGCCCATGGACAAGCGACGCGACCCGATGCTGGCGGCGGCGGATTTCATCAAGATCGTCAACAACGTAATCCGCAGCGAAGCGGGCACCCAGGTGGGCACCGTCGGGCGAATCCGGGCCGAACCGGGCGCGCCCAACGTGATCCCGGACCGGGTGGTGATGAGCCTGGAGATCCGCGACCTGGATGCCGACAAGATGCAGTCCCTGTTCGACAAGATCCGCCAGCAGGCCCGTCAGATTGCCCAGCGCCACGGCACGCCGCTCGAATACCGCGAGCTTGACGTGGCTTCGGCTCCGGCCCTGACCGACGAGCGCATCCAAAACGTGATCGCAAAGAGCGCCGAAAAGCTCGGCCTGAGCCAAAAGCGGATGCCCAGCGGCGCCGGCCACGACGCCCAGGATATCGCTCGCATCGCGCCGACCGGCATGATCTTCGTACCCAGCGTGGGCGGCATCAGCCACTCGCCGCGCGAATACAGCGAACCGGCGGACATGGCCAACGGCGCCAATGTGCTGCTGCAGACCGTGCTGGCGCTCGACGCGGCGCCGCCGGAATGCACCATCGCCTCGGCGAACGATTAAGGCGCGCCGGGCGGTTCTTCGCCTGTTATCGAGACCACCGTGTCGCTGTAGAAACCGTTGAAGCGCGTCCTGCCGGCGAGGCTGTAGGCCCCGATCCGGCCGAACTCGATGTGATCGCCGGGGGCGATGTCCGCCGGCAGTCGGAAGGGCTCGGGCAAGGCGTCGGAGCCATCGCAGGTCGGACCGAACAGCCTGAAATCGGCCGCTTCCGCATCGTGTTCCCGGCCGTTGCGGAAGACGCGGCAGGCGTAACGCTTGTGGCCCTTGAAGCGCAGTTCCCAGAAAATGCCGAACATGCCGTCGTTGATGTAAAGACGGTCGTCCTTGCGCAACAGCACTTCGACGACTGCGGAAAGGCCGGGCGCGGCCAGGGCACGCCCGGGCTCCGCCAGCAACTGGCCGCCGTCCGCCAGCGGAATTTCGTCCCGCAGCGCGGCAATCGATTCGAAAAATGCCTCCAGCGGCGGCACTTCGAAGCCCGGATAGGGCAGCGGGAAGCCGCCACCGATGTCGAGCAGGCGCACCTTGAACGGCAAACCCGCGAGCTGCCCGGTGGCGAGGGCCAGGCTGCGCTCATAGGCTTCCGGGCTGGTGACGGAGGAGCCGACGTTGAAGGCCAGTGCAGGTTCCGCGCCCAGCTCGGCGATTTCCGACAGCAGGCCCGGGATTGCCTCGGGCGCCGCCCCGAACTTGGCCGAGAAATCCATCATGGCCGAGTCGTGGCGCGCCACCATGCGGGCGAAGATCACGCTTTCAGCAGGGTCGATTTCCATTGAAAGCTGCCGCAGCCCCGTGGGGTCGTCGACCAGGAAATGGCGAACGCCGTGTTCGTGAAAAGCCTCCTCAGCCGCGCCGCGCAGCCGCGCCGGGGTCATGAAGAAGGGCGTGGCGGCCGGGCAATGTCGGCGCACCAGCGCGATTTCGGTTACCGAGGCGCAATCGAAGGCATCGACGCCGGCCTCGTGCAACAGCCTGAGCACGGAAGGATGGTCGTTGGCCTTGACCGCGTAGAGCACGCGGCCCGGAAAGCCCCGCAGAAAGCGGCGTGCGCCGCGGCGGTAAGCGCCCGGGTAAATGCAGTAAACCGGCTCGCGGGGGCGCAGAGTCGCGAGCATTTCCTCGATGGTTTCGAAAGGGCGGTCCAAGTGCGCGGTTTCCTCGCAGACAGGCCGGCCACATCATATCTCAGCCCAACCAGACGGGACATTTGACT
>Ga0268386_10004522_pt1 | contig 10249 bp, 9 predicted proteins | sample RVTome_15_FD_200260 | JGI IMG/M metagenome (GOLD analysis project Ga0268386, IMG submission 200260) | Soil microbial communities from uranium-contaminated site in the Upper Colorado River Basin, Wyoming, United States - RVT150D86... ... | reverse complement strand
GCCGCCGCTCGAGCGCCGTGGCGCCCCGGACCTCCTCGTTGGCGGGGGCCTCCCAGACGCCGCGTTCCCGATCGATCCGCGCGTAGATGCCCGCCAGGTGCCCCGACGGGGGCACGGTCAGGGGCGCCTCGCCGCCCGCCGGATCGGACACCTCCAGCCAGGGATAGTAGAGCGCGGCGCGCGTGGCGGCCGGCAGCCGCGCTTCGAGCTCGCCGCGCAGGTCGAGGACCTCCTGGGGCGAGGCGCCGGCCGGGGGGTCGAGGATCGCGAACCGGTCCCCGCGCCTCTCGCAGAGCTCGATCACCGCCTCCAGCACCGCCGGTGCCCAGATCCCGGGCACGATGCACAGGGCCGCGTCCTCCACGAGGGCGAGGGCCCGGACGCCCACGGGCGCGCCGTCGGCGGGGCCGAGGAAGTCCGCCAGCTCCGGGACCGCTGGATCGCCCCCCGCCGCCGGCACCGCCCGCGCCACCCACAGCTCCCGGCCACCGTTGTCGAAGAAGCCCCGCGCGGCGTGGTGCAGCAACCACCAGTGCCCGCCCTCCCAGCCCGACCAGGCCTCGATCACCTCCACAGGCGGCTGCGGCAGGGGACCGCCGAAGGTCTCCTCGAACTCCTCGAGGCTCCGCACTCGCACCGGCGCGCCGTCGCCCGGTCCCTTCCGGGTCACCCCGAGAGCGCAGGCGGTCGACGTGGGCACGCCCTCGAGCAACCGCTGCTGCAGCGGCTGCTCCTCGACGTGGGCTCCGGCCACCTCGATCTCCGCCACCGTCTCCTCCCCGGGTTCCAGATCTGCCGAAGCCTACACCGAGAGCTAAGATCGACGCGCCGTGGGCCGCCCGAGCTGGGACCGCTACTTCCTCGACCTCGTCGACCAGGTCGCCTCGCGCGCCACCTGCGATCGGGGCCGCAGCGGCTGCGTCGTCGTGCGCGACAAGCGCATCCTCTGCACCGGGTACGTGGGCTCGCCGCCGGGCACCCCCCACTGCGACGAGGCGGGGCACGAGCTCAAGCGGATGCTCGACGAGGACGGGACCGAGCGCCGCCACTGCGTGCGCACCGTCCACGCCGAGCAGAACGCCATCTGCCAGGCCGCCCGCTACGGCCTCTCCCTCCAGGGCACGAGCCTCTACTGCACGATGGAGCCCTGCCGGATCTGCGCGATGCTCATCGTCTCGGTCGGCATCACGCGGGTCGTGGCGAAGCGCCGCTACCAGGCCGGCGGCGACACCCGGGCCCTCTTCCGCGAGGTCGGCATCGAGCTCGAGGTCCTCGAGGACCGCATCGAGAGCTACTGACCGGGCGCGGCAAGGGGTCGGCAACTCTTACCGGGTCGGCCCTCCCCACCCGCCTCGGAACGGCCCCGGCGACCCCGGCAACTCGCTGTCGACACAGGGCTTGGGCCGCTCGGTGATCGCTGGCATCCGGGTTGCAGCCACAGAAACCACAGGTGTTCTGCGACCGCTGCGCCGTCGGCGCGCTCCGACAGAGCTCCGAATCTCAGTGAGGAGAGACCATCCATGAGAAAGCTCCTAGCCATCACGCTGCTCACCGCCCTGGCCGCGACCGGCCCGGCGCTGGCCGAGCAGCCGCAGATCGTGAAAGCCGGCACCGTCGTGTCGATCGACCACGAGACCATCGTGATCGAGGCCGACGGCGCCGAGACGACCTACCAGCTCGCCGCGGGGGCCATCGTGCCGCCCGCCCTCTCCACGGGTGACTTCGTGCTGGTGCGCCTCACCGCCGAAGGCGAGATGACGACCGACCAGGTGCTGGCCGTGGACGAACAGGTCATGGTGACCGAGGACCTGCAGAGCGAGAGAGCGGTCATCGGAGCGGTCACGGCGACCAGCCCGGACCAGCTCCTCGTCGACACGACGACCGGCGAGCAGGCCTTCGTGGTGAACCCCGAGAAGCTGTACCCGCCCCTGCCGACGCCCGGCCAGCGGGTCGCCGTCACCTACCGTACGCTGGAAGTCCATCCCCCGCGCTACATGGCCACCGGTCTCATCGTCCTCGAGGGCCAGCCGTCCACGGCATCGAACGTGGAGGTCAGCAGCGAGCCCGTCGCCACGGTCGCTCAGGCCGAGCCGGAGCCCGCTCCGCGCACCCAGCGCGTGGCGCCCGCTCCCGCGCCAACTCCCGAGGCGCCCGCTCCCGCCCCCGCTCCCGTGATGGAGAACGAGCCCGTCAAGGCCCTGCCTCAGACCGGCTCCTCCCTGCCCGCCCTCGGCCTGCTCGGACTGTCCCTGCTCGCCGTCGGAGGGATCACGCGGTTCCGCGGCTGACCCCCGCCGGTGTCGGGAGGCCCTTCTCTCGCTCGCGGGAGGAGGGCCTCCCGGCCCACCTTCCGTTCCGTCCATGCCCAACGAGTCCCGACCCTCCGCACGCTCCCACGCCCGGCGCCGGCTCGAGACGGCCCTGATCGGCGGCGGGGCGCTGCTTCTGGCCTTCGTCGGGGCCGTGTACCTCGACGCGCACTGGGCCCAGAGACTGGCGGCCCGCCAGATCCAGCTGCCGGCCGCCGACCTCCCGCCGCACACCCTTCCCGCGCCCGGGTCGCCGGTGGCCCGACTCCACTCGCCGGATCTCGACCTCGACGTCGTCGGCCTCGAGGGCGTCGATCCCAAGGCGCTGCGCCGGGGCGTGGGGCACTTCCCGGGCACCGCCCTGCCCGGGCAAGTCGGCAATGTCAGCTTCGCCGGGCACCGGGACACGTTCTTCCGAGGGTTGCGCGACGCCGCCCCGGGCCAGCGGGTCCACCTCGAGACGGCGGAGGGGATCTTCGTCTACGAGATCACCGGGACGCGGATCGTCGAGCCCGACGCCGTGGAGGTGGTGGCCCCCTCGACCGACGGCTCCCATCTCACCCTCGTCACCTGCTATCCCTTCGACTGGATCGGACCCGCTCCGCAGCGCTTCGTCGTCCGCGCCTCCCTGGTCGAGCGGAGAGGAGCCGTGGTGGCGGCCAGCGACGCCGACGGGTCGGCCGGTCCCCACGAAAGGACCCCCTGATGACCCGTCGACGGCCGGCCGGTCGCACCGCCCTGCTCCTGCTCGTCCTCCTCGCCCTCTGCGCCGTCGCCTTCTGGCTCTGGAGCCGGCGCGCACCCGAGGCTCTGGGCACCACCGTCACCTCCGTCCAGCGGGTCTCGGCCGACGCCATCACGACGGCCAAGGTCAAGACCGCTCTGGCCCTCTCCGAGCGCGTCGCCGCCTTCGACCTGGATGTCGACGTCTCCGGCGGGGTGGTGACCCTGGAGGGCGAAGTCGCCAGCGAGCAGACGCGGCAACTCGCCGAGGAGATCGCTCGCGAGACCTCCGGCGTGCAGCAGGTGCGCAACCGGCTACGGGTGGACTCGGCCGTCCGACCCGACGTCGAGGCCCAGCGGCTGGCGCTGCGCATGGACGATCTCGAGGTCAAGGCCGCCGTTCAGGAGGCCCTGCTGGCGGACACCGAGCTGCGCGACGCCGGCGTGAGCGTCCACGTCGACCGCGGCCTGGTGCGCCTCGAAGGGAGCGTGCCCGGGCCCGAGCAGCGCCTCCGCGCCGAGCTCACCGCGCGCGGAGTGCCGCGGGTCCAGGCCGTGGACAACGCGCTGACCATGGTCGAGCAGGCGCCGCCTGCCGACCGCGACATGAAGCTCGCCCAGGCGGTCGAGTTCGCGCTCTACTCGACCCGGGCCTTCGACCTGGAGTCGATCACGATCTCGGCCTACGAAGGCGCCGTCAGCCTCGAAGGACCGGTCCGTTCCCGCGCCGAGCTGCTGCTCGCCGGACGGATCGCGGCGGAGGTCGAGGGCGTCGAGAGCGTCGCCAACGGTCTCGAGGTCGCCGCCCCGGCCGTGCCCGAGCCGCCGGCCGAGGGCGACCGGCCGCCCTCCGACCCCGGCCTGTAGGTCGCCGTCCGGGGCCTCAGCTGAGGGCGACGCCCTGGCGGCTGAGCCAGGTACGGCGCTCTTCGTAGTCCGGCAGCACCTCGACGACCAGGCGCCAGAAGCGCCGGCTGTGGTCGCGCACCCGGAGGTGGCAGAGCTCGTGCACCACGACGTACTCGAAGATCGGCCGCGGCACCGCCACCAAGAGCCAGTTGAAGTGCAGGACGTCGTCGACGCCGCAGCTGCCCCACTGGCACTTGGTGCGCCGGACCCGGACGCCGCGGGGCCACGCGCCGACGACGGGAGCGTGACGCCCCACCAGCGCCTCGGCGTCGGCCAGGGCCCGCGTCGCCATGTACTCGAGCACCGCCCGCCGGGTCTCGAGCTCGCGTTCGCGGGCCGCCAGGCGCCAGGGCACCCGGACCCGGAACGCCCGCGCGTAGGTCAGCTCGGTTTCCCCCACCGCGGCGCGCTCCACGGTGAGCAGGAGGCGACGACCGTGGAACGGGACCCTGGCGCCGCTGACGAAGCGGTCGGGCAGGATCAGCAGGTCGGGTTGGCGCAGCGCCTCGTAGCGGCGGCGGATCCACTCGCCGCTTTCGCGGACGAAGGCCTCTGCCGCGCGCTGCCCGACCCGCCGGGGCACCACGACCTCGACCCCGCCCGGCTCGACGACCACCTGGAGCCTGCGGGCACGCCGGCTCCGCCGCACCTGATAGGGGATCCGGGACTGTCCTACGGCCAGCGTCGGCATGGCGCCGCATCATAGGCCTTTCCGGCGCCGACCGACAGCCCTCCGGGGGCGGCGACGGAGAGAGCGGCCGGGGCGGGGTAGACTGCGGCGGCGAAGGGCGCAGCTGCGGCGCGATGCGTTCCGACGCGGAAGCACCTTGGGGGGACGATGGAGGGAGGCATCCAGCACGATCAGGGCCGGGGGGGACGCCGCACCACGGCGCTCGCCACGGCCCTGGCGGTCGCGGTGATCGGCCTGCTCGTGGTCCAGCTCGTCGAGGGGCTCGGCAGCGCCGGGCGGCTGATCGGCTACTACGTCGAGGCCGGCCACGAGGGCCTGACCGTCACCGCGGTCGTCCCCGGCCGACCCGCCGATGCGGCCGGGATCCGGCCGGGCGACCTGCTGGTGGAGATCGCCGGACGCCGTGTCACGTCCGAGTTCGAGTACGACCAGACCGCCCAGGCGTTCCGGCCGCGGGAGCCGGTCGAGCTGGTCGTCGAGAGAGACGGCGGACGCCTCGAGATCTCCCTCACCCCGGGAGCGCCGTTCGCATGGTCGGCCTTCGTCCTCAACGCCATCGCCTGCCTCGTCCACCTGGCGCTGGCGGGTCTCATCCTCCTCTCGGGACACCGCGACCGCCCGGCCCGGCTCCTGACCCTCCTGGTCGGGGCGATCGCGATCGAGCTCGCCCTGCCCCTGGCGACGGTCGGCCGGCCCCTGCAGGACCTCCTGGCCACGGCGGTGTTCTGGCTGCTGACCGGCCTCCAGTTCGGCGTCGAGCTCCATCTGGCCTCCCTCATTCCCGGCCGGCGCGCGTTCGTCGAGCGGTCGCGTTGGATCGTCCCGGCCCTCTACCTGCTGGGAGCCCTCTACGGCCTGGTGATGCTGGGCGCCGCGCTGCCCGGCGCGGCGGCGGAGGCATGGGCAGGGTGGACCGACTCCAGGCCGGGGGAGCTCCTCCTCACGGCCTGGTACCTGCTCTGGCCGGTCGGGGTCACGGCCCTCTTCGCCCAGGCAGCGTGGCGGTGGCCAGATCGTCTGGGCCGGCAGCAGGCCCAGCTCGTCCTCATCGGCCTGCTGCCATGGGCCGGGCTGACCACCGTCGTGACCCTCATCGAGGTCGCCGGAGGAGCCCCTCCGCTCTGGCTCGCCACCGTGGAGCCCCTCTGTCTGGCGGTCTATCCGATCAGCGTGTTCGTCGCACTCTACCGGTACCATCTCCTCGACTTCGAGCTCGTCGTCCGCCGGAGCCTCTTCTACTCGGCCCTCACCTCGTCCCTCTTCCTCGTCTTCTACGCGCTGCTCGGCCTGGGGGGAGCCCTGACCTCCCGCGTGGCCGGAGACTCGCGGGGATCGGTGTGGGTGATCGCCGGTGCCACGCTGGTGCTCGGGCTGCTCTTCGCGCCGCTTCGCCGACGGCTCGAGGAGCTGATCGAGAGCCACTTCTTCCCCGAGCGCGCGGCCCTGCGCGAGCGCCTGACCACCCTGGCGCGGGAGCTTCCCCGCTACGGGCAGCTGCGCGAGATCGCCCAGGTGCTGGTCGACGAGGTCCGCGGGATCTTCGCCGCCAAGCGCGCGGCGCTGCTGGTGGCGGAGGGCCGGTCCGGGGTCCTCGTCCACCGTGCCACCAGCATCGGCTCGGGATCCAGGACGGAGCCTGGCCTCCTGCTCGCTCCCGACGATCCCTTCCTCGAGTCCCTGCGAGCGACGGGGGCGCCGGCGAGTCCCCGCGGCTGGCGGGGCCGCTCGCCGGCGGCCGACCAGCTTCTCGCCGGCGAGGTCGAGCTGGCGGTCCCCGTCTCCACCGAGGAGCGTCTCGTCGGCGTGCTCCTGGTGGGCCGCCGGCCCGGCGGCGTCGAGTACCGAGCCGAGGAGGTGGACCTCCTCAACCTCCTGTCGCACCACGTGGCGACGGTGATCGAGAACGTCGCCCTGTTCGAGGCGGCGACCACGGACAGCCTCACCGGCCTGCTGCGGCGCGAGGCGGTGCTCGAGCACCTGGAGCGCGAGCTCGACCGCGCCAGACGCTACCGACGACCCCTGTCGATCGCCCTGGTCGACATCGACCACTTCAAGAGCGTCAACGACAGGCACGGTCACCTGGTGGGCGACTTCGCCCTCCGGCAGGTGGGGGCCTGCCTGACGTCGACGCTGCGCAGCACCGACATCGCCGGGCGCTTCGGCGGCGAGGAGTTCCTCGTCATCCTGCCCGAGACCCCCGCCGATTCCGCGTTCGGCGTGATGGACAAGCTGCGCGGCACCCTCGGGGACCTCCTCATCGAGAGCGGACGCTCGGAGCCGGTGTCGCTGACCGTCTCGATCGGCCTCGCCGGCCTGAGCGAGCTGCCCGCGGGCCCCCCGAGCATCGACGCCCTCCTCCAGCTCGCCGACCAGCGGCTCTACGCCGCCAAGAACGAGGGCCGCAACCGCGTGGCCGGCGCCGGCTGAGGCGGAGCATCGCCGGCACCCTGCTCCTGCACCGCGGCGTCGGCGGCGAGCCTCCCCTGCTCTGCCCGGGGTGGCCGCTCGCGCCCGGTCAGGTCCCCGACGGCACCGGCTCTCGGGCTTCCGCGACGCGCAGGGCGACCAGCAAGCCGTCGCGTGCCGGGACGATGACCGACAGGAAGTCGGGATCTGCGGCGACCAGACGGTTGTGCTCGTCGATCGCCGCGGTCTCGACGTCGGGGTCCGGCCTCGCCACCCGGCCGGACCAGAGGGCGTTGTCACAGATCCACAGGCCGCCGCGCCGGATGCGGTCGCGGGCGGCGCGCCAGCACGCCGGGTAGCCCTCCTTGTCGACGTCGCAGTAGACGAGGTCGAAGCGGCCTTCCACCGCCGCGAACGCGACCAGGGCGTCGCCGACGTGGAAGGTCACCCGGTCGGCGACGCCGGCGCGGCCGAGGTAGTCGCGCGCCAGGGCCTCGTTCGCGGGGTCGGCGTCCGTGCAGTGCACCTCGCCACCGGCTCCGACCGCGCGGCCCAGCCAGTAGGCCGAATAGCCGAAGCCCGAGCCGAGCTCGAAGACGCGGCGCGCACCGATGGCGCGGGCGAGCAGCTCGAGGGTCACTCCGCAGACGCGTCCGACCACGGGGAAGTCGAGCTCCCGCGCCCGCTCCTCCATCGCTGACAGGACCGGCTCGTCGTGCCTGCTCTCGAGCCCCTCCATGTACGCCATCAGGGCGTCGTCGGGCAGCTCCACGGCGGCCAGCCTACCGCGGTCGCGCGCAGCGTAGAATCGTCACCACCGAACCGCGAACACGGGAGGCCCGATGCAACGGCACACCTCGAACCGGATCGCCGCCTGGCTCTTCGTCGCCGCCGCCCTCATGGTCTGGGGCGGTTGGATGCTGCTCCCGCACCAGATCGGGACCTTCTTCGAGGCGGACGACTTCGCCGCCGTCGACGCGCGGCTCACGCTGTGGATCTGGATGTTCCGGCTCTACCTGTTCGGCCTCGTCACCGCCGTCCTGGCCCTGGTCGCCCTCGGCGCGGTCCTCGAGGACTCCGACGCCCGCGTCCTGCTCTGGCCGGGCGTCGCGGTCGCCGCCGCAGGTCTGCTGGTCATGGCCCTGGCCGGCGCCTTCTACTACCACTTCGGGGCCTGGGGCGCGATCTCCCAGCGCGCGCGCTCCCCCGAGGAGGTGGCCGCCTTCGCCTCCTCGCTCGAGGTCGCGACCGAGTACATCACCTGCCTCGTCCGCTTCGGCCGGGTCTTCTTCGGCCTCGGGCAGGTCGTCCTCGTGGCGGGGCTGCTCGCCGATCGCCGGCTGCCCCGCTGGGTGGCCCTGTCCGGCGCCGTCCTCGGCGTCGCCGCCATGGCGCTGACCATGGGGCTGCCCGACGATCTCGACCTCTACCGGCCGATCTTCCACCTCGACGTCGCCTGGCTCGCCGCGATCGGCTGGAGCCTCTTCCGGCTCTGAGCAGCGGTCGGCTCCTCGCGGTCGCCGAGGGACCCGCGTGCGGACCCGGGCGGAGCCGCGCGACCGTGCCGCTCGATCTCACCACTGTCGCCTAGAACTTCATCATTCCGCACGAAGAGGCCTCGAAAGATGAACCTTTCTGCGAGTTTTGTGCAGATCAGGCAGTGAATCGCCGTCAACTTGCACGAAATGTCTTGACAAGAACCCGTCACGGGCTCCAGACTCCGCCCATGGTTCAGCCAGCAGCCGCGGTCCGGGCTGCGCTCCTGACAACGGGATCCTGAGGAGGGTTCGGTCTCATGTCGGCAACGAAGCTGGAGTACCTCTGGCTCGACGGCTACAAGCCCGTCCAGCGCCTGCGCAGCAAGACGCGCATCGAGCACGAGTTCGGCGGCACCCTGGACGACTGTCCGCTCTGGTCGTTCGACGGCAGCTCGACTCGACAGGCCGAAGGGCGGTCCTCGGACTGCCTGCTGCAGCCGGTGGCCCTCTTCCCCGATCCGGGGCGGCGCAACGCCTACCTGGTGATGACCGAGGTGCTCGACGCGGACGGCTCGCCGCACGAGAGCAACGGCCGCGCCACCATCGACGACGACGACCGGGACTTCTGGTTCGGCTTCGAGCAGGAGTACTTCCTCTGGGACCCCGTCATCGATCGCCCCCTCGGCTTCCCGAGCCAGGGCTACCCGAGCCCGCAGGGCCAGTACTACTGCTCGGTCGGGGCGGCCAACGCGTTCGGCCGGGCGATCGTCGAGGAGCACCTCGACCTGTGCCTCGACGCCGGCGTCCAGGTGGAGGGCATCAACGCCGAGGTGGCGGCCGGCCAGTGGGAGTTCCAGACCTTCGCTCGGGGGGCTGCGGAGGCCGGCGACCACGTCTGGGTGGCCCGCTACCTGCTCGAGCGCACCGCCGAGCGCCACGGCGTGTCCGTCAACTGGCACTGCAAGCCGGTGGCGGGGGACTGGAACGGCTCCGGGATGCACGCCAACTTCTCCAACACGACGCTGCGCGAGTGCGGCGACCGCGAGGTCTTCGAGCGCATCTGCGCGGCGTTCGGCGCCTCCCCCGAGGTGATCGGCGCCCACATCGAGGTCTACGGTCCCGACAACCACCTCCGTCTGACCGGTCAGCACGAGACCCAGGCGATCGACCGCTTCAGCTTCGGCGTCTCCGACCGCGGCGCCTCCGTCCGCATCCCCATCGGCACCGTCGAGGGCGGCTGGAAGGGCTGGCTGGAGGACCGTCGGCCCAATTCCGCCGCCGACCCCTACAAGGTCGCGGCCCGAATCATCCGCACCGTCAAGTCGGCGGAGATGGCCTTGCGCAAGACCGCCTGAGGCCCCTCTGCGGTCCTGGAGCGCCCGGGGCGCCCGCGAGGGCGCCCCGTCTTCGTCACGCCGCGCCGCCTACGACGACGGCGCGAGCAGCTCCGCCAGCGCCGCCAGCCGCTCCCCCCACCAGGCCTTGCGCTCGGCGACGGCCTCGCGGTCGGGGAGCCGCTCGTGCTGGATGGCGACCGTGCACTTGGCCTCTCCCTTGGCGACGAAGTAGACGGCGACGCGTGTCTCGTCCGGCCAGGTGAGGCGGATCGAGGTCTCGGCGATCGCCGCGCGCACCGTCCACACGACCCCGGGAAGCCATCGCTCGCGGAGCCCCTCGTCGGCGAAGGCCCGGTAGAGCTCCGCCACCGGGACGGCGAAGGTCTTCGACTTTCC
>Ga0268386_10004521_pt1 | contig 10250 bp, 8 predicted proteins | sample RVTome_15_FD_200260 | JGI IMG/M metagenome (GOLD analysis project Ga0268386, IMG submission 200260) | Soil microbial communities from uranium-contaminated site in the Upper Colorado River Basin, Wyoming, United States - RVT150D86... ... | reverse complement strand
TCACCAGTAATGGCACCTATAGCTTCGTCCTCTTGCCCGATAGCTCAGATGGCATCCGGTTTGAGTCACGCGAAGGTAGTCCGCCACCGGAACTCGTATTGTCATTCACGTCTGGGCCGGCGCCGACACCAACCCACACGCCAACAACAGGTCCATCGCCGACGCCCACGCTAACCAACACGCCGACTAACACAGCGGTTCCGTCGACAGCGACAGCGTCACCCACGCCCACCAATACGCCGACACCAGGGCCTTCGCCGACGCCAACGAATACGCCGGCCAACACGCCCACGGCCACGCCCGGTTCAGACAGCCTCATCCTGACGGCTATCGCCGACGCGTTCGTTCGAGAGAGTAGCCCTGACACAAATAATGGCACCCTCAGCAGGCTCTACGTGGATAGCCCTGGCGAAGAAAGCTATATCCGCTTTACCGTGACCGGGGTGACAGGTGCGGTCCAGAATGCCACGCTGCGGCTGTTCGTGACCAACGGCTCGTCGAATGGGCCATCGCTCTACGCCACCGACAACAGTTGGACCGAAACCGGGATCACCTGGAATAACCGGCCGGGACCCACCACCGGCGCCATCGCCAACCTCGGCGCCATTGCCGCCGACACCTGGGCTGAGTATAACGTCACCGCTTACATCACCGGTGATGGCACCTACAGCTTCGTACTCTTGCCTGATAGCACGGACGGCGCCACCTTCTACGCACGCGAGGGCAATTCGCCGCCACAGCTCGTACTAACGTTAAATTGAACCCTTGCGGCTGATAGTGACAGGGAGGCAGCGATAATGGCGCCAATACAATGGAGTGGGCGAAACGCTCCTAAGCCATTGACGAACACAATCGACTATTCGCAAGCAGTCCAATCGCCAGTGTCAAGGCGTCTCACAATGATATGGCTGCTGGGTATGTTGGTTCTACTGCCGGCAGATTTTGTTGATTTGCCGCTCAATATGACCCCGGTGGACTGTTGGATTCTGCTGGCGCTGCCTGCTTTGTGGTTGTCTTTTGTCCGTGGGTCTCACACCTTTAGTTTGTCTTACGCTTTTGCCATGTGGGTTATTTGGGTTGCCAGTTTCGCCAGCACGTTTGCGGCACCGTCGCCGCGGAATGGTCTGATTGATATCTTCAAGGAAATCTATGTATATATCTGGTTTATCACGCTTACAGCGGTTCTTGTCACATTAAGCATCAGGGACTTGCGTCGCCTGCTGTTCGTTTGGTGGGTGATAGTGTTACTACATGGGCTTGTGATGCTTGCGCAGTTCTTATCGCCAGAAGTCTGGCGGTTTATAGCCAGCATAGTCAACAGGTCAAGCGAATATGACATATACCGCCCCTCCGGGCTGTTCATAAATCCCAATGGGGCCGCTGTTTTTCAATTACTAGGTTTTGTACCGCTCGTGCTGGCCAGCCCTTCTAGAAAAGCAGGTATGAGCTTAGGCGTATTGTTATTGGTCACGATACTGACGACGGGCTCAATGGGTGCAACGGTAGCCTTTATTGTCGGTCTGATAGTCGCCCTCAGTGCAATCTTCTTAAATGGTCGTCTGGGCCTCATTATCAAGATGTTTATGCAGTTGGCTATCATTCTGTCGCTTCTGGGAGGGCTACTCTACTTCATTGTCACTCACAATGCGCGCTACCAGGAGCACTTCGAACGTATTCTCCTTGGACGGGCTGATAGATCGTCTGATTCACGCTTTGCGCTATGGCAGGAGGGAATGGAAGTTTTTCTCGACCAGGGCGTATTCATATTCGGTGTCGGTCCGGAGAATTTCAGGGAGCTGGGCGCGAAAGGTAAGACGTTGCACAGTGATTTCATGGCTTTCCTTGTCGAGCGCGGCTTGATTGGCTTGCTGGGATTGGGTCTATTTTCCGCAGCAGCCGTAAGCAGAGCCGCCTATATGGTAGTGATATACAACAAATACCCGGATCGGGCTCAACTCACCGTTGTCGTTTTCCTGGCAGCTATGATAGCAATTGCAGTGGAATCGCTGACCCATCAGGTTTTCCATCTTCGTGTAATGTGGCTGGTTTTGGCCTTCCAGGAGGCTCTACTCTATAAAATGATGACCTCTGCAAGCGGGCTGGAGCCAACTACTGGCGCGCTAAACGAACCACCACCTAATCTTCCCGGGTTTGTTGTACGGCCGGATATGACGGGTAGTTAACATAACATCATGCAGATCGAACTTATTGGTTGCACAAGCGCCGGCAAGTCCACCCTGACCCGGAGCATACTTCAATCCAGTCACGATAAGGGACCCGGTATCTTACTGGGTGAGGATTTCGTACTCGAGCAATTCCGGTTGAACTGGATCAAAAACTACCCGCTGCGAAAGCTCCTGGTAAATATGGCTGGCCTATTTGCCAGCCTGTTAACCTGGCGAAACAATCGCGAATTTTATCTTTTTGCGACTCAACTGCTTTTTCAGTTACCCATTCCGCGACTTGAAAGATTCAGTCTGCTCAGAAACGTTCTAAAAAAGATCGGAATTTATGAAATCATCCGTTTCCGTAGCACTGACCAGCAGGTCATCCTGGTCGATGAGGGTGTTTTACAAGCAGCCCACAATCTCTTCGTGCATGTTTCTGTTGAAGTGAAAACGGAAGAGTTGTCAACTTTCGCCACGCTAATACCACTGCCAGACGCAGTTATTTACCTAAGGCAGCCCGAATCACTCTTGATCGACAGAACAATGAAACGAGGGCACAGGCGCATTCCTGATGGGACATATGGCAAGGTAGTCCGCTTCGTCAAACAGGCCGTGGCTACGTTTGATAAACTGGTGCAACACCCGGTAGTTGAGAACAGGGTGCTGGTTGTCGATGGTAGTCGAGATGTAATCATGACCGCAAAGTATGCGTCCGAGCAAGACGACCCAATAATGGGTCTGGCCTTAAAGATTATTCGAAGTGGTTTTACCAGTGACACAACCGATACGGTCACCGAAGAGATAATGTATGTGGAGTAAAGCGAGTAAGATAACAGCCACTGTCCTAATCTTGGTCGCAATGGGGCAGAGCGGCTTCGAGGCTACTGAAAAACAGGCTATGGAATACTATGTGTCGCCAAATGGCAGTGATAATAACAGCGGCACTTTGAGTAATCCGTGGCAGACCCTAGGACATGCGTTGGGAAAACTATCACCCGGCGATGTCCTTAATCTGAGGGGTGGAATATATTATGAACATGAAATCAACGTTGACGTCAAAGGTACTGCTGCGGCCCCTATAACGATTCAGTCATATCCTGGCGAGCGAGCCGTTATCGACGGTGGGGTACCCTATTTCAAGGATACACCAAATTCTGAGTGGGAACTTGTAGACAGCGATATCCATCTTTACCGAAGCCAGCAAACCTTTCCAGAAGGTTTCGACTTCGTACGGGCCTGGCTGGTAGATGACGATGTCCAATTGGTGGAATACGAATCAGCAGAGAATTTGGAGTCCACGAACTACGGCCCCCTCAATGGTTTGGAACCGTTTTACATGGGGCCCGGCTTACAGTTGCGTAGTGATGGTCACATCTACATTAGACTTGGTTACAATCCCAATGATCTGACTGATACTTCTGGAAATCCTATTACTCCGACGCCAATCGATATCAACCCCAATAACAACAAACTTGCCGTTTTTTTCTCAAACAACATTTTCCTTCTAGATGGGGCCAGTTACCTTCATTTCAAAGACCTGGATTTTTCTCACGCGCAATACATTCTGGATGTACGCAACGGAAGCCATCATAACGTGTTGAGTGGGTGTCGCTTGAACTATGGTAACTACGGTCTGGTGATACGTGAAAACATCCATAGCTGGGAAATCTACAACTGTGAATTTAATAATGGGGTACCAGACTACGTTTACTGGACAGATGTAAAAAACAAAGACGAAGATGTGACTGAGGCCTATCCCGAGTTTCAGTCCGCTGCGATTAATGGTTCCATACCTGGTTTTTACATTCATCACAATCTATTTCGAAACACGTTTGATGGTCTTACGGTAGAGGACGGTACGACCGATACACGTATTACTGAAAATGTCTTTAGACATATTCGGGATGATTCGATTAACTTATCCAGAGGGATCAGCAATGTAGAAGTCGCTCACAATATGCTGTGGCACGTAATGGGTGGAATTTCAAATTTGGGTTCAGAGCAGGCCCCAGGTCAGGTATATATTCACCACAACGTCATAGATAATTCAGCCTATCAGCGAGGCGGCCGTCCTGGAAATTATCGAGAGGATAACTGGCCCGTTTGGACGATAGGCAGCCCATTTCCAGACCATGATGATGGCAATAAAGCCTCCTGGTGGAAGCTTTATAATAATACGATTGTATCCAGACAAGATATCGGCCATCGATGGGCGGCCGTCGGACCGGATGCGGTTATGGGTAATGCTGAGAAGTATGTTTTAAACAACATTTTCTACACATTTGGTGAGCGGGTCATCTTTCGTAACGATCTGACAGCCTTTGGGTCACATTATGATGGTAATGTCTTCTATCGAAATAGCGTGGACAGCCTACCTCTGTTTTCTGATTTTGGTGATGGTGGTCGCTATTATTCTCTGCTTGACTTTCAGGCCAATTCGGGAACTGACTGGGAAATACACGGTTTAGAAATTGACCCGAGCTTTGATCTTGCTGCTATCAATAATCCTACCTTCGATCCGGCATTAATTTGGGAGCGGTATCGACCTACCAACAATCTAATATTTACCTCGGGAGCATCTTACGATGGATTAGAGTGGCCGGAGAGTCAAGATGTGAATTATCGTGGCGCTATTCCTCCTCCCATAGGGTTCACGCTCTTTCTGCCACTTGTTAGAGATGGTACGCGTTATTCCCCGTAATTTTTCCAGCAACAATTCGTCTTTACCAGAAGATAATCGAAATCTATTCATTTTAGTTGTGGTTGTGTAGGAGGTCACAACTCACTTGCTTTGCAAAAGAGAGGTAGCCAGATGTCCAATGAATTGAAGCCACCCATTATCATTTTTGGCAACACACGTTCAGGCACCACGATCGTGCAGAAGGTTATGGCCACGCATCCAGATATTGCGGGATGGTATGAGCCTCGGACCCTTTGGCTCTACGCCGACCCCGGAAGACGTCACGATGAGTTTGACGAAAGTGACGCGACCGACAGAGTCAAACAATATATCCGGAAACAATTTCTGAAATTTCAGAAGCAGCACGGAAATTGCGTGGTTATGGAAAAGTCGCCCGCAAACATTCTAAAAATTCCGTACGTGCGTGCGATCTTCCCTGAGGCGACTTACCTTTTCATCGTCAGGAATCCTTTTTCCTTTATCAGTTCTGTTGAACTGAAGTGGCAGCGCACGCTCACAAGCAAGGGCATCCGCCGGCGGCTGGAGTCTACGCCCGTTACCCAACTGCATCATTATGCCGGCCGCTTTATCATGCAACATGTCAACAAACGGGTTTTGCGGCGCAAGTACCAGTCACTCTGGGGACCGCGTTACAAAGGTATAGAGCAGGACCTGAAAACGCACGATCTTCTAACAGTCATCGCCCGGCAGTGGTCCGTATGTTCGAGAAAGGCCGAGAAGGATCTGGCCCTTTTTGAGCATGGGCGGGTCCTGAGATTAAGATATGAGGACTTTGTTGAGGACCCGATCTCAGACATGGAGCGCATCTGCGCCCATTGCGGGTTGGAGATGGCCACCAGGATGGTGACGGCCGCAAATGAGTGGGTCAAATCCGATCGGCAAGATAAATGGCGCCGGTTTGAACCGCGCGACCTGGCCCGAATTCTGCCAGAGATTAGTGACGAGATGGAGCGACACGGCTACGAGATTCCCCCGGAGATTGCCCAGTTTCGAACCACCAAACCTTCAGTGACCAATATCATAACCGCACCTGCGAGGTAAACCATGAACTCTCATCATTTTCACTCGCAATTCAATATACTCATGGACAGGCCGAAGTCACACCGGGCGACGCCGGAAATTCTGTGTACCCTGGGACCGGCCTCGCTTGACCGGCGAACGATTCAACGCCTCGAGCAGAGCGGTGCGACGCTGTTTCGCATCAATCTTTCTCATACCAGGCTGGCGGAACTACCACGGATGATCCAGACGATCCGTGATGCGACACAGGTCCCCATCTGCCTGGATACCGAGGGGGCGCAGATCCGCACGGGCGAGTTTGTTGACGGCAGCATCAATTTGCGCGACAACACGGTCGTGCGTGTCCATTTCCGGCGCGTTCCCGCCGACGACAAGAACTTCAACTTTTATCCTCCCGGTATTGCTACTCTCTTGAAGCCGGGAGACTTTGTCAGCATTGACTTCAATTCTGTCCTGGTGCAGGTTATTGCCAGGGACAGCGACTGCGTATCAATGCGCGTGCTACAAGGTGGACTCGTGGGACAGAACAAGGCTGTCACTGTCGAACGTGATATTCCGATGCCTGCGCTAACGGACAAGGACCTGGCTGCCCTGGCGCTGGGTTGCGAAATGGGCCTGTCCCATTTCGCGCTGTCCTTTGCCGGTCGCGGCGAGGATGTCCAGCAGATGCGCCGCCTCGTTGGCGAGGCTGCTTTCGTCATTTCCAAGATTGAGTCGCGTAGCGGCCTGGAGAACCTCGAGGAGATCGCCGCGGGCTCGGACGCTTTGCTGATCGACCGTGGTGATCTGTCGCGGCAAGTCCCCATCGAACTGCTTCCTCAAACACAGAAGAGCGTGATCCAGCGCGCCAGGGACGTCGGTTGTCGGGTCTATGTCGCCACCAACCTCCTCGAGTCGATGGTCTCGCTGCCCACTCCCACGCGGGCCGAGGTCAACGACATTTACAACACGCTGGCTGATGGAGCCGACGGCCTGGTTCTCGCGGCCGAGACGGCCATCGGCAAATATCCCATCCAGTGTATATCCATGGTCAGCAAAGTCATCGGCGGATTCCAACGCGCCGAGCTTAATGGTGGTCACTTTTACCCGCTCGATGCCGTCTCATTGCTCATGGAGCCGCACGGTGGGCGGCTGGTGCACCGCGAAGCGGGGCCCGCCGACCTGGATGACATTGAACGTCTGCCTCGCCTGGCCGTTCCCGAAAGAGAACTCATGGACTGCGAGCAGTTCGGCTACGGGACCTACTCGCCACTCACTGGCTTCATGGTCCGTGAAACGCTCGAGTCGGTTCTAGACGTATACCGTCTGCCTAGCGGTGAGGTCTGGACGTTGCCGATCCTGCTGCAAGTCAACTCGGAAGACATCGTGGCCTTTGCGCCTGGAAACCGCGTCGCCCTGACCGACGAACAGGGAACCGTTCACGCCCTGCTCGATGTTTCCCAGATCTACCGATACGATCTCGAAAGTCTTGCCGCGCGGATGTACGGTACGACCAGCCGCAATCACCCTGGCGTCGCCAGACTGATGCGCCGAGACGGCTGCTTTCTGGGTGGAGACGTGACGCTCGTTCAACCGCTGCCGTCCCCCAACCGGCATTACCTGCTCACGCCGGCACAGACCCGCTTCATATTCACGCGGCTGGGTTGGTCGCAAGTCGTGGCATTCCATAGTCGAAATCCGGCACACCGTGGGCACGAGTCGATCCAACTGCAGGCATTGGAGCGCACCGGCGCCGACGGAATTTACATCAACCCCGTGACGGGACCAAAAAAACGGGGCGATTTTTTACCCGAGCCGATATTGCTCAGCTACCAGACGCTGCTTGAGTTCGGCTGCTATCCGAAGGGCAAAGTCGTCCTGGGTAGCTTTTTCACCTATTCGCGATATGCGGGGCCACGGGAGGCGGTCTTTACGGCGTTGTGTCGCAAGAACATGGGCTGCAGTCATTTCATCATTGGTCGCGACCATACCGGAGTTGGTAACTTCTATTCCCGCAACGCCAACCGAGAGCTGTTTGACTCTCTCGGCGACATTGGTATCCAGCCGGTGTTCTTTGAAACGGTCGGATACAACAGCAAGACTGGCAAGTACGAAGTCGATCAGGGCCAGCCGCTCACGCTAATCTCGGGAACCGAGGTGCGCGAGACCCTGCGGGCTGACAAACCCCTGCCTGACTGGTTTATGCGGGACTTGATTCAGGACGTGCTGCTGGCGGAAATGAGAAGCGGCAAATCGCTGTTCTATGAATAGTGTCTCCCATTGGCTTGATTCCATTGAAAGGGCAAGAATAATTATGTCTACTAACGAGATCGGCAATGTTTTGCTGGCGCTAAGTGTCCTCTTAGTCAGCACTCATTTCGTCGGCTATGTATTTGTGCGCTTGGGGCAACCCCGCTTAGTTGGTGAAATTTTAGCCGGCATTCTAGCAGGCCCCTTTGTATTAGGTCGCATCGCGCCATCGATTTCCGCAAACCTTTTCGGGACTTCGGCAGAGGTTAGCAAGACAACTGTTGTATTAGGGTTTATCTATTGGTTTGGGTTGCTCCTTTTGATGTTCATCTCTGGAAGTCAGGTGCGCCGGGTATTGGCCCGAGAAAATCGACGGGAAACCGCCTGGATTCTCGGTATCGGCACGCCTTTGCCATTTTTCCTGGTATTAGCTTTAGGGCTGTTCTCTATATTGCCCCTTGATCCTTTAGTAGGAGTAGCAGGACAAAAAACTTCGGCTCTACTGATCCTCTCAATCGCGGTTGCCGTTACCTCAATCCCGGTGATTTCTCGTATCTTTTACGATCTGAAGATATTACATACACGCTTTGCTAGTTTAATTCTTGGCGCAGCCGTACTTGAGGATATTCTGCTTTGGGCAGTCTTGGCGATTGCCGCTGCCATTGCCAATACGGCAACACTCGCACAACAGCACGTTGCCAGCGAGATCTCTGCTCATATTGGGGCTACTATTGCCTATACCGCGATTGCCCTGTTCTTGACGCCTCATCTTTTGAAAAAGTTACATGTTTCCCGGTGGAACATATTCCTCAAATCCTCTCCTTTAGGCTACGTAATCCTGGTTTTGTTTCTCTATACTGGAGTAGCTGCTGTTTTAGGGGTTAACTTGGTCTTCGCTGCCTTCTTGGCTGGTTTCGGGGTAGTGGGGGGCATCAGCGGCACTGAGAGGGAACGATTCTCTAAGGTACTGGAATCTATTGAACATTTTTCTACCTCAACGTTCATTCCCCTTTACTTTACTCTGGTTGGTTACAGACTTGTTTTTGGAGCGGAATTTTCCTTAAGCATGCTCTTATACTTTCTAGCCGGTTCATCGCTTCTAGCCCTGGCTTGTGTGGGGTTAGCAGCTAAACTGGCTGGGTTTCGCGGATTGGACGTTATAAATATCGCCATCACTACCAATGCTCGTGGCGGCCCGGGAATTGTCCTGGCAAGCGTGGCCTATGATGCCGGTATTATCAACGCAGCTTTTTATACGACTCTGGTGTTGGCAGCCGTGCTCACGTCTCAAGCGACCGGGGTTTGGTTGAGATTTGTTCTAAGTAGAGGATGGCCTTTATTGTCCAGTAACCCTGAAGAGACCTGGGAAGTCGTGCCGCAGTTGAGTATGATTGAATCACCGGCCTTAACTACCCAAGAGCAGCGCGAGCTACCCGCTTCCAGAATCCCAACAGTATAGGTGTGAGGAGTGTCCAGAGCGAATATTCAGGATTCTGCATGAAGGAAAAAACTTGAACACACCTGCCCGCAACATGTCTTCTGGCTTAACTTTACGAGCCAATTTCTCGTGGACCTTCGTCGGTAACGCTGTCAATGCTGCTGCCTGGTTTTTAATGACAACCGTGCTGGCCAAACTTGGCTCGCCTGAGCATGTGGGCCAGTTTGCGTTGGGCCTGGCGACGACGGCGCCGATCTTTATGTTTGCTACCTTGCGCTTGCGAGACGTTCAAGCCACTGACACCAAACAAGAGTATCTCTTTGGCGACTATTTGGCTTTGCGCCTGATTACGACCGTTCTGGCGTTGCTGGCCGTTGTCGGAATTGTAGCCATCTCCGGATTCCAGCGGGAAGTGGCGTTGGTTATTCTTGCTACAGGGCTGTCCAAGGCTGTTGAAGCTATTAGTGATGCTTTTTATGGCCTATTTATGCAGCAGGAACGATTGGACCGTATTGCCAAGTCAATGATGATCAAAGGACCGTTATCACTCGTAGGTCTTGGCATAGGCTTTTATCTAACCGGCAGCGTTTTCTGGGGTGTAATCGGTTTGGCTTTGGCCCGCGCTGTGATTATGGTAGGTTATGATATTCGTAACGCCACCTTGAGCCTGAAATCATCATCCAGGCTAATCACT
>Ga0268386_10004520_pt1 | contig 10251 bp, 11 predicted proteins | sample RVTome_15_FD_200260 | JGI IMG/M metagenome (GOLD analysis project Ga0268386, IMG submission 200260) | Soil microbial communities from uranium-contaminated site in the Upper Colorado River Basin, Wyoming, United States - RVT150D86... ... | reverse complement strand
GCCCAGCTGCGGCGGCCGTCGAGCTGGGCGGTGACCGCCGACGTCGAGCGGATCGACCTGGACGCGAAACAGGTGATCGTCATCGGCGGTGACGGTGACCTGCATCGGCTCAACTACGACAGCCTGGTGATCGCGCTGGGCGGCGAGACGGCCACCTTCGGCATCAGGGGCATCACCGAGTACGCGGTCGGCATGAAGACGCTGGCCGATGCGTTCGCGCTCCGCAACCGGATCATCGAGATGCTCGAGCGGGCCGATCTCGAGCAGGATCCCGACGAGCGTCGCGCGCAGCTGACCTTCGTCGTCGGTGGCGCTGGCTTCAGCGGCGTCGAGACGGCGGGCGAGGTGGAGGACTTCGTGCGCCGCGTACGGAAGCGCTTCTACCCCAAGGTCCCCAGCGACGAGCTTCGATTCCACATCGTGGAGCTCAAGGACCGCGTCCTGCCCGAGATGCCAGCCGACATGGGCGAGTACGCCACGCGCAAGCTGCGCCGCCGCGGCTACGAGATCCACCTCGGCACGCCGATGAAGGAGGTCCGCGAGGACGGGGTGGTCATCGGCGAGGACGAGTTCATCCCGTCCCGCACCGTGATCTGGACCGGTGGCGTCAAGCCCGCCCCGGTGGTCGCGGAGTCGGGGATCGAGGTCGACAAGGCGGGCCGCGCGGTGGTCGCTCCTACCATGGCGACGAGCCGCGATGGCGTCTGGGCGCTCGGCGACTGCGCGCGAGTGCCGAACGTCGACGAGGAGGGCGCGTTCCATGCGCCGACGGCGCAGAACGCGGTGCGCGAGGCGAAGCGCCTGGCGAAGAACATCGTGGCGTCGATCGACGGGCGACCGGCCGATGTCGAGCCGTTCCGGTACAGCGTCATCGGCGTCCTGGCCTCGATCGGCGCCCACACCGGGGTCGGCGTCGTCTATGGCGTCAAGGTCCGCGGCTTCATCGCCTGGTTCATGTGGCGCGGCTACTACTGGAGCCTGGTGCCGGGGATCGGCGGCAAGGCGCGCGTGGCCCTCGACTGGCTCGCCAACTTCCTGTTCGGGTCCGATCCGGTGCAGCTCAAGGTCGACTACGACGAGACCGGCGGCATGGGCCCGTCGGGGAAGCGACGTCCGACGCCTCGCTCGGTCGACCCGCGGGCCTGACGCTCGCTAGACTGCGGACGATGTCACGCGAGGAACGCCGTAACTACCAGCGGATGATGAAGAACATGGAGCGCGGTCCCGCGCTCCCGCCGGCCGCCCGCGCCCGCGCGGAGCGGAACGCTCAACGGCGCGCGCGCCGCGCCCAGCCCGAGGCCCCCGGCGCGTTCTCGCGCCGCTTCTGGATTCGCTCGCTGCTGATCGCGACGGCCCTCGGTTTCATTGCCTTCAGCCTGCAATGGGGCAACGGCATGCCGTTCGCGCTGTACGTCGGCCTGGGCGTGACCGCGGTCGTGATCCTGCTTCTCGTCGCGTTCCGGCTCCTCGGGCGCCGGCGCGCCGCACCCTGACACGCAAGGAGGTCTCCAGCATGAGCGACGAGCACGGGAGGGACCAGCACCACGGCCACGGGCCGGGTCACGCGCACGGTACGTTCGCCAGGGGCCAGGAGACGTCCGACAGCGCTGACGAGGACCACGTCGGCGACTTCGCCGAGGGCCAGGAGCACGGCGAGCACGAGCACCACCATCACGATCATCACGCTCACGATCACGACGACCACGACGACCACGGCCAGGGCTGAGGAAGAGACCGATGGAGAAGATGCTCGCCGAGCTGGTCGGCACCGCCCTGCTCGTCCTGCTCGGCAACGGCGTCGTCGCCGGCGTCCTGCTGTCCAGGTCCAAGTCACAGAACGCCGGATGGATCGTGATCGCCATGGGGTGGGGACTGGCGCTCGCCATCGCCGTCTACGCCGTGGGCTCGATCAGTGGCGCGCACCTCAATCCCGCCATCACGATCGGTCAGCTCGTCATCGGGGGCATCGACGCTGCTGATGCGGCCATGTATATCATCGGCCAGTTCGTCGGCGCATTCCTCGGGGCGCTGCTCGTGTGGCTGCACTACCTCCCGCACTGGGGAGCGACCGAAGATCCCGGCCTGAAGCTCGCCGCATTCAGTACCGGGCCTGCCATTCGCAGCACGCCGGCGAACCTGGCCGCGGAGGCGATCGGCACCTTCGTGCTGGCCTTCGGGGTCTCCGCGATCCTGCTGCCGGCGAACGATGTCGGCGGGCTCGGAGGGCTGATCATCGGCGGACTCCTCATGGCCATCGGGCTCTCGCTCGGCGGCCCGACCGGGTACGCGGTCAACCCTGCCCGCGACCTGGCTCCGCGAATCGCGCACGCGATCCTCCCGATCGCCGGCAAGGGTGACTCGGACTGGGCCTACGCCTGGGTGCCGGTCGTGGGGCCCCTCATCGGTGGCGTCCTCGGCGCGGTGACGTTCAGCGTGCTCTACGGCCCGGGACTCCTCGGGTCCTGACCCGCTGATGCTGCCGGCCATCATCGTCGGCTACCTGCTGGGGGCGATTCCGGTCGGCCTCATCGTCGGCCGGCTCGCCGGACGCGTCGACCTCCGGAATCACGGATCGCGCCGCACCGGCACGACGAACGCGCTTCGCGTCCTCGGGCCCGTGCCGGCCGCCATCGTTCTGCTGCTGGACCTGGCCAAGGGGGCCGCCGCCGTCCTGGTCGGTGCGTGGCTCGGCGGTGCCCAGTCCGCGGATCTGACGGCGGCCGCGGCGGGTGTGGCGGCCGTCGTCGGGCACACGTGGTCCGTGTTCATCGGCTTCGGTGGCGGCCGTGGCGTCGCCACCGCCGGCGGGGCGCTCCTTGCGCTCGGACCGCTCATCGTGCTGATCGTGGTTCCGATCATGGTGGCGGTCGTCGCGGTGACCCGGTACGTGTCGCTCGGCTCGATCGTCGGGGCGGTTCTGGCGCCGGTGGTCGCGGCTGCCCTGGCGGTCGCCGGCCTCGTCCCCGCTGCCTCCGTCGGTCTGGCGGCAGCAGCAGGCGTGCTGATCGTGCTGCGTCACATCGACAATCTCGACCGGTTGCGCCGTGGGACCGAGCGGCGGTTGGGTCAGCGCGAACCGGTGGGCCGGCAGTGACGGCGCGCGAGCCGCGAGTGGCATCGGCCGCCAACCTGCTGGGACTCTCCCGCATTGCCGCCACCCCGGTGGTCATGGCGCTGCTCATGGTTCCGTGGCCGGGCAGCGGGATCGCCGCCGCCGTGGTGTTCTCGATCGCGGCGTGGACCGACTTCTTCGACGGTCGCATTGCGCGCGCTCGCGGTGAGGTCTCCTCCCTGGGCGTGTTCATGGACCTCGTGGCCGACAAGATCCTGGTGGCCGGCGTCTTGATCGCGATGGTCGCGATGGACCTGGTGCCGGCCTGGATGGCGGCCACCATCGTGATCCGGGAGTTCGTGGTGCAGTCGATCCGTCAGCTGGCGGCGGCCGAGAATACCGTCATCAGCGCTGCTCCACTGGGGAAGGCGAAGACCTTCGCCACGCTCGGGGGGCTTGCACTGCTGGCGCTCGCCTCGGAGCCGTCGGGGGGTGGCTGGACGGTGACCGTGAATCTGGCGGGGTCATGGACGATGGTGATCGCGACGGTGCTGACCGTCGTTTCAGGCATCGCGTACGTCCGCCATGCCTGGCCGATCCTTCTCGGGCGAGGGTCCCGAGCGGACGGCTGAACGGCTCCGGCCGGCGCTACTTGATCAGCTTGCGCTCCATCTGGCGCATGGCAATCCACAGGCAGACGGCGAAGAAGCCGATGAGGTAGACGAGGCTCACGAGCTGCTCCAGTCCGACGATGCCGGTCGACAGCCCCCGGATGAGCTCGATGCCGTGGTAGAGCGGCGTGAAGGTGATGATCGTCACCAGCCACTCCGGAAAGATGCCCGTGTCGATCGGGAAGAAGGTGCCGCTGAAGAGGAACATCGGCATCACGATCAGCCCGAGGGGGATGTCGAAGTCGTTGACGGTGCGCAGGTAGGACGTCCCGGCCAGCCCCGCGGCGGCAAAGGCCGCGGCGACAAGCAGTGCCGCGGGGATCATCAGGATGCCGAGCGGTGAGAGCACCAGCCCCATGGCGAGCATGAGGAAGAACATGATCACCGCGTACAGCGTTGCCCGCATGAGTGCCCACAGCAGCTCGCCGATGGCGATCTCGCCGATGCCCATCGGTGTCGCGAGCACGCCCTCGTACGTCTTCGCGTAGTTGAGCTTGAAGAAGACGTTGAAGATGGTCTCGAAGACGGCGCCGTTCATGGCCGCCGATGCCACGAGCGCCGGGCCGACGTACGCGGCGTACGGCACGGTGCGTCCGTCGGCCAGCGGCACGGTCTCGATGATGGCGCCGAGCCCCAGGCCGATCCCGAGCAGGTAGAAGACCGGCTCGAAGGCCCCGGACACGATGATGATCCACTGGTGGCGGTAGACCAGGATGTTGCGCTCGACCAGGCGGCGAGCGCGCCAGACCATGGCCCACGCATCCGCGAGCCGACCGCGGGTCCCGTGGGTCGGCGCCCGGGCGCCTGCCGTGGCCGTCATCGGCTCACCCGGTCATCCGCCGGCGCAGGTTGCGGTCAGCCAGGCTGACGCCGATGGCGAGCATGACACCCAGGTAGGCGAGATGGATGGGGGCCGCCATCCAGTCCAGGTTGTCGAGCACCAGTCCGCGAATGAGCTGCACGCCGTGGAAGAGCGGTGTCAGCCACGCCACCCATTCGACCTGGTCGGGCAGGTTCGACAGCGGGAAGAACGTGCCGCTGAACAGGAAAAGCGGATTGATGACGAACCGGAACAGGGCGCTGAAGCCGACGTCGTTGCGCTGCGTGGCCGTGAACGAGACGAGGCACGAGCTGAAGGCCGCGCCGACCAGCACGGCGACCGGGATGGCGAGGATGGCCGCCGGCGAGCGAACGATGCCGAAGGCGAACAGCACGACGAGGAAGACCGTCGCCAGGGTGCCGATGCGGAAGGCGACCCAGAAGAGCTCTCCCAGGACGATGTTCCGCGTCGTCAGCGGGGTCGACAGCATGGCCTCGTAGTTCCGGCCCCACATGATCTTGTTCATGATCGGGTAAGTGGACTCGAAGGTCGCCGTCTGCATCGCCATCGCCGACAGCAGGCCGGGTCCGAGCCAGTCGATGTAGGGAACGCCGCCGAACGCGGACAGATCCTGGTTCGACATGAGCGCCCCGACGCCGATCCCCATGGCCGTGAGGAAGAGCACCGGCTGCAGGAAGCCGAAGGCGATGCTGCGGTGCCACAGGCGGCGGTAGACGAGAAAGTTGCGCTGCCAGACGCGGCCGGAGGCGGCGAGGACGGTCATCGCTCCGTCACTCGATCAGCGATCGGCCGGTGAGGCGCAGGAAGACGTCCTCGAGGCTCGAGCGGCGGACGAGGGCGCTCTCGACCGGGATCTGACGCTGATGCACCTGCTCGAGGGCACGCTCGCCATCGGCGGTGTAGAGCAGCAGACGGTCAGGCAGCGTCTCCACCCGGTCGGCCAGCCCGTCCAATTTCCCGTCCAGCGAGTCGCGGACGGCATCGGTGAAGCGCAGCTCGAGGACCTCCCGGGTGGCATGCTGGTCGATGAGCTGGCGCGGCGAGCCCTCGGCCACGATCTTCGCCTTGTCCATCACCACGAGGTGATCGCACAGCTGCTCCGCCTCGTCCATGTAGTGAGTGGTGATGATCAGCGTCGCCCCACGCCGCTTCAGCTGGTAGAGCCGCTCCCACAGGAGGTGGCGCGCCTGCGGGTCGAGGCCGGTGGTCGGCTCATCCAGGATGACGAGCTCCGGCTCATTGATGAGCGCGCGAGCGATCGTGAGCCGGCGCTTCATGCCGCCCGACAGCGGCTCGACCTGGTCCTTGGCGCGCTCAGAGAGCTGGACGAACTCGAGCAGCTCGTCGGCCCGCTTCCCGAACACCTCGCGCGGGATGTCGAAGTAGCGCGCGTACATCTCCAGGTTCTCGCGAACCGTGAGCTCGGTGTCGAGGTTGTCGATCTGCGGCACCACCCCGAGCCGCGCCTTGATCTCGCGGGCCTGCGTGCGCGGATCCATGCCGATCACGCTCAGCGTCCCCTCGGTGACCGGGCTCGAGCAGGCGATCATGCGCATGGTGCTCGTCTTCCCGGCGCCGTTCGGGCCGAGGAAGCCGAAGGCCTTGCCGGGGCGCACGTCGAAGTCGACGGCATCGACGGCGGTGAAGCCGTTCGCGTACCGCTTCGTCAGGCCGCGGGCATGGACGAGGGACGTCTGGTCGGTCATGGGGCTCGCCATTCTAGACCGATGCGTTCCGCGTTTCTCATCGGGCCCATGGTTGCCGGCATTCCTGCCGAAGAGTGTCAGGAAGACCCTGCTACGGTGGACCGATGAGTGTGCGCACCGTCATCCAGCGCGGCCCGAAGGAGAAGAGGGTCGCCGCGTTCGCCCTCGACTGGCCGGGATGGAGCCGTGGCGCGAAGGACCCCGGCGCGGCCCTCGAGCTCCTCGAGACCTATCGCGACCGGTACCGGCCCGTCGCCAGCCTCGCCGGCCTGGGCGATGACTTCGACGCCGCCGGTCGATTGGAAGTGGTGGAGGACCACGTCGGCGTGGGCTCCACCGACTTCTGGGGCATCTCCTTCGCCCCGTCGTCGTTCGAGCAGGAGCCGATGGCAGTCGATGAGCTCGATCGGAAGCTGACGCTGCTCCGGGCCGCGTGGAGGTACTTCGACGATGTCGCTGCCCGCGTCTCGCCCGAGCTCCGCCTCGGGCCGCGAGGCGGAGGACGGAACCGCGACGAGATCGTCCGCCACGCCCTCGGCTGGGAGCGAGCCGACCTGGCGAAGAGGGTCGGCGTCGTGGTGGATCCGATCATTCCGCCCACACCCGCTGGTTTCAGCTCCCACCGCGACGAGTTTGTCGCCGCGCTGCGCAGCTACAACGCCGAGGGCCGGATGGCCCGGGGGCGGAACTGGACCATCGCCCTCCTGCTGCGGCACACGGCCTATCACGCGCTCGATCACGCCTGGGAGATGGAGGATAGGGATCTCTCGTAAGGCGCGGCCTGAGGCGTTCCCGGACTGGGGTCGTCCTCGGTGTCACGTGCGGGGTACCAGCCGGCGGATGAGCCGCTGAAGTGTTGCGTGCGGACGACATTTCGCGCCCTGAGCGGGCCAGATCGTTGCCTGGAGCTGACACTCGGCGACTGAGCCGACGGCAGGTGTCGACTGGATGACATGGGGAGAAGGAGCGCATCTCGTGGGCACCTGGCACCGCCGCGCCCGCCGGGGCGCTTGCCAGCGCCGGCCATGAGGCTCACGCTGCGCCTCCCATGACGGCCGCTCCATCGGATCGCCTCTTCACGCCGGCATTCATCGCGCTCACCATCTCGGAGCTCGCCTACTTCACGGCTGGCGGCCTCGTGATCGGCGTGACGCCGTTCTTCGTCACCGGGCCGCTCGGCTCCGACGAGGCCGCGCTGGGTCTCGTCGCCGGCGCGTATGGCGTCAGCACGCTGCTGCTGCGCCCGTATGCCGGCCGGCTCTCGGACCGTCGGGGCCGCCGCCCGCTCCTGGTCGGCGGCGCCGCGCTGTTCGCGATCGTCCTGCTGGCGCACATGCTGACGACGAGCCTGCCGGTGCTCATCGGCCTGCGGCTCCTGCTCGGCGTGGCCGAGGCATTCTTCTTCGTCGCCGGCTATGCCGCCCTCGCGGACCTGGCACCGCCGGGGCGCAGCGGCGAGGCGCTCAGCTACAACTCCCTGGCGCTCTACCTCGGGATCGCCTTCGGCCCGGCGCTCGGCCAGCTGCTCATCGACCTCGGCGGCTTCGGTGCCGCCTGGGCCGGGGGCGGCGCGCTGTGCCTGATCGCCGCGGCACTCGCGCTGCGGATGCCCGAAACCGCGACACGACGCGGGCCGGGTGACGTCCAGGCGGCCGGGTTCATCCACCGCGCGGCGATCGGGCCCGGGCTCGCACTGTTCAGCGGCGTCGCCGCCATGAGCGGGTACCTGCTGCTGGCCGGGAAGCACGCGGAATCGATGGGCGTCGACGCCTGGAGCGTGACCTTCCTCGTGTTCGGCGGCGTGGTCGTCGGGCTGCGGGTCCTGTTCGCCTGGCTGCCGGACCGCCTGCCGCCGATGCGACTCGGCGCCGCCTCGCTGGCGCTCATCGCGGTCGGACTCGCGGTGATCACCGTCGTCCCCGGCTACGCCGGCGTCCTGGTGGGCACGATCGGCGTTGCCTCCGGTGTCGCGTTCATGACGCCGGCACTGTTCGCCGCCACCTTCGCGCAGGTGGCACCCGCGGAACGCGGGCTGGCGTCAGGCACGGCCACGATCTTCATCGACCTGGGCTTCAGCGGCGGCCCGTTCGTCGCCGGGCTGGTGGCTGCCGCCCAGGGATTCCCGGCCGCATTCGCCGTGTCCGCCGCGATCGCGCTGGCCGGCGCGACGGGCACCGTCATCGGCGCCTGGGGCCGGCGGAGGTCCGTTCCGGCCTGACCGGCCCGACGCTCAGAAGCCGGCGACCAACGAGTCGGCGCGCGGGTCGGCTCCGCCCTCGTAGGAGCCGTCCGGGAGGCGGCGGATGACCTGGGCCCATCCCATCAGCGGGGTCTGCGGCTGGACCAGGTCCACCTCGTGGCCGCGCGCGCGGAGGTCGTCGACGGTCGCGGTATCCACTCCGTCGGACTCGATCGCGAGGGATCGTAAGGGGGTGAAGGGCGCGTCGGTCAGGGCCACCCAGCGGGGCCGCGAGACGGCCGCCTGCGAGTCGAGCCCGTCGTCGAGCAGGCCGGTCACGAGCTGGACCATCGTCTGCGGCTGCCCGTCGCCGCCCATCGCGCCGAGCGCCACCTCGGCGCGGCCGTTGCGCAGGAGCATGCCGGGCATCAGGGTGTGCAGCGTCCGCGCGCCGGGCGCCAGGGCGTTCGGATGCGCGGGATCGAGCGAGAAGTACGCGCCGCGATTCTGGAGCATGATCCCCGTCGAGCCACCCATGATCCCCGAGCCGAAGCCCATGTAGTTCGACTCGATCAGGCTGACGAGCATCCCATCGGCATCCGCGGCGCAGAGATAGACGGTGCCGCCGCCCGGCGGGTTGGCCGGCTCGAATGTCTGCGCCCGATCGGCGGACAGCCGCGACGCCAGCCACTTCGCATGCGCGTCGGACAGCAGGGCCGATGGGTCGCCGAGACCGCGGTCAGGGTCGGTGACGCACCGGTCCCGCTCGCTCCAGGCCACCTTGATCGCCTCGACCTGGGCGTGGATGCGATCGGCCGACATCGGCAGCCCCATCGGCCAGTCGAGGCGCGTGAGCACGTTCAGCGCCATCAGGGCGGTGATGCCCTGCGAGTTCGGTGGGATGGTGGCGAGCTCGTGGTCGCGGTAGGCAGTCGCGATCGGCTCCACCCAGTCGCCACGGTGGGCGGCGATGTCGTCCGCGCTCAGCGCGCCGCCGGCCGCCTGGACCGCCCGAGCGATCTCCTCGCCGATCGGGCCGCCGTAGTACGCCTCGCGGCCACCCTCGGCGATGGCGCGCAGCGAGGTGGCGAGCAGCGGCTGCCGGAATGCGTCTCCCGGCCCGCCCGCCGCCGCGAAGACGGCACGGGCCGCGACGTCGAACCAGGACAGCGACCCGTTGATGGCGCGGGCGGTGATGCGGGTCAGCTCGTAGCCGCGCTCGGCTGTGTCGGCGGCCGGGAGCAGGGCATCGGCCAGAGAGCGACGCCCGAAACGATCGAGCAGCTGCGCCCAGGCATCCACCGCTCCGGGAACGTTGACGGTGAACGGGCCGCGCTGCGGCATGGTCTGGTGGCCGGCATCGCGCACGCGCTCGATCGACAGGCCGGCGGGGGAGCGTCCGCTGCCGTTGAACCCGTAGAGGTGCGCCTCGGCGGGATCCCAGACGAGGGCGAACGCGTCGCCACCGACCCCGCAGGCGTTGCCGTACACCACCGCGAGCATCGCATTGGCGGCGACTGCGGCGTCGACCGCGCTGCCGCCGGCGCGGAGCGCCGCGATGCCCGCCTCGGTGGCCTGCGGATGTGGCGTGGCGACCATGCCACGGGGTGCGGTGATCGGGGACATCGGCCGGACCGTACCAGATGGCGTGCAACGTGGCGGGCGCCGCTCCCCAGAAACATGCGCATTGACAGTAGCACGTAATCGCGTCATCATGCACGCGCAGGAGGGAACCAGCTCCATGACCACCGAGCCGATGACCGTCGCCGTCGTCGGGGCCACCGGCTTCGTCGGCCGCCACG
>Ga0268386_10004519_pt1 | contig 10252 bp, 8 predicted proteins | sample RVTome_15_FD_200260 | JGI IMG/M metagenome (GOLD analysis project Ga0268386, IMG submission 200260) | Soil microbial communities from uranium-contaminated site in the Upper Colorado River Basin, Wyoming, United States - RVT150D86... ... | reverse complement strand
CTGATTTTTCCGCATTGCTTTCAATAAGGGAATCATAGATGGCTTTGAAGTCTTTCTCCGAAAGCTGCTTGATGATGTTCTTGAGTTTAGCCATTAGCCGGGGATGTGCATTTTCGCTGGAAAATTTACAAAAATTATCGGTGCATACAATACTAACCTCATACTGGTTTGCCGATTGAATATACTGCTTTTAGATTCACTGCCGTCCGGGTCCGCCGAAAGTTTGTAGTTTTGCACCAATTGGTTGTATTGTGATCAGAATAGTATTAATCGTTCTGCTGGTTGCCGGTGCGTGGGAAGGATGGAGCCAGCCTGGCGCCGAGCATTCGGCTGTGCGCGCCCTCGAGAAGCAAAAGTGGGGTAAGAGCAGGATGATCCTGGAGAAAACACTGCGGAAGGACAGCACGCGCTCCGGCATACTGTACGGTCTTTCGCGCTACTTTTTTTCGCCGGCAAATCCTGACTATCACATCGATTCGGCGCACCTCTACATCAGCAGGTCCCTGGCGATGTATGCCCTTACACGTTTACCCGCGCGGAAGAAGCTGTTGAGAATTCCCCTTGACAGCATGACCCTGCTGCGTTTCCGTGCGAGGATCGACAGCGCTGCTTTCCTTCGTGCCCGACAGGCGAATTCTGAGCCTGCATACAACTACTTTATTGAACATTTTCCACACGCCACTCAGGCGGATACCGCACGACAGCTCCGGAACGAGGCGGCCTGGTCGACTGCTGTCCAGGCTAAATCACCGGCGGCGCTCTCGTTATTTCTTGAGAAATATCCCGATTCGAAGCGGGCTGACGAGGCCAGGGAATTGTATGAAGAACTGCAGTTCAGGATCAGCACCAACGATCAACGGCTGCATAGTTTTGAGTCGTTTCTTGCCGACTTTCCGGCATCGCCCTACCGGCCACTAGTTGAAATGCAGATCCTCGAGATAGCAACGGCGGACGGGAGTTTGGAAAAATTCAGACGATTCATCCGCAATTATCCGGAAGGCAAAGCCGCCAAAAGGGCACGTGACATTCTTTATTACCTGGTACAGGAAACAGAAAATGCCGGTCAGTCATTTGAATTCAATACCGATTCGATCCGCCACGTGCAAGGTCTCAATGAGAGCTACCTGGTCCCTTTTCAGACCGATGGAAAATTTGGGTTTATGGACGCCAGCGGCCGGGAGATCATTGGCGCTGTAAGTCCCACCTTGTATGAGGATTACCGGTGCGGGAACATCCGGGAAGATGTTATTGTGCACGGAGAAAACCTTATTGCCCGCGATGGAACCATCATTTTTCAGGGACCCATTACGGAGTTGAATGATTTGGGCCATGGGTTTATCGGTATTGACGCCGGAGGGTGCTTCCGGGTTATGCACAAGACCGGGTTCAGTGTCGGTGAAGATTGCCTTCAGGATGCAATGGTAATGGACGGCAGGTTTGTCGCAATCCGCATCAACGGCCAATGGGAAATCTATGCACTCACAGGAAGACTGCTTTCGTCGGGTTGGGACGAGATCAAAACCGTTAATCGCTTTATCGCACTGCGCAGAAATGACGAATGGTTCCTTGCCTCAGCCGCCCGCATAGGGCTCATAGCAGACCGGCAACCGCTGGACTTTGACCGGGGCTTTGACGAAGTAAGGGGATGGCCGAATGATTTGATCTGGGTGAGAAGGGAGAAGTCGGAGGCTGTTTTGAATCCCGACCTGCAACCCGCGATCCCATTTGATGAGCACGAACTACAACCCGAGATCGTTGGAGTCCGCTCCCGTTCAGCAGAGGGAATAAGCCTCTATGGACCTTCATTTAAACAATCAGGGTATTTTGAACACGTCCGGATCAATTCATATTGGGCTTGCGTAAAGACGGAAGAAGGGTGGTGGATCTTTGATCCCTTCAGCGGCACGACCGTAAGCTCCGGGTTCGACAGTATTTCGTTTGTGGGAATTTTTGCCGCAGGTCACCGCGGTGATTCGGTACGGGTATTTTTTGATAAGTCCACATACCGGGATTTTAAGTCGGTCTCACTGGACTACATTCCGGGAAAGGATTCAGTGGCTTTCCTGCAGGTGGACGACAAGGGTCGTAAATCAGTCTACGACCATACCGCTGTCAGACTTTTTGACGGCTATTATGACCGGATACAGTATGCCGGAAGCAGCTATTTTATCGTAGGCAGAAAGGAGAAAAAAGGTTTGGTTGACGCAGCCGGGAAACAGGTGCTGCCCTTCTCGTATAGCGCGATCGGAGAACTGGAAGGAAACCGAATACCGTTGCTGCGCAACATGAAATTCGGAGTCTATGATGTCGTCAGAAAAAAGGAGATTGCTCCCGCATTCGACAAGAACATTGTTCCGTACAATACCGGGTTGTTGATCGGATTCAGCCGGGGCAAGTGCGGTATCGTGGACCTGAATAACCGCGTCAGGATCCCTTTTCAGTACGATGCGTTTCGCTACTGGAACGATACCTCGGCCCTGGTGAGACAAGGCGCGATCTGGCAAATACTGGACCTTAATGCCAACCGTGTTCTTGTGGATGATATAAAAGACTATCGGATCATTCGGGAATCCGATCACGAAGTCGTTGCCATTATCCGGCGCGGAAATGAATACGGTGTACTCAGTAATGTGAATGGCGTAGTGATCCCTGCCAGCTATACCGACATTGTGAACATTGGTTCATCGGCGAAGCCACTTTATTTCACCGAGAAGCATGTCAAAGAGGCCTCCCTTTTTGTGATAATCTACTATGACGACAGGGGAAAATCAATACGGCACCAGGCATTTGAATCGGACGATTATGACCTGATCTATTGCCCGAAAAATAACTAATCATTTACCCTGCGTTCAATGCTTTTGGCTTGCGGAATGTTAATATTGTTACAAAATCAAAAAGTATGAGAAGTATAGTATTGGGGATACTGCTGTGTGTCCTCGTTTCGCCCGGGTATAGCCAGTACCGTGGCGGGGATACCAAACTGGTAGTTGGCATTGTCGTTGACCAGATGCGCCGTGAATACCTGGATCGTTTTTATTCCCGATTCGGTGAGGGCGGATTCAGGCGAATGATGGAAGAAGGTTTTGATGTGCGAAACGGACATTACAACTATTTCCCAACGGTTACCGGACCCGGACATGCATCGGTCTATACGGGTACCACACCGGCTATACATGGCATTATCGGTAACTCCTGGTATGACAAGCAGACCAAGAAGTCCGTGAACTGCGTCGAAGACACCGGCCAGAAGGCGGTGGGCAACCCGGATGGAAACGGCCATGTATCACCGTGGCGCATGTTGTCAACGACTATTACGGATGAATTGAAAATGGCCACACAAAAGAAATCCCGGGTTATCGGTGTGTCCATTAAAGACAGAGGAGCGGTGCTTCCGGCCGGTCATATGGCCGACGGTGCCTATTGGTATGACAGTAAGACCGGAACGTTTATGTCCAGCACCTTTTACGTGGATAAATTGCCGCAGTGGGCGCAGGATTTCAATAAGCAGGGTTTGGCCGAAAAATACCTGAACCAGGAATGGAAACCATACACTCCCCTAAGTGAATATGTCAGCAGCGGACCGGATGATACCGCCTATGAGACGCTCTTTAAGGGTAAGGCGAAATCAACATTTCCCTACGACCTTAAGACGCTTCGCAGGGAGAACGGCAACTTTGATCTATTGACGGCAACACCGTATGGCAATGACTTCCTCACCGCTTTCGCAAAGGCAGCAGTCACCGGTGAAAAACTGGGACAGGGTGAGTGGACGGATTTTCTCGCGGTATCTTTTTCAAGTACTGATGCAGTGGGTCACCGGCTTGGACCCAACGCGGTTGAGATTGAGGATCTGTATATCCGGCTGGATAAGAACATTGAAGACCTTCTTGCATTCCTTGATGAGAACGTCGGGAGAGGAAAATTCCTGGTGTTTCTGACATCCGACCATGGGGTGAGTGACGTAGCCCAGGAACTGACGGACAACCATATCCCTTCCGGATACTTCAATTCAGGGAAGATGCGGTCCGGCCTGATCGAATACCTCAGGCAATACTTTCCAGACAGAGATCTTATAGAAAACATCAGCGGCAACCAGATCTTTTTTGACAACGATCTGTTTGAAACCAATCCAAGGAATTCGGGAATTGATTTTTTGATCGCTTCCGAGTTGATATCCAGGTACCTCCTGACGGTCGATGGCATTGCCAATATTTATACCGAGAGTGTTTTGCGAAATGCGCGCTACGATGAGGAAGGGACAAAGGGGATGGTTGTGCGCGGACATCACCCCAAACGAAGCGGCGACCTCGTCTATACCCTGGAGGCCGGCTGGTATTCAGCGGGAAATATCCACGGATCCACACATGGATCGACGTACACGTATGACACCCATGTACCCATGTTGTTTTACGGTGCGGGCATCAAGCACGGAAGCACTGTTCGTTACCATCCCGTCACGGATATCGCGCCAACACTCTCCATCCTGTTGGGCATCAGGTTCCCAAATGGTTGCACCGGGCAACCCATTGAGGAACTGTTTGAATGAATTTGACGCCACTACCCGGGTTGCTGTACCTGAGCAGCCATAATGATCATTCCCTCGTCGAAAGTGTGGGGCTCATAGCCAAGCACGCGGCGCGCCTTTTCAATAATGAATCCTGTCTTCAGGGGGCGGCGGGCGGCCTGATGCAGTTCTTCCGAGCTGGTTGGATGAATAAGTGAGGCATCAAGGGCATAGAATGCCGCAGTCTTCCGGGCGATTTGATAGGGCGACAGGAGATCTTTTCCTGAAATATGAAAAACACCCGAAGCATGTTGCCTTGCTGCAAGCCAGCATCCCCGGGCAAGATCCTCAGCCAACGTGGGTGTTCGCCACTGATCGGTAACGACGCGTATCGATCTCTTCGCTTCCAGATTTTCCTTTACCCACAGTACAATATTTGAGCGACTCCTATCGACCGTTGTACCATATACCAGGGCTGTTCGAATAATGCACCATCGGGGGAGGAGGCTCCTGACAATTTCTTCGCCTGCCAGTTTTGTGCTTCCATAATAGTTTACGGGTTGGGGAGTGTCGTCTTCAGCAAGGGGACCATGTGCACCGCTGAAGACGAAGTCGGTGGACAAGTAAATGAACTGACAACCGGGACTGTTGCAGGCAAGTGCAAGATTACGCACGCCTTCCGCGTTTACCCGCCAGCATCCGTGCCGGTCCTGTTCACATCGATCCACCTGCGTCATGGCGGCGGTATGGATGATCACGTTGGGAGCTATGGAACGGATCAAAGTCGCAACTCGTGCGGAATCCGTAATATCGAGTTCATGAAAGGAGGCCCGAAAGGGAAGATCAATTCTTGCGCGTGTTGTTGCGACAAGTTCCACATCGCGAACTTCTTGAAGAAGGCTGAGCAATTTTTGTCCCAACAGTCCATTCGCGCCGGTAACCAAGACCTTCACTACCCCCCGTCCCCTCACAAATTCTCCGGATACCTGTAACCATAAAGTTTCTCAATCTTCTTCCTGGGCATTTGTTCGACGGAGACCTTCATGTAAATGTTATCCAGGGGCCGGTGGGATTCATCGGTCGGTTGATCGGCTATCCAATCAAGGACATCGATTCCCTTGATCACCTTTCCGAATACGGTATATTCGCCGTCAAGATGCGGCGCTCCGCCGACCGTTGTGTACGTATGAAGACGATGGGGCTCGATTTCCTTGTCGACTTTCATACCTGTTTCTGCTGCGATCCGCGGTTTCAGGCTAAGCACTTTTTTTTCATAGGCGGGAATATCACCCATTTGGTAAAGTCGTGACAGCGTATCGAACAACGCCTGATTCTCGGGCCGGATCAAAATCTGCTGCAATCCCTTATTCAATAAATTTTGATCTACCGTAAGTTCGTCGCTGGTGAACACGCGGCCCTGGACGATGTAGAACTGACTACCGCTGGAAGCCTTGGTTGGGTTCACATCATCTCCCAACCGCGCGGCCGACAGGACTCCTTTCTCATGTATGTATGCCGGATTTATTTCTGAAGGTATGGTGTAATCCGGTCCCCCATGGCCAAGATTTTCTCCGCCCTTAGAGCCCCTTGAGTTGGGGTCGCCGCCCTGGATCATGAAATCCTCAATGACCCGGTGAAACAGGAGGCTGTCGAAATAATGCGCTTCGGCCAGTTTGATAAAATTTGCTTTGTGTTTGGGGGTCTCATCGTAGAGGATAGCAACCATATCTCCGAATTTGGTATTTATGGTTACAACGTAGTCCTTGTTCTGGGCGCAACCGCACAATGTACAGCTTGCCAGGATGAAAGCCAATGCAAACTTCTTCATTTGATGGGTGTTACTCGTAGTGCTGAAAAGGGTCTACAATTTAATCAGGTAAAGTGTTATTCCGAATTTCTTCGAGGATTTCTTTACCGCCTCTTTCCAGTACTTCCAGGGCCGTGGAATGGCCCAATTCCCTGCTTTCTGAGGCCGCACCGGTTCGCTTGACCTTGACGAGTTGCTTGCCGTCGAGGGAAATGATCCCGGCTTTGAGAGAAACCAGGTTCCCTTCGTTTTGTGCATAACCAAAAGCGGGAATGCTGCAGCCTCCCTCCATAGTCCTGAGAAATGCCCGCTCTGCACGCACGCAGACTTCCGTATCCGGATCATTGACCCATCGTGTCACAACATCCTTTTTGTCGAACCTCAGTTTCCGGTGGCATTCAACCGCAATTGAACCCTGTCCAACGGCAGGCACAAAGTAGCTTGTTTCTATTCTTTCAACGATCAGGTCGGTATAACCCAGACGGTGGACGCCGGCGAACGCCAGAATAAGGGCGTCACATGCTCCGTCGTTCATTTTTTGAATCCGGGTCTGAAGATTGCCCCGGACAGCCACAGCCCGGGCGCCCGGATAGAAATGGCCCAGAAAGGCTACGCGGCGTGTGGAGGAAGTGCCTACTGCAGGATGTCCCTCAGACAGGTCGAAGTTCTTGTTCAGGCTGATCACGACGTCATTGGGAACCTCGCGCGTGGTGAACGCGATGAGTTCAAGGTCCTCCGGAAGTTCCGAAGACAGGTCTTTGGCGCTGTGAACGGCAATGTCAACGGTTCCGTCCAGCAAGGTTCTCTCTATTTCTTCCGTGAATACCCCTTTGCTGCCTATCTTTGAAATGGCAACATCCAGAATGACGTCGCCCCGCGTGTCAATGGGCACGATCTCAGTCCGGTATCCCGACGCATTTATTAGTCCCGCGACATGATTGGCCTGCCACATAGCCAGTTTGCTGGCACGTGTTCCTATCCTTATGGTCTTATACATAGTTATCAAACCGGCGCTTCGGCAGGCATAAAGGTTTCAGCTAAGTTCAGGGAGAGGTCCAGGAAGATCATTTTGGCACTTCCATTACGCTCCAGGTGATAGCCAGCATCGTTGATGAGTGTATATGCCCGCTCTATTTTCTTCAGGTTCATTTGGCCGGCAAAGCGCCTGACAAATTCAAGCTCTTCCTGTCGTACGCGGTGAATACCGGTTGCCTGAAACAGGTCCAGCATGGTTTCATGCATCATATTCAGGCTGTATGTCAGCAGATTGCGTTGATTGACCTTGTCAAGGCTGTGATATTCGTCGGCCATGGCAACCAGGGTGCCGTAGTCATGTTTGTAGCACGCGTATACCCACTCCGTAAATCGTTTCAGGTGATCGTTTTGTTCTCCTTCACTGAGTTTGAGGGCGGATGCAAGATTGCCATCCGCAAGTTGCGCTATTTTTTTTGCGTCATCGATATCGATCTTGCGGGATGCACTTATCCAGGCCGCAAGTTCGTCGTCGTCCAGCATTGGTACAGCCAGTAGCTGGGTGCGGGAAATGATCGTAGGAAGCAATCGGTCGGCAGCATTTGTGACCAGTATGAAATAGGTATGTTGGGGAGGTTCTTCCAGTATCTTGAGTATGCCGTTTGCTGCTGATGGATGCATGAGTTCGGGTTGCCAGATGATCATCACCTTAAAGCTGCTTTCAAAGGGCTTCAATGCCAATGATTTGATGATCTCCCGGCTTTCGTCGCGCGAAATCAGTGCCTGCTTGTTCTCTCCGCCATAAAAGTTGGTCCAATCATCAGGATTACCAAACGGTGTTTCGAGGAGAAAGGATCGCCATGACTTCAGGATCTCCGCTTTAAACCGCTCTTCATCCTTATCCTGTTTGATATTGCTGACGGGAAATACAAAGTGTGTATCGGGATGAATGTACTTCAGGCTTTTGCTGCATGCGGGGCACTTGCCGCAAGCATCCACGCCCCGGTTTTCGCAATGGAGGTAAGTGGCGCAAGCCAGTGCCAACGGCAGATTCAGCGCCCCTTCGGCACCGGCAAATAGTTGGGCATGGGCCAGGTGATTTTCCCTGATCGCGTCGACAAGTAATTGCTTTGTGTCTCCCAGTCCGGGTATTTCCGAAAATTTCATCCGACGGTCCTCTAGGCTAAATGGCTGGTTGGCAACTCCCAGTTTCGTTGCTGTATTGTGCGTTCATAGACCCTTCTTAGGATGTCCACTTCAATCGCTGTCGCTTCCCTGTCTCTCCTCTCCATAACCCGTTTCATGGTTTCAAGTGCTTTCTCCAGTTTGTATGTGGCGAGGCCGTGACCGCCCCCCCACGAAAAGGATGGAATATAATTACGAAGAAATCCTTCTCCAAAGACATTGGCAAATACATCCACGACAGTGCCGGTGTTGAACATGGAATTGATCCCGCATTTACTGTGATCGCCCATCATGAGTCCGCAAAACTGAAGCCCCGAATCCTGGAACTCCTGGGCAGCATGGTTCCACACTCTCACCGTTTCATAGTTATTCTTCAGATTGGATGTGTTGCTGTCGGCGCCGATGTTGCACCACTCGCCAATGACAGAACACCCCAGGTATCCGTCATGGGCTTTGTTGCTGTAAGCGTAAATGACAGAAGCAGCAACTTCGCCTCCTACTTTCGAGAAAGGTCCGATCGTAGTGTCACCCCGGATCTTGGCGCCAACGTTCACCTCAGCGCCTTCGCACAGTGCAAAGGTGCCGCGGACAACAGCACCTTCGTGAATGGTACTGTTCTTCCCAAGGTAAACGGGTCCGCGGTCGGCATTAATTATGGCCGCACGCACCGTAACTCCTTCCTCGACAAAGAGATTCGCTTCCCCATATACGATGGTGTGTTGGTCGCTTATGCCTGCCGACTTGCGCCCGCGGGTTATGAATTCCATATCAGCCTTGATCTGGCTTGCATTCTCAAGAAAGATCTTCCAGGGTCTGTCAAGCATGACAAAGTCTTCATCATAAGGAATGGATCTTCTTTCCGGGAGAACGGGCCACACAGCGGAAGCGCTGCGGGAGGCGATGAGGGTATCATTGAAAATCAATGACTCGCCAAGGGTTAGTTTTTCTATGGCGGCCAGCAGCTTATCATCGGGGCAAACCGCGCCGTTTACCAGAATATTGTCTTCAGCCGCATGGAGCGGGAACTTGTGCTGCAGATAAGACTCGGTAAGAAACGATACGGTCATGCCTGACCGGCGCTGCCATTTCTCATCGATGGTGAGGATTCCCACCCGTAAACTTCCGGTGGGGCGGGTCATTGTGAATGGAAACAACTCGACGCGAACGAGAGGGTCATCAAAAAGGATCAGATTCATGCAGCAAAAATAGGATAAGGTGTGTAACACACAACACGGTTGTGCCAATATCCGGGCAGCATGAGTGCGAAGTTCCTAAACAAAGAGGCGCTCCCAAACAAAAAGGCCCTCCTGGTGTTTTCAGGAAGGCCGATGAAATATTCTTCTCCTGGTCAGGAGGATTTCTTTCCGTACTTCCGTTGGAATTTCTCGACCCTTCCGGCCGTATCGACAAACAATTTCTTGCCGGTAAAGAAAGGATGCGATGCGGAACTCACTTCAACCTTGATCAACGGGTATTCCTTTCCATCTTCCCACTTTATGGTTTCCCTGGAATGCAGTGTGGATTTTGTAATGAACTTAACGTCGCTGGAAGTATCGTGGAAGACCACTTCCCTATACGCCGGATGAATGTCTTTTTTCATTATTGAGCTTTTCGCTAAAAAGGACTGCAAAGATAATTACATTGGCCGGATATACAAAGCCGGTTTTCCTTATTTTTGGTTCGCATGCCCGCAACCGGCATCCTGGCGGGTGAGCGCGATCACCCGTTTTAATGATATGAAAATGAGGTATTTGGTATTTTTTTTAACTGGAATTTCGCCCTTT
>Ga0268386_10004518_pt1 | contig 10252 bp, 9 predicted proteins | sample RVTome_15_FD_200260 | JGI IMG/M metagenome (GOLD analysis project Ga0268386, IMG submission 200260) | Soil microbial communities from uranium-contaminated site in the Upper Colorado River Basin, Wyoming, United States - RVT150D86... ... | reverse complement strand
GATGTAGTCGGCCGCGCGCGACACGTTGGCCCGCGCGGTGGTAACGGCTGCCAGCGCGTTCTGGTGCGCCCGCTGGCGGCGTTCGTTTTCCTCGAGCACACCCGCCAGCAGCTTGTCCGAAAGGGTGTTTGCCTCGGTGGCCTGGCGGGCCGCCTCGAGGACATCCGGTCGAGTCTGTGCCGACAGGTGGCGCGCCTCGGCGAGCGCAACCTCGGCTGCCGCGAGGGCCTCGAGCATGCCGCTGGTGGGCGCCGCGCCAATGGTCGTCCGAGCCTGGTCGACGTCGCGCGCCGCGTGGGCCAGTTGCGCCGCCAATTCGGCCGCCGCGGCGTCAAGCGAGTCAGCAAGATTGGCGACGGCGGCGAGCAGCGACTCCGCGTCGTGGAGCGCATCCTGCGCCTCGTTGGCAGCCACGGCCGCGCCCGACCGTCTGTTGGCGGCGAGCTCCTGCCGGCCGGCGCTGAGGTTCTTGCGTGCCGCGTCAAGCCGCTCGCGAGCCGCCTCGACATTGCCCGCCACCGACCGTGTGTTGGCCACCGCGTAGCGCTCGAGCCGGCCCACGTCGGCGGCGGCGGACGTCATCAGCCTGCCGATCCGTGTCATTTCCTTGTCGAGACGGTCGAGGGCGGCCGGCGCGTTGGCCTGCAGATCGCGCAACCGAGCCAGCTGCGCCGCCTGTTCATCGACGACTGCGTGGGCGCTCCTGGCGCGAGCAATGACCTGCTCGATCATCTGCCGGCGCTGCTCGACGGTCTCCGGCTCGCTGTCGTCGAGCTGCTGGCCGATCTCGAAGGCTGACTTCAGCTCTTCACGCGCCCGGCCGAGGGCTTCGCGGAAAGCCTCGCTTTGAACATCGCCGAACTCCGCTTCGGCGAAGCCCAGCTCCTGCTCCGCATCGCGCAGCACGTCGTCTGTCTTGATCAGCAGGGCATTGGCCTCACGACCGAGGAGCTCCTGCGCCTTGGCCTCCTCGAACGACTGCCGCCGCTCGGTGCGCAGCTGACGAACGCGGCCGACGAGCCAGACGAACCCGACGACCAGGACGATGGCAAGGGCGACGATGGCGATGAACGACAGGACGTTTGCGCCGCTCTGCTCGTCCGGCACGGGGGTCGGTGCCGGCGTTGGCACCGGTGTCGTCGGCGCGAACGTCAGCGGTGGCGGAGGAGCGAGAAGGTCGCCCAGTTCATCGGCGGCACCGACTACGGCAGCGCCGAAGTCGCCCGCCGCCAGGCCTGGCTCGAGGACGTTCTCCCTGATTCGGTCGAGGCTCGTCTGCGACACCTGGCCGCGTAGCGCCGAGCCAACGGTAATGCTGTCCGCCCGGTCCGCGACGGCGACGACGAGCAACGCGTCATCGGCCTGCAGGTTCTCCGCGCCGACCTGCTCGGCGTACGGACCGATGTCGACGCCGTCTGTGGTGTCCACGAACAGCACATAGAGCTGGACGCCGCTGCGCTCGAATAGGCGCTCGAGGGCGTCCTCGATCTGGGCGGTGTCGCCCTCCAGCAGTCCCGTCTCGTCGGTGACGGCGCTGTCGAGGCGCGGCACTTCCGCGGCGAGGACCGGCTGCGTGAGCACGACCAGCGCGACCAGCGCGACCAGCGCCGCGACCCACGGTGTCACACGGCATGGGCCGGAGTTCAGCATCAGCTGCTTCACATTAGCGCAAGCTGTCTGAAGACCCGATATTGGTCATCGGCGGACGTTTGCTGTCGACAGGCAGATCGGCGCGCAGCAGGTGCAGGGCAAAGACCAGGTCGTCGAAGAACGTGTACATCGTCGGGTCGAGGCTATGTCGCACGGGTCGACCTTGCTAGGGCCGTACGTCACGAACACGGACAAGGGGACGGACGCGACAGGTAGCCGTACGCCCGGCCTGATGCAGCCTCTAGCATGTGCCCGACATCAGCTCGAGGAGGACGTCATGAGCCAGACACAGGGCAGCGGCACGAAAGATGATCCGTGGCGGCTGCGCACGCCGCCGGGAACTGCGGAGTACACGATGTATCGTGACGCGGAGGCGGACCCGCCGGCGCTAGTCTGCCAGGTCGGTTCGACCCAGCTGCGCTACCACCTGCGCGCCATTGACGACCTGCACGCGATGTTGGTCGCTCACGGCGACTGGATCGAACTCGGTGCAGCCGACGAGCAGAAGGCGGCCAAGGAAGGCACGGTCGAAGCGTGGGGCCGCGCGGCCGACAATCCGGTCGGCGGCTGGTACGGCCTGCGCAAGGGCTATCGCGGCCGCTTCGGGATGTACCTGCCGCCGCTACTCGAGATGCTTGGCCTGGCCGAGCTGACCCACGAACCGCGCGGCAACCGCATGCGCGCCAGCTGACCGACACGCCCGACCGTGCCGCCGCCGCCCTCCCCCACCGACGAAGGCAGCCAGCCGCTGATCACCAGCGCGTTCGTCGCGCTGGCGGTCGCCACGCTCGCCTTCTTCGTCTCGGCCGGCATCGTGCTGCCCATCGCGCCGACCTTCGCCAAGGACGCGCTGGGCGCCGACGAGACGGGCGTGGGCATCGCCATCGCCTCATTCAGCATCGCCGCGCTGTTGCTCAGGCCCGTCGTCGGCTGGTCGTCCGACCGCTTTGGCCGGCGGCCGCTGCTCATCGGCGGCGCGCTGATTACGGTCGCCGGACTGGGCCTGCACCTGGTCGCCAACGACCTGGCGGTGTTCATTGCGGCCCGTTCGCTGCTCGGCGTGGGCGAGGGCTTCTTCTTCGTGGCGGCGCTGGCCGCCGGCGCCGACTTGGCGCCCGATCACCGGCGCGGTGAGGCGCTCAGCTTCCTGTCATTGTCGCTCTATCTCGGCATCGCCATCGGGCCGCCCATTGGCGAGGCCGTGCTCGGCCTCAGCGGCGGCTCCTACCAGGCCGCCTGGCTGGCCGCGCTGGTCGTGTCGGTCGTGGCCGTCCTGCTCTCGCTGGTGATACCGGAGACGGCGCCGGCGATCGTCGCGCATGACGCCACAGTCCGCGCGCGTGGGCCGCTCATCCACCCGGCCGGCCTGTTCCCCGGATTGATCGTGATGCTCGGCCTGTTCGGCATGGCCGGTTTCTTCACCTTCGTGCCACTCCACGCGCGCGAACTGGGCATGGATGGCGCCGGTCTGCCGCTGGTGACCTACGCGCTGGTCGTCGTCGTTTTGCGCATCGTCGGCGCGCGCTGGCCCGATCGCTTCGGGGCGGCGCGTGTGTCGGGCGCGGCGCTGGCGCTGTCGGCCGCCGGCCTGGCCATGATCGGCCTGTTGCCGGCCAGCGAGGGGCTGATGATCGGCACAATCGTGTTCGCTGCGGGCGTCGCGTTCACGATGCCGGCATTGCTGACGCTGGCCGTCTCGCGCGTGCCGCCGACCGAGCGCGGCACGGTGACAGGCACGGTCACGTTGTTTCTCGATGTCGTCTTTGGAATGGCGCCGGTCGTCCTCGGCCTGATCGCCAACCGAGCCGGCTACGAGCCGACTTTCCTCGTTTCGGCCGCGCTTGCGCTGCTCGCCGCCGGGTTGCTGCTGTTCCGCCGGCGTTCGCTGGAGCAGCTGCCGGCTGTTGCCGGCGCCGACATCGGCTGAGCCGGTCATGAATCCGGAGGTGCCCATCGAGGCTTTCCTGGCCGGCTACCCGTCGCCGATGCGTACGCTGGCCGAAGGATTGCGGCGCATCGTCCGGCAGGCAGTGCCGAATGCCATCGAGCGCCTCCGACCCGGCTGGCGACTGATCGGCTACGACGTGCCACACGGCAAGCGGACGCGCTACTTCGCCTACGTCGCGCCGGAGACGGAGCACGTTCACCTTGGTTTCGAGTACGGCGCCGCGATGGATGACCCGCAGCAGCTGCTGGAGGGCGCACATCTCAACCTCCGCCGGGTCCGTTTTCTGACTTTCCTCGCCGGCGACGAGCTGCCTGACGAGGCGCTTGTCGGGCTGCTGCGCGAGGCAGCCCGGGTCGCCCGCCTATCGGCCGCCGAACGCGCATTCCTCGCCCTCGATTCAGCCGTTGACCAGGAAGTTGACGCCGGCGAGGAGTAGAACGACGTCAACGATCTGCAGAAACGCCCGCTCCGAGAGGCGGTCGACCACTCGCTTGCCTAGATACGAGCCGACGACCATCAGCGGCCCCAGCCCCAGCCCGACGGCCATCGTTTGAGCCGTGATCAGGTCGCCCGTGCCGTAGGCGACGAGCTTGGTGACGTGCATCACCACCGTCGACATCGCCTCGGTACCGATGAACGCGCCCTTGACCAGGCCCACCGCCAGGAAGAAGGGCGCCATCACCGGGCCGACGCTGCCGACGAGTGCGGATAGGAAGCTGAAGCCGGCGCCGATGATGGCAAAGGCAGGCACGGGCGGCCCTGGCACGCGGCGCGGGCTGAGGTGGCGCCAGGCGACGGTCACCAGCAGGAATGCGCCGAGCAAGCGGGTGAGCAGGTCGGTCGGCGCGACAACGAACAACAGGCCGCCAACGAAGGCGAGCGGTACGGCGCCCAGCGCGAACCAGCCGACGATGCGCAGGTCAACCTCGCGCCGGTTGAACCAGACACGGCTGCCGTTGCCGATCAGCTGAGCGATAGTCAGGATCGGGATCGCGTCACGCACGCCGAACACGGCGACCAGGATGGGCAGCAGGATTGCCGCACCGCCAAAGCCGGAGATGGCGGCAACCACGCTCGCCACGAAGGCCCCACCGAGCAGTGCCACGATGGCCAACGGGTCCATCAGGCTGTCGGCTGATCCGCCCCTGGCTCGTCGACTTCCTCCGCTTCGTCCGCCCCGCTCGACGGCAGCGGGAAGAACTCGTGCCGAGCGGCGACGATGGCCACCGCGGCCACCAGCGCGAGCAGCACGTAAGCCACGCCGAACAGCCGCTGGTCGCCGCGCGCCAGGGCGGTACCCAGCGCTGCGGGCAGCATGCTCAGCGGCAGCAGCCACATCACCAGCCACGCCCAGCGCTGGCCTGTGCGGAAGGGGTAGAGGCTGATGGCGAGCGCCATCAGTCCGACCGCGAGCGCCGACAGCTGGGCACTGCGCTGGGCCAGCTCGAACTGGTCGGCGACCGTCGGGTAGGCCTGGGCGAAGGTGCTCCAGGGCACGTTCGTGTCGGCCTCGAAGCTGGCCGCGTCGCTGAACAGCAGCGCGGCCAGTGCGCTTCCGGCGGCCGTCGCTGAGACGCCGGCGAGGACCAGCCAGGCCGGGTTGGCTGGGCGGGGTGACGAGTGGCCCACGATTGAATGGTAGGTCCGACCGCTGCCAACGCGGGCGGCCACCACGCGCTAGCCTGATGTCAGTGCGCATCGCGACCTGGAACGTCAACTCGCTCAACGCCCGCCTCGATCGCGTCCTGGGCTGGCTCGATCGGGCACAGCCCGACCTGCTGCTGATGCAGGAGACCAAGCTGGCCGACGACGGCGCCCCGCTGCTGCCCTTCCAGATGCGCGGTTACGAGCTGCTGCACCACGGCGAAGGGCGCTGGAACGGCGTCGCCGTCTGCTCGCGGCTGCCCATCGACGCAGCCTCGGTGGTGACAAACTTCGGCGACGGCCCGGTACGTAACAGCGCGGCCGGATCGGAGCGCGACTTTGCCGAGGAGGACTTCAACCCATTCGACGAGGCGCGCATGCTCAGCTGCAGCGTCGGCGGCATCCGGCTGGTGAGCCTCTACGCGCCGAACGGACGCGTCGTGGGCTCACCGTTCTACGAGGGCAAGCTGGCCTGGTTCGCGCGACTACGCCGCTGGCTCGACGAGGCCTGCTCGCCGGGCGATGGGCTCGTCATCGGCGGTGACCTGAACGTCGCGCCGACCGAGATCGACGTATGGGACGCGACCGCCGTCCACGGCGGCACGCACGTCTCGCAGCCCGAACGTGATGCCTTCGATGCGCTTCTCGAGTGGGGCCTGGTCGACGGCTACCGCACCCTTCGACCAGAGCCGCAGCGGTTCAGCTGGTGGGACTACCGGGCTGGGAACTTCCACAAGAACCTGGGCATGCGCATCGATCACCTGCTGCTCAGTCGGCCGTTGTCCGAGCGGTTGGTGTGGGCCGAGATCGATCGTGAGGCGCGCAAGGGGACGCCGATTCCCTCCGACCACGCGCCGCTGCTGGTCGATCTCGACCAACCGGGCGTACCGATCGACGCCGGCTGGGAAGGCGCTCTCAAGCGGATCGCGGCGCGCACGCGGCGCTGAGGCCCGTTGCTCCGGCGCACAGTCGGGATCTGGATATCGACGGCGACCTGGGGCGCTAGAAGTGGGTCGAACACCACGGCGCGTCGGCCGTGCGAAGGGCGGCGTCCAGCTCGGCGAGGGCGCCAGCCCTGTGTTGCTGCGCGCCGGTGGCGATCACCGCGTCGCTCAGGCGGGTGCCGCCCAGATAGGCCGCGCCAAGGGCCGCCACGGGCAGCGTCAGGTCCGCCGGCCGGTCGGTGGGTCGGCACTCGACACCGCTCGGCCCGGCGTCGATCCACACGACTTGACGGCCACCGTCGAGCTCCTCGTCGACCACCTCGAGCGCCATCTTCACCGGCCGCTCGTAGGTGCGTGCCTCGAGCGCACGCTGGACGTTAAAGATCCGCACCCACAGGCCGTCGCCCAAGTCTGATGGCGCTGCCGCTCGGGCATTGGTAAGCAGCCAGGGAAGCCGCTCGGCTGGCCGGCGCATCTCGGCCTTCACGGTCGCGATGAGGTCGACCTCGGCCACGAACCGCCAGAGGGCGGCGTATGCCTCGTCGGTCAGCGCATGCAGCTCGTCGACGGTCAGCACACCGCGCGGCTGGCGCTGGTCCCATTTGTCCTCGGTTCGGTAGCGGACATAGCCGTCGGCTGCGCCAGTCGAATCTCGGTGCAGTGCGACGAAACCGCGCCAGCGCTCGCCCCACGCCGACTCGAGGCCAAGGTCGTACTGCCATGAGATCTCTCGTCGGCGCATTTCGCCCGGCTGGCGTTGGCGGTGCGCATCGAAGACATAAATGAGCGTCTGGCGGGTTTCGTCCGATACGGGAACCAGCTCGACCCGGCCGTCACCCTCGCCGTGAAACTGGCTCGAGAGTGCGTCGAGCGTCCACGTCGCCTGCAGGCAGGCCGGGCCGTAACCGAAGCGGCCGTAGATGGGGTACTCGGAGGCATACAGCAGCCCGAAAACCTCGCCGCGCCGTCGGGCGGCGCCGTGCTCGGCAGCGGCCATCCGGCGCAGCAGGCCCTGCCGGCGGTGGGTGGGCAGGACGGTCACCGCCGTCACCGCCGTCGCCGGTAGGCGCTGGCCGCCGGGCACGGTCAGCTCAGATGCCCACGAGCGGAACGTGCCGCAGATCCGATCGCCATCGAGGCCCGCCCAGGCTCGCGACAGATCCCAGTGCGGACGAAGCTCGTCGCTCAGGCGCGCGATATCCAGTCGAGCGAGGAAGCTGACTGTCATCGCCTCGAGGTAGGCGGGCAGTTCGGCGTCGTTGATCGTGCGTACGGTAAAGGTCATGCGGCCGACGATAGCATCGACGGCCCTTCGGTCGCCGTGAGTCGAGCGTCGGCTTGCCGTCGTCGGTCGAGAGTCGGCCGGTCGCCGTCAGTCGAGCGTCGGCCGGCCGCCAGCCCACCATAGCTGCTGGTCTTCGTGGGGCGGGCTTGGTTCGGGCCCGAGGAGCCGGCCGATGCCCGGGATCCACGACATGCCGAGAAGCGTGTTGGCCAGCACGAGCAGCAAGATGAGCAGGCCCGGCACACCGGTGACGAGAGCCGGCACGAACCAGACCTGGCTCGAGCTGAGCGCGGCCAGCGAACGCACGGTCGAGTCAAAGCCGGCCGGCGGCTGCTCGACGCCGCCGCGGTCAGCCGGTGGCAGTCGATACCAGCTGCCGGCAGCCGGCGGGCTCGGCGATGGAGAGGGTGACGCCGCGGCGGGCGCGAGACTCGGACTGGCCGTGGCCGAGGGCAGCGGTGACTGGACGCGCGGCGTGGGCGAGGGTGACGGTGTGGTCGGCGTGGGCGAAGGTGCGGTCGGCGCGGCCGACGGCTGGCTGGTCTCCGGGGCGGCAGTTGGCGATCGACGGACGCGCGGCGTGGGACTGGCCGACGGATCGGGCTTGGCCGTCGCTGGTGGCTTCGTGGGTGGCGGGCTGGGACTGGGCGTGACAGGGTCCGGCCGGCTGACGGTGAAGCTGCGTTCGATGGTCCCGAGCAGCACCAGCCGGCTCTTGCTGTCGCAGTTCCGATCACCGTAGGCATCGCCGCGAACGACATACGGCCCACCGGCGGGCGTGCCGGTCGTTGCGACGGTGAAGCGAACGAAGTCGCCTGAGCTGAGCCGCCCGCTCTGCTTGTCGGCACGAATCTCGACCGTCGCACCGCCGTTCTTGACGCCGGCGCTCCAACTCGAGCCGGCGTTGGTCCCGACGATCGTCGCGTCGTGCGCCTGGAGCTGCGACGGCAGGCGGAGGACCAGGCAGCCGACCCTGTCCTGGCCGAGACTGGTAACGTCATGCACCGCCAGCTCCCACCGAACGGTCGCCTCCACGTTGCGCGTGAGGCTGCTTGGCGACGCGGTCAGCGACCACAGTGTGGCCGACACGACCGTCGCCGGCAGCACGGCCAGCAGCCACAGCCCGAGCACGATCGCCCGCCCGGTTGCCAGCGGGCGCATGGTCAGGCGACGACCCCGCGTGGGTTCCACAGCCGCGGCCGGCTGGCCTCCTCGTCAGGCATCGGCACCTCGTCAGTCGACTGCATCGCCTCGACGAATGTCGTGACCAGTCGCTCGTCGAGCTGCGTGCCGGCACTGTCGCCCAGCCGCTTGAGCGCCTCACTGACCGACATCGCCTTGCGATAGGGCCGTGTGGTGGTCATTGCCGAGAAGGCGTCACCCACGGCCAAGATGCGTGCCACCAGCGGGATTTCGCCGGCGGCCAGCCCTTGCAGGTAACCCGCGCCGTCCCACCGCTCGTGGTGGTAACGGACGCCGGCGCGGACAGCATGCAGGTCGGGCAGGTCGCGCACGATCAGGTCGCCGAGTGCGACGTGCTGCTCGACGATGCGCCGCTCCTCGGCGTCGAGGGCGCTCGGCTTGCGCAGCACCTCGTCAGGAATGCCAACCTTGCCCACGTCGTGCAGCAGACCGGCCACGCGCAGCACCTCCAGCTCGGCGGCCGACAGCCCGAGCCGGCGGCCGAGGAAGACCGCGTAGCGCGCGACGTCCTCCGAGTGACGCTTGGTGTAGCGATCCTTGGTGTCCACGGCGAATACGAGCCCCTGCAGGACATCGAACGATCCCTGCCGGTTCTGCGGTGTGCCGCTGGCGCCTGCCGACTCGACGGCGTCGCCACCAGACGCCTTGGCCGTGGCGAGGGCATTGGCGGCGGACACCAGCAGGTTCGTAACACCCTGCGCGGCGTCGGGAAAGATCGCCGTTCCGGCACTTACCGTGAGTGGCAGGGCCTCGCTCTCGCCGAAGCGAAGAGCCACCTCGCTCAGGCCGCTGCGCAGCCGACTGACCGTCTGTTCGACCACCTCGACGGCCATCGGCGGCCCGACGACGAGGAACTCGTCCGGGCCGTAACGGGCCACGAGCGTGCCCGTCGGCGCGATGGAGCTCAATCTGCTGGAAACCTCCAGCAGTGCTCGATCGCCGGCCGCGTGGCCGTGGGTCTCGTTGAGCAGCTTGAAGTTGTCGATGTCGACCAGCGCAATTCCGAGGCGCGCGCCGACGCCGCGCGCCAGCTCGGCGCGTTCGGCGAGCAGCCCAACGGCTGCGCCGTGGTTGACCATGCCAGTCAGCGGATCGCGCCGCGCACTCTCGATGAGCGCTGCGTTCTGACGCGACAGGCGCCGTTGTGCGGCGCGGAACACGAAGAGCAGGACGACGGCCAGTGCAGCCGCGCCGAGCGTTGTCACCAGCAGCACGTCCTGTCGCGTCGCCTCCAGCTGGTGCAGCACGGGCGACGCGTCGCGCCACAGCGCGACGACTGCCGCTGCCTCGCCGGTGGGCGTGACCAGCGGCAGGAACTCGCGAATGAGCGGCACATGGGGCAGGTCGGCCGATGACTCGGTCGGCTGACCGGCTTCGAGTAGCTCGGCAGTCGGCTGACCGGCGAGCGCCTGGCGCAGATCGGCGCTGGCCGCCGGCGCCGCGCCCGGGGTGCGGCCAGTCGTACCGAACAGCAGCTCACCGTCAGGCCCGCGCATCTCGATGTGGAGGACCTCGCCGCTCTCGCCGAGCATGGCGAGCTGGGTTTCCAGCTCCACTCGGCGTGCCTCGTCGAGCGGC